>Ga0315282_10010402_pt1 | contig 14598 bp, 9 predicted proteins | sample YL17G07_20_MG_FD_203693 | JGI IMG/M metagenome (GOLD analysis project Ga0315282, IMG submission 203693) | Sediment microbial communities from Yellowstone Lake, YNP, Wyoming, USA - YL17G07_20 | ecosystem: Environmental > Aquatic > Freshwater > Lake > Sediment | place: USA: Wyoming | collected...
CTCTTCCGGCTTGACCCGGCCTTCCTTCACCGCTTCCTGGATAATCTTCTGCTGAATGTGGGAGGGAACTTCCTCCCTGTGGGAGTATTCCATCATGTACGAACCCCGGCCTCCGGTGATGGAGGTCAGGGTGGGCTCGAAATCGAGCATCTCGGCCATGGGCACCACGGCCTTGAGGATGCGCATGTTGCCCTTCTGCTCCATGCCCTGGACTTTGCCCCGCCGGCCGTTGAGGTTGCCCATGATGTCGCCCATGAAGGCCTCGGGCGTGTAGATATCGACGTTCATGATGGGCTCCAGCAGCGTCGGCCTGGCCTCTTTCATGGCCAGCTTGAAAGCTTTGGAAGCCGCGATCTTGAAGGCAATGTCCGAGGAGTCCACCTCATGGTAGGACCCGTCGTACAGGATGACCTTAAAATCCACCGCAGGATAGCCGGCCAGGACGCCCTTCTTGCGCGCCTCCAGGATGCCCTTCTCGATGGAGGGGATGTAGTTGCGGGGAATAGCCCCGCCAAAGATCTTGTTTTCGAACTCAAAATCCTGGCCCCTGGGCAACGGCTCCATCTTAATCCAGACGTCGCCAAACTGGCCGCGGCCGCCGGTCTGTTTCTTATGTTTGCCCTGGACGTCGGCCCGGCCTTTAATCGTCTCCTTGTAGGAGATCTTGGGCGGCTTGAGCTCGATGTCCACATTGAAGCGCTTCTTCAGCCGCTCGGTGATGATCTTGACGTGCAGCTCGCCGTTGCCGGAGATGAGGAGCTGGCCGGTCTCGGAATCACGCTCGATGCGGGCCGTAGGGTCCTCCTCCAGAATGCGATGGGTGGCCTGGGAGATGCGGTCCTCGTCGGCTCGGGTCTTGGGCTCGATGGCGAAGGAGATGGAGGGCTCGGGGAAGGGAATGACCGGGAAAACAATGGACTGGCCCTTGGCGCACAAGGTATCGCCGGTTGAAGTCGCCTTCAGCTTGGCCGTGGCCACGATGTCGCCGGCCTTGGCCTGGCCGGCCGGCTCCTGCTCCTTGCCCTGCAGGAAGAAAAGCCCGCCCAGCTTTTCGTCGGTCTCCTTGGAAGAGTTGGTCACTATGGCGTCGGGGTTCACTTTGCCGGAAAAAATCCTCATCAGCGTTATCCGGCCGGTATAGATATCGGAGATAGTCTTGAAGACGAGCGCGGCAAAGGGCCCCTCCGGGCTGGCGGCGACTTTGCCCTCCTGACCCCCGACCCGGGCCATAACCTCCTGGCCGGCGGCCGGCGAGGGCAGGAACTCCACAAAACCGTCGAGCAGGGGCTGAAGGCCTATGTTGAAAAGGGCCGAGGCGGCGAAGACGGGGAAAACCTGGCCGGAGGCGATGCCCTTCTTCAGGCCGGCCAGAATTTCGGACGGCTGGAGTTCGCCCTTTTCCAGGTACTTCTCCATAAGAGCTTCATCGCTCTCGGCGATCATTTCGATCATTTCCACCCGGCGCCGGGCAGCCTCGTCCTTGAGCTCGGCCGGGATGTCGGCCTCCTCGAACTTGCCGCTTTCGTCCTTCTCGAAGAAATAGGCCTTGTTCTTGATGAGGTCCACCACACCGCGGAAATTTTTCTCCTCGCCCACCGGGATCTGGACGGGAACGGCCTTGCGGCCGAAGAACTGATGGACGGATTCCAGGGCCGTCTTGAAATTGGAGTTCTCCCGGTCCAGCTTGTTGATGACGATGAGGCGGGGCAGGTGCGTCTCCTCCATCATCTCCCAGACCTTCTCCGTGCTGACCTCGATGCCGGCCACGCCGTCAATGAGCAGCGCCGCGGCGTCCACGGCCCTCAAGCCGGCCCGGGTGTCCCACAGGAAATTCGAGAACCCGGGGGTATCCACCAGGTTGATCTTATGGTCCTTCCAGTCCAGGTGGCAGACGGCGGCGTTGATGGAGATCTTGCGCTCGACCTCCTCGGGGTCGTAGTCGGTGACGGTGTTCCCCTTGTCCACCTTGGTCAGCCGGGTCACGGCCCCGGCATCAAACAGCATGGCTGCCGTCAGCGAGGTTTTGCCCGAGGCGCCGTGGCCGGTGAGAGCGACGTTCCTGATTCTGTCGGTGGCGTAATCTTTCATGCTCGACCCTCCGAAGAGCCCTGAATCGGAATTGTGTTTAGGGGTGCCAACCTTGGGAAAAAGTCAGCAGGGGAAGTATATTACACCAGAAGCCCCTTGCGGCTCAAGTTCGATCAAGGATGTCTTCGAGCTCCGGCGGCAAGGGGGCCACGAACTCGACCTTCTCCCCTGTGGCCGGATGGGCGAAGGCCAGTTTATAGGCGTGCAGAAAAAGCCGCGGAAAAGACTTTTTCGGCCGGCGATGGCCGTAGCGAGAGTCTCCGGCCAGGGGATGGCCGGCCGCGGCGAAATGGACGCGGATCTGATGCGTTCTTCCCGTGACGGGCCTGATCTCCACAAGGGAAAAATCTTGGTATTCCTTTAGAATCTTGTAGAGCGTCAGGGCTTCCCGCGGCTTCCGCCCCCTGACCGTGAAACGCTGGCCGTCCTTCGTATGCCGGCCGATGGCCCAGGCGATCCGTCCTTCTTTTTGGGCGAACTTCCCCCAGACCAGGCCGAGATAGGTCTTGTGAACTTCCCGGTTCTTGAACATCCGCTGAAGCCGGGCGTAGGCTTCCGGGCTGCGGGCCACGACCATGACTCCCGAGGTATCTTTGTCCAGCCGGTGGACGATGCCCGGCCTTTCTTTCGGGCCGATCTCCCCCACCTCGGGAAAACGGGCCAGCAGGCCTCCGGCCAGCGTTCCCCTCCAGCGGCCGGCGCCGGGGTGGACCGTGAGCCCCGAGGGCTTGTTAATAATGACCAGCTGATCGTCGGCAAAGAGAATGTCAAGCTCGAGCGGCTCGGGTCCCAACCTCTGGCTTTCCTCTTCCGTCCATTCGACCTCAACCCTGTCCCCTGCCCTGAGTTTATAGCCGGGCTTTCCGCTCCGTCCGTTGACCCTGACCCGGTCCTGTCCGATAAGTTTTTTGATCTGGGAACGGGTCAGACTTCCGGCTTTCCCGGCCAGGAAGACATCCAGGCGCCGGCCGGCTTCCGCCGGACCGGCCTCAAGGTCAAGGCTTGGCGGCATGCCGCTTCTTGAAGATGAAAAACATCCCCAGCCCCACGGCCAGGCCCAGCACGCAAAAAACTTGGGGCCAGGTCAGGCTGGAGATAGATGTCGCGCCCCTGATGAGAAAAGATTTGGCCCGGTGGTCTCCGCGGAAGTACTCGGTGAAGAACCTGATGACCGAATAGTTCATGATGTAGAAGGTGAATACCTGCCCGTCGAACCTCTTCTTCCGCAGGATCAGGAACAGAATCGCGAAATTCAGGAAATTCAGGACAGACTCATAGAGCTGGACGGGATGCCGTTCGAGGCCCAGGGGGATTCCGGTAATCTGCTCAGCTGTCGGGTTGTTGAAGGTTACACCCCAGGGCAGACTGCAGGCCCGGCCGTAGCAGCAGCCGGCGGCGAAGCAGCCGATCCGGCCGAAGCCGTGGCCCAGGGCCAGGGCCGGGCCGATGAGGTCTGCCATCTTCCAGGTGGGGAGTTTGTGCTTATGGAAATACCACAGAGCAAAGACAAGGCCGAAGGCGAGCCCACCCTGAAAAACACCGCCCGAGCGGGCCAGGTTGAGGAGCTCCTTGGGATTCCGGGTGTAGCGGCTGAAGTCGCTGAAAAGGAGGATGAGCTTGGCCCCCAGGATAGAGATGAGCAGGATATAGAAAGCGGCGTCCAGGACGCGGGGCGCGGGCAAGCCCCTTTTCTTGGCCTGGACATAGACAAACCACAGCCCCAAGCCCACCCCCAGGGCCATCATCAGTCCGTAGCTGTAGATGGTCAGCGGGCCGAGTTTGAATGCAGGAAGCATCACTGTCTCCTTTTGAAAACAAAAAGGATCAGGAGCAGGATGGCCCCGACCGTGATGCAGGAATCAGCGACGTTGAAGAACGGCCAGTGGGCATCCCGGATGTGCCAGTCGACGAAATCCACCACATAGCCCTTGAAAACCCGGTCAATTTGATTGCCCAGGGCTCCGACCATGATCAGGGTCAATCCGGTGAGCGTCCATTTCTCGCCGGCCGGCATTTTAAAGAAAAAGAACAGGACAAAAGCTAAGGCAGCCAGCGAAGCGACCAGGAGTCCGCCGAACACCCAGGGGCGGCCGTTCCCGGAAAGGAAGCCGAAGATGGCGCCATTGTTGCGGACGTGTCTCAAGTTGAAGAAGCCGGGGATGACCGTCACCACGCTGCCCGGAGTGATAAAGCGCTCGACCAGATTTTTAGAGATCTGGTCGGCCGCCAGCAGGGCGGCCATTAAGACGAGGAAGGGGATTTTGCGCTTCATCCCATCCTCCCTCCCACCACTTCCCGGCAGCGGCGGCAGAGGCCGGGATACTCGGAGCTCTTCCCCACTTCGAGCGAATAGTTCCAGCAGCGCCGGCATTTTTGGCCGGGAGCCTGCTCGACGGCGACTTCGGTATCCGAGCCGGAGTGCTTTTCCCAGCCGACGTCCGATACGATGAAGAGCGAAGGCAGCTCACTTCGATAGCGGGCCAGGAGCGGCTCTTCGGAGGAGGCGACTTTGAGGACGACCCTGGCCTCGAGCGAGTTTCCGATCCTCTTCTCCTCCCTGGCCTTCTCCAGCTCCTTGAGGACCTTTTCCCGCAACCGGAGCAGCCGCTCCAATTCGTCGAACTCGCCGGGCGCGATCCACTTCCGGTCATAGGCGGGGAAAAGGCCCAGGTGCACGGATTGCGTCTTTTCCTTGAAGCCGGGCATCATCTCCCAGGCTTCCTCGGCGGTGAAGGGCAGGATGGGGGCCATGAGCAGCAGGGTATCCTTAAGAATGGCGAAAAGAGCCGTCTGGGCCGACCGGCGCAGATTCGAGGTTTCTGCGGAGCAGTACAGCCTGTCCTTCAATATATCGAGATAGACGGCGCTCATTTCCACGGTGAAGAAATTGTAGATGGTGTGGAAGATGATGTGATACTCGTAGTCCTGGTAGGCCTTGAGGATCCGCTGCCCCACGGCGGCCGCTTTCTCCAGGGCCCAGCGGTCGAGGGGGAGAAGCTTATCGGGGGCGAGGCTGTCTTTATCGGGCGCGAAATCATAGAGGTTCCCCAGCATGAACCGCCAGGTATTGCGCAGCTTGCGATAGGCTTCCACAATGCGCTGCAGGATCTCGTTTCCGAAGGGCGCATCCTCCCTGTAGTCGAGCATGGCCGTCCACAGGCGCAGAACCTCTGCGCCGTGCTTGGCGATGATCTCCCCGGGGTCGATGACGTTTCCCATGGATTTGGACATGGCCCGTCCCTGCTCGTCCAGGATGAACCCGTGGGTAATGACCGCCCTGTAGGGCGCGCCCCCCCTGGCGGCCAGGCCGACCAGGAGCGAGCTGTTGAACCAGCCCCGGTGCTGGTCATGGCCCTCGATGTATACGTCGGATGGCCAGGGGAGGTCCGGCCGCTTGCCCAGAACGCTGTGGCTGGCGCCCGACTCAAACCAAACGTCCAGGATGTTGCTTTCCTTGGCCAGGTCGCGCGAGCCGCACTTGGGGCATTTCGTCCCCTCCGGCAGCAGCTCCTCTTCTTTTTTAACAAACCAGGAGTTCGACCCCTCCCGGGAAAAGACGTCCGCTGCTCGCAGGCAGATGGCCTCGCCGGCCAAGACCTCGCCGCAGGCTTTGCAGGCGAAGGCCGGAATGGGCACTCCCCAGATCCGTTGCCGGGAGATGCACCAATCGGGCCGGTTGGCTACCATGTTGGCGATCCGCTCCTCCCCCCAACCCGGGATCCAGCGGACCTTCTTGATCTCGGCCAGCGCCTTTTGGCGCAGGCCGCTCTTGTCCATGGAGATGAACCACTGGGGCGTGGCCCGGAAGATGACCGGGTTTTTGCAGCGCCAGCAGTGAGGGTAGGAGTGGGTGAGCTCGGCTTCCTTGAGGAGCGACCCGTCCCGCTTCATGTCGTCCATAATAAGGCGATTGGCTTTAAACACGTTTAGTCCGGCGTACCGGGCGACGTCCGGGGTGAAGCATCCCTTTTCGTCCACGGGCGTGTAGATGTCCAGGCCGTACTCGATGCCGGTCCAGTAGTCCTCCTGGCCGTGGCCGGGCGCGGTATGGACGGCGCCCGTGCCCGTGTCCAGGGTGACGTAGTGGGCCAGGACAAAGACCGACTCGCGGTCGATGAAGGGATGGCGGGCCTTGAGCCCCTTGAGGTCGGAGCCGGTGAAGGTCTCCAGTATCTTTACCCGGCCCAGGCCGAGCTCCTCAGCCAGGAGGGGGATAAGACGCTTGGCGGCGATATACACCTCGGGGCCGGCCTCGAAGGCGGCATACTCATGCTCGGGATGGAAGGCGATGGCCAGGTTGGCCGGGATGGTCCAGGGTGTGGTCGTCCAGATGAGGACCGAGACCTTCTTGCCCTTGAGCTTGGGATATTTCCGGGACAGGTCGGAAATGAGCGGAAACTTGACATAGATGGACGGCGAGCGGCGGTCCCTATACTCGATCTCGGCCTCGGCCAGGGCGGTCTGACAGGTGGAGCACCAGTAAACGGGCCTTTTGCCCTTATAAACGTTGCCCGCGGCGAAAAAAGCCGCCAGGCGGCGGAGGACGTCGCCCTCGTATTCCGGGTCCATGGTCAGGTAGGGCTTGTCCCACTCCCCGAAAACGCCCAGCCTCATGAATTCCCGGCGCTGGATGTCGATGAACTTCAGGGCGTAGGCCTTGCACTCCTCCCGGATGGCGATGAGGGACATATCCTTCTTGCGCTGGCCCAGGAGCTGGTCCACCTTGATCTCGATGGGCAGGCCGTGGCAATCCCAGCCGGGGAGGTAGGCGGTGAGGTGCCCCTGCATGGTCTTCGACTTGACGATGAAATCCTTCAAGATCTTGTTCAGAGCCGTGCCGAGATGAATGTGGCCGTTGGCGTAAGGCGGGCCGTCGTGGAGGACAAAGACCGGGGCGGAGCGGCGCGCCTCCAGGATCTTGTCATAGAGCCGGAGCGATTCCCATTTCTTCATCATCTCCGGCTCTTTCTGGGAAAGCTGCGCCTTCATGGCAAAGGACGTCCGGGGCAGGTTGAGCGTGCCCTTCAGGTCGGGCTTTTCGGGCTTTGAAGCAGCCATTGTCAGCTCTCGTTATGCCTATGAGTGTTCCAAAAAATTATCGCCCTATACTAGCAGAAAATAAGGCTCTATTCTAGGGCTTGAACAATTTACCGCGGTGAATGAATAAAGGACTAATCTTTCCTATAATGCGCGCCGCGGCTGACGGGGTTGCTCAGGGCGGCATGTGTTATTAAAAGGGCCACCTGGATGCCGTGCCGCAGGGAGATAACGGACTCATCCATCCGGGCTTCTCGGTAAAATTTCTCAATCCGATGCTGAAGGTACCCCAGGTCGGCCTTGGCCCGCTCCAGCCGCTTTCGGGTCCGGATGATGCCCGCGTAGTTCCACAGGGTGGACCGGATGGACAGCCAGTCCTGGTTGACCAGGGCCGGGTCGATGTCTTCTTCGTTTTTTGGATAATACCAGGGATGGATCTCGGAAGGCTTATAGGGCCTGGCCGAGGGGGAATGCTCCACGATATGGCGGGCCGCCCTGGTCCCCCAGACCAGCCCCTCCAGCAGCGAGGTCGAGGCCAAGCGGTTGGCGCCGTGCAGGCCGGTGCAGGAGGCTTCTCCAACGGCGTAGAGGCTCTCCAGCGAGGTCCTGCCCCACAGGTCGGCCAGAACGCCGCCGCAGCAATAATGGGCGGCCGGCACGACCGGGATGGGCTCCTTGGTGATGTCGATGCCGTAGAGGAGACAGGTTCGGGTGATGTTGGGGAACCTTTTCTTTATGTCGATCTTGGCGTAGGAGGCCAGGTCGAGGAGCACGAAACTGGAGTTGCTCTGGGTCATCTCCTCGTAGATGGCCCGGGTGACCTCGTCGCGGGGGGCCAGGTCTCGGCGGTCGCTGTACTTTTCCATGAACGTCCGGCCGTCGCGGTTTTTGAGCCGGGCGCCCTCGCCCCGCACCGCCTCGGAGATGAGAAAGCCGTCCGCGTCGCGGTGGTAGAGTGAAGTGGGATGGAATTGGATATATTCCATGTTGACGATGCGGGCCGCCGCCCGGAAGGCCAGGGCGTAGCCCGCGCCGATGGCGTCGCGGGGGTTGGATGTATTGAGGTAGAGCGCGCCGCAGCCTCCGCTGGCCAGGACCGTGGAGCGGGCAAAGACCGTCTTGACCTTGCCCGTGGCGTTGTCCAGGACATAGGCGCCGATACAGAGGGGCTTGCGATAGTAGGAACGGGGATTTTTGGAATGATGGGGCACGCTCAAGAGGTCCACGGCCGTATGGCCGGTGAGCAGCTTGACCCGTTTCTGCTTGCGCAGGGCCCGGATGAACCGCTCCTCGATGGTCTTCCCCGTCGTATCCTTGACATGCAGGATCCGGCGCCGGGAATGGCCGCCCTCCTGGGCATAGTCCAGGCGTTCGGAGGAGCTGTGGGTAAAGGGAATGCGGAGCTCTTTGATGAGGATGGCGTCCACCAGCTTTTTGGCCTCGCCGGCCAGCAGCTCGACGGCCTCCGGGTTGTTGATGCCGTCGCCGGCCTTGATGATGTCTTCGGCCAGGAGCTCGGGATAATCGTCCGAGCCGAGTGAGACGATGCCGCCCTGAGCGTAGAACGTATTGGACTCCTCGGCCCGTGAATTCTTGGTTATGACCGCCACCTCCAGGCCGGACTTGGCCGCTTCCAGGGCGGCCGAGGCGCCGGCGATCCCGCAGCCGATGACCAGGACGTCCGTCTCCAGGATCTTTTCCGGCACGGTTACTCCTGGAACTCCAGGCTGATGTCCACGGAATGATAGGAGTGGGTCAGGCCGCCCACCGAGATGTAATCCACGCCCAGCGCGGCGATCCGGCCGGCCCGCTCCACGGTGACTCCCCCGGAGACTTCGACCGGCACCCTTCCCCCCAGGAAGCTGACGATATGCTTCACAGCCGGAAGCGTCATGTTGTCGAGCATAATCATATCCGCCCCGGCCTCCAGGGCCTCCCGCGCGCCGCCAAAATCCGTGACCTCGACCTCAATCTTGACGCCGGGCCGGACCCCGGCCCTGGCCTTGTGGACGGCCTGGGAGACGCTGCCCGCCAGACGCAGATGGTTGTCCTTAATGAGCACCATCTCGGAAAGGTTCAGACGGTGGTTCCGGCCGCCGCCCATGCGGACGGCGTATTTCTCCAGGGCGCGCAGGCCGGGCGTGGTCTTGCGGGTGTCGAGGATCTTGGTCTTAGTGCCCTTGACGGCCAGGACATATTTTCGCGTGGTGGCAGCGATCCCCGACAGCCTTTGGAGGAAGTTCAGGGCTGTCCTCTCCCCTTTCAACAGGGCGATCGAGTGCCCCCGGACCTCGGCCAGGATATCGCCTTTCTTGAAATCCGCCCCCTCCTCGATTTTTTTCTCGAATATGAGGGCCGAGTCGATCTTCTCAAATACGCGGCGGGCTATGTCCAGGCCGGCCAGCGTGCCTGACTCCTTGGCCAGGAAAACGGCCCTGGATAAAGATGAAGCGGGTATGATGCTCTCGGAAGTGATATCGCCCTGCGGCATATCCTCCCGCAGAGCGGTTTCGATGAGAGCTTCAACCTCTGATGAATCTATTGTATTCATGGCGGTCGGAAGAAGCATTGATTTTGTCCATTATATGCGGAATGTTTATCCTAATCAAATTCAAGGTAAGCATCTCAATTTCCGTGATGAAAATAGAAACGTGTGGGGTCCTGTCGCGGCTCCTCCCCGGCTGTGCTCGCCAGGCTGCGCGCAGGCGGGGAGCCCCTCCGCCGCGCCACCCCTAACGATCTGGGCACATCACGGAAAATGAGATGCTCGCAAGTTCAAGTCTAATGCCGGAAGTTGATTTGACTTCTCCTGAATTGGCCCACTATCATGAGTCCATGTCGAGGCGGAAGCTTCTCTACATCCTGCTGTCGCTGGCCGTGACCCTCGTCTTTTTAGCCCTCCTGCTGCGGCAGATTGATCCTGCGCTTCTGAAAAAAACGCTCCTCAATGTTTATCTGCCCGGCCTGGCCGCCTATGTCGCTCTCTATCTCGTCTCAGTCTGGCTGCGGGCCTGGCGCTACCGCCTTCTCCTTCGCCCTCAGACCTGTTCCTGGGGCGGTATCCTCCTGGCTACCCTGATCCGGAATTCTTTCGATGACCTTCTGCCGGCCCGCCTTGGTTCCCTGTCCTATATCTATGTCCTCAATCAAAGGCTGGGCGTTTCCTTTGAAGCCGCCACCTCCTCCTTTGTCGTGGCCTTTGTCCTGGATTTTTTGACACTCGGTCCCTTTCTCATCCTGGCCGTCCTGGCCGCCGGCGCCATAGCGGTGCCTCTATCTAAAGGAGCTCTTGGTGCGGCAGCTCTGTGCTTTTTCGTGATGACCGGCCTCATCCTGTGGAAACTAGCGCCGCTGGCGGGCCTGGCCGTCCGTATTTTTCAAAACTTGCTCCGTCGCTTCCGTCAAGCTGATAAACGATGGGCCCGCCTGGCCGTCGCTAAGCTCGACCAAGTCCGGGATAGCCTGAACATGGTCCGGGACGCCAAGACCATGGCCGTCGTCTTCATCCAGTCTTTGTTTATCCGCCTGGCCAAGTACGTCTCTATCTATTGTCTTCTCTTCGGAATCCTGCGCAGCCAAGGCTACCGGCCGGGCGACCTCAGTTTCTGGAAGACCATTCTGGGACTGACCGGCGCGGAGTTCACCGCCGCCCTGCCGGTTAAGGGCATTGCCGGATTCGGGACCTGGGAGACGGCCTGGACCTACACCTTCCGCCTCCTTGGATTTCCGCGGGACCTGGCCGTGGTCTCGGGATTAGGCGTTCACCTCATCACCAACGCCCTGGAATACGGCCTGGGCATCCTGAGCCTGCTTCTCCTGGCCCTTCCCTTTTTGAAGAAAAATATTAAAAAATAGCCCTGGCTCCGGCCCATCAAGCTGGAATCATTCGCCGCCGAAATGCATCTTTAGCATCCCCAGCCCCCCCCAATAAAAAAGGGCGGGTACCGTTCTCTCCGGTACCTGCCCTGGTTTGCCGAAAAGGCCGAAACGTTAAATCAGCGAATCAAGAGCGCCGGCCGCCGAATCCGCAGCCGCCGAGTCTATCCTCACGGCTTATCCGACACATATCACTTCTGGATTCTCAGGACGAGGCGCGCTTCGGGCGTTTCAGCCTGGGCTACCATCCGGACATGGTCCACTTCTCGTCCGTTGGCAAAGTCGAGCAACAGGTAATAGCCCGGATCGCGGACAAATTCCTTCATATCTACAACTTGAGTCTCTCCGTTGGCGAAGACCACTTCAGCCCAGTCGAGCCGGGCGCGGCCCTTGACGATTTCCAGCCAGAGCTTGGTGCCGGTGTTCTCGCAGTTCAGGGTGAACTCAGTCCACCCTTCCTGGGCCAGGAGGTTCTCGCCGTCCTCCCAGACAAAGAAGTGCGGGGCGGGAACCGATGTGGCGGCGACCACAACGCCTGTCCAGAAGACCAGGGGCATGAAGAGGCGCGGAGCGATCCGGTAGGGCCGGATGATCGGATGGACGATCACGGGCCGCAGGGGACGGACGATGGGAAAACCCCTGTGGACGACGACTACGGTCCGGCGGGGAAGCCGGCGCTTGATGACGACGGAGCCCGTCAGGGCCAGCGTCTGCATACCGAGAAGGGCCACGGCCAAGAAGACGATGATGAAACGCTTATTCATGTGTTCCTCCTATTCAGTCCTTTCCTGACTAAGCATATTTTCCTACTTCTCGTTAGATTAGACAAGGACAGCAATAATAACTTGGATATGATAAATAATGACATCCACAGAGTTGTCGGGTATGATTAGGTTCAATGAGCCTGGAGCGTTTCGGACTCACTGTCGATGACCTGGCCAGATTCCTGGACCTAGCCCTGGAGCACGGCGGCGAATTTTCTGAGTTGTTCCTCGAACACCGCACCTTCAGCTCCATCCATATGGAAGAGGACCTCCTCAAGGACACGGCCGAGAGCCTTGTCCTGGGCCTGGGCGTGCGCGTGCTGAAGGGCGACCAGACCGGCTTCGGCTACACCAATGACCTGAGCCCGGAGAGCATTCGCCGGGCCGCCCTCTCGGCGTCTTCCATTGCCTCTTCGGCCGCTGAAAATAAAACTCTCAGGCTCGAAGCGGCCCGCCCCGCTTATGACCTCTATCCCGTCCGCTCTTTGGCCCACTCCGCTCCGCTCCAGGCCAAGATCGAGCTCGTCCGGAAGGCCTACGCCGCGGCTCAAAGTTTTCACCCGTCCGTGACCAAGGTCAATGTCGCGCTGGTGGATAACCTCCAGACCGTACTCATCGCCAACAGCGAAGGGCTGCTGGCCGCCGATTGCCGGCCGCTGGTGAGGCTCAGCTGCCTGGCTGTGGTCGAGAAGAACGGCCTGCGGGAGGCCGGTTTCTCGGGAGGCGGCGGCCGGGTGGGCTTGGAGTATTTCGCCCAGACCATGACTCCCGAGCAGATCGGCCGGGACGCCGCGCAGGAAGCGGTGAGCCTGCTCGAGGCGCGGCCCGCGCCGGCCGGCGAGTTGCCCATCGTCCTGGCTCCGGGCCACAGCGGCGTTCTCATCCACGAGGCTGTCGGCCATCTCCTGGAGGCGGATTTCATCAGGAAGAAGACGTCCGTTTTCTGGGACAAGCTCGGCCGGCGGGTGGGGACATCCCTGGTGACCATCTACGACGACCCGACCATCCCCTTTTACCGCGGCTCTTATAACATCGACGATGAGGGGACGACGCCCTCCAAGACTCTGCTCATCGACCGGGGCATCATGACCGGCCTCCTCCAGGATCGTCTGTCGGCCAAAGTCCTGGGCCGCGGCCTGACCGGCCACGGCCGGCGCCAGGATTTCAGTTGCTATCCCCTCCCGCGCATGTCGAACATTTTCATCGACCGGGGTGAGAGCGACCCGGAGGAGATCATCCGTTCGGTGAAAAAAGGCTTCTATGCCGGCCGGTTCCAGGGAGGCCAGGTCGAAGACTCGGGGAAGTTTACTTTCTCCGTCAGCTCCGGCTTTCTCATCGAGGGAGGACGGCTGACCGCTCCGGTCAAACAGGCCACCCTCATCGGCTCCAACCTGGACATCCTGCACCGCATCGTCCTGGTCGGCTCGGACCTCGGCTTCAGCCTGCAGACGGGCACCTGCAGCAAGGACGGCCAGGACGTGCCGGTCACGGACGGCTGTCCGACACTCAAGGTCGAGCGGATGACGGTCGGGGGGAGCGCATGAAACAAAGGCTCTCGGCCGGTGACCTGCGCGGCCTGGCCATAAGCCTGGTGGAAAAGGCCTGCTCGGCCGGCGCCGACGAGGCTGAGGTCCAAATCGGCGACGGTTTGGAGTTCAGCGTCGATGTGCGCCTGGGCCGGATTGAGAACCTCGTGGAAGCCGGCTCGCGCGGCCTGGGGCTCAGGGTCATCCTGGACAAGAGGACGGCCTACGCTTCTTCCTCGGACCTTTCGGAAGAAGCGCTGGACGGCCTGGTCCGCCGGGCAGTCCAGAGGGCCCGCCTGGCCGGCTTCGACAAGTTCTCCGGCCTCCCGGATATGGAAGAAAGGCCCGCGGCGGCTGGACCGCTCGACCTTCATGACCCGGACTTAGAAGCTGTGGATGCCCGGACCAAGATCGACCTGGCCTTCCAGACTGAGCGCCTGGCCCTGGAGGACAAACGCATCACCAATTCCCAGGGCGCCGGCGTGGGGACCCACGAAGGCGTCGTCATCCTGGCCAATTCCAAGGGGTTCCTGGAGGACTTCCGTCATTCCCATTGCTCGCTCAGCGTTGGGCTTCAGGCGGGGGGGACCGACGAACGGGTGGAAGATTTCTGGTATTCATCGCGGACGCATTGGAAGGACCTCGACCCGCCGGACAAGGTGGCCCGGACGGCCGTGGCCCGGACCGTTCGCCAGCTCAACCCCCGCAAGATTAAAACTCAACAGGTGCCGGTCATCTTCGAGCCGCTCATGACCTCGTGGCTGATGGGCTTCCTGTTCTCCTGTGTGTCGGGAGTCTCGGTCTATCAGAAAACGACCTTCCTGGCCGACAAGCTGGGCCAGGAGATCGGCAGCGGCCTCCTCACCGTTGTTGACGACGGCCTGCTGCCCCGCCGGCCGGGGACCCGGCCGTTCGACTCGGAGGGCGTTCCCTGTCGGCGGACGACGGTTGTGGACAGGGGCATCCTTAAAAACTTTCTGTGCAACTCCTACGCGGCCCGCAAGCTCGGCCTCCGCAGCACGGGCAACTCCGAGGGCGGCGCCGTGGGCCCCAGCAATTTCTACCTCCAGCCCGGCCGGCTGAAACCCGAGGACATTATCGCCTCGACGGAGCGCGGCCTTATTCTCATCAAGACCATCGGCCACGGCCTCAACCCCGTGACCGGCGACATTTCCCGGGGCGCCTTCGGGCTGTGGGTGGAGAAGGGCGAGGTCGTCCATCCCGTCTCGGAGATCACCGTCTCCGGGAACCTGGGCCGGCTGCTCCACAACCTTGAAGCCGTGGCCGACGACCTGGACCTGGACATG
>Ga0315282_10010403_pt1 | contig 14598 bp, 16 predicted proteins | sample YL17G07_20_MG_FD_203693 | JGI IMG/M metagenome (GOLD analysis project Ga0315282, IMG submission 203693) | Sediment microbial communities from Yellowstone Lake, YNP, Wyoming, USA - YL17G07_20 | ecosystem: Environmental > Aquatic > Freshwater > Lake > Sediment | place: USA: Wyoming | collected...
CTTCTTTCGAGCCTCTCGTTGTGCTCGTCCACTTTCTTGGCCACGGGATGGATGTCATCCTTCAGCGGCACTCCGATGCCGGAGTTATTATCTTTCATGTTCCCTCCAGGGAAGAAACCACCAGGGATGGCCGCAATGACCATCCCTAGCGGCGATGTGTTACTGCTGAATTAAGATGTAAGCGTGCTTCGACCCATCGTAGGTGGAACCGCTCATGTCCACAAAACGCCGTGAATAATAAGGTGAGGTCACGTTGATGCCCGAGGCAATCAAGGCCACACCGAGGATTCCGAGAGGAGCGTTAGTGACCGCTACGATCAGGTCATAGGGGATTCCGAGCAAGTTTCCGACACCGACAACAATGGTATCCTCGCCAGCAGGGGCGTCGATGATCCACCCGAGACTGACGATTTGTGTGATAGTCTTGAAGCAAACGACACCAGGGACCGTGACACCAGTTGCGCCGACGGCAATATCTTCCTGGACGGCATTTCCGAGATAGTCTGTGCCGGAAATTCTGAGAACACCGGGAGTGTCAGCTCCACCGACAACTGTTCTGGTAACGGTGAGGTTTCTGCACACGTCCGGCTGAGCTGCAATAGGGTAATTCCCCGTAACCTGCATGTTGGTTGACACAACAATCCGGTCAACATCGGCCAGGACAGGCGCACCGAGATCAACGAGGGTCGATCCAGGATGTCCTGAAACGTAGAGGCCGGAAACTTGGTAAGAGAGGTAGGCGTGCTTGGTACCGTTATAGGTACCCGCGCTCATGTCGATGTACCGCTCCGAATCGATCGCCGAGGTGAGATTGATTCCAGAGGCCGTGATCGTGGTACCGAGGATGCCCAACGGGGCCTGCTTCACATCGTGAATGAGGTCATAGGGGATTCCGAGCTTTGTGCCGACGCCGATTTCGATGGTATCATAGTCCGTCCCAGCGTCAACCACCCATCCAGCTCCGGTCACGGACGAAACCACACTGAAGCACTTGAGGCCGGGAACAACAACGGTCGTCGCACCAGGGATAATGACTTCTTCGATATAGGAACCGTAGTAGTCGTACCCCTTGACGGTGATCGTACCAACCGTGTCGTCGCCTCCAACCTTGGTCCGTTTGACCGTAATGTTACGGCAAACGTCAGGCTGCGCGTCGATGATGTACGCAGTGTTATTCATCCGAACCGAGAGAACGATCTTATCTACGTCAGCGAGAATAGGAGCACCGAGATCAACGATAGACTGTCCGTAGGCAACGTCAGGACCCTGAATGTCTGAAAATAGGACGGGACGCCAAACGCCAAGCTGGTCGTTATTGTCCTCGTCCATCGAATAGTAAAGTTTTCTACCCATTTTGTTTTCTCCGCCATGTTAAAGAAGAGGGGGACGGTCTCTGTGAACGGCCATCCCCCAGGAGGATAACATGACAACTTAGACGATTGTCACCAGTTCGTGCTTTCCGAGAGAATTGGGCATGTCCGAGCCAAATTGTGCATACAATTTATACCAGGACTCAAAAGCATCAGCACCGGCCACGCCTTTGAGGACCCCACCCAGCTTGTCGTCCCACTTGAGATCCATCAGGGTGTAGAGTCTGAGGTGCTCGGTATTGAGATAGTAGATGTTCTCGAACATGGCTTTACGGTGAGTCATAACAGCAAGTTCCACGTCCCCACCGATGTACTTGATGGCTTTCCAGCCAGCCTTCAAGTCGAGGCTGTTGACGGTCTGGCGATTAGCGTTCATCAGGGAGATCATCTTGTTACGGATGAGATTGGTTGTGAGCATGAGGGTCGGGGGCTCGCCGTCAGTCTGAGCTTCGATGGCGTCGATGTCGTTCTGGATCGTGAGGTCGGAAATAATCGCAGTAGTAGGGTTAACATAAGCCTGCCACTGAGGAACAGCCGCTCGGTCGATGCCTTCAAAGTCGGTCGTTTCGGGCTTATTGGCAGTGTTGATGATCCCTTCAATTCCGATCATCTCGCCGTACTTGGAACCGGCCACAGCCGCGAAACTATAAGTATCTTCGGGGTAAATCCAGTCGTCGTCAATGCAAGCCGCAGCTTCACCGGCCTGGAGTGTGATGGTCGTTGCGTCAACAGCGATAATTGTCGCGCTATCGGCATGAACAGCACCAGCCGCGCTGATGATGTCCACAACCTGGCCAACCCTAAACCACTTGGTCAAGGGTGTGTCAGTAGCACTTCCACCGGCATGATCAACAGTGATAACGTCGCCAGCGGGGGCACCATTCTCCTGGGCAAGACGCCCAGTACCATCCATGAGGGTCTGACGATCAAGGTTGAGCGCAAAGGCCAGGGCGGAGTTTTTGGTTTCCAGAGTCACGACATCAAGCCATCCACCTTTACCTTTCGCGGATTCGATGGAGAGGCCGTCAATCATAATCCTACCATAATTCCGTTTCTGGTAGATGTACGCCTGATCGTAAGTTGAACGCTGTGCATTGGGTAGCGTATAGACGTTGGGCCTACGGGCACCAACTGATTCGGGAAATCCGAGGGTAATCGGGATGGTGAACCGTTTCCCATACACGCCCTCGCTCTGTTTCTTGAGCTGCGCCCACAGGGGGGCTTTCTTCGGGATTTGGTTAACTATCGCAGGAGCATACTGTTCTTTCAGGATGTCCTGGATATATTGCAGCTTGTTCCGGCTATTTCTAGCTGGGCTGGACTGTCGCTTCGCCCATTACGGCGTTCTCACACTCAGTCTCTGCAAGTGCAAATGGTGTTAAAGAGGCTGTCCTTGCTTGCTTGAGCCTCTTGAGGAAGATTTCTCGCTTCCTGACGACGGACTCTGGAAGTCCATGTTTCCTAGCATAGGTCGTATGCTTCTGGTAAATAAAAAACCTGATGGCTATGTCAGCCTGAGTCTTTTTTTCAACCAGAAATGGCTTCATTTTTTTGAGAGCCACATATGCCTTCTCGCTAGATAGTGCCCAGTGATAGGCAACAAATCTCGGTGTCATATTGTCGCTCGCGTACCCTCTTTTGTGTTCTACATACATGCCGCCGAATACGCCAATCATTTTGTTTAGGGATGCAGTAGATGTACTCGTCATTTGAATCATAAGTTTCCAGCTATTCCAGCCTTGGGACTTGTCGTTTACGATCTGTATGCACCCTTCCCCGTCGAAGAGTCCGGCACAGTACGCGTAATCTAATCTAGACACCGTTACACCATCGCTTCTTGAGGGTTGCCATATCCCGCAGGACTTAGGCTTCCCCGTTGATTAGTGAGAATTTTAAGAATCCCAGGGTGCTCTCTGCACCGAAATTCTTGCACTTGATCCTACCATAAGAGAGTGCCTTATCCAACACCGGTTATGATTCAGTTTCCTCCGCTTCGGCGCGGTATTTTTCTTTAATCATAGCTCTCGCGTTGGCTTCAGCTTTATCGAAGTCGAGTTCGCTCTTCTTCGTTCTCTGTGATTCAGGAACCGGACGAACCGTGTGCCTGCCTGTCGTTGGCTTGGAGGCTACAGCCTTCCTGTTCTGAAGGGCTAGGCGGTAATTCTTGATTACCTCTTCCTCATATTCCCTTCGCAGGGTTGGGTTGTGCTTGAGTATTTCCATGAAATGGTCCTTGCCTTGGTAGTGATCGTGGCTCACCTTGGCGATTTCCTCTAACGGAATGTTACGGTGCATCGCCTTGACAGCCACCACTTCCTCGGGGGACATCATAGGATACTCTTCCTTGAGGTCCTGCAATTCCTTAATCACTCGGGCCTCACCTTGACTCACCGCTTGAGTCTCGTAGTTCCTCGACAAGTCTTGCACTTGATCCATGAGTCCAGCAATTACGCCCTTTAGCTGTAAGGTTTCCTCGGTGTCATACTGTGTCGGTGCCAGGCCAGGAGGGAGCGTAGCTGGGGTAGGACCAGCCTCTCGCCTCGCCGGTTGCTGCACCGAAGCCATAGCCTGATTGACCGCTTCGGCAGCCCTTCGCGTAGCCGTTTGCTCCTGCAAGACAGACTGTTTGAGTTCCGCTAGTTCGCGGAACACTTGGTCGCTTCTAATGCCAAGTTGTAAAAACTTGACAACCTCGTCATTCGGGAGATCCTTCAGGGCGTATTCCTTGCCCTTCGACTTCAGTCGAGTTGGCTCACCAAGTTTTTTGATAAGCTCTCGCTTGACTTCATCGGATTCCTTCTCACCGAATTTGTACTGCGGTTTGGCTGGAGCCTCTTCCGCAGGCTTCTCTTCCCTTGCCAACTTGTCTTCAGCCGCCGCCAACTCCTCAGGAGTGGCTTCGCTGATTTCCTTCTCTATATCTGCTTCTTCTTCAGGAGTGAGCTCTTCTGTCTCTCCGAGGTCCTGATCCAAGTCCTCGGCTGTCTTCTGTGCGTCGTCGAAATTAAAATCGTCGTCGTTGTCTTCATTCGGGGTATCCGGCCCGAGATCATCTAAATTAGGCAATGAAAACCTCTATGTCGCTTTCTGTCAGGTTATGCCCGTGGGCAGCCTGTTCCAGAGTTAGGGACGTATTAAACGAGCTGGCCACGATTGGCCATCTCTTGCTGTTTCTGAGCCTGTTGGTCAGCCTGAAGCTGTGCATTTTTTGCACCTCCAGCTTGTTGCGCTATCGCCTGCTGGTTCATCGCATCCTGCTGTTGCTGCTGGATGATGGCCTGGTGAGCCCCGATGTGTGCTTCCATAGCCTGTTTCTGCGCTGGTGTGTAATCATCAAACTTGGGAGCCAGTCGATCACGCATGTGGATCTTGATGTGCGTCGGGTGATCTTCCAACTGATACACCCATTCGGCCACGGAGTTGGGGTCAATATTAGGATCAGAGAAGATCAGGTCATTCTCGCGGTAAGCCTTCCGCTCATGTAGGAGACTATCCTTGAACAACTTGTCGATGTTCCCGAACTCCATAAGTTCGAGGACAAGCTGATCGTCCTTAATGAGCCCGATCTCTCGCAGCTTGGTCAGGTATTCAATCCGCAGAGGCCTGCTCCGAGGGAGCCCCGTCTGCGAGGTGACAAGCACGTCTGTGTTGCCCTTCAGGTCGGAGCCACGAAACTTGCCTATCGCATACTTGCCGTCCTGCCCAGTGTACCGTAACAAACGCGCGGTGTTATAATTGTCCTGGACCATCTCCAGGACCAGATGCCAAGCATCGCTCAGCATGTCGTTTAACTTGATGAGGATGGGGTTTAACACCACGTCATCCTGCTCCAGGAGTAAGGAGAGGAGCGTTCCGCTTGCATGGCTGGCCCTCGGGGGCAACTGTCCAAAGCTTGCCTCATGGAGGCTGAACATGTCCTGAAGCTCTTTCCCAAGATCCGACATGTAACTCGGGAAGAACGCAGGCAGCGGATCGAGCTTGAGCTGATACGGATTCCCCCTGCTAGCGTTGAAATCTATGAAAATCCCATTTTCGTCGGTGAACTGTTTCTTGGATACCAGAGAGTTCAGCGGGGCCATAACCTTGACCTTGATGGCCATTTCCATGGAGATCGAGGCTAGGCTGCGCTGCCTGTTGTACTCCCTCTGGATCGGGATGGCATCCTTAATCACGCTGTCGTTCCAGTTGACGCCGCGTTGATTTGATGTCGTCGGGATGGTCTCATCCTCTGTCCCGAAGACGGGGATAACCCCATACTTGTTGAGCCCGTATGCAAGGAGCTGCTTTCCAGCAACAATAGCATACAGATCTTTCGTCCACAGTTCCTTTTTCACGGAGGTCCGTCCAATTACGCCCTCCTGGTCAACCGTGCCGGATGCTATGGAACCCTCGGGGCTTCCGATAGGAAGCGTCATCTCATCGTAGAGGCCGCTGTCGTCGTCCTTGAGTACCCCATACTCCAGATCATAGTCTTTTTCGAGTTTCTCCGCATCAACGCGGTCCCCAAAGACAAAGTATCTCCATTTCTTGGGATCGGTGAACAACGGATCTGGACGACAGTTGAACGGGTTGAGGGCCTCCAGTCCGATGTCGCCTTCCTCGGTGATGGTGGTTGACGGGCCTTCTTGTTCCTGGCCCTGTTCGTCAACCTCTTTATTCCGGACGACATCCAAAATCCCGAAGTCGTCTTCGTTCCAGAAAACTCGGATGAACGCCACGTTTGTGAAGATCATCCAGTTCTTGGCCGTGTCAAGCGTCTTCTTAAACCCCAGCTTCAGGGACAAACCATCAATAACCCTATCGCCAACCTCTGAAGCCTGGAGGTCGTCCTGGTCGTCAGTCGCCGGTAGGGTTCCCATCTGAGGTCTATCTGCGCACAGCCGTCCATAAAGGGTCCTGACGAATCCCTTGAGCTTATTGAAGATAAGCTTTCGGCTCCTGTTGGGCCGGATAGCCATGAGCTTCCCTGTCTGTGAGTTATAGTCTAGGAGCTGATAGCCAGCCACCCAAGACATGTATTTCTTCCAGCGCGGAAACCTAGAGGTAGGCCAGGGATGGTTTGTCCAGATGTCGTCTGTCTTCTTGACAAGCCAGTCTTGTTCGTCTTCCGTCAGTTCTTTGCCTGCCCTGAGCTGCGCCCCAAGGGTCAATAAAGAAATTTCTTCCATTAAACTTCCTCGCCCCAATCCTCTTCAGTTGCTTCTAGTTCTTCGGCCTTTGCCTTTGCTTCCTCTGCAGCCTCGATGACCGTCTTGATCTGGACATCCTTCACTTTTTCTTCGACAGCGATGTCCTTGTCGTACTTCTTTTCGAAGTAATTGAACTCTTGATAGTTCCTGGCCATGAAGCGATTGAGAAGTTTCTCTACCCTCGCCTCATGCCGAATATCCTTGTAAAGAATATAGGCAATAATGGCAGCCAAGAGAAAAAAAGTGTAGTTTGTCATAAAATCCCCCTACATATAGTATAACATATTGCCACGTCTTTTGTCAACCACTTATAATTTCCGCATGGTTGACTTATCACCATAAATCGCTCAGCATGTCGTCTTCTTCGATGTTCCCAGCAGGGATCTTCCCCCACTCCAATTCCTCTCTTTCCTGGTCGGTCATCTTGATTTCGTCAGGAACGATAAGCTCGGATTTCTTTGGGGCCGTTGGCCTTGGGAAGTTTAAGAGATCAAGAATATACGCCAAGGCGTCCTTCAGGTCGTCATACGCGGAAGATACGCCCATAATGAGTTGGTCAATGATGGCATCGCAGCCGGAGTACGGATCGGGGTTCCATAGGATCTTCCCGCTCTCGCACCAGCCGGACAGCGCATTGACCCTGGCTTCCTTCTTCCGGCCTCGATACCGGACCTCCACACAGGAAGACAGGAGCGCAAGGGCCAGTTCCCTTTGATTTTCAGGAATCTTGCCATCTCGGATCATCTTAGGTATCAGGATCTCGAAAATGTCCATCATTGTCGAGAATTTGTTGTCTTCGATGCCGATGGTTGTCGGTTGCCAAATCAGGTACAACTCCACGATGCGTTCGCACAGTTTGAGGTCAGTGATTCGCTCCTGGATTCCCTTCTGGACATAAATGGAATGATCGGAGCCCAAGTCGGCAATTACAATGGCCGAATAGTCGCCCTCTGAGGTTTCCTTGTTGGCAGCGTCAACTATGAAATAAGTCTCTCGAACGGGGGGTAGGGCTCCAGGAAGCCATGTCTTCATCCACTCACGCCGGAACGACATCTCGGTAATCGCACGAGGATCATTCAGGTACTGGCCTGGGAATTTCCCCTTCTGCTGGGTTTCCAGATCATGGAGATGTTCGTCGGAAAACATTATCGGGAATGTAGATTTCCTTCGTTCCTTGGGAAATTCAAAGCATCCCATCCGGAGAAGATGGAAGTTACCCTTGTGCCAGATCGTTAGGTATTTATCGAACTCCTCATCTGGAACACCAAGAAACTCCCGCATCATCCGGCAGTGAAGATCGTTTCCTGCCCAGATAGTACCAAGGTTGATCTCTGTGGACTGCGGCATCAACAGAGACTGGGACAGTGACCACCAATCATATACCTTCTGGCATCCGTCCGGTGTTTGGGAGTTCTCCCAGTTCACCAAGTCGTCGTTGATCTCTCCCCCGTTATAATGCTTCGAGACCAAGTTCCCTTCGGCAGATCCTATCTCGATCCGGTTGCCCCTGATCTGGATATGATCCTTCGTCCAATCCTCAGCCCCTTTGTCATAACTCCCTTTTGGAAGCCACTGCTTGAACAGAGTCCTGATCGTCTGGTTCTGCTCCAGGTTAAACTTCGTCCGGCTGAGCAGCATCTGTGAATTGGAAAACGTGGCATTGTTGAGAAGCCAGTGTTCCCTCTTTCCGGAAACTAGGTTTTTCAGGACCCGCTGGGAAAGCCATCCAACCGTCACGATAGAACTCTTGAGCCAACCCCGAGACAGAAGAAGCAGGAGCTTATGCCCCGGCTGTGCCCACTTCTGAACAAAGTCACACACCATCTTGTGGGTCGGCAGATAAAGATTCTTATATCCAGGAGATGGGTCTTCTAGGGTACAGGCAATACACCTGTTGAAAAAATATAGATTATGGATCGCGTTGTCAACCCACCACTCAGGAGAAGAGATCTTCTCGTTTATTTTTAGATCTTCCATTTCGCTGCAAGTTCTTTTGCTCTTTTGTAGCGTTTCATTTTCGCCATCTTTTCTGCATTATTAGCAGCGTCCTTGTACAGGCTCTCGTCATCCGGATTAGGTGTGTCAGACCCGAACGCAGCCTTGATTCCCTTCAGAGCTTTCTTCAAAATGCTGTCCTGATCCTCTTGCGTCAGGTCTTCCTTATTCCCTCCGGTCTTGATTCCAAAGTCCTTTTCCTGCCGCATCCGATCCCTGGCAATCTTCGCCCTCGTCGGTAGCTTTTTCTTGTCAATGGGCTGTTGAGGGGTCGATTCTGCGTCTGAATACAGATCTTCAAGCAATTTTGACATTTTATGTTTTCTCCTGTACCTCGGCCTCTAAAAGCTGAGTTTTGCCAGCCACGGGGCTCTGGTGAGGTCCTGTGGCAGGGCTGGCGGCCCTTGCCTCTATGTTTTCCACTTCTATGATCTCGGCAGCGTCCAGGACGCCGCTCTCGGCCATTCCTCTTAGGGAATTTAGGTCAACCGTGATTTCCAGCCTTGTCTGTCGCTCCTCATGTAACTCCGGAGCATAATCACCCCTGACCTTCGCTGCAAAGTCCAGATACTCTCTCCGAACTCCGAAATCAGGCCATTCGGGGCGGCCACCACCACGCTCCCCACCGTCCACGGGAGGCGTCGTGGCATCGAGTCCTTCTTTGACCTTTTTTGCGATTGCGGCATCGGTAATCCCCGCTTTTTCCATAGCATTGGTCAGGGCCTTCTGGATCTTCGGGGCCTTGAGCAATTTGCTTCCGTAGGTTTCTGTCAGACCGGCAGCCTTCGCCGCTTCCCCGACTTTTCCACGTTCGAGGTACTCCTTTACAAACCTCTTTTGCAGCATCGTGGTGCTATGCTGATAAGGTCTCTTTTCACGCATGAAGAACATCCGTTACTGCTTTCAGAGTGCTGGCATCGTAGAGGTCCAGGTTCATGTTCGCATTATCCTGGAACCAGAGACCCCGATCCATGGTCTCGACGGCAAACAGTCCATCTGCCTTGGCTGAGATGGCCACCGCCTTAGCTTCGGAAACCGACGAACCGTGTCGTCCTTTTGCATCGGGGCGTCCTGTGCCGGAGAAAAAACCATCGGCTGAAACGATGGACGATTTCCGGAGACCATGGGAATGGGCGTTTCCGTAAGTGGCGATGTTCCCTACTCCATGCCAAGAGAAGTGACTGGCATTCTTGATACCATCGTCAACTAGTCCACTGGTTACAATTCTACCCTTCCTGTTGACTGGAAGATCGGCCTGAATGGTATCGACAAACCACTTGTGCCACTTCAGTGGTACCGCAGTTGTCGGCCAGGTCAGCCTACTGAACTCGTTGGCAGCTTCCATGAAATAGTTCGCGGTCATCAGGGACATGATCCACTTGGCAAACTTCTCATGCTCTGGCTTCAGTTTGTCCCCATAGATCCCGTCTGTGTTGTGGGCAAACATCGACTGCGCTTCTTTCGGAGTGACCAACGCCACGTTATCTGTCCCGAGCCCCTGGAGACTGCACCGGAACGGATAATAATACTTTGTCGTCTTGTCGGGGTTCCGGTAGTCATGGAGAGTAGGACAGAGGTAGATCCTCTTCTGCCAACATAGAGTATTCAGCAGGGAGAACCGAAATATCCATGCCGGGTTATACCTGTGCAGATCATACACAACTTGCTTGATATGTGTAGTCGGGTGTGTGAAGAAGATCGGAGCACCCCCTGGTGTCGTAGCCTGGAGAAACGGCATAAAGTGTATCCCGCCCCCCCATATATACTGGGTAAAAAACCGAAGGATCACGTTGGCTGGACCCGCAGCCTGGACGACCTTATCAAGTGCTTTTCCAAGGTCCCCCCTCGCTGTCATCACGTCGCACCACAGCACCATAGGATATGCCATTATTGTGCTCCATCGGCAAGGAGGGCTGCATCCTCTTCAACCCGCGCTGGAGCCTGGTGGTCATGCCAGTGACTGTCAATCATCTCCTCGGCTGCCATCTTCCATGAATCAGATCGAATAGCCCCGATCATCTTCCTAAACCCCAGGAACCTTGGGAGACCAAGGGCAAACATCGCATCCAATAGGGCCAGTCGTCTGTTCTCGGTGAATTGCCAGAAATTTGGTAACACCGTCACAATGTCCCGAGTGGCCGTCCCGAGATCACGTTGGAACATCATGTTCGCTTCGTCCTTGGTGATCCCGTTGTCAGTCAGGTTGCGTCCCCACCCGATGGTGAGTTTTGTCTCCGTGTCGAAGTAAGGCTTGAGTCTTAACTCCTCATGCCCTTGAATCAATTCTGTGACGCTTATCATGTTATTTCTTCTCCCTGAAGACCTCTCCTAGATGCCAGGAAAATGAATGTGGAATTTTATCAAGATCGGTTGATCCGCATGAACATATTTTTCTTTCCGGCCTACCCTTCCTATACAGGACTCGTTCAACCCTTCCACACTTCCTGCACCGATAGTCATAGGTTGGCATATTTCCTCTCTGAAATCCCGGCCTTCCCAGTCTTAGGTAATTAACCTTTTGACCTTCGCACCGGCCCTTAATGGATTTGTGGTGCCCCTCCCGCCGCAGTTATACATTTATTTATGTCAATGTATTTTGACATCTATCTGTCATACATTCCCTTCTTGAGTCTTTCCTCAAGGACGTGTATGATTCTCTTCTTCTGAGCCTCTGTGAAAACATCTCCGTGAGACTGACCCAGGACATAAAGAGTCATGCCGTCAATGGTAAAACTCAGGGTAAGTCGCCCCTGGTCGTACCCGGCTCTAGGGGAAATAAAGCACACCATGTCGCTCAGGTCAATCTTGCTATCACTCATAGAGCCTCTCCAGTCCATGTATCTTCAAAAATGATCTCAGGAATCTCAGCGGGTTCGAGTTCATGTACCCACCCGTCGAGCAGTAGATCATTCCAATCAGCTTTCCGTCGCGGTCGTAAATGCCCCCACCTGAATCCCCCATTCCACCCGGCCAGACCTGAAGGTATGGGAAGTCCTCAAAAGGCTTGACTACCACCTGCCCTTTTTCGTTCTCGTCATAATGGTACTGCATTACCGTAGCAAATCCAATCCTCTGGTTGAATATCAACCCTCCGGTCGTCCCAATGAAAATTACGTCTTCACCAAGGATAAAGTCATGGTTTCTGATCTCGATTCCCCGCCTTAGGATCGCTACCTTAAACCTGAGAATCGCATAATCGTCGAAGGCCGAAGAGCCGTCTGTTATGTAAATAACACTCATCTCAGCCGGTTCCCGAAACCCAGGCATGATCCCGAAGATATGGTCGGCCTGGAGCCCATTGTCATCAACAAACAGATGCCTCGCGGACAAGACCCAGTTGTCATCCTTCACCCCGAGGAGCACGCCAGCCCCGACACGAAGATTCCATCCCCCGTTTTCCCTTGGAAAGTAGGACACGATGGATACCGTCACGTTTGTGGCTTTCTCGATGCTCTTGGCCGGAATGGATGAGAATACCGATCCGACGAACAGCAGGATAGAAGCTGCCGCTACTGCTAACCCAATAAGAAACTTCTTCATGTTATTTCCCTCTTATTGTGTTGTTTCATCACTCTTGATAAGCTGTCCCATCTTGGACAGCATGATATTGATGATGGCTTCCGTCGCCTGTATGCCGTCTCGTAGGTACATCAGATCGGACACCGTCATTTCCTGCCTGGGCATATAGAGTTCCATCCTGTCTGTCTTCGTGGATAACTTCAGGCCCATTTCCTCTCCCTGGAGGTGGATTAGTGTTTCATGTTTCTTAGGGTCTCCGCCAACCTCGCTCTTTTTCCCAGTTTCCCCCTTGACTTCGCTGCCTTCGCCAACTTGTCGGCTGGGATCTTCTTTCCCTGCGGTATCCCCATCTCCGCATGAAGAGCTCCCGGCTTCTTGATCGCATCGCTTATCCAATTCTTCCTTCCCGGCATCTTCTTCTCCTTCGAACGTAACGGGCCATTCCTTGGCCCACGGCCACTTCATATTTTCCCCCTGTGCTTCCGGCTCACGAACAGGTATAGGTTGCAACAGATCAGAGTGAAGTATGATACCCACTCGCCTCGCAACTCTCCATCCTTCGCGGCATGGATGATTTTTCTTCCCTTATCGTGATACCATGACCACCAGATCGGCCTTGCTTTATACCTCTTGATCCCCCCATGCCAACCTGTATTGACACGGTGTCTCCATGTCCACAGGTTCATAAATTTTACTTGCATGTTATTTCTCCCTACCTATAGTATAACATATTGCCATAGGATTTGTCAACCGCATACCACCGCTTGACACCCCACGCCCGAACGGGGGGTTTCCCTACCCGCAACCACACTTCGTATCAAACGGCGAGAATACGTAATAAGACTTCACATTGTTCATTGTTCATTGTTCACAAAAAAGTACCGGATCACTGTTTTGTGTACAGTGTACAGTGTACAACTCCGTGTACAAGGAACTTGTACCTGGGTTTTACAAGTCGTAACACTTGTAACATCTATGCCATTCCTGTAACGCATTTTGAGAGAGAGAAGAAAGGTCTCATACTCTAAAGAAGAGAGAGAGGGTCCTAAGACCCTCATCCTCTCTTCCTAAGGTTTCTCGTCCTTCTCCCACGTTGGCTGGGATGCAACTTGAAATCGGTGGGATGCGGCTCCTGTTTCCGCTTCTGCGTCGCTCCCTCCCCGCCGCCCCACCTCCCTCTTTCATGTTTGTAACACTTGTAATGCTATGTAATACTTCTTTCCTCCGGTTCCTGCATTTTTCCCAAATTTTTACTAATTTTTAGAGCGACCCATGCTGGAACCCGGTTCCTTTATTCGACCGGGGTATAAGTCTGTCTGGTTGCATAGGTTATTATAGAGAAAGATAAGACAAGAGAAAGATGGAAAGGTAAATATAAGATTCTAATGCAGATGGAAAGGTACAGAGAATGAATAAGGCTGCACCCACAAGAGCAATCGGACCCAAACCTTGCATTATGCAAGGAGCCTGGTTCCAACCTCCCCGATCGAAGGCCGGGCTTGCAATTTGCAATGGTCTAATAAAGGCTGACTATCCGGATCAACGATACCTTACATACCAAGGTAGCTCAAGAGGATAGCCCAGCTGGACCAGCCGCGCACCGCGCTTCGGAGCGGCCGGAATAGCTCAAGCCTGAGAACCACCGAGAACCACAAGAGGCTTGACATGTTGCCCGTTTTATGGTACAATATAGACAGGGGTAAAGACAATGAAAATACTACTGAAGAAAATCCTGAGCTTCCTTTTTGTCATCAGCCTTGCATGGCTGGCTGGATTCATCATAGCTTGTATGGTCTGGCCTTATGCAAGCTCGCAAGGTCAAGCCTGGGGCGGCCTAGGCATCGCTGTCTTATTCGGCCTTTTTTGTCTAGGAGGCATCGAGTAAACGACATGACGACCTCAAAAATAGAGAGTAGAAAAAAAATAAATATAAAGGCATTGTATTCCCTTGATAGTCAATGAAATACACGACGAATAGATTGACCAAAACTTGACAAGAGGCTTGGAATAGAGTATCATATACTCAAGAGCATGAGGATAAAATGAACCGAGCCGGAATACCCCAAAAACTAGTCAATACCCCTAGGCTCAACAGGAACGTCCCAAGGTTTCACGAAGAGCGGGGGTATCTTTTTATCTCGATCCCGGAGCACCAGCTGGCTAACGCTTGCGGTTATGTTCCCGTTCATCGTCTTATGGCCTGTGTCACCGTCCGGCGCGCTGTTCAGCCTTGGGAGGTAGTCCACCATATAAACGGCGACAAGCTGGATAACCGACCGATCAATTTGATGGTCCTCCCTGGGCACGACGCACACCTACAGATACATCGCGCCGGATGGACGGAAACTCAAACAAAAATTGCCGCTATTAAGGCGAGAGATAAAATCCAAAAGGATAGGAGAATTAAAAATGGCTAAGCTCAAGAGCAACGATCCTTGGAAAGGCGCGGCATATGAGCCCGCCGAGCTATTGGACTGGCTGGACGTTACCGAACGCCTGGACGACAGCGCCAGAGAAATTCGCCT
>Ga0315282_10010404_pt1 | contig 14597 bp, 14 predicted proteins | sample YL17G07_20_MG_FD_203693 | JGI IMG/M metagenome (GOLD analysis project Ga0315282, IMG submission 203693) | Sediment microbial communities from Yellowstone Lake, YNP, Wyoming, USA - YL17G07_20 | ecosystem: Environmental > Aquatic > Freshwater > Lake > Sediment | place: USA: Wyoming | collected...
TTTCTTTGGCTTCAGTGTCAAAGCTGGCCTTGTCCCTAACAACATATGGCTTCCTAAAGCCCATCCCGCAGCACCCAGCAATGTATCAGCCCTTCTATCCGGGGTGATACTTAATCTCGGTATATATGGCATCCTTCGGGTCAATGCTGATATTCTTCCGGTTACTCAGGTTGGGTTAGGTCTGATCACCCTTTTTGTCGGAACCGTTTCTGCTCTTGTCGGTATTCTCTATGCCACAATAAGAAAGGACATGAAGGAGATGCTTGCCCATAGTTCCATTGAAAACATGGGAATCATCACTGCTGGTATTGGAGCGGGATTTGTATTTACTGCCTCTGGATATTCTGTTTTAGCAGGTATCGCCTTTATTGCAGCATTATATCATATGACTAATCACTCCCTATATAAAGCCCTCCTATTTCTGGGTGCAGGAGCGGTAGATTCAAGTGTAGGTGACAGAAATATGGATCGTCTCGGGGGTTTGATGAAAGTTATGCCATGGACAGGGCTTTTCTTTCTTATAGGTGCGCTATCTATTGCTGCCCTACCACCATTTAATGGCTTTGTGAGTGAATGGCTGACACTGCAAACAATGCTTCAGAGTGCGGCACTTCAATCAAAGGCGGTTAAAATTGTATTTGCCCTTTGCGGTGCAGCGTTAGCGCTAACGGCTGCATTGGCTGTCACGTGTTTTGTCAAGGCTTTTGCGATGAGTTTTTTAGGAATTGCCAGAACAAAACAAGCTGAAAAGGCTGTTGAGGTGAGACGTTCTATGATGATTCCGATGGGGATTCTTGCTGTTTCTTGTCTCCTTTTTGGTATCCTTCCCACTTATGTGATTCCAGTTCTGGATCATACCATTTCCCCCTTGACACAGGAGAGTGTCGCGGATGAACTAGTGCCACCGTTCTTTACTGTTGCCAAAGGTGATCCAAAGTTTAGTGACGCCTTTGTATCTGAGTTCCATGACCTTGGAGCGCAGACCGGTCGTAATGTTATTCCCGGTAGAGGGTTGGTTGTCTTGCATAGGGGTACAGAGAGGAATCCTGTGGTCTTTGCTATGTCAACCTCATATACGCTGGTTGTGCTGGTCTTGCTCTTGAGTGGGGTCTTCATTCTGATTCGGGTACTGACAAAAGCAAGGATGGTGACAAGAAAACCCGTCTGGGATGGAGGAGTACGTCGGTTAATGCCAGAGATGACTTATACTGCTACAGGGTTCTCAAATCCTGTACGTGTTATCTTTGAGGCGATCTTTCGCCCTTCAACGCTTGATGAAAGTAAAGAAACGATTGCTAAACATTTCCGTACGGCTATCAACAATGAACGTAAAGAAGTTCATATCGTGGACCGTTCAGTTTTTCAGCCTATTGTTAAATGGATTCAATCAATGGCTACATTACTTGGACGGATGCACACTGGGAGCGTGAACATCTACGCCACTTATGTTCTGATTAGTCTGGTTATCGTGTTGATCATCCAGGCGCTTTTGAAAGCCAGGTGATCAAAGCCAGTGATTAAAATTGACTTGCACCCATCTATTTTGCTATCTTATTTTAAAATGAGATAGTGAGGCGATGGAGTTCGCCACTAACCGCCCGAGTGGGACTGATAACTCCTACCAAAAGGAATTGGTAGGAGTTTTTAGTTTAGAATAATTAATTACTCCTACCGACAAAAAGGTGATAGGAGGATTGGATGGTTCTTGATAAATATTCACATTTCAAAGAAGAACTCTTAAAGTGCATCGACTCCATCCTGAATATCGAAGGTATCTCCGGCTGTCCCTGTGAGGAGTTGAGAGAGAAAATACAGAACAATGTATTCAACCTCGTTGTCCTCGGACAGTTCAAAAGAGGAAAAACTACCCTCATCAATGCACTGTTAGGGGCTGAGATATTACCTACAGCAGTTGTTCCTCTAACGTCGATAGCCACTATTCTCAAGCATGGTGAAGAATTAAAAATTACTGTCTATTTCAATGATGGCAGGGTAACCGAAATAAAGCCTGAAAACCTTCCGGAATATGTAACAGAAAAGGGAAATCCAAAGAATCAAAAGGACGTGCAGGAAGTTGTCGTTACCTATCCATCATCTTATCTGAAAGATGGCGTGAGGCTGATAGATACTCCGGGTGTTGGTTCCATTTACCAGCACAATACAGATGTAGCTTACCAGTACCTGCCCAAATCAGATGCTGCACTGTTTCTTTTATCAGTAGACCAGCCAGTGGGTCAGGCAGAACTCGATTTTCTAAAAGATGTAAAAGAATATTCCCACAGGATATTTTTCCTCCAGAACAAAGCGGATTATGTTGGCCATGAAGACCTTGATGAGTCCATCGCCTTCTCCAGGAGAATTATTGAGGAATGCATGGGCAACGAAGCAAAGATCTTTCCCCTCTCTGCAAAAATCGCCCTTGATGGTAAATTATCAGGGTCAAAAGAGCTCCTTGAAAAGAGTTATCTTCCCGAGTTTGAAAGGATACTGAATACCTTTCTCATGGAGGAAAAGGGTAAGGTTCTGCTCTCCTCAGTGGCAAGCTCTCTGTTAAGGGTCCTGTCACAGGCTTTATTCGAACTAGGACTTGAGATGAAGTCGTTGACCATTCCAGTTGATGAACTCAAGGTTAAGATAGAAAAGTTTGAGAAGAAGAAAAAAGAAGTCATGATCGAGAAGCAGGATTTTGACATACTCCTTGACGGCGAGGTTAACAGGCTTGTCAAAAGGGGTCTTGATGAAGATCTGGATGAGTTTAAGAAAGAGACAACTTCTGTACTTAGTACAGGGATCGAATCTTTTCATAAAGAGAAACATTCACTTCCATCCAGAGAGTTAAATAGTGCCCTGGAACACTATGTTATAGATGAGGTAAAGAATGCCTATAACAACTGGTGGGCAAAGGAGGATGGTAAGCTCGCCTCTGCCTTTGAGGCAATATGCAGCAGATTTATAGCAAAGATAAATGAAACCGTTGACTCTCTTTTCAAATTTTCTTCAGAGCTTTTTGCTATCCCATTTGAGGCATTTAAGGCAGAAGAGTTATGGACAGTGAAACCGGGCTTCTACTATAAATTCAGGGAAGAACCAGTCATACTTGAGGTACTTACAACATCATTTACCCTGTCACTGCCGAAATTCATTGGTGACAAGATCATCCTGAAAAAGATAAAAGAGTATTTGTTTGAGATGATAGATATGCAAGGTGGCAGGGTAAGATATGATTTTGCAGAGAGACTTGATAAAAGTAAGCTTGATTTCAGATGGCAAATGCTTCAGAGGATAGAGGCTACTCTTGAAGGAATATCTACTGCCATAAAAAAAGGCATGAGTCAGAAATCAAAAGGGGAGAAGGCGGTTGAGGAACGAAAGGCAGTTCTATTGGAAACGGAAAAGGGGATGAATGGGATAAAGGATAATCTGATTAAAATAAGGCAACAGGTTTCTTCATGAAAGTATTTCTTTGAGCTTAAATAGAGAACGATGGAGTTCGTTCTCATAAGTGTCCTGCTGTAGCAGGACTGATAACTCCTACTGGTGAATCAATGTCGGTAGGAGTTTTTTAGTTTTGATATTTATTTTATGCACAAGTTGATTGGAAGAGAGGGTGGAATAAGCTTAATTAAGAGTTATGTAAACAAAATGCAGTCTTTTCACATTTATGGGTCTGAGGGTGTCGGCAAAACAGCAACTCTTGAACACGTCTATAGCAACTGGAATAAGCTTCACACACCTTTGATTCCGATTTTCTGCAGAACCAGCAGGACTCTAAGAGAGATGCTTATACATATAGCAGGCTTCCTACTTTATCGTATAGGAAATCTTCAGGATATTGATAAATTTAAACAAATACATCAGATACGATGCCAGAGTGATCTCAAAAATATTAACTCAAGGTACCTGAAAAATATCATATTCAGGCACATAGATGATAAAAAATTCTGCATTATCTTTGATCATCTTGAGCATGTTACACCAAAAATAAATGCTCTTTTAAGTCCATTAAAGGATGTTGCCGTGCTAATTACTGCAAGCAGGCAAAGCTGGGATTTAAAGGATTACAATTTTACAGCTTGCCTTGATTATTGCCTCTGGCTTTTACCAAAGGTAAAGATAGGAAAATTGTCAAAAAACGACACATTTTCATTGATGAAGCTTATTGCAGGAGACTCTTTCAAGGTAAACGAGAATTTATTTGCAGAGGTATACAGCATTACAAAAGGTAATGCAGGATTGACCAAAGAAGTTCTTATCAAAGCCCTAATGCCAGAATATTGCATTGATGGACGTATAAATCTGGGCTTGGTTATGCTTGATCTCGAGATAGAGAGGGTTAAAGAAGTAAAAAATTGAAGAAATATGAGATATTTTGAATGGATGAAGAAGCAATTATAAGGGAGATTATATCAATACCTCATAGATGTTGTATCTGTGAGCGCCTTAATAGAATAGAGATTGATTATATCAGTGAAATTCAGTATCAGGTAACCAGAAACAACAAAGTAAAATCTGATTTTTTAGCAAAAGGGTTCTGTAACTATCACTTCTGGACGGTTGCCTCTTTAACCACACCAGAGGCAATTGCATCTATGGGACTTGCCTTAATTGAAAATAAAAGTTTTCCATCTAACAGTTGTTTGATATGCGAGCATTTAAAGAAGAAAGAGGCAGAGTTTTTAAACGATTTTATAAAGGACATTGTTACTGCTTTTGAAAATTCAGAGCTATCAGAAAGAAGGCTCTGTCAGCCTCACTTTAAGTTAGTTATGCAACAACTTGACGGAGAGATTGCTGAACACTTCTCCAATACCCAAAGACTGCACAATGAACAATTACTGATAGAATTGAAAGGTTTTATAGAGAAGCGTAGCAATTGGTTTGAACGGAGCAAGAACGAAAAAACCTCATGGTGGAGAGCTGTGGAGAAAGTAGTTGGAAGAAAGGGGATGTGGGGAAAATAGAAGCCATAAACCTTGTTAAAAAATACCGTCGTAACAAGGTCGTAGACGAAGTAAGCATTACTGTGAACACAGGAGAAGTTATCGGACTTCTCGGCCCCAATGGGGCGGGCAAAACAACAGCCTTTTCTATTATAGCGGGGCTAATCAAGCCTGATAAGGGTATTATAATGCTTAACGGTGAAGACATTACCCGTTTGCCAGTGCATATCAGGGGAAGAAAAGGCATAGGTTATCTGCCGCAGGAGCCCTCCATTTTCAGGAGGTTGTCCGTAGAAGATAATATTAGAGCAATCCTTGAAATCGTTCATATACCCAAGAATGAAATTGACTCAAAACTCCGTGAACTCTTAGAGGAACTTAATATTTCACATATTGCCAAGAAACAGGCAACCGCTATATCCGGAGGGGAAAGAAGAAGGGTTGAGATAACAAGGACACTCGCCACAAATCCATCTTTTATTCTATTTGATGAGCCGTTTGCCGGAATTGATCCTATAAGCATTACTGAACTTCAAAGAATAATCGTGCGATTAAAAAGCAGGGGGATAGGCATTTTGCTTGCTGATCATAACGTGCGTGATGCCCTCTCAGTCGTTGACAGGGCTTATGTTATTCATAAAGGAAAAGTTATTGCCTTAGGCAATCCCGAAGATATTGTCAGCCATGAACTGGCAAAGGAAGTATTCCTTGGTGAAGATTTTAGTCTATGAAAAAGGGACTTTGATTGAGATACGGAGAATACATGAAAATATTGAGAAGATTGAAGGATACTCACTTCATCAAGAAACGGATAAAGGAGCTTGAGGCGTCTATACGAAGTAAAGACGAACTCATTCAGAGGCTCGAAAAGGAAAATTCATCCCTTCAGACGAGGTTGAGAGAACTGGTTTTCAAGTATCGTGACATTGACAGTAAGCTTGCGGGCATGAATTACAGGCTCTATGAGCTGACGCGTGAGAATAAGATACTGACGGTAAACCTTGTTGGAGCAAGGGCCCAGAGGGATGGAATGCAGAGATGGATTGAAAAGATGAAGGAGCAGGTTTATGGCAGCAACAATAAATGAGAAGTATGCACTCTATCTCTTACACCTTTTGATCGGTGTGATGAACGAAGAAATGAATGAACTCATAAGATATGGAGTCCCCCCAATAGGTGTCGGATATGTTATGCCATTAAAAAAGGATTTGCGAGAGAAAATACTTACCCTTCTCATAAAAATAGATGAGATTATAAAAGAGGCTGCCTTAAAGATGATAGAGGATACTGTAGTGTCAAAAGAAGAAAAGGATGGAACAAATAAATGGGTAAAGGCAATGCTTGAAGAACTTAAAGATAGGGCGTCGTCGCTAAGTGGCATATACGGAGATGAGGTGGAGAAGGTAAATGGCTTGGTACATGAAATTGAGATGCTCTTAGATGAGTAATACTTTATAACTCGATAGGTGTTTAAAAAAATGGTCTTCTTTTGCCCCATATGCTGGAAAGAAGTAAATCAGGGGACCAGAAGATGTCCTCATTGTTGGTCTGATATAACAGAGCATGAAAAGAAAAGCTTTGAGGAGAAATTGATAAATGCCCTCAATCATCCAGAGCGTGAAACAGTCCAGAGAGCTGTATGGATTCTGGGCAGAATCAAAAGTATTAAAGCGGTTAAGCCGCTTGCAATCCTTTTTGAACAAACTGATAATCTTTTTCTCAGGATAGAAATCCTGAATTCCCTCAATGAGATAGGGACACCAGATGCAGTTGACTTGATTATAAAAGCTGTTGATTCATATGAGCGTCTTGTGAGAAACAAAGCAAAGGAACTTTTAGAAGCGAGAATATATAAGTGAAGAAAAATAGCTGGTTAACAAAAAGTATCCTCGGGATTGGCCTAACGAGCCTTCTTAGCGATATGGGACATGAAATGACCACCGCAATCCTACCTGTGTTTCTTGCAACAATAGGGGGTACCGCAGCAACATTGGGCCTAATCGAAGGGATTGCGGACGCATCATCGAGTTTTATCAAGCTCTGGATGGGATATTATAGTGACAAAATCGGGAAAAGGAAACCAATTATTGTCGTAGGCTATGTAATGACTGCTATCAAGGGGCTTTTTGCCTTTACAACTAACTGGTATCAAGTCTTATTCATCAGGGTCTTTGCCTGGATGGGAAGAGGTGCTCGGGGGCCAGTACGAGATGCGCTTATGGTAGATCTTTTAAAGCCTGCCCATTTATGGAAGGGCCTTTGGTTTTCATACTGCTATGGACACATTGGGCGCTATTATCGGACCTGCCATAGCGTTTGTTCTTATCGGGATATTAAGTTACCGCCATATTTTCCTTATTTCTTTCATACCGGGTTTCCTTTCGGTAGCATGTTTTATTCTTTTGGTGAAGGAAAAGAAAAGGAAGCCTGATGGAAAGATAAAATTTTGGGAAAGCATGAAAGAGCTTCCCTTGAATTTCAAACTCTTTATTTTTAGTGTCGGCATCTTTGGACTTGGAAACTTTGCACATACACTCTTAATCCTGAGGGCAACAGAGATACTTACTCCAAGTTATGGAAAGGTAGCAGCAATAAGCACGGCGGTTGGACTCTATACCCTTCATAACATACTCTATGCAGGATGTGCCTATCCAGCGGGGGTATTGAGTGAGAAGTTTGGTAAACGAACACTACTTGGTCTCGGTTACTTTTTATTTGCATTGATGTGCTTGGGATTCATACTTGAACCACCTAAGCTCTGGGCAATGATTGTACTATTTTCACTTGCCGGTATTTACATTGCGCTCGTTGATTCTATGGAACGGGCATTGGCAGGTGACCTTTTGCCCGAGAATCTCAGGGGTACAGGATATGGTGTAATGTCAATGATCAACGGAGTGGGAGATTTTATATCAAGCTTTGCAGTAGGGCTTTTATGGTCAAAGGTCTCACCAGCAGCAGGTTTTGTGTATGCCGGCCTTCTGACACTCATCGGTGGAGTAGTTTTATTTATGGTAAGGAATAAGAGGTAATGTGAGAATGGATAAAGAATCAAGGGCAAGAAATATTGTACATAGGCTTAGCCACCCCGTATGGTCCCATAAGATCCAGTTAGAGCTTATCTCCCTGGGTGATGCCGCTGTTAAACCTATAATCTCTTTTCTCCTCTCTGGTCCTACAAATGAGCATGAACCACGATGTCTCGCAGCAGAAGCACTTGGACTGATAGGAGGTGAAGAAGCCCTTAACGGACTAATCAATGCCCTATTGACACCCCTTGATATCCCCGACCCTGTCAATGCCCTTGCAGAAGAAGCTGTAAAGAATTGTATATGTCATGCCCTGCAAAAACTTGGAGATAGAAAAGCTGTGGAGCCATTACTTGTTGCCCTTGAGAGATATCACCTTGTCGGCGCTGCAGAGGCATTGGCTGAGTTTAGAGAACAAAGGGCCATACCTATTCTTGTAGGTCTCCTTGAGGATAGTTTTAAAAGGACAAGGATATACGAGGCTTTACTTAAATTTGGCAAAGATGCTGTAGAGGAGCTGGTCAAAACTACCGAATTAAAAGGATTAAGAGAGGATGCTGAATTGTTGCCAAGTATAGAAAGAAGAGCTGAAGCAGCAAGACTCCTTGGGCTTATCAGAGATAAAAATGTTATACCATGGCTGCTCCGATTACTTGATGATGAGCAGGAACTGGTAAGGTTTGAGGCATCTCTTTCATTGTTAACCCTGATTGGTAAAGATGTACCAGATAAGGCTATTGAAATAATCAAAACGTCTATTGCCCAAATGAATCTTGGGAAAAGACTAAGGGTTAAAGATGCATTATGCTTAATGAATACCAGAGAAGAAGTTTAAAGATAACCCTTTCAATAGTAGAAAAGAGCCTGAGAGATATTGAAAAAATCCTCAATGAAAATGATCACAGTGGTGTTCTCTATACATTCAGTAATAATATTCCACCAACTGCAAAAGAAAAGGCATCACTATTGATATCCAAAACATATGAGGGGATAAGAAATGTAGCTGAGAGATTTAATCTTGGAAAAGAATTCAAATATGCAAACACAGAAGCCTTTGCTAAGCTACCTCACTGTTGGGAGATGCTTGAAGATTCAAAGGCAGGGAAATTAAGAAGGTATGGTGCAGTCACGACCGGGTTAGAGGAAGCACTTGACCCGCACCTTAATATAATCATCGATTATATCCTTAAAATAGAACATCTATTGCGAGGCATTCAAAAGTAAAAGTTTCAAGGAGTTAAAATGGAAAATGATTATGTTCAACAGGCGTAAGTTTTATGTTTTAGTGATATTAACTATTTTCTTTGCTTTTGCAGCTTACGTCTTTTATATGGTGGAACAGGATAATTTCCATACCGTAACACCGGGCGAGGCATACAGGTCTGCTCAGTTCGATGGAGAGAAACTTACCTATTACATCAGACGATATAACATTAGAAGTATATTGAATCTGCGAGGTGCAAACCCTGACTCTGTTTGGTACAGAGAGGAACTAAGAGTAAGCGCCGCAAACCGGATAAACCATTATGACGTTACCCTAACATCAACGAAAGAACTGACAAGAAATGATGTCAAAAAGCTGATTGAGATTTTCAAATCAGCGCCTAAGCCCATATTAATACACTGTCAGTCCGGAGCTGATAGAACAGGAGTAGTTGCAGCAATGTGGAAAGTAATTGTTGATCACGAATCAAAATCCGAAGCAGAAAAACAATTATCCATTTTCTATGGGCACGTTCCTTTAGGTGGAAGATACGCCATGGATAAGTTTTTCGAGAAATGGCAGCCTTCAAATTAAAGGAGAAACTGTGCTTGGTTGTCAGTGATAATCCAGGAAGGATGAGAAAGGAGAATGGCTTATGTTAATAGTAAGCTTAAATGGTAAAAGATTTAAAATGAAGGGTAAAAGAAGATTTTTTGGTTTTGGAAAGAATGTTTTTGTTGCTGGACTTGTGAGCTTCTTCATGGATGTGAGTTCCGAGATGATTTATCCCCTTGTACCACTTTTTCTTGCAAACGTTCTGGGAGTGAATAAATCCGTAATCGGTCTTATAGAAGGTGTCGCAGAATCAACCGCCAGTCTGCTTAAGGTCTTCTCTGGCTGGTTCTCTGACAGGATAGGGAATCGCAAATGGCTTATGGCTGCTGGATATGGCATTTCTACTTTAAGCAGGCCTATTGTGGCACTTGCTACAGGTTGGCATCACGTGATGGGTTCTCGCTTTATGGATAGGTTCGGTAAAGGGGTTCGCACTGCACCACGTGATGCCATTATTGTAGAATCTGCAGACAAAGCATTTTTAGGGCGGGCATTTGGTTTCCACCGTTCACTGGATACGATGGGTGCGGTTGTTGGACCTGCGCTGGCTTTTTTCTTCCTCGGAATATTCTCAAACAATTACCGAACGGTCTTCTGGCTTTCCATAATACCTGGAGCTATTGCAGTCCTCTTAATTATCTTGTTTATCACCGAGCAGAAGAAAAAAACCATTTCACATTCTGAAAGGCCAAAGCTGACACTCAAGCATTTTGACTGGAGGTTTAAGTTCTTTGTTTTAATTGCTACCTTATTTGCAATAGGTAATTCAAGCGATGTGTTCCTGATACTCAGGGCTCAGCAGATAGGCATTCCCTCTCTCATGATCCCAATAGTTTATCTATTGTTCAATCTCATCTATTCCTTATCATCTATGCCTGCAGGTATTGCAGCAGACAGATTTGGAAGAAAGAGGGTTATACTTCTTGGGTTCGTGCTCTTTGCTGTTTTGTACTATGGTTTCGCTACTGCGGGCAATACCACAGCTATCTGGGTCTTATTCGGTTTCTATGGCCTCTTCATGGGACTTACAGAAGGTATTCAGAAGGCATTTCTTGCCACCATAATACCGTCTGACTTTAAGGCAACTGCTTTTGGAGTTTATAATACGGCAGTCGGACTCGCTATGTTCCCTGCAAGCCTTATAGGAGGATGGCTCTGGGATCATGTTTCACCTGCAGCAACATTTTATTACGGTGCTATTACCGCAGGCTTATCGGCTGTGTCATTTGTTGTATTCATAGGTGCAATTCAGAGAGATGTTCAAAATAGAGAAGCAAAATAACTGAAGATGCTGATTGAAAGGAGGGAAGTGTTATGTCAAAAATTACCAAAATAAAAGCAAGGGAGATTCTGGATTCAAGGGGTAATCCCACGGTCGAGGTTGATGTGGTTCTCGATAACGGCATATTAGGTAGGGCTGCTATTCCTTCCGGTGCATCGACAGGTAGCAAAGAAGCAGTGGAAATAAGGGACGGCGATAAAAACCGATATTTGGGGAAAGGTGTCTTAAAAGCTGTAAATAATGTTAACGAAATCATTGCCCCCAAAGTAATCGGTAGAGATCCGAAGGAACAGAAAGGCATAGATTATCTTATGATTGATCTGGACGGGACAGAAAATAAGGCAAAACTGGGAGCTAATGCAATTTTAGGGGTTTCTCTTGCCGTAGCAAAAGCCGGGGCACAAGATGCCGGTATGCCCGTTTTCCTGTATCTCGGGGGTGAAGATGCGCGACGCCTGCCGGTTCCTTTCTTTAATATCCTCAACGGTGGTAAACACGCCGATAATAACATTGACATTCAGGAATTCATGATTGCTCCGATCGGCGCTAAATCTTTCAAAGAGGCCCTCAGGATGGGAGCTGAAACATATCACAATCTGAAAGCGGTGTTAAAATCAAAAGGATTAAACACATCTGTAGGAGATGAGGGGGGATTTGCACCGAATCTCTCTTCGAACGAAGATGCTGTAAAGATTATCATTACCGCAATAGAAAAAGCAGGTTATAATCCGGGGCAGGATATTGCAATTGTTTTAGATCCTGCTGCGAGTGAGTTCTACCAGGATGGGAAATATTTCTTAAAAGCTGATAACAGCAGATTATCTTCTGAAGAAATGGTCAAGTATTATGCAAATCTGATTTCAAAATATCCTATCATCTCCATTGAAGATGGACTTGCAGAGGACGATTGGAATGGTTGGCAGATCCTGACAAAGGAATTAGGAAAGAAGATTCAACTTACTGGTGATGATATTTTTGTCACCAATCCCAAGATATTAGCCGAGGGTATAAAAAAGGGTATTGCCAATTCTGTTCTCATTAAACTCAACCAGATTGGAACACTATCCGAAACTTTAGAGACTGTAGACATGGCTAAAAAAGCTGCTTACACCTGTGTATTTTCTCACCGCTCAGGAGAAACAGAAGATTCATTTTTGGCTGATGTCACGGTTGCCACAAATGCCGGACAGCTTAAGACTGGCGCACCTGCAAGATCAGAGAGATTAGCCAAGTATAATCAATTGCTGAGGATTGAGGAAGAATTAGGTTCTAAAGCAATTTTTAAAGAAGATCTTCATTGGTAAAAAAGAGGGAGGTTATCATGCTTGTGATAGATATTCCCGGCTTTGGTTTAGTCAGATTGAAGCACCTTGTGTCAGATTTCACAGGGACATTATCCGTTGATGGCGTGCTTCTTCCAGGCGTTAGGGGGCAACTGAATGAAATAGCTAAGTTTTTGAAAGTCCATATCTTAACTGCTGATACATTCGGAAAAGCAAGGAAAGAACTTGAAGGTGTTAAATGTGAGATACACATTCTAACAGGTGAGAATCACGATATACAGAAAGAAGAATATGTTAAAAAGCTTGGTGTTGATAATGTTGTTGCCTTTGGAAACGGAAACAACGACAGGAAGATGCTCAAGGTAGCATGCATTGGTATTGCTGTATCTCAAGGTGAGGGCTGTGCGGTTGATGCAATAACGGCTGCTGATATCCATGTTGCAAATGCTAATATCGGTCTTGATTTGCTTCTACATTCAAAGAGGGTCAAAGCAACGCTGAGATATTGAGAACATATGTTGTGCAGCATAATTAACAGTCTTTATCAAACAGAGACTACCGATAAAAGAGGATAGACAAGAAGGGAGGTCATTCCGATGAAGAAACATGATTTAGTTTTATGGTTTAAAGACCTGAGAAAGGAAGACATTCCGCTTGTAGGTGGGAAATGTGCCAATCTTGGTGAAGTAGCAGGTCAAATCAGTATACCAGTCCCTGACGGTTTTGCCGTTTCAGCATATACATATCAGGTATTCCTCACAGAAAATGGGGCAGACAAAAAAATTGAATCTCTCCTTTCCGATATGAATATAACTGATATGGAATCCCTGCAAAATGCCTCAAAGAAAATAAGAAAATACATTGAGAGCCTGCCAATGCCAGATAAGATCGAAAAAGCGATCTTAGAGGCGTATCAGAAATTGTGTAAACAGGTCGATAAGAAGCACATGCCTGTTGCTGTGCGGTCTTCAGCAACAGCCGAAGACTTGCCTGGTGCCAGTTTCGCTGGCCTGCAGGATACCTTCTTGAACGTAACACAGGAGACCCTTTTAAGCAGCATAAAGAAATGCTGGAGTTCCCTGTTTACTCCGAGAGTCATTGCCTACCGGGCAGAAAAAGGGTTTTCACATGGTGATGTACTTATTAGCGTAGCAGTACAGCAATTGCTTTTTTCCAAAGCATCCGGTGTTATGTTTACCCTTGAGCCAGTGAGCGGAGCAAAAGACAGAGTAGTAATCAATGCCTCCTGGGGTCTTGGCGAAGCCATTGTAGGCGGTCAGGTAACACCTGATGAATATGTTGTGGGAAAAAGCACGTTTAACATTATCGAGAAACATATTGTAAAGAAGGGAAGGCAAGTTGTATCTGATAAGAAAGGTGGTACAAAATGGGAGATAGTACCTAAAGACATGCAGGACATGCCGGCGCTTTCTGATGATGAGATTGTTCGCCTGGCACAGTATGGTGTGAAGATAGAAAATCATTACGGCGGAGCGCAGGACATTGAGTGGGCTATGGATGACAGGGGAGAACTCTTTATTCTCCAGGTAAGACCCGAAACAATCCACGGCGTTGAGAAAGAAGTAAAAAGCGAAGAAAGGAAGGGTCTTATGGAGCAAGAGATACTCGTCAGGGGTATAGGTGTCAGTCCGGGTCGAGGATCAGGTATGGTAAAGATCATATTAGATGTTAAGGACATATCAAGTTTCAAGCCAAAAGATATTCTTGTTACTGAGATGACAACCCCTGACTGGGTTCCTGCCATGAAGATTGCCTCAGCAGTGGTGACGAACTTGGGCGGTAAGACATGTCATGCTGCTATAGTAAGCCGGGAACTCGGAGTCCCCTGTGTCGTTGGAACCGAAAATGCCACAAAGGTACTCAAAGATGGCGAGACGGTAACAGTGGATGGACAGCGTGGGTTCATCTTTAAGGGGGCTGCAGAGCCAGAGGAGGTCAAAGCGACAGTGGCACCTTTAGATCTATCTGGACAGGTTATAACGGCAACCAAGGTGTATGTGAATCTGTCTATTCCTGAGATTGCAAAGAAGGTAGCTCAGGAAACGAATGCCGATGGCGTTGGCCTTTTAAGGGCTGAACACCTGATGCTTAGTATTGGAAAACACCCGAGGCTCCTCTTAGAAGAAGGCGGCGACCAAGTAATGATCGATACATTCTCCCGTGGTGTCGGACAGGTCGCAGAGGCTTTCTTCCCGCGTCCCGTGGTCTACAGATTTCTTGATT
>Ga0315282_10010406_pt1 | contig 14596 bp, 9 predicted proteins | sample YL17G07_20_MG_FD_203693 | JGI IMG/M metagenome (GOLD analysis project Ga0315282, IMG submission 203693) | Sediment microbial communities from Yellowstone Lake, YNP, Wyoming, USA - YL17G07_20 | ecosystem: Environmental > Aquatic > Freshwater > Lake > Sediment | place: USA: Wyoming | collected...
CCCTTCGAGGTGGCCATGGTTCTGCGCCGCGGTCGCCGGACGGGTGGGGTCGAGCCGGTGCACTGCCTTCACGAGCGAATCCAGGATGCGGGCGCCCATTGGGGTCCCCTCCAGCGGCTCCTCGTTCTCCATCCCCCAGATAAAAATGCATGGGTGGTTGCGGTCGCGGAGTATCATCGACTCCAGGTCGGCCAGCCCCCCCGGCGTGCTTTCCAGTTTCCGGTTCTCGTCCATGACGAGCATGCCCAGACGGTCGCAGGCGTCCAGGAGCTCCGGCGCCGGCGGATGGTGGGCGCACCGGTAGGCGTTGCTGCCCATCCCCCGGAGAACCCGTATCTTGTATTCGTGCAGGCTATCCGGCAGGGCGACCCCCACCCCCGCGAAATCCTGGTGGTTGCAGGTTCCCTTGATGGGCGTGTGCTTGCCGTTCAGGAAAAAGCCCCGGTCCGGGTCGAAGCGCATCGTCCTGACGCCAAATACAGTGCGATACTCGTCCACCCTCCTGCCGCCAACCCGTATCTCCGTGAATGCGCGATAGAGGGCGGGGGATTCCAGCGACCACAATTGCGGACGCGCAATCCGCATCGATTGGATTGCCTCTTCCCTCCCGTCGGCCGGCACAATGACTCCCGTCGACGAAGAGGCCACCGACCGCCCCCGGGAACTCCGCAGGATGGTCCGGACCGTGACCCGGGCAGGTTCGCGGGTTTCGTTCCGGACCGCGGTTTCCACCCTGACCCGCGCCTGGAGCCTGCCTACCACCGGCGTGGTGACAAAGGTTCCCCATTGGGCGACGTGAATCCGGCCGGTCTTCACCAGCCAGACATGGCGGTAAATCCCCGCCCCCTCGTACCACCATCCCTCGGTGTCGCGGGCATCCACCCTCACCAGGACGCAATTAACGCCTTCCTCCCCATAACGGGCAACATCGGATATATCCACCGGGAAACCGGTGTAGCCGGAGGCGTGGTCCAGCATGTGGTGCCCATTCACCCACACCGTGGCATTACGGAAGACTCCGTCAAATTCCAGGGACAGCTTCCGTCCCCGGTCGGAATCCGGCAGGGAGAACACCTTGCGATAGAAGCCCACCCCCCGCGGCCGGTAGCCGTGCGTGGCATTCTCCTTCTTCTCGAAGGGGCCTTCGACGACCCAGTCGTGCGGGAGGGTGACGCGGCGCCACTTGTCCAGATCGGCCGACTGCCTCATCCCCTTGTCCACGAACGCGACAACGAGGTGCTTGCCTCCCTTACGTTCGGCCTCGTCGGCCAGCCCGTCCAGCATCCCCGCCTTGACGGAATGGGGGATGCCCAGGTCCCCCGGGTTGAACCGCCAATCCCCGTCGAAAAGCTCCCTGGTCCGCAATGTGCTCACGACAATATCGCCTCCTGTTTGCCTGTCCGATACCCCATCAGAACCGCCATGTTAGCGCCGCCCCCTGCGCATCCGCGAACACCACCGGCATCACTTCCGGCACCCATCCGGACTTGGCGGGAACGGCCTTGTGGTGTCGCGCCGTCACCGTCTTCCCGACGGTGTAACCGATAAAGAGCCCCAACGGATAGTCGCTCCACCAGTGGACTCCATTGTTAACCATCTGGAACATGAGCGGAACCAGCAGGGAATATCCAAGCGGGCGAATCCACCATTTTTCCGGGTAGTTCTCCGCAATTACCGTTACCGTGCACATTGCCGTGGCCAGGTGCCCGGACGGCATGGCGTCGTAATTGCAGGTGTCCTTGAGGTAGGCGGCTGGATTTGGAAAAGGCCGCCACTTGCCGGTCGGGGTATCACGCCGGCATGGGCCTTCCCGTCCGGTGGACAACTTAATCGCCAGCGAAATGGTCCCCTCGACCAGCATCCCCTCACCCAGGTCCCATCCTGTCTGGAGCGCCCGGCAGTCCGAGGCGATGGCGCCATATCCGAAGAATCCGCCCATCACCCCGATATGCAGCCAGCCGTCGCCAAGGAAATACAGGGCCGCACCCGTATTGGCCGGAAACGCGAAAATCCTGGCATCCCGGTCAAGCCCGGGCAAGGGAAACCTGCCCACTACCATCGATTTCCCCTCCTGCTGTATGCCGAGCCGGTCACCCAGTTTCACCGTTTCCTCATATAATTTGTCGTCCACGGCAATCATGAGCCCGGTGCTGGCCGCGATGCCCAGCCATATCCATGCATTGGCCGGGTCTATCAGGGCCCGGCCAGATCCCAGCAGGTTGCCCGGATATTCGCGGACCAGCCCCATGAATCCCGCCAGGGTCCCTGGGCACTTCCTGGAATCACGAGGAGATGCGGAAACCGCGCCGGAAGCCGCTGTCGTTGATGCGGGAGCCGGCGCGGCCACGGCGGAAGCCTGGCCTGCCAGCGTGGAGGAGACATCCAGCGCATCGGCGACGGGTGAAACGGCCGCGGCCGCCAGGGCAAAAGCCGCCACGCGCCAGCGCGCCTGCGGAGCCCTTCCCTTCACCAATTTTCTTGCGGCCGCCCGGCCCTCAAAAGCCTTCCTCAAAATGTATTTCACGGAGACGGTGAACGATATTCTATCAGGACGCGGAAAACCCGGTCCGCCGGACCGGTCGTATTAGCGTGGCCATTTGGGGGGATTTCCCTATCTGTCCTTCCTCCACAACGCCCCGGCCGGCACCTTCTGTTTTACGATTCCGGGGCCTTCCCAGTATAAAGCCAATTCGGCGTTCTCGGTCCCCTGGAAGAATTGGACCGTGATTGGGTGCTTACCGGCCCTGAGCGCGATATCCCCGCTCTTTTCCACCATTGAGTGCTGGCCGTCGTTGTCCACCACTTTCTCGCCGCCTATCAGGAGCAGGCTGCCGTCATCGGAACCCAGCGTGAACGTATATTTCCCCTCGGCAGGAGCGTCCAGGAAGCAAGTGAAAGCCATCCCATACTTCTCCTGACGCGGCGCCAGCGCAAGGTCGATATATTCCGTGACACCACGCTTCACTTGCTTTAGTTCGCTGAAATCCGGCATGTTTTCCCACTCCGGCCCGTCGTTTATGTAAACTGCATATTCCACCCCGGGCACGAGCCCCCTCGGATTGGCCGGCTCCTTGAGCGTGAGCCTTACGAATCGCCCGGTTACGGTATGCATCGAAACCGCGTCATCCCGGCACACCGCGGCCGTGACGACAGACGAATCAGTCAACCTGACGGGACTGGCATACTTCGTTGACGATGCCGTCGGCGCGCCCCCGTCCAGCGTGTAGCGGATAACGCCCCCCCGCTTGGCGGGCTTCATGGTGACTTCCATTGAGCCGAGAAAATCGCCTTCCGCCGGGCTGAGCGCGATTTCCTCTTTGACCGGACCGGTCCAGGCCTCGGTCAGCCCCGTCACAGCGGTTCCGGAAATGCGCCTGGTGCTCTCATCCGGCGGCGCGCCGATTCCCAGCGTCGCCGCGGCCATCCGCTCCGCGGGAATCCAGATGCTGGTCAGGACCCCGAGTATCCTCTTGTCTTTCCGGGCGCGGGCCGCGGACATGAACTGCCTCGTCCCATCCAGGCTGCTGTATACCGTCGGCCAGACCCGGAAGCCGGCACGCGTGAACACCCTGAGCGAGGGGTAATCATCAAGTGGGTCATAATGCCAGTCGCATATGACGATGTCCCGGGGAACCTTTTTAATCGCCGGCGCGGTGCCGTTGGTGCTCGCGTCCCAATCCCCGTACCCGGTGGCCTTCCCGTCCAGCAAGCGGTCGCCCCACATGAACATCTTCTTCCCCCGCTTCGTGAGGTGCTCGTGGAAGTCGTTCACCTGCCTGGCGAAGAGCTTGGCGGGGTCCTTCCCGCGGCATCGCGGGCAGTTCTCGGAGGCTACCACGAAAACCTCGTCCATCCCGACATGGAAAGAGTCGGACTGGAACGCCTCCGTTAATTCGTCGATGAGGTCAAGGACTATCCGGTTGGTGTCCGGGTTCGAGGGGCACCAGGAATGGCAGTAGAAATCGCCGGACCCCGTCCTGGTCTGCGGAATCCGGCCGTCCGGCGCCTCCAGCAGTTCCGGGTGCGACCCCAACAGCCCGCCGCTTATCTGTTCCCCCCAGGTCTGGTGGCCGAGGCAGTTTATCTCCGGGAAGACCTTGATGCCCTCCTCCCGGCACGCCTGGACCAGCTCCCCTATTTCGGAACTTGACCAGCCCTCCTTGCTCCCCACCTCGGGATGCGAAACGAACTGGAAATTGTAGTCGATTTCATAAACGAGGTAATTGCACTTGCGGGCCGCAAGCACCTCGTGAATAAGGCGCTTTATGGCGGGAAGGGTCCTGGGGCCGGAGTCCAGCACGTGCAGTCCCCGCCAGGCCATGTCCGGCCAGTCGGCGATGCGCAGGCGCGGGCATTCCCCGGCCGCCTGGGGCAACTGCCGCATGGTCTGTTTCGCCCGGATTTCACCGAGGTCATCCGCCACGACCGCCACCGCGCCGGCCTCCCCAACTCCCAGCAGGTAACCCTCGGCCGGGAGGCGGCCGCGCGGCAGGCGTGACGTGAAGGCCCGAACCAGCGACTTCGCCTCGCGCCCCCCCACCTTGCCCCACCTTTCCACGGTGAACGGCGTCGCCGACCCCGCCCCCGCGAGCCATTCGCCCAGCCGCGGCTCCGGCGTCAACGGCATGACCGCGGCCGCACGAGCCACGCCTCCCCAAGCCGCCATGACGAGGAGGGCCGCGCTTGCGCGCCTTACCGCTGACAGCCATGCAACCATGCGAACATGATACGCCAAGTTACCATTTCCGCTGTCGGCCAACTATCGCCTGTGTGATAATCCATGCATGAAAGGGATTTGCGTGATCGGAAGCATCAACATGGACCTGGTGGTCCGGGTGGAAAGGTTCCCCCGCCCCGGCGAAACCCTCACCGGTCGTGACTTTGGCGCCTTTCCCGGCGGCAAAGGCGCCAACCAGGCGGTGGCGGCCGGACGGCTGGGCGGCGTCAAGGTGCGGATGCTTGGCAAGGTGGGCGACGACATCTATGGGAAACAATACCTCCAGGTATTCAAGGATGCCGGGGTGGGGACGGAGGGGGTCGGCGTCGAGCCCGGGATGTCCACAGGAATCGCCGTCATCGAGGTCGACTCGGCGGGCGAAAACCACATCGTGATAGTGCCGGGAGCCAACGGGAAGGTCAGCCAGGGTTTCCTCAACGGGAAAATGGATTTCCCGCTCGAAGCCGGCGTATTCCTGTTCCAGCTGGAGATACCGCTTGAGGCGGTCGCCGGCGCGATGAAAAAGGTCAAGGCTGGCAGCGGGCTGGTCATGCTCGACCCCGCCCCCGCCCGGCCACTGCCGGACGAACTGCTCGGCCTTTGTGACTTCATAACCCCTAACGAATCTGAGGCTGGCGCGCTCACCGGAAAGAGGCCTGAAACCGAGCGGGACTTCCGGGAGGCGGCGAACTCGCTCCTGGCGCGCGGCGCCGGAACGGTCATCCTGAAGGCGGGCAAGAACGGCTGTTTTGTGGCGAACCGGGACGGTTTCTCCCATCATCCCGGTTTCAAGGTGGACGCGGTGGACACGACGGCGGCGGGCGACACCTTCAACGCGGCCTTCGCGCACGCCCATGTCCGGGAAAAGCCGCTGGCCGACTGCGCCCGCTTCGCCAACGCCGCGGCCGCGCTCAAGACCATGCGCCCGGGTGCGCAGGCCGGGATGCCCACGCTACCCCAAGTCGAGGAGTTTCTGGCCGCCCATTAAAAGAGGTCCCTCCTCACCCTACCCCCTGCTTCGAAAATGGGCGATGGGAACCGGCCATGGCCGCTCTTCCCCTCTCCCCGAAGGGGAGAGGGGAGGGTGAGGGAAACAGAGAACCAGGGAAACAATCAGTGTTTCGCCGGTCCCCTCACCCCCTCCAACAAGGCACTCCCTCTCCCGCTCGCGGGAGAGGGAGTCGTCCGTCAAAAGAAAGAGGGCCTTCAGCTTCCGCGGGCCTTATCAATCTCCCTGCGGGCGATTTCCACGGCGCGGCGCGGCTTGCCCAGGTTGCCATGGACGGTATAGACGTCCCTGATTATGATTTCCAGGGCAACGCCCGGCGTCGCCTCCAGCGTCTCCCTGACGTGCTCCGACCACGCCTCCTCGTCAAGCTTCTCGTGCACCCCAAGAAAGGCCGGGTCCGGCTTGCGTGAAAACACGGTTTCCGTCCCTTTCAGCGCCTCCCCCATGAATTTCTGGTCGCACCAGCGGGAAATGGACACCTTCTTGAGGTGCGGCAGGCGCTTGATGTCCCCCCAGAACGGGTGGGCCGGCTCACAGCATCCGTAATAGAGGAGTCCCATCGGCTCGCAAACGTCACGGTAATAAGGGAAGCAGAATTCGTTGAACATCCCGGGCGACACGCCGACCGTCTCCTGGCTGTTGGCGCTTCCCCACATGTCCCGCGTCCGCACGTGTTTTCCGTCGAAACCGGACGCCGGCAGCCTGGTCGTGAAGTTGTAACTTGAGCCGAAGGAATCCTGGTTGCCGTTGTTGAGCCGCAGGAGGTTCTCGGCCTCGGCCCAGCGCATCACGCGCAGGGCGTTGTCCCGCAGGAATGCCATCAGTTCGTGCACCTTGCCCGGGCATTCATGCATTGACTCGAAAAACACCTCCATCCCCATCAACTCCACCACCTTGTAGGTCAGCCCGGTCCCCCCGTATGTCCCGGTGCGTATCTCTACCGGCAGGATATCCCCCAGGAGTCCCTCCAGGAATGCCTTCCAGCGGAAAGTCCCCGGACGGTCAACCGAGCAAACCGCCGGCTTCAACAGCCCGAAGTCGCGCTCCAGGTCCTTGATGGGATGCAGGAAACGGTATCCGGTGTCGATCCCCTGGCTGTCGGCCACTGATTCCCTTTCGATATTGATGCCCACCTCGTTTATGTCAACCCACCAGCCGATATCGAATGTGGCGGGAATCACCTTGTCGTCGTCCATCAATTCGTGGTTGCGCACATTCCGCAGGAGCTGGTTCTCGATTGACCGGCCGGTTTCGGTGGAGCAGCGGTATACGCCGTCCGGCAGGAAATCGCGGTCGAAGGTCCATGTCTCCACCACCACCGGGGGCCGCGCGCCGGGCTTGCCGTCGTTCAGGTCGTACCACATCTTCTTCCGCTCCCCCATCACCGGCAGGGCGGCGTATTCCGCCTGTCGTTTAGCCAGTTCGCGCAGGTGCGCGCGCTCTTTTTCCGGTACATCCAACCCCATTCTTATGTTCTCCTTTCTCGTTGGCCGGCTGTGGGCCCGATTTTATGGCATTGCCGGCCTGCCTGGTTCCGGCCTTGCATATAGCGCGCGAAATCCCGGGAAATCATCTTACCGCCTTTTCCGCTACATGCATCCGTCCGGTTGCGATGTCTATCCACCAGTAATCCACCCATTTGATTTCCGGTGCCCCATTCACGAAAAGAAGGGGGAGGAAAATGTTACGGCCCGTTCCGCTGTTGGTCCACTGGCTGTAGCGGTCCCCGGCATATACGTAGGTCGTCGCCTCCGTCCCGGCGACGGTGATGATGAAATCGTGTTGGGTGTTGTAGGAATCCTGCGTGGGCGGGTCGGTTCTGAGCACCTTGATGGGCGCCCACGGACCTGCCAGCGTCTTGGCCGTCGTGTAACTCGTTTCCGTGGAATTCCAGCTGTTCAGCCCCGAAAAAAGCCAGTAGTAGGTGTCACCCACCTTCACGATGTGCGAGGCCTCGTGACCGGTGTTCCCGGGCTCGAACCGGCTGAACCCCTCGCACAGCTTGCGCTCCACGTGCAGGAAGTCCGGGGTCAGCTTGTAGATGGCGAGGTCCAGGTTGATGGGCTTTTTCAGTCCCGGACTGTCCAGAACCGTGAGCAGGCAGGCGTCGTCCCCTTCCTGGTACACCGACTGGTCTCCGGTGGACCGGTCCGGCTCGGGATACTCGGAGTGCTCCCATTTGTATTCCCCGTCCACCCGATCGCAGGTGGCGTAACCGACCTTGTGCCGGAAATACTTCCCTGTCTCGGCCTCGAATATCATCACGTATTTCCCGGTCTTCCGGCTGTGCAGGAGCCCCGGCCGTCCGGACCAGACAAATTCCGGCACACCCGTCTTTTTTTCGAAAATGTTGTTCAGGAATTTCCAATTCGCCAGGTCCTTCGATGAATAGAGCCTGATGCGCCAAACCCGGCCCGGCCCGCAGTCGTAGCCGACCCAGTAAAACGTGCCCTCCTCCCGGAGCATCTGCCCCCCGTTGCACCATATTTCGTTGCCGTCCGTGTCGTGCCATATTTTGCCGTTTTCTATCCATGCCGTCGCGGACGATATCGCGGGCCTCGTTCCGGATGAACATCCGGCAAGCGGCGCCACGAGCGCCAGCGCCGCGAGGATGCGCCCCGTTATTTCCATGGGCATTATTCTACAGCGCTGGTCCTCACAACGGCTCCCCGGACGCCATGAAATCCATGCCCCGCCGTCTCACATAGAAATAACCTGGGGGTACGCATATGCCTTCACAGATTCAAAAAAAACAATCTGTTTGCACCGCGCCTTTCCCGCCTACCGGACAAGGGATATCAGGTCTCCCACCAGGGTCTTATTCATCCCGGCATCCGCCCGGCCCGCCATTTCGAGGCACGCGCGCGCCCCGTCAGAGTCGCCTTTTCGAAGGCGTTCATACCCCCAATTCATCAGGAGGACCGCGAGCAACTTTTCCTGCGAATCGTGGAAGGCAGGTTCTTTCATCCAGGCGGCACGCAACGCCCGGAACGCCTCGCGGCGGTGTCCCAGCGCCGACTCTACCATCGCCAGATTCATCCAGTTGGACTCCCCCGCATATTCCTCCCTCGCCAATTCCCGGTAGTAGCGGGCCGCCCCCCTCATGTCCCCCGACAAGCACAATAATGACGCCCCCAGCTCCTGCATGGAGGCCACGTCAGGATTTGCTCTCAGGAGCTCGTATATTTCATATCTGGCATTGTCAGGAAAATCCTCTAGCATGGAAAATGCCGAAGCGAAAAGCCCTTCCGTCCACGGAAGTGCCCTGATTTTCTCCGAAAGCATCGATGGCTTTCTTTCGATTTTAAATACCAGGAAATACCCGTTGGCGTAGTCGGGATGGCTCGACCTAAAAACGACCCGCATGTATTTGCGTGCGAATTCCTTGTATATGGAAATCGAGCGATAATCCCACGGCGGGCCGGGCGCCCAGGATATTTGTCGGTATCTCGCCGATATCTCGTTGTATATGATGTAATCGAAATCCTCCTGCCTCACGAACTTGCGCATGTCTTCCGCATTCCTTGATTGTCTTGCCCACCTCCAGACGGGCGGCATCACTACCACATGGGTGGAAATGGTCCGCCGGTGTATGCCGAAGCCGCGCTGGTCCCCGGCCAGCAGGACTTTCGAGTCCGGCGGAATGTTCCGTGAAACCCATCTCTTCATTTCATCAAGAGTTGTCCATGACTTCGCCGAATACTCATCGCGGTCAATTATTCCGGCGGCCAGGCCACACTCAACGTCCGGAATCGTGCTTAGCGCGGTTCGAAGAAGGTCAACTACCGAAAGGCACAACAACGGCCACAACAGAATCCGGTAAACACGGTGCGACATCCTCCTCAGAGCGAGTACGGCCGCCGTGGCGGACAATGCCATCAGGGGAACCATGGGCCACAGGAACCGGATATTTCGTTCCGTAAACATGGCAAGGAATGACACCACGCCGGCCAACAACGCCATTGAAAGCCGTCGGGGAAGAAGCAGGACGAGGCCAGCGGGAACCAATACGGCCGTCGCCGTACCAACCGCCGATGTGTTGAGCAACAAGTCATTCCAGATCAATAACCAATATGAGGCCCCACTGCTGGCCTCGGACGAGACCCGGGCGGTCAGCAAACGCAGGGCGCTTTCGTATTCTGACCCCCACCACAGCGAGGGAAACAGGGATGACAGGAACGGATAGAAAGGGTTTCCCAGTGAGAGCCAATTCTGTGTCGGCCATAATCCCGCCATCAGTGCCATTACTGCCACCGCAAGCAGGAAACGCCGTACTCCGGGCCGCATCCACAAGAACAGGACCGCCGTTCCAATCACCGGGAAAATGCACGTATATTTCACGGATAGACAAGCTCCGGCAAACGCCCCGTAAAGGAGGGCAGCGGAAGTTGAAGGCCTGCCCATCCGCCACAGCGCGTAAACGGCGGCAGCGAAAAACATTGTCGCCCCGGACTCGTTCTTCGCCGTCCATATCTGGCCAACAAAAACCGGCATGAGGCCAAATAAGACCGCAGTCCATGCCGTGGCGTCTTTTCCAAACAGTCGCCCGCCCAGCCGGGCGGTTATGAATACCGCGACAAGCAGTGTCGCCAGGTTCACCGCGTTGACGCCAAGAACCCCTCCGCCCGCCAACCCGAGAAGGTAAAGCATTTCATGCGTTAGCGGGAAGTTCCAATGGTCGTTGTAAGGTATGGGCGGAATACGGTGGGATTCAAGAAAATATTGGGGTGCTGCCCAATGATATGCCAGCGAATCCTCGGTCGTTCCCGGCATTGTTGAAATCAACACCCAAAAGAGCGCGGCGAACAGGAACAACAACCATGGAAGGCGGTCTTCCCCGGCTATCCCGGCGCCTCCCCTCGGCCGGGAACTCCAGTATCGCAGTGCTACCACCAATCCACCAACAAAGGGAACAGCCACAATAACTAATAACGTTCGGTTAAAAAGCAATCCACCAAAACCCAGCGCCGCCGTGGCCGAGGAAAGCATAAAGAAACCCGCCGCCATTTCTATCCATGGATCTCGCTCGTGCCGGAACAAGCTAAGCACGGGCATCCCCGATCCCAATGCCGCCGCCATCGAAACAGCGATGAAAAGAACGGATCCGGCCAAGGAAAGGCAGGTATCCGGCAATCCACCAAACCTGACGCCGGGGCTCTCCGCGATAATTGATATCAAGTCACTGAAGCGCCCCCAAAACAATCCCCAATCCCCCTGGAATACGAAAACGACTACCGCCGCCCAGGCGAACAGAACCGCCCCGGCCAGGGTCCGGTGACGAGCGATGATGCCAACCGCCGTGCTTCCCGCCGTTACCGGCACGCCGGATTGTTGAATACTCATTCGGTTTTTCCTTCCGGAACGGCTGCCGGGTAAATAGCCGTGTTTGCGGACCGCCCGGCCCGTCCGCCGGCGAGCTTTCTTTCCAGTTCCTCGCGAACACGTACAATCGAGCGCTCGCCGGGCTTCAATGATTCCGCCTCGCGAAACGCCCACAGGGCCTCGCGGACGCGCCCCAGCCTTTGCAAAGCCATTCCCTTCATGCAAAGGAGCGCCTCCCGCTCGGGATAATCGCTCTTCAACCCCCTGCCCAGCACGGCCAGCGCTTCTGCCGCCCGGCCGAGCGCCAGCAGTCTCGCCGCACGCCGTGCGCCGAAATAAACCACCCCGGGGGCCAGGCGTTCCACGTTTTCCATGCGCCCGCAGTATTCATCGTCCGATTCTCCGGGCAATTTGACCCCGGCCGCCTCCGCGCCGGGAAGGAAGAGCATTGTCGCCCGCGGAACACCGGGACGCGGCCGGATCCTGTAAAGCACGTATCCCCCGTTCTTCCCGTCCGGCCTTGAATCAATCCAGACAGGCGAGAGGAACCGGCGGCTCCATTCCCAATGCCTCCGTATCTCGGAAGCACTCCATCGATAGTTCCCGCCGTGCAACGCGGTCAGGTATTCCGATGTCACGAAATTCAGCAGCAGGTAATCAACCCCCCTCTGCCTCAGCCGCACGGATATCCGGCCGGGCGACCGGGCCCCGCGCACCACTTCGAGCATTTCCGGGGTGTCTTCGATCTCGCGGTTGAAAACCAGCGGCTTGAAAAGGTATCCCCGCCGCTCCCCGACGCCGAGTATCCGCGCATTGGACGGAACAATGCGGTTCGTCTCCTTCACGACGGACCAATATGAAGTCAATATCCTTTCGCAATACTTCTCCGCCGCCTCCAGCCCGACGGCCGCCCGGAAGGAACTCTTGTGGAAATCGGCGTTGGCCACGGCGTGTATCGTTCCCATCGCGGCGATAACAGCCGCCAACAGGACCGGCGCCGGCTTCATCCGCCGGAGCCCGCCAAACCATTCGGCCAATCCGGCTCCCGCCAGGAGGGCCAGCGCGGGGAAGAGCGGCATCATGAAACGCAGGCAAGGTGACAGGAACGCCCAGGCCGCGACGGCACCGCCCCATGCCGCCAGGAAAGGCGCACGCGCGGGAAATCGGACCGTGATCATGGCGGGTAAAGCTAGGAGGGCCAGCGGCTGTTCCTCCGTGAAAAACCGGCGCAAAGCGGTGAGAACGCTTCCCGCCGAACGGAAGTTGAAATCCGTCCCCGGGCACCCGATGGCATTGAGAACATCCAAATTGGCCCCCCCCCAGCCGAGTCCCCCCCAGACAAACGGGTAGACGGGGTTGCCGGTAAACAGCCAGCCTTTGATCATGAATGGAACGGAAGAAGCCGCGAGGCCGGCGGCCAGCAGCGCGAAAACCGGCGACTCGGTTCTCATCCGCCACGGCAACCGGATGAAATGCCAGGCCGCTATCCCGAAAACCGGCGCTATTGCCGTATATTTCGAACACAACGCCCACCCAAGCGATGTCCCGGCCACCAGCGCCCAGGGGCGCGCTGACGCGGCCCCCAGGCTCCGGCCCCAGGCCCAAACCCCCAGAAAAGCGAACCCCGCCGAGAAAAAACCCTGGTTGGTCTGGCCGAAGTGGAAGCCCATCGAGCTGCCCGCAATCATCGCGAGGGCTGCAATCCATCCCGCCGCCGCGCCGGCCATCCGCGCGGTTACTTCCTTGAGAAGCCACGCCAGGATGATCCCCCCCGAAAGGTTCACCAGGGCGGCCGCCTGTTCGTCCCGGACGAGCATGGCCTGTCCGAAGATGCCTTCGGGAAGGAGGGGGTAACGGTATGTCTCCTGGGCGATATCCGCCCACTTGTGGAGCTTGTTGAAGTCAGCGGGCGCCGAGAGGTGATAACCCAGGGCGTCATCGCAGGTCTCCGGTGTCAGGCAAAACATCGCCAGAACGGCCCCGAGAACGAGGACCGCCGCCTTCCACCCGCGGGTCCCTTTCGCCGCACCGCCCGGCCCCCGGTCCGCCGCCATCCTGACGAAATACCCCGCCCCGGTCACCGCGGACACAACCGCCATCGAACGGGCCACCCACGGATAGAAGAGCCCGCAGAGTCCGAGGGCCGCGGCAATGCATCCATACACACCGAAGCCGGCCAAGAGCACGAACGGAACGGCGGACCGCCGGGGTTCCGTCCTCCACAAGCCCACCCAACGAAACGCGAGGGACCCACAGGCGCACGACGCCATCAGCAAGGAAAACGCCCAAGCCGCGCTTATCCCGTTCGCGGCCCAGTACCATCCCAGGTCGCGGCGGGGCGCGAGGGGACCGGAAAAGGCCGCTATGGCGGCAGGCAATGCGGAAAAGGCTGAGTAACCCGCCGATACCGCCGCGAGCGCCGCCCATGCAAGGAACAGGTAGCGAATGGACGCCCTCATTGGCGACCGGACCATCCCGCGGACGGAAGGTCCGCGGATGCCCCCCCGATCACCGGACCTTCGCCGTTACTTAATTCTGACCTTCCTGACCACCGTTTCCTTCCCCTGGTCCTGGACGGTGATATTGACCGTTCCTCTCTTAAGGCCTTTCACAGTCACGCGTTCGCCCTTTGCGGGGGTTATATCCACATAACCTGTCGCCGAGGAAACCCAAGTCGGCTCAACCTCAACCGGTTTTCCCGATTTATCCACCCCCTCGGCTATTAGAACCACCTTCGCCCCCTTCCGGATTTCCAATCCGTCAGCGGAACGAGGCGCTTGCCCGGCAACCGATTCGCTGACATGGACTTCTATTTTCGCCAGCGCCGGGGCCTCCGCTTTTACCTTGAAGGTGCACCCAGTTACCGCAAGAACGGCCATAAAAACCACTGCAACAGTATTTCCAATGCGTTTCATCTCATCCTCCTTCTTCATGCGGCGCAGGGCGCCGCTGTTCAGCGGATGGAAAACTCCACCCTCCGGTTTTTGGACCATGCCGCCTCGTCATTGCCGGCAACGGCCGGACGGCTCCGGCCGTAGGAGACCGGGAACAGCCGGCTCTCCCCGACGCCCATTTTCTTCAGGTAGTCACGGACGGCGTAGGCCCGCTTCCACCCGAGTTTCTCGTTGTAGGCGTCGGTCCCCCGCTCATCGCAGTGTCCCTCCACGTTGATTTTCACCGCGGGATTCGCCAGCAGGGACTCCAGGCTGCGCTTAAGGACCTTCTTCGCATCGGTGCGAAGTTTCCAGGAGTTGTATTCGAAATACGCTTTCCCGAAATCAGCATTCGTCAAAGCCTGCTTTTCCGCCTGGACGGCTTTCACGGGAACCTCGGCTTCCTCGATAACGGGCTTTTTCACGGTGCAACCCGATAGCGTGATCGCGCACCACGCGAACACCAGTGCAGCAAGAAAAAAAGGTGCTTTCCTTGGGACTGAAATCTTCATGCTTATCCTCCTTAGTAGGATGCGCTGCTAGCGTTAATTCCTTGCAGTGACAAGGATGGTCTTCACGTTAATCTTTCCGTCCGGACGCGTGAACTTGACGATA
>Ga0315282_10010407_pt1 | contig 14595 bp, 7 predicted proteins | sample YL17G07_20_MG_FD_203693 | JGI IMG/M metagenome (GOLD analysis project Ga0315282, IMG submission 203693) | Sediment microbial communities from Yellowstone Lake, YNP, Wyoming, USA - YL17G07_20 | ecosystem: Environmental > Aquatic > Freshwater > Lake > Sediment | place: USA: Wyoming | collected...
TGGTCTCGCGGGCCGCCTCCATGATGGCCTGGATCTGCTCCATGTTGTTGACGTTGAACGCGCCCACGCCATATCCGCCCTTGGCGGCTTCGTCCAGCAACTGCCGCATCGATACCAGTGGCATATCTGTTCACCTCGCAGAAAATAATGGTTGCCGCGCGGTCGGCGCCGCCGGCTGGGTTCCCGCAGGCATCAGGCCGTTTCCAACCCCGCCTGGAAAGCCTCTCAGCGTATCACAGGTGGAGGCTGAATGACCGCCGCGCCTCGGGCGCCAGCGGCGTGGCAGGCCTCGTGGTCACCAACAACAGCAGGACGGAAACGGCGGCATATCGTCTCATTGCTCAATCCAACTGTTTTGCCGCTCCCCCGATCTGAAGCGTTGCGGCGATCACGCCGGTGACGCCCGCGCCCGGCTGTCTGCCGCCCACGGATATCTCAAATGCGCCCGGCTCAACCCGGCGCCGGCCATCCGCAGCGATATGGGAGAACTGCCGGGGCAGCAGCGTGAATTGCACGGTCCTGCGTTCCTTGGGACGCAAGGCGACGCGCTGGAAGCCCTCCAGCGAGCGAATCGGCGCGGCCCGCGACGGCCGGCCGGCCTTCACGTACACCTGGACCACCTCTTCGCCGGCCATTGTCCCGGTGTTCTCAACTTCGACGGCGACCTTAACCTCATCGCCGGCCCCGGCCTGCTTGGGAAGACTCAGGTTGCGATAGGCGAAGGTGGTGTAACTCAGCCCGTATCCGAAGGGGAACAGCGGCTCGCCGCCAAAGAACCGGTAGGTCTTTCCCTTCATGCTGTAGTCGGTGAACGGCGGCAGTTGGTCGGCGGACTTGTAGAAGGTCACCGGCAAGCGTCCGGCGGGATTGTAGTCACCGAACAGGACGTCGGCCAGGGCCGTGCCGGCGGCCTGGCCCGGATACCAGGCCTCGACGATGGCCGGAACATGGTCGCGCGCCCAATTGACGCTAACCGCGCTGCCATTCAGCAGCACCAAAACCACAGGCTTGCCGAGCGCCGCCACTGTTTGCATCAATTGTTCCTGCACGCGAGGTATCCCGAGCTGCACCCGGTCGCCTCCCTGAAATCCTTCCACCGGGACCCTCATCTCTTCGCCTTCCAGCCTGGGCGAGAGACCTAGAACCAGCACGACGGCTTCCGCCGCTTTTACGGCATCCGCGACCTGCTGCCCGCCATTCAATCCGGGCCGCGACCATGCCAATTGAATGTTGGCGTCGTTGAGGAATTCGTGGTAGTCCAGGCGGATTGGATAGAGCTTCCCGGCCTGCAACTCGACCGGCGCGTATCTGTAGGTGCGCCCGTGAATGCTGTTGAACTGCACCAAGGGCTTTCCATCGAAGTACACTTCGAACGCATTCATGCCCATGGCGCCGAGCTGATACGTGCCGCCGGCGGGCGCCGAGAGATAGCCGGTCCAGCGAACCCCGAAGTCGTCATCATTTATGTCCGGGCGCGGCGCGCCGTCCCACCAGTGGAAGTCCACCTGGGCATCGACACGGGTGAACAGCGGTTTCGGATCGCACGGGATCTCCCCGACGAGCTTGCCGGAACTGGGAACGGTCAGCTCGCGTGGCCGGTGCGGCTTGCCGTCGAAGTTACTGCTATTGAAGTACTCGGCGTTGAGGCCGTTGCGGCGGTCCGCACCGGCGGAAGTGAAAAGCGCCGAGGCAGGCACCGTTTCGAAGCTCGGCATGTTGGCGGCCAGGTCGCTGCCGCGCGCATAGAGCACCCGCGTGCCGGGAGAGACTTTGCGGCGGATTCCCTGGAGCGGTGTCACCGGCTGGGATGGGTCGCCGTTGTAGTTACCCAGCAGCACCTCGACGTCGTCGGCGTTGGGCCCGATCACCGCGATGGTTTTCAGCGACTTGCTCAAGGGAAGGACGCGGCCTTCGTTTTTCAGCAGGACCATCGACTTGCGCGCCGCCTCCAGCGCCAGCTCGCGGTGCGCCGGGCTGTCGTTCTCGCTGTAGGGAATCTGCGCGTACTTGACCATCGAGGGCGGATCGAACATGCCCAGCTTGAAGCGCGCCAGCAGCAGGCGGCGGAGAGCCTGGTCGATTTCGGCCTCGGCGATGAGGCCCTGGCGCGCGGCCGGCAACAGGCTTACATACTCCACACCGCAGTTCAGATCGGTTCCGGAGCGGAGGGCCTTGGCGACTCCTTCCTCCGCCGTCCCGGCCACCTTGTGGCGCAGATAGATGTCGCCAATCGCGCCGCAATCGGACACCACGTAGCCGTGGAAGCCCCACTGCTTCCTCAGGGTCTCGTCCAACAAGCGCGGGCTGGCGCACGCGGCCAGGCCATCCACGCGGTTGTAGGCGCACATCACGGAAAACGCGCCGCCCTCTTTCACGGCGGCTTCGAACTGCGGCAGGTAGGTTTCCCACAGGTCCCGCGCGTCCACGACGGCATCGAAGGTGTGGCGCAGGGACTCGGGGCCGCTGTGCACGGCATAGTGTTTGGCGGTGCCCACGGTCTTCAGATACTTCGGGTCGTCTCCCTGCAGGCCCTTGATGAAGGCCACCGCCAGGCGGGCGGTCAGATAGGGGTCCTCGCCGTAGGTTTCCATGCCGCGTCCCCAGCGCGGGTCGCGAAACAGGTTGATGTTGGGCGTCCAGAAGGTGAGCCCCTGGTAGATGTTGCGCTTGCCGCGGCGGACGAACTCGTGGTGCTTGGCGCGGGCCTCGTCGGAGACGGCCGTCGCCACCCGGAATAGCAGGCCGGTGTCCCAGGTGGCGGCCAACCCGATGGCCTGCGGGAACACGGTGGCGCGCCCCGCCCGGCCAATGCCGTGCAGGCACTCGTTCCACCAGTTGTAGGCGGGCACGCCCAGGCGCTCGATAGCCGGCGCATCGCTCATGAGCTGGGAGACCTTTTCCTCCAGCGTCATGCGCGAGAGCAGGTCATCGGCGCGCTTCTCCATGGGCGCGCGCGGATCTCGATAGATTGGCGCCTGCTGGGCGAAGCCCAGCGGCAGCAGGGCGGCCGCCGCCAGCAGGGCGGCGCACCACCGGTGTCTCCCCAACGAAAACACTGCTGAAACCAGCACACGGGTCATCGCGATGTATCGTCTCATGGCGTCTCCCCAATCGGCATGTCGGCTACCCGCATGCGGAATCTCAGCGTCAGCGGCTTGCCACGTTCCAGCCCGTAGCCGTCCACAGTTGCAACCGGGTTCGAGGATGGAACAAACCCGCCTGATTCTGACATTGGTTGCAAGCTCAAACTATGCGCGACACTATATCGGTCCGCCGGATGGGAATTAAGCAGGTTCTGGCGCCAGTGGCCGCCGCGCCGCCGGCATTTCGATCATGGCAGGAGTGGCATGAACGCATTTCATGGCTGCCTGGCTGAGCAATACTGAAACCAGCGCTGGAATGGCGCGTCGTTCTTTTCCAAAGCCCCGAAACGCGTGCCGCTGGACACAGGGCAATGCGGCGCGCCCCCTGGGAAAGCGCGGGCAGAGCGAGATATAGGACAAACGCATCGAATAATCTGATTAGGGCTTGACTCCGACGCGGCGATGGGATAGTTTGAGGCGACTACAAAGCGGGTTCACCCTGGTTTCTGTGCTTCAAGGAGGATGATGCATATGACCACACGAAGTCGCGTGGCGATCTGCTGCGGCGTTGCGACAGGCGTTTTGCTTCTCTTCAGCATCCCTGCAGCGGCACAGGAGACGCGGGGCACGATTCACGGGCGAGTGCTCGATCCCTCGCAGGCCGCGGTGCCCGGCGCGGCGGTCATCGTTGAAAACGTGGACATGAATACTTCCACGCGCTTGACGACGAACCAGACCGGCTACTACGAAGCAAAGCTGCTGCTGGCCGGCAGCTACCGGGTAAGCGCGGAAATGACCGGCTTCAAGAAAACCGTGCGCAGCGGCCTGGTATTGCCGATCAGCGGCACGCTGGAGGTCGATGTGCCGCTGCAAGTGGGTGGCGTGGCGGAGACAGTATCGGTCACGGCCGAGGCGCCGGTGCTGGAAACCAGCACCGTCTCATCGGGCCGGGTATTGGACAACCGCAGCGTCGCCGACCTGCCCGTTATCGTGGGCAATACCATGGTGCTGGTGAAGATGACGCCCGGCCTGTTCACCGGCGGCGTGAACGATTACCTCGGCCCGCATTCGATCCAGGGCGCCTCCGATTACAGCACCGGCGCGGGGGTCGGCGGCAATGAATGGTCCATCGATGGTGTGCCGAGCAACGGCGCCAGCCGGCAAACTGCCTACCTGCCGCACACTGACACCGTTCAGGAAATGAGGGTGGAGACGTCGAACTTCGACGCCTCGGTGGGCCACGGGACGCTTGCCAACATAACAATGATGACGAAGGCGGGCACCAACCGCTACCACGGCACCTTAAGCGAACAGCACTGGCAGCAGCGCTGGCAAGGCACGGAGTTCTTCACCCGGCAGGCTTACTACAGGAGCATCGCTGCGGCCGAAGCGGCGGGGAACCACGCGCTGGCCGACCAGTTGCGATCGCGGGACAAGCAGGCGGCGGGCCGGTCGAACAACTATGCCGGTACCGTCGGCGGGCCGGTCCGCATTCCGAAGATTTACAACGGTCGCGATCGGCTCTTCTTTTTTGTCAGCTACCAGGGCAATAAAGATCAGGTGGCCGACTTGCCCGCCCGCGTCAACGTGACTGTCCCCACCATGGCGGAGCGGACGGGCGATTTTTCGCGCTATTTGCTGATCGACCCGGCGTACTACCAGATTTACGATCCGCTCACGGTGCGCGCCGACCCGGCGCGCTCGGGCCATTACATCCGCGATCCACTCCCTGGAAATATCCTTCCCCAGCCGCGCATCCTTAATCCTGGCGTTGGCTTCTATACCAAGCTGCTGCCGGCCACCAACAATGACTACGATCCGAAGCGCGAGCCCTTGAATGACTACTTGTCGCAGGCACCCCTGATCCGCGATTACGCAGCGTACGGCAGCCGCATTGACTTCCAGAAATCGGACAAGCACCGGTTCTTCGGGCGCTGGACCTACAACCATTGGGCCAACTACGCGAGCGACTGGACCTACACGACCGTGAAAGGGCTCCAGTCGCTCGCCCAGATTCGCAAAAATCTCGGCGCCACCATCGACTGGGTCTACACAGTCGGCCCTGCCACGGTGCTCGACGTTGCCGTTGCAACGAACGAGTATCGAGACGGCAACAACCCCGGGGTGCCGGCGCAGTTCAAGCCCTCGGACGTCGGATTGCCCACCTATGTCGATCAAAAGGCAGGCGACCAGCACATCCTGCCCACGCTGAACGTCTCCGGCTACAACTCTATCAGTAGGAACTACCCCAGTATTACCCATTACCGGACCAGTTCCGGGAAGGCGGACCTTACCCAAATCCGCGGCAACCACACCCTTCGCGCCGGATTTGATGCGCGGATGCAATACCGGACAGGCGGTGGCGGCGGCAATACGTCGGGCAACTTCTCTTACAGCAATCTCTATACCAGGAAAAACGACGACACGTTCACGCCGGCCGGGAGTCTGGGCTTCAGTTGGGCCGCGTTCCTCATGGGCATGCCCAATAGCATGACCGCGGACACCAACGACAGCTACGCCATGCTGAATCCCTATTATGCGTGGTACGGGCAGGACACCTGGCGGCTGAGCCGGAAGTTGACGGTGAACCTGGGCCTGCGTGTCGAGTATGAACTGGGACCGGCGGAGCGCTACAATCGCGTGCTTGGCGGCTTCGATCCGGCGGCCAAGCTGCCGATCACCGATGCCGCCCAGGCGGCCTATGCGCGCGCCCCCATTCCCGAGCTCGATCCCTCGAAATTCGTAGTTCTGGGCGGCAGCCTTTATGCGGGCGTGGGCGGCCAGAGCCGCCAGCTTTGGCAGAATGAACTGATGTGGCTGCCGCGCGTTTCCCTGGCCTACCAGGTATCGCCGAAGACTGTGGTGCGCGCCGGCTACGGCATTTTCTACGACACGCTTAACGTGTTGAACCAGGCACCGAACCAAACCGGGTACAGCCGCACTACCTCGACGACAATCACGACGGATTCCGGAGTGACCTGGCTGGCAGGCAATCCGAAAGGCGGCGTCCCGCTGGTTGCCGACCCGTTCCCGGTGCGCGCCGACGGAACCCGCTTCGATCAGCCGACCGGAAGCGCGCTCGGCTTGATGGCCGGAGCGGGCCGCGCTTGGACCTTTATTGATTCCGACTACAAGCACGCGCGCCTGCAACGGTGGCGCTTCGGGGTACAACGGCAGATCGGCAACAATACGACCATCGAAGCGGCTTACCAAGGCGAGCGCGCCGCGCGCATCCCGATTTCAAGCACGGTGTCCGCGCTGCCGGCCCAATACTGGGCCACCGGGACGGTTCGCGACACGGCGGTGACCTCGAACATGACGGCTAATGTCACCAACCCGTTCCGCATTACGAATTTCGCCGCCCTGCAATCGTCCGACTCGCTGCAGTACTGGAACCTGAGCACGCTCGGTTTCTTCACGGGCGCCACCATTCAGAAAAACAGGCTGCTGCGCGCCTACCCGCAAATTAACGGGTTGACGCAAAGCAACTCGCCTGTAGGGGCGTCCCGGACCGACTCGCTGCAAATAACCTTGCAGCGCCGTTTTGCGAAGGGTTTCAATCTGAACGCCGGCTATACACGGATGCGCGCCATGGCAGCGGACTTGTTCTACGACGAGTTCGACCCATCGCCGAGCTGGCGGGCGTCGAACGACGCCCGGCCGCATCGCCTGGTGGCGGGAGGTATTTACGAATTGCCATTCGGCAAAGGCCGCGCCTTTCTCAAGAGCGGAATCCTCAGCTACGTGGCGGGCGGCTTCCAGGTGGCTGCCACCTACGAATGGGAGCCAGGCGCGCTACTCACCTTTGGCAACCTGTTCTATTACGGAAACCTGAGCGATATCGTGAAGGGCCCGCACACGCTCGGCGAGTGGTTCAATACCGACAACTTCGAGCGGGTCCCTGCGAAACTGCCGAACACCTACCAGGTGCGCGCATTCCCGACGCGGATCGACGGCGTTCGCCAGGACATGACCAACCAGTGGAACACGAACATCCAGCGCGAATTCAAGTTCAAGGAAAGCATGTCGCTTCAGCTTCGCATGGATGCCTTGAACCTGGCGAACCGCACGCAGTTCGCGGCGCCTAACGTAAATCCCTCATCCACGGACTTTGGCCGGGTGACGGGGCAAACCAGCGCAACCAAGCGGTTTATCCAGATACAAGCTCGCCTCCGGTTCTGAAGGGCGCTGAGGCAACAGAAGATGCGGGCGGCCGCGGGAACCAGGCTTCAGGCCTGGCTGGTAGCCGGCCAAGCCGAAAGCCTGGCTCTCTTCATGACGAGGTTTTATGTCAAATCGCAAACTTGATCGCCGGAGCGTGCTGAAGCGGCTCGTGCGCGGCGTGGGGGCAGCCAGCCTGATACGCGGATGGCCGATCCAGGCGGCTGATGTGCCGGGCTCGGTTGTAACCGGAGGTTACTCGGCGGCCGCCGGCCGGAGCGAAGCCGGAATCTACGCGGGCATCCTCCTGTTCGATGTTCCGGACGGGAATCCGCAACAGATCAGCCGCGTCGCTCCGCCCGTCGAGCGCCGTCTCGTGCTCGCACGCCGTCAAGGCAATCTCTGGCGGCACGAGATTCTGGCCACGGCCCAACGCTTCAGTGGCCCGGTTTGCCCCAAGGAAGGCGGGACGGGCCCGGTTCTGGCTTGGACCGAGCGCGATGATCGCGGATGGAAGCTTCGTGTTCATCGCGACGGAAAGACATGGACGGTTGCCAGCAGCGAGCAAACGTTGAGGAATCCGCTGATCGCTCTTTCCCGGGGCAAACTGGTGGTCGGCTGCGAAGCCGACGAGGGCCGCACGCCAACCATATGCCTCTATGAGGAAGAGGGCCGGCCGCAACTGCGCCTGCCCGGCCGCCACGGGAAACTGGCCGCGAGCGGACAGGAGCTTCTCCTGCTTGCTGAACGCGACAGCGAGAATGCCGTCTGGCTGGAGGCCAGCGAGCTTCGCGGTGGCAAAGTCCTGCGTACGGCGGCGGTTCGCGGCCCGCTGGATTATACGTTCAACGCGGACCTGGCCGTCGATCCAGCCACGGGAGCCGCGCTGATCGCTGCCGAATGTGCGGTGGGCTTCGGCGCGGATTGCCAGTTGGGTTTGCATCGCGAAATCCGCGTCTGGCGCCTGGCGGCTGACGCCGGACAGGCAATGCCCTTCCCTGACGATACCCATGCGGCCTTACCGGTTGAGAAGCGGGCCTTCAAAACTGGCATGGGTAGCTCCTCTGAGAATATGCCGCCGATTCGGCCGATCATGGTAGTCGATAAAGGCCGCCCGCTGGTAGCCTTCCGTCAGTTCCGCTGCCGCACGCAGAAAGATTTCGGCTGGGACGTATGGTGCGCCGGATTCGACGGAAAGAAATGGCGGTCGCCGGCGCGGCTCACCGAACAAGTTGGCCCCCCGGATTCCGGTTACGCGCTGCTGGCCGACGCAGACGGGTTGGTCGGCGTCTTGCCCGAATTAGAGAATTCCGGCAACAGCGCCAGCTACGATCACCGGGTTGCCGTGGTAGCCGTCGCAGGTGGCGGCGGGCGGGGCGCCCTACCGCTTCCCGATAAGCAGCAGGGGGGCGTGTACCGCGTGCCTCCTCGTTATTTGGACATCGCGTTGCCGGTACCCGCACTCGATCGGGGACCGCGGGACTTGACCCTCCTGTGGGCCGACCTGCACTCGCACACTACATACTCAAAATGCGAGGGTGCGGCCAATGGCATGCCCGACGAAATGCTCCGCTACCAGCGCGACGTACTGTCCTTGGACGCCGTCAGCTTGTTGGAACACACCCAGAGAATGAGTCTGGCCGAGTGCGCCTGGACCTTTGATCGCCTCGAAGCCGAAGCGGGCAGTGAGCGCATCTCGCTTTACGGCACCGAGCCAGGAATGCGGACGGGGCGTCACACCAATTTCTATGCGGCCTCGCGCCAGCAGTTTGACCGCCTCTGTGCACTGTTCCGGTACGCTTCTGGCCCCGGGCAAGGAGGCTTCGACCGCGCGCAGTCCTATGCTGCGTGCCTTAAGGCCTTCCCCGGAGGGCAGGTGGTAGCGCTACGCCATTTTCACGGTGATACCGCGACGGACGACGAGGAATCGGCTGCGTCGTTTACGCCGCAACTCGAAGTGGCGATGGAAGCAATGCAGGGCCGGACAAACAACCTGCTAGGCCGTGAGGGCAAGGCCGGCTTTCCGGCCATCTATCTGAATCACGGCTTCAAGATTGGCCTGGTAGGCGGGACCGACCACTTTCGCGAGACGGATTTCACGAACCATTACTGTCTGACCGGCTTTTGGGTGAAGGAGCGGTCGGCTGCGGGACTCTGGGAAGCACTGCGGAATCGCCGTACATTGGCCGTATCGAACGCGAAGATCGCCATGTGGGCGACGCTCGGGGGGCATGCAATTGGCGAGGAGGTCGCGGCGGACGGCCCCGTCCGATTCAATGTCTCGGTGGCATCTGCCCGGCCGATACGCCGCGTGACCATAATTCGCGACGGGGAAGTGTTGCCTTGGACTGCGGTGAACGCAACCGCTGCGGTGCTCGAACTGTCCGACGAGCCCGCGCCCGGGCGCCACTGGTACGTCGTGACCGCGGAGGCGGATTCGGCATACAACGAGGCGGCCATCGGCCACGCCTCGCCCTTTTTCGTCACGGTCAAGAGAGAGCCATGAACAGGCGCAAGTTTCTTCAGACGGTGGGTGCGGCGGGAATCGGGCTGGGCGTCCGGCTGTCATCGGCGGCCCTTCCGAAGTCCCGCAGGCCAAATATTGTTTTCGTTCAGACCGACAGTTGGGACGGCCGGGTGCTCGGCTGTCTGAAACACCCAGCCGTGAAAAACGTTACACCGAATGTCGATCGCTTGGCCGGCCGCGGCACCGTATTCCGCAATGCGTATTGCACCCACCCGGTATGTTGTCCTTCGCGTGCCAATATGTGGTCGGGGCGATATACCCACAACGTCGAAAGCTGGAACAATTTCAAGGGACTGTCGCCGGGCGACAAGACATTCAAGCAATACCTGGAGAGCGCCGGCTATCAATTTGCCTCCCAGCTCGGAGGGATAGGGAAGCATGATTACTTGTCCGGTGCGCACAGCGTGTTCAATCGACTGACCGACTGGACGGGGCCTGCCAATATCCAGCTCCCGCAGTTGCGCATGCGCGCGCCGCTCATCGTTGAAGATAGCGAAAAACCCCATGCTCGCGACTGGCAGAAGGTGGACGAGGCACTCACCTTCTTACGCACGGCGGCTGAAGCTGACAAGCCATTCTTTCTTTACGTGGGGCTCAGCATCCCTCATCCGTCGTTCACCACTGCACGGAAGTGGCTGAGCCGAATCGATCGCAGCGCGGTTACGTTGCCGCCCCTCGACGACGAATTGCACCCCGTAATGGCCTATCAGCGGATAGCGAAGAATTGGCAGCACGGATTCGCCGAGGATCTGGTGCTCAAGACCAGGGCGATCTATTACGCAATGTGTTCGGAGGGCGATGCCATGGTGGGGGCGATAGCGGACGCCGTCGATCAACTCGGCATCGCCGGGAATACTTATTTCATATTCACCAGCGATCATGGCGAAAACAACATGGAACACCGGCAGTTCTACAAGATGAACATGTACGAGTCGTCCGCCCGCGTGCCGCTGGTAATCGCCGGACCCGGCGTCCGGAAAGGCGCTGTGGTCGATTCCATTGTCTCCTTGATCGACATCTTCCCCACCTTGATGGACATGGGCGGTGTCCCGCAGCCAGCCGGACTCGACGGCGAATCTCTGATGCCTTTGCTTGCGAGTGGCAAAGCACGGAGCCGTAATTGGGCCCATGCCATGTATACCGGCTTTTCCTGTAACACCACGATGTACATGCTTCGGCGGGGCGACTGGAAGTACGTCGCCTATCCCGGATACGGTCCGCAATTGTTCAATGTCAGAGACGATCCCGACGAGGTCAAGAATCTGGCGGGGACCAGGAGAGATGTCGCGAAGGAGATGGACGCGCACCTTATGGATATTCTGGACTACCACGAGGTACACCGCCGCGTGATCTCCTATGACAAAGCCAGCTTTCGGGCGTGGCGTGAGGCCGTAAAGCAGAAGCCCATTCCCTTGCGGGAATACGGCGTGGACAAAGATGCCGCTACCTATGAGGAAGTGATGGCCAATTGCTATCTGGGCTGGAGCGGCGAGCACGAGCGGCAGTTGGAACGATGGCTTGCGGCGCCGGGATAGGCCGCGAATCAGGGAGCGGATCGCACCCGCCCCGGAGCGTCTGCAGTATGCAGAAAATCGACCTGTCGAACTTCAAATCGGCCACCAGCGAGACGGCTCGCGAGATCAACCGCCGCATTGTGCTGAACCTGATCCGCGCCCGCCAGCCCATCTCCCGCGCCGATCTGGCCCGGCTTTCCGGCCTGCAGCGCAGCACCGTCTCGCTGATTGCCGAGCAATTGATTGCCGACCGGTGGATTGCCGAAGGTGCGACGGGGAGGCTGCCGCGCGGCCGCCGGCCCACCTATCTGCGCCTGAACGGCGACCGGTTGATCCTGGGCATCGACATCCGGCCCACGGCCACGCGTATGGGCGTTGCCGATCTCAATGCCCGCTTCCTCACACAAGAAACCATGCCCACGGCCGACACGCCGGACAGTTTCCTCGGTGAATTGACGCAGCGTGCTCGCAGGCTGCTCGACTCGCAGCCGAACGCCTCGTGGGAAGGGATCGGGATCAGCTTGCCCGGGCGCGCCGATCAGCACTCGCATCGGCTGGTCTTCGCCCCCAACCTGGCCTGGAAAGACGTGGATCTGAAAACTCCCATCGAGCAGGCCACGGGCCTGAGCGTGGAATTAGAGAACGCGGCGAACGCCTGCGTGCTTTCGGAAGTGTGGTTTGGCGAGCGCTCCGACACCGTGCAGGACCTGGTGGTCGTAACGGTTTCGGAAGGCATCGGCACCGGGGTGTTTGCCAACGGCCAACTGGTGATGGGCAACGGCGGTTTCGCGGGCGAGTTCGGGCACACCGTGCTGGATCCGGCGGGCCCCGTCTGCCGCTGCGGCAACCGCGGCTGTTGGGAGGTGTTCGCCTCCAACTCCGCTGCCTTGCGCTACTACACCGGCGCCACGCCGGGCGCCGCGCCGCAGCTTGCCTTTGAAGACCTGCTGGCGCTGGCCGAGCAGGGCGATGTGCGTGCCGGCCACGCTCTGGAAGAAATGGCGCGGCACCTGGGCGCCGGCCTCGCCCTCCTGGTTACCGGACTGGCGCCCAGCCGCATCATGGTTATCGGCGAGGTGACGCGCGCCTGGCGCCGGGTTGGCCCCATCCTCCAGCGCGTTCTGGCGGAGCGTTCCCGCACGCACACGCCGCCGGCGATTGAGCCCACCGAGGACGCCGCTCAGCCGCGCCTGCGCGGCACCATCGCGCTGGTCATCCAGAAACATTTCGCCGCGCCGCGGGTTAGCTGAGGCGCGGATGGGAACAGACGACATGTCTCCCAGTGATGAACAGGAGGAAAGAAACATGACCACCAGGGAAAAACGCGACGGCCACCGTCCGTCGCGGCGGCAATTCGTAAGACACTCGCTGCTGGCCGGTGCGGCCGGCGTCTGCGGCTTCCCGACCATCGTTCCTTCGACTGTGTTCGGGAAGGCGGCCCCCAGCAACCTGCTCCAGGTGGCCCAGATCGGCTGCGGGCGTATCGCCCGCTCATCCGAACTGACGGGCGTCCTGAAGCATACCGACCTGGCCCGCTTTGTGGCCGTCTGTGATTTGGATACCGTCCGGCTGGCTGACGCCAAGGAACTGGTCGAGACTTACTACGCCAAGAAACTGGGAAGCGACAAGTACGCCGCCGTCAAAACGTACGGCGATTATCGCGAGTTGCTCAAGGACAAGAGCATCGATGCGGTCGCGATCAGCACCCCCGACCACTGGCACGCTCAGCCGGCCATCGAAGCCGCCTTCGCGGGTAAGGACATCTACCTGCAAAAGCCGACTTCGCTGACCGTGGTCGAAGGCCGGCAGATGGTGGAGGCCATCAAGAAGACGGGCCGCATCTTGCAGCTCGGCAGCCAACAGCGGTCCAGCGCGCAGTTCCGCCTGGCCTGCGAGCTGGTGCGCAACGGGCGCATCGGGCAACTGAAGGAGATCTACGTCGGCCTTCCCATCGACCCAGCGGGCGACGAGGAACGGGAGATGCCGGTCCCCAAGAACTTGAATTACGAGATGTGGCTCGGCTCCACCCCGCTCGCCTACTACACCGAGAAGCGCGTTCACCCCCAGGCCAACGATCTGAGGACCCGCTACGACCGGCCCGGCTGGCTGCGCTGCGAACAGTTCGGCGCGGGCATGATCACCGGCTGGGGCGTTCACCACATCGACATTGCCCACTGGGCCATGGGCACGGAGCACTCCGGCCCGGTCGAAATCAGCGCCCAGGCCGAGTTCCCGAAGAAGGGCCTGTGGGACGTCCATGGTCCCTATCAGGTCGAGGCCAAGTATGCCAACGGCGTCCTGATGCACATCAGCGACAAGTACCCGAACGGCCTGAAGTTCATTGGAGAGAATGGCTGGATCTGGGTGTCGCGCGGCGGGTACACGGCCACGGCCAGCGACCCGGTTTCGGCCCAGCGCAGCAGCAAGGCGCTGGATGCCAGCGACCCGAGAATCCTTAAGTCGGAGATCAAGCCCAACGAGATCCATTTGCACGCCAGCCCGCAAAACGACCACCATCTCGACTGGCTCACCAGCATCAAGACGCGGAAAGAACCGGTGGCGCCGGCCGAAGTCGGCCATCGCTCGTGCGCCGCCTGCCTGGTGGCCCACATCGCCATGAAGTTGCCCCGCAAGCTGACCTGGGACCCGCAGAAGGAACGCTTCATCAACGATGCCCAGGCCAACAGCATGCTGGCCCGCAAACAGCGCGCACCCTACGGCAGCGACTATGTGCTTGGGAAGCAGGCCAAAAAAGCGGCGGGATAGACACCGTGCCCGTCGCCGGCTGAAGAAGTGGAGGCTTCAATTGTGTTGTGTAAACACGCCATGACCACCATAGAAGATCGGACCGATGTGCGCTTCTTTGCGCTTCTCTTCTTCCTATGCCTGTTTTCGGTATGCGGCGCTTTCGCCCAGCAGGCGCGCCCGCGCGCGGCCGGGTTCACCTTCGAAGAAGCCGAGGGCCAGTATCTGCACCTGCGGGAGGGCGGCGCGCCGGTGCTCACCTACAACTTCGGCATGATCCTGAAGCCCGGCGTGCGGGAAAACCTGCGCCGGTGCTGCTATGTCCACCCGCTCTACGCGCCCGATGGGACGCCGCTCACCGACGATTTCCCGCAAGACCACCTGCATCACCGCGGCGTTTTTTGGACCTGGCCGATCGTACGTGTGGATGGCGAAACATACGACCAGTGGCTGGTCCGAGGCGCACAGGACCGGTTCGTGCGCTGGATCGAGAAGAAGGCCGAACCCCAGATGGCGAAACTGGCGGTCGAGAACGGCTGGTTTGCCGGGGAGCGCAGGCTGCTCA
>Ga0315282_10010408_pt1 | contig 14594 bp, 24 predicted proteins | sample YL17G07_20_MG_FD_203693 | JGI IMG/M metagenome (GOLD analysis project Ga0315282, IMG submission 203693) | Sediment microbial communities from Yellowstone Lake, YNP, Wyoming, USA - YL17G07_20 | ecosystem: Environmental > Aquatic > Freshwater > Lake > Sediment | place: USA: Wyoming | collected...
ACCCCGTAGATGCGCCGGCACTTCTGCTTCTCCCGGAGCTGCAGCGCGTAGTCCGACGGCTTGCGCGGGCGGCTGCCGAACTGATCGGTGCCGCTGCGGCCGGGCGCGTAGGGCTTGCGCTCGACGGCGCACTTGGGCCCGTGGCAGCGCTGCCCCTTCAGATAGAGCTTCTCACCCTCGCGGCGGCAGAGCCTGCACACCGCATCCTTGTACCGGGCCATGCGCCCGCTTCACCTCCATGCTGAGTGCCGCCCCGGCCGGGGCAGCCGCCGCTAGACTCGCCGCCGCTTGGGGGGCCGACAGCCGTTGTGCGGGAGGGGGGTGACGTCGCGGATCACCCCGACCTCGAGGCCGGCGGTCTGCAGCGAACGGATGGCCGTCTCGCGGCCCGAGCCGGGCCCCTTGACGAACACATCCACGCGCTGCACGCCGAACTCCCGGGCCTTCTCCGCCACGCGCTCGGCGGCGAGCTGCGCAGCGAACGGCGTGCCCTTCTTGGTGCCCTTGAAGCCGACCGTTCCCGCGCTGGCCCACGCCAGCACATCGCCAGCGGTGTCGGTGATGGACACGATCGTGTTGTTGAAGGTCGACTTGACGTGCGCGCGGCCGTACGTGATCGCCCGCCGCTCCCGCTTCTTCGTCTTGGGGCCTTTGCGCTGCTTGGGCATGGTTCTGCATCCTCCTCAGGCGTCGGGCGACGGACGGTTGGCTTACGTCTTGCGCAGCGCCCGCTTCTTGCCGGCCACGGTCTTGGCGCGGCCCTTGCGCGTGCGGGCATTGGTGCGGGTGCGCTGGCCGCGCACGGGCAGGCCGCGGCGGTGGCGCATGCCGCGGTAGGTGCCGATCTCGATCAGGCGCTTGATGTTGCCCGCGACCTCCCGCCGCTTGTCACCCTCCACGGTGTAGTCCCGCTGGATGACCTCGTTGAGGCGGGCGGCCTCGTCTTCGGTCAGGTCGCGGACCCGGCGATCGGGGTCCACGTTGGACTTCGTCAGGACCTGCTTGGCCAGCGTCCGGCCCAGACCGTAGATGTAGGTCAGGGCGATCTCCACGCGCTTGTCCCGAGGCAGGTCCACTCCCGCGATCCTGGGCATGCTTGTCCCTCCGCGTCGGCTGCCGGGCGACGGCTAGCCTTGCCGCTGCTTGTGGCGCGGGTCCACACAGATGATGCGGACCACCCCGCGGCGGCGCACGATCTTGCACTTCATACAGCGCTTCTTGACCGAGGCCTGCACCTTCATCGTCGCTCGTTCCTTCCCGCGCCGGCGCCGGGCACCGGCCCGACCGCACGCGCTACTTGTGCAGCCAGACGATGCGGCCGCGCGTGAGGTCGTATGGCGTCAGCTCCAGCGTCACCAGATCGCCGGCCATGATGCGGATGTAGCGCATGCGGATCTTGCCGCTGACGTGCGCCAGCACCTCATGCGCGGGCCGGCCCTCGAGCTGCACCTCGACGCGGAACTTGGCGTCCGGGAGCTTCTCCACCACGGTGCCCTGGGCCCGGATCGCCTTGTCCTGCTGGTCGGGCGCGACCTGATTGGTCTCCGTCGGTTCGCGGCGCCGACGGCGGCGCCGGCGTACGGCCCCGGCCGCGGCGTCGGCAGCACTAGCCGCACTGCCGCCGGGCGGCGCCCCGCCCGGGCGCTTGCGCTTCATCGGCCGAGCCCGCTTCTTGCGCGGCATGCTATTCCCCCTGATCAGCGGGAGTCGGGGTCGTCCCCTCTTCCGCTCCGTCGCCCTCGGGCTGCTCGCCGCCGAGGGTCAACAGCCGTGGTTCGCCACGGGTGATCTGCACGGTGTGCTCGAAGTGCGCAGAGAGCTTCCCATCGGCCGTCCGGTACGTCCATCCGTCGGGATCCAGCTTCACCTCCGCCGTCCCCTCGTTGACCATCGGCTCGATGGCCAACGTCATCCCCGACAGCAGCTTCGTGTCGTAGTCCGAGAACATCGCGCGGTCCACGAAGTTCGGCACCGACGGGGCCTCGTGCACCTGGGCGCCGATCCCGTGGCCCGAGAGGACGCGCACCGCGGAGCACCCGGCGTCGCGCACCACCTGCTCCACCGCGGCGGCGATGTCCTGCACCGTGTGGCCGACGCACGCCTGCGCGATCCCCGCCTCCAGCGCAGCCTGCGTGACGGCCAGCAGGCGCTGCGCCTGCTCGGTGATCTCTCCTACAGCGATGGTGAGCGCCACGTCGGCGTGCATGCCGTCGTACTGCGCTCCCAGGTCCACGCCGATGATGTCCCCCTCGCGCAGCACGATCGCCGCGGTCGGGATGGAGTGCACCACGACGTCATTGGGGGCGACGCAGATCGTCGCCGGGTAGTTATACAGCCCCTTGAAGGAGGGGCGGGCGCCGTAGCTGCGGATCAGGTCCTCGGCAAGCTGATCCAATTCCAGCGCGGTCACTCCAGGCGCCGCCGCTTCCCGGATGGCCTCCACGGCCCGGGCCAGGATGCGGCCCGCGTGGCGCATGGCGAGCAACTGGCGCCGCGTCTTGCGCGACGGCGGCGGCCGACGCTGCCCGCGGCGCCTGCTCATGCCCCACCTGCTGACGCGGCGGTCAGAGCCCCCCACACACGCTCGGCGACCGTGTCTATGTCACCCTCACCGTCCACCGGCCGCAGCAGCCCGCGGGTCGCGTAGAAGGCGATCAGCGGCTCAGTCTGCTGATGATACACCACCAACCGCTGCCGCACGGCCTCCTCGCGATCATCCGCCCGCTGCACCAGCTCGGCGCCGCACTGCGCGCAGTGCGTCTCACCGGCGGGCAGCGTATCCACGTGGTACACGGCGGCGCAGGCCGGGTTGCCACACACGCGCCGGCCGCTGATGCGCCGCGCTACCTGCTCGTCGTCCACCTCGAGGTTCAGCACCACGACCGCAGCCCGGCCCGCCGCCTGCAACGCCGCTCCCAGCGCCTCGGCCTGCGGCACGGTGCGCGGGAAGCCGTCGAGGATGAACCCGCCGGCGCAGTCGGGCTGCGCAATGCGCTCCCGGGCGATGGCGATCACGACGCCGTCCGGCACCAGCTCGCCCCGGTCCATGTACCCTTTGGCCTCGAGGCCCACGGGCGTGCCGGCCGCCACCGCGGCGCGCAGGATGTCACCCGTGGAGACCTGCGGCACGCCGGCACGGCGGGCCAGGCGCTGGGCCTGGGTGCCTTTGCCCGAGCCGGGAGGCCCCAGCAGGATGACATCGAGACGCTCAGGCTTCGACGCGGTCAGCGTTCCACTCCTTGCGCCCTCCCGGGCGGACGGCGGGAACTCTAGTCCCGCGGCACCCCAGGTCAGGGCTGGGCAGGCCCTTCGGCTACGCTCAGGATGAACGAGCCGCCTGCCCCACCGGCTTGCTGAGTGCGCCGGCGCACGGCGCGGACCTGCGAAGCGGCGCCCTAGTCCAGGAAGCCGCGGTAGCGCCGCATTAGCAGTTGCGCCTCGACTTGCTGCATCGTGTCGAGCGCCACGCCTACCACAATGAGCAGCGAGGTACCGCCCACCAGGTTGAAGGTCGTGACGCCGGTGATGTCACCGACATAGTACTGCGTCAGCGCGACGATGCCCAGGAAGATCGCACCCGCCAGCGTGATGCGCATCAGAATGCGGTCCAGGTGGTCCCGCGTGCGCTCGCCGGGCCGGATGCCCGGGATGGAGCCGCCGTTCTTGCGCAGGTCATCGGAGATCTGCTCCGGGTTGAACGTGACGGCCGTGTAGAAGTACGTGAACAGCACCACCATGATGAAGTACAGCAGCGAGGCGGTCGTGCTCTGCCCGGGTGTGGACCACTTGCGCACCGAGAAGATGATTGTGCTGACAATGTCCGGGTTGAGGTGGAGGGTCTGGCTCAGGAAGCTCGCCACCTTCTCCGCCTGCAGCATCTGCAGGATCGTCGCCGGGAACAGCATCACTGAGATGGCGAAGATGATCGGGATCACGCCGGCCTGGTTGACGCGCAGCGGCAGGAACTGGGAGCTGCCGCCGTAGACCCGGTGCCCCTTGACGCGCTTGGCGTACTGCACGGGGATTTTGCGCTGCGCCTGCTGCACCATGACGATCCCGTAGACCATCGCCAGGAAGATCAAGGCCAGGAAGATCACGTTCTGCAGCCCGATGTCCCCGGCGCGGTATTGGTTCGTCGTGTCACGGATGTAGCCGGGCAGCGCCAGCACAATCCCGGCGAAGATGATCAGCGACACGCCCTGACCGATGCCCTTGTCGGTGATCTTCTCCCCCAGCCACATCAGGAACATCGTGCCGGAGGTCATCATGACCATGGCGAACAGCCGGCCCCAGATGCCCATCTGGACCCCGGCGCCGGAGGCGAACATGCTGAGCATGCCGGCCGCCTGGAGCATGGCCAGGGCCACGGTCAGGTACTTGGTCCACTGGGCGATCTTCTTGCGCCCGTACTCGCCCTCTTTTTGCAGCTCCTCGATCTGGGGCACCGCGATCGCCAGGAGCTGGAAGATGATCGAGGCGTTGATGTAGGGCATGATGCCCAGGGCGAGGATCGAGAAGCGCCGCAGCGACCCGCCGGAGAAGGCGTTGAACAGCCCCAGCAGGCCGCCGCCCTGCGAGCGGAAGAAGTTCGACAGGGCCGCGCGGTCAATGCCCGGCAGCGGCACGAACGCGCAGAACGTGTAGACGGCGAACATCAGCATCACGAACACCAGCCGCCGCCGCACGTCGGGTAGCTTCAGGGCCTGCGCCAGGGCGATCAGCCGTTCCCTCACCGCTCGATCACCTCCGCCGTGCCGCCCGCGGCCACGATCTTCTGCTGCGCGCCGGCACTGATGCGGTGGGCGCGCACCGTGAGTGGACGGTCCAGCTCGCCGTTACCCAGCACCTTGAGCCCGTCGCGCAGGCTCTTCACCAGCCCGAGCCCCTTCACCGTCTCCGGCGTTACCTCGGTCCCCGGCTCCAGCCGCTGCAGTTGGCTCACGTTGACGATCGCCAACTCCTTGCGGAAGATGCCGATGTTCATGCCCTTGTTCGTCTTGCCCCGCAGGTGCGGGAGACGCCGGTACAGCCGCGCCTGCCCGCCCTCGAAGGCCGGCGTCACGTTGGTGCGCGCGTTCTGCCCCTTGGTGCCGCGGCCACACGTCTTGCCCTGCCCGGCGGACTGGCCGCGGCCGACGCGGCGGCGCGGCTTGCGGGTCTGGCGCGGCGGGGAGATGCTCTCCAGGTTCATCGGTCTGTGCTCCTTGCGGGCTCCGCGCGCCGCTAGACCTCTTCCACGTCCACGAGGTGGCGGACGGAGGCCGCCATGCCGCGGAACTCCGGCCGGTCCGGCTTGACCACCGACCGTCCGAGCTTGCGCAGCCCGAGGGCCAGCAGCGTCCGGCGCTGCTTCGGCTTGCTGCCGATCATACTCCGGCGCAGGGTGATCTTCAGTTGCTTCTCGGACGGCATCGTCTCGCTCCTCGCCGCGGCCGGTTCCGCCGGGCCTAGATCCGGAGGCCGGCCTCGCGGGCCGCTTCGGCGACCGCCTTGACCTTGCCGTGGTACGGGAAGCCGGCCCGGTCAAAGACCGCGGCCTCCACCCCCGCCGCCCGCGCCCGCTCGGCGATCAGGCGGCCGACGGCGTGGGCCGCGGCCACGTTCCCGGTCCCGGCCAGCTCGGCGCGCAGGCCCGTCTCCGCCGTCGAGGCGCAGGCCAGCGTGCGGCCGGCCGCGTCGTCCACCAGTTGCACGTGCATGTGCCGCAGGCTCTTGAACACGCACAGCCGGGGACGCTCCGCGGTGCCGGCGACCTTGCGTCGGCCCCGCAACTGCCGCTTGTGGCGCGCTTCGCGCCTATTCATCTCTCGGTGCACCAGCTTCACCCCGCCCGGCGCCGACTAGGCGCCAACCTTGCCGGCCTTGCCGGCCTTGAAGCGGACGTACTCGCCCACGTACCGGATGCCGCGCACGTCGGTCCCCTTGGACCGGTACACCGACACCGGACGCAGCCGCCGAATGTCGGCGGCGACCTGACCCACCACCTGCTTGTCGGGCCCGCGCACCGCGATCTGGCTGCCCTGGACCTCGATGCTGATCCCGGCGGGCGGCTCAAACCGGCAGGGATGGGAGAAGCCCAGTTGCAGCTCCAGCGTCTTGCCCTGCAGCGCGGCCCGGTAGCCCAGCCCGTTCACCTCGAGGCGCTTCTCGAAGCCCTGGGTGACGCCGAGGACCATGTTGGCGATCAGCGCGCGGCTGAGGCCGTGCAGCGCCCGGTGCTGGCGCGAGTCGCTGGGGCGCTGCACCCGCACCTCGGCCGCATCCAGCTCCACGCGGATCGCCGGGTGGATGCGCTGCGCCAACTGCACCTTGCCACCCGGCCCCTGCACCGTGACCTCGTTGCCTTCGCCCAACGCCACCTTGACGCCCGGTGGAATCGGGATCGGTTTGGCGCCCACGCGAGACATGACGTGCTCCTCCGTCCGGCCTACCAGATGTAGCCGAGGACCTCGCCGCCCACGCCGCGCTTGCGCGCTTCGCTGGCGGTCATCACCCCGGCACTGGTCGAGACGATGGCGATGCCCAGTCCGCGGAGCACCCGCGGCAGCTTGTCCTTGCCGCAGTAGACCCGCTGGCCCGGCTTGCTGATCCGCTTCAGGCCGTTGAGCGCCGGCTGGCGGTCCGCGGTGTACTTGAGGCGGATGCGCAGCAGCTTGCCCTTGCCGATGAGCTGGAAGCCGCGGATGAAGCCCTCGGCATGCAGGATCTTGGCGATGTCCAGCTTCATGCGCGAGGCCGGGATCTCCACGTTGGCGTGCCGCGCCGCATTGGCATTGCGGATCCTGGTCAGCATATCGGCGATGGGGTCGGTGACCACACCCATGCAGCTTCCTCCTTGGTGCCCGGAGCACCCCAAGACCGTCGGACCGGCGCCACCGGGCGCCCCGGCCCGCGGGGCGGGAACCCTCACCAGCTCGACTTCGTGACGCCCGGGATCTCGCCCCGGTGCGCCAGTTCGCGGAAGCAGATGCGGCACATGCCGTAGCGGCGCATGTACGCGCGCGCGCGGCCGCACAGCTGGCAGCGCGTGTAGCCGCGGACCCGGAACTTGGGCCGGCGCTTCTGCTTCGCGATCCACGACTTCTTGGCCATCCGGATGCCTCCTCGGCCGGCGTCTCGCCGCCCGTACGGTCTACGACGCGCTCGGGGCAGCCAGCGGCAGGCCCAGCAGCGTCAGCAGCGCGGCCGCCTCCTCGTCGGACTGCGCCGTGGTCACGATGGTCACATCCAGGCCCCGGATGCGCTCCACATCGTCGTAGCCCAGCTCCGGGAAGATCAGCTGCTCCTGGATGCCCAGGCTGTAGTTGCCGCGGCCATCGAAGGCGTTGGGCGACAGCCCCCGGAAGTCCCGGATGCGGGGCAGCGCGACGTTGAAGAGACGATCCAGGAACTCATACGCCCGATCGCCCCGGAGGGTGGCGGCGCAGCCGATGGGCATGCCGGTGCGGAGGTTGAAGGCCGCCACCGACTTCTTGGCCCGGCGCACGTTGGGCCGCTGGCCGGTGATGACGGCCATCTCGCGGGCGGCCGCGTCGAGGATCTTGGCATCCTCCCGCGCCGCGCCGACCCCCATGTTGACGGAGACCTTGCGCACCCGCGGCACTTGCCACCGGTTGTGGTAGCCGAACTGCTCCATCAGCGTGGGCAGCACTTCGGTCTCGTAGCGTTCCTTGAGCCTCGGCTTCATCCCGATCACCGTCCGGCGGGCCCCCGGTAGGGCGCTGCGCCGCCTAGTACTCCGTTGGGGAAGCCCCCGTCACCCGGGCTGCGTGCTGGGCAGGCGGGCCGCCTGCCCCACCGGCTTCCTGAGTGCATGGGCCTGGGACACCGACTCCCGGCGTGGCGCCCTAGTCCGTGTCCACGTCCTTGCCGCAGCGGCGGCACACCCGCACCCGCTTGCCGTCGTCACGCACGCGGCGCCTGATCCGCGTCGGTGCGCTGCAGTTCGGGCAGACCAGCATGACGTTCGATGCGTGCAGCGGGCCCGGCGACTCGATGATGCCGCCCTGGCGGATCTTCTGCGACTGGCGCACCGCCCGGCGGATCATGTTGATGCCGTCCACGCGGACGCGGCCGGTCTTGGGCTCCACCAGGATCACCTTGCCGCGCCGCGGGCGGTCGCGACGGGAGCGGTCCTTGCCGGCGATGACCTGGACCTCGTCGCCCTTCTTGATGTGTACCTTCGTCGTCGGCATCAGCCTGACTCCCTCTGCCGGGGCCCACCCACGGGCCGGCCGGCCGCCGGCCTAGAGGACCTCGGGGGCCAGCGACACGATCTTCATGTGCTGCCGCTCCCGCAGCTCGCGCGCCACCGGTCCGAAGACCCGGGTGCAGCGCGGCTCCTTGGCATCGTTGATGATCACCGCCGCGTTGTCGTCGAAGCGGATGTACGACCCGTCCGGCCGGCGCGTCGGCGCGCGCAGCCGCACGATGACGGCCCGCACGACGGACCCCTTGGGGATCTGGCTCTGCGTGGACACCGCCTTGGCTGAAGCGATGATCTCATCGCCCAGGTGCCCGAGGTCCGAGGCGCCCCGGCCCATCACCCGGATGCACATGATCTCCTGGACGCCGCTGTTGTCGGTGACCTTGAGTCGGGACAGTGTCTGGATCATTCGTGCGCGCTCCGCTCCAGGATGAACACGGCACCGGCCGCTCAGCTCGCCTCGCTCGCCGCCTGCGACTGGGCCACGATGCGCTCCGTGATATGCGCCGGGACTTCCTCGTAGTGTGAGAAGCGCATGCTGAAGGAGGCGCGGGCCTGCGTCATGGAGCGCAGCTCGGCCTCGTAGCTAGCCAGCTCGGCCTGGGGCGCCTGGGCGGAGATGACCGTGTTGCGGCCCGAGGGCTCCGTGCCCAGGACCCGTCCCCGCTTGGAGCTGAAGTCACTCATGACATCGCCCAGGTACTCCTCCGGCGTGACCACCTCGACCTCAACCACCGGCTCCAGCAGCAGCATCCCGGCCTTCTCCATGGCGGTGCGCAGCGCGATCTGCGCGGCCAGGCGGAAGGCGATGTCCGAGGAGTCCACGGGGTGGGATGAACCGTCGTCCAGCGTCACACGGATGTCCACCACGGGGTAGCCGGCCAGGGCGCCCTTCTGCGTGCCCTCCTGGACGCCTTTCTCCACGGCCGGGATGAAGTTGCGGGGCACCGAGCCGCCCTTGACCTCATCCACGAACTCGAACCCACTGCCGCGCGGCAGCGGCTCGAGCCGGATCCACACGTCGCCAAACTGCCCGCGGCCGCCGGTCTGCTTCTTGTGCCGCCCCTGCACCCGGACGCTCTGCCGCACCGTCTCGCGGTACGCGATCTTGGGTGTGCCGAGGGCCACCTGGGCATCGAAGATCCGCCCGGCGCGCTCCATGGCGATGCGCAGGTGCTGCGGCCCCATGCCCGTCACGACCAGGTCGCCCGTCTCCTGGTTGCGCTCGTAGGAGATCGAGGTGTCCTCCTCGATGAGGCGCGCAAGAGCTGCCGACAGCTTGTCCTGGTCGGCCTTGGAGGCCGCCTCGGCGCTGGCGGAGTACATGGGCAGCGGCAGCTCGGGGGGCGGGAACGCGATCGCAGCCCGCTCATCGCAGAGCGTGTCGCCCGTCAGCGCCGTGCTCAGCTTGGTCACGACGCCGAGGTCGCCCGCGGCCAGCTCTGGGGCCGGGGTCATCTCCTTGCCCTGCAGCGTAGCGAGGCCGGAGAACTTCTCCTTGGAGCGGCTGCGCGGCGAGGTGAGGGAGCTGTCAGAGCGGAGTTCGCCGGAGACGACCCGGAGGAGGCTGATGCGGCCCACGAACTTGTCGCTCATCGTCTTCCAGACGTACACCGCCGCCGGCTCAGCCGGGCTGCAGGGCCGGGACACGGCCTCGCCCCCGCCGTTGGTGCCTTCCCAGACACTCACTGACGGCGAGGGGATGAACGTGACGATGGCGTCCAGCAGCGGGGTGATGCCGATCGCCTTGGCCGCCGAGGTCGCCAGCACGGGAGACACCGCGCCGGCCCTGGTGGCGCTCTGGAGGGCCTGGCTCAACTCGGCCTTCGACAGGTCCGCTTCCTCCAGGTACTTCTCGGTGAGCGCGTCATCGGTCGAGGCGATGTCCTCGACCAGTTGGGCGTAGGCGGCCTCCGCCGCGGCCGCGGCGTCGTCCGGCGTCGGCCCCGTCTGGGAGGCAGTGCCCTCGCCCGTGACGGCCTTGCCGGCCAGCAGGTCCACCACGCCCCGGAACGCGTCCTCACGCCCGATCGGGAGATGGGTCATCACCGGATGGCAGTCCACCAGGCGCTCGCCCACGCTCTCCGCCGCTTGCGCGAAGTCGGCGTTGGCCTTATCCATCTTGTTGACGACGATCAGGACCGGCTTGCCCATGCGGCGCGCGAGGCTGTAGACGCGCTCCGTGTACACCTCGACGCCGGCGATGCTGTCCACCACGAGGATGGCGCCCTCCGCCACCCGCAGCGCGTAGGTCACGTCGGCCACATAGTCGGCGGCGCCGGGCGTGTCGACAATGTTGATCTTGTGGCCCTGCCACTCGAGGTGGCACAGCGCGGGCAGGATGCTCTGCTGGTGGGCGATCTCCTCCGGCTCGTAGTCCGCCGTCGTGTTGCCGTCGTCCACCACGCCCTGGCGGCTGATGGCCTTGGCGGCGTAGAGCATGGCCTCGGTTAGCGTCGTCTTGCCCGAGCCCTTGTGGCCGACGATGGCTACGTTGCGGATCTTCTCGGTCCCGTACTTCGGCACGGATCGCTCCTCCCAAGCTCGGCGAACTCAGGGCCCCGACGGTCGGCGGCGGCCCGCCTGCTAGCGCGCCTTGGAGATGACCTCCAGCACGCGCCAGTGCTTGTCCTTGCTGAGCGGGCGGCACTCGCCGATGCGCACGCGGTCGCCCCGCGCGCACTCACCCTTCTCGTCGTGGGCCTTGAACTTGTTGCTGCGCCGGATCACGCGCCCGTAGAGCCGATGGCGGGTGGTGCGCTGCACCTGCACCACCACGGTCTTGTCCATCTTGGCGCTGACCACCACGCCCTCTTGCGTCCGACGAATCCCTCGTGGCTGTCCCTGCAGCATGCTGCGCAACCCTTTCCGGGCGCCCGCGGCGCCTACGACGCCTGCCCCGCCGCCGCGCGCTCACGGGCCAACTGGCGCTCCGTCTGGATGGTCTTGATCCGCGCGATCGCCTTGCGGTACTTGCGGATCCGCTTCGGGTCCTCCACCTGGCCCGTCGCCAGGCGCTGGCGCAGGTTGAACAGGCTCTCGCTGATGTCGTTCAGGCGCTCTTCCAGCTCGTGGTCGCTCGCCGCCCGCAGCCGCTCCCGGAAGACCGTCGTCGTCTTGCTCTCGTCAGGCATGCTCGGACTCCTCCCGCCGCAGCGTGCGCGTGCGGATCGGCAGCTTGTGGCTGGCCAGCCGCATCGCCTCCTGCGCCACGTCGTCGGGCACCCCCGCCATCTCGAACATGATGCGTCCCGGCTTCACGACCGCCACCCACCACTCCGGCGTCCCCTTCCCTTTGCCCATGCGGGTCTCGGCCGGCTTCTTGCTGACCGGCTTGTCGGGGAAGATGCGGATCCAGACCTTCCCGCCGCGCCGGGCGTGGCGGGTCATCGCCACGCGGGCAGCCTCGATCTGGCGCGCCGTGATCCAGGCCGGCTCGAGGGCCTGCAAGCCGTAGTCGCCCGACAGCAGCGTGCTGCCGCGGTAGGCCTTGCCCGTGCGGCGACCGCGGTGCTGCCGCCGGTACTTCGATCGCTTCGGCATCAACATGGTGGCTGCTCTCCCTACTCGGCCGGAGCGCTCGGGGCCTCAACCGGCGCGGCCGGCGCGGCCGGCTCCGCCGGTGCCGCTACCGGCTCCGGCGCCGACCCCGCGGGCGGGGCCAGATCGGCGGCCTTGAGCTCCTCGATGGTCGCGGGACCCTCACGGTCCGGCGGCCGCGGCGGGCGCGGCGCTTCCTCGGCCCGCGGCGTCACGGGCTCGCGGGTGCGGCGCCGCTCGGGGATGATCTCGCCCTTGTAGATCCAGACCTTCACGCCGATGAACCCGTAGGCTGTGCGCGCCTCCGCCAGCCCGTAGTCAATGTCGGCGCGCAGGGTATGCAGCGGGACGCGGCCCTCCGGGGCCTTCTGGCCCTCGCTGTGCGCGATCTCCGCGCCGCCGAGGCGTCCGGACACGAGGACCTTCATCCCCTGGGCGCCCATCTTCATCGAGCGCTGGATGCCCTGCTTCATGGCCCGCCGGAAGCTGATGCGCCGCTCGATCTGGCTGGCGATGCTCTCGGCCACCAACTGGGCGTCGAGCTCCGGTCGCTTGACTTCCTCCACCGTGATGTGCACCTTGCGGTGGACGAGCTTCTCCAAGTCGGTGCTGAGCCGCTCCACGCCGCTCCCGCGGTGGCCGATGATCACGCCCGGCCGCGCCGTGTGCAGCGTGACCGTCACCTGATCGGCCGCCCGGTCAATGACGATCTGCGAGACCGCGGCGTTGCGCAGCCGCTCCCGCAGCCGCCGCCGCAGCCGCACGTCTTCGAGCAACTGGTCCGTGTAGCGGGTCCCATCGGCATACCAGCGGCTGAGCCAGGGGCGGATGATCCCCAGGCGTAGACCGTACGGGTGGCACTTCTGTCCCATGAGCTACCCTCTCCCCGCGCAGGCTTCGAGCGGCCTGGCTACTCCTCGTCCGAGACGACCACGGTGATGTGGCAGGTGCGCTTGCGTGTCATGTCGGCCCGACCGCGGGCCCGGGGGAGCATCCGCCGGTACCGCATCCCATCGTCGGCGTAGGCGGCGGTGACCGTCAGCTCATCCTTGTCCGCCCCCAGGCGGTCCTCGGCGTTGGCGGCGGCGGAAGCGATCACCTTGGCGAGGCTCGCCGCCGCCGGGCTGGACTGCACGCTCAGCAGCGCGCGGGCCTCGGGGACCTTGCGCCCTTTGACCAGCCGGCAGAAGCGCCGCACCTTGTTCGGCGCGAAGATCACGAACTTGGCGATGGCTCTCGCTTCCATACCAGCGTCGGCTCCTGCGGCCTCGCCACCGCTCCCCGGGTGCGCACGACCCCGGCCGCGGCGCGCCGCGTAGCGTTAGCGTCCCGGGCGGGTGGCGCGCTCCGACCGACTCATGCCCCGGTACGTCCGCGTCGGCACGAACTCCCCCAGCTTGTGCCCGACCATGTTCTCGGTCACGTAGATGGGCACGTGCTTGCGCCCATCGTGCACGGCGAACGTGTGCCCCACCATCTCGGGGAAGATGGTCGAACGGCGGGACCACGTCTTGATGACCTGCTTCTGGCCCGAGGCATTGAGGCGCTGCACCTTGGCCAGCAGCTTGGGCTCCGCGTACGGACCCTTCTTCATGGACCGGGACATCAGACCCCTCCAGCGTGACCGTTCAGCCTGGCAGACGCGCTACCCCGACCTGCGCTTGCGCCGCCGCACGATGTACTTGTCGCTGGGGCGCTTGGTCCGCGTGCGCTTGCCCAGCGTCGGCTTGCCCCAGGGGCTCATCGGGCTCTTGCGCCCGATCGAGGCCTTCGCCTCGCCACCGCCGTGCGGGTGGTCCACCGGGTTCATGACCGAGCCCCGCACGGTGGGACGCCAGCCGGCCCAGCGGTTGCGCCCGGCCTTGCCCTTCTTCACGTTGAGGTGGTCGGCATTGCCCACGCGGCCGATCACGGCCCGGCAGCGCAGGTGCACCAGGCGCACCTCGCCGGAGGGCAGGCGGATGTGACCGAACTTGCCTTCCTTGGCCACGAGCTGCGCCGAGGATCCCGCGCTGCGCGCCAGTTGCGCGCCCTTGCCGGGCGACAGCTCCAGGCAGTGGATGACGCTACCGACCGGGATGTTCTCCAGCGGCAGGCAGTTGCCGAGGCGGATGGGCGTCCGCTCCCCGGAGACCACCCGGTCGCCCTGCTTCAGGCCCTCGGGGGCGACGATGTAGCGCTTCTCGCCATCGGCGTAGTGCAGCAGCGCGATGTTGGCCGACCGGTTCGGGTCGTACTCGAGGGTCGCGACCTTCGCCGGCACGCCATCCTTGTCGCGACGGAAGTCCACCTGGCGGTACAGCCGCTTGTGGCCGCCGCCGCGATGCCGCACGGTGATGGTCCCGGTCTGGTTGCGCCCACCGCGACGGCGCCGGGGGTTCGTCAGCGACCGCTCCGGGCGCTTCTGGTCCAGGTCGCTGCGCTCCAGCGTGCTGTACTGACGCCGGCCCGGTGTGGTGGGCTTGTACTCCTTAACCGGCATGGCCCGTCACTCTCCCCCGCAGGCCGCCGCCTGCGGACAGCACCAGACTAGGTGGCGCCGAAGGCGTCAATGGTGTCGCCCGTCGCCAGGGTCACGATGGCCTTCTTCCAGGTGGGCGTGTGGCCCATGGCGTAGCGCCGATCGCGCCGCCGCTCCTTGCCCCGGACGGTCATCGTGTTGACCGCCAGCACCTTCACGCCCCAGATCGCCTCGACGGCCCGGCGGACCTCAGTCTTGTTGGCGCGCGCGTCCACCTCGAACGTGAACTTGTTGCGCTCCGACGCCTCCGTCATCGTCTTCTCGGTGATGACGGGGCGCACGATGATCGTCCGGAAGTGAGCCAAGTCGGCTGCCGTATACATCAGC
>Ga0315282_10010409_pt1 | contig 14593 bp, 11 predicted proteins | sample YL17G07_20_MG_FD_203693 | JGI IMG/M metagenome (GOLD analysis project Ga0315282, IMG submission 203693) | Sediment microbial communities from Yellowstone Lake, YNP, Wyoming, USA - YL17G07_20 | ecosystem: Environmental > Aquatic > Freshwater > Lake > Sediment | place: USA: Wyoming | collected...
CTCCTCTCCTTCACCGAGGACAAAAAGATCGAAGAAGGGAGCGAGAGGCTCCGGATTGATGAAAACCGCCACGCCCCCTGCAATCACCAGAGGATGTCCTCTCCCGCGGAGATGACTCTCTAACGGAACGTGGGACAAATTGAGGACGGTCAGGATATTCAGAAAATCGTTCTCAAAAGAAACGGAAAAGGCAAGGAGATCGAAGTCCGGAAGAGGCTTCTGGGATTCTAAGGAGAGAAGGGGGGTCTCGGTATTCTGGTATTCTTGAAGGTCTTCAGGGTCCGGGAGGAAGGCCCTTTCACAAACGATATCGTTTTCCGAGTTGATCGACCGGTAGAGAGTCTGAAATCCCAGATTGGACATCCCAACATGATAACGATTGGGATAGATCAGACATACAGTAATCTTTCCCCCCCATGGTTTGTGAACAGTCCCCCGCTCTTTTTCGAGAATCTGTTTTGCCCTTTGAACCAGTTTCCAGGATATCATGACCCGTCAGTAGAAAGTGGATTGTGGATCGTGGCAGAAACAACTATAACAGATTTTCATCCACGGATGGAATGTTTTTTCTTAGTTTCCACTTTCCCCATTCCGATTCAGTCGGGCTGTTTCCTCAGAAATGTCGGAATATCGAAACGATCCTCATCCTCCAGGGAGAAATCGGGCGAATCATCGAGCTTCACCTCATCGAATCGCTCGGTGGCCTTCACCCGCCTCATAAATGTGGGAACCTCTCTATTATGCTCCTTCATGCTGAAGGAGAAGGAGGGAATCTCTCTGCCATTCTCCCTTGTGGCCGTCGAAAGAGGAGCCACTTTTCTCAGCTTCGAAGTGACTTTCTCTTTCTCCTCCGCCTTGACGCCAAACCCTGTGGCAATCACCGTCACCCGGACCTCTTCCTTCATCGCTTGATCGATCACCATTCCCCAGAGGATATTGGCGTCTTCGTGGGCCTCCTTCTGGATGAGTGTGGTCGCCTCGTTGATCTCGCTCAGCGTCATGCTCGGGTCTCCGGTGATATTGATGAGAAGCCCCCGGGCCCCTTCGATGGAGATATCTTCGAGCAGTGGACTGGAGATCGCCTTCTGGGCCGCCTCCACAGAACGATTCTCACCGGAGGAGATGCCGGTCCCCATCAAGGCCAGGCCTGTTTCAGACATGATGGTCCGGACGTCGGCAAAGTCGAGATTGATGATCCCATGGCCAACGATGATGTCGGAGATGCCTTTGGCCGCATGGTAGAGGATCTCGTCCGCCTTTTTAAAGGATTCGAGAAGCGTCATGCTCTTTCCGCTGATGCTGACGAGCCTTTGGTTGGGGATGGTGATCAAGGCGTCCGCCGTCATCCTCAAATTGGCCAACCCTTCCTCTGCCTGCTTCATCCTCCTCTTGCCTTCAAACTGGAAGGGTTTGGTCACAATGGCGACTGTCAGCGCACCAAGCTCCCGGGCCACCTCAGCGATGACCGGAGCTCCTCCTGTTCCTGTTCCGCCTCCCAACCCGGCAGTGATGAAAACCATGTCAGAACCTTTCAGGGCCTCGCGGATCATCTCTACATCCTCCAGAGCCGCCTTTCTTCCGATCTCTGGATTGGCCCCTGCTCCCAGCCCCTTCGTCAATGTGGCACCCAGTTGCAGTTTCATCGATGCCAGATTTGCCGCCAGCGCCTGGGCATCGGTATTGGCAGCAATAAAATCGACCCCGGAGAGCTCATAGGAGATCATGGTGTTGATGGCATTATTTCCTCCCCCTCCAATACCGATGACTCTGACCTTTGCGCCCATGTTCTTGTTCTCATCGAACTCGATCATCTCTCCCTCCTCTTCATCGTGTTGGAATGATGACAACAGCCCAGCGGTTTGATACGAGGCCCTGAAACAAGTTCAGGGTGACAAATCAGGGCTCTTTACGAGATCCTCCATTTTGCATCTTTCATTTTGCATTTTGCATTTTTCACTTTGCATTTTTCACTTTGCGATGATCCTTTTAGAAAAACTCGCCAATCCATTCCTTCATCCGGTGCGTCACCTTGCTGAAGATATTTCCCTCTCCCACCTTAAATCGGGTCCGGGCCTTGTTCTTGCTCCCGTAAAGGACCAGACCTACTCCCGTTGCATACATGGGACTGTTGACCAGATCGACCAGACCGCCGATGCCCATGGGTGTTCCCCTGCGGACAGGCAAATTAAAGATCTGTTCGGCCAGCTCAGGCATGCCGTCGAGAATGGCGCTTCCTCCCGTGAGGACGACACCCGAGGCAATCAGCTTTCCATATCCTGCCCTCACCACCTCGTCGTAAACGAAGGTCAGGATCTCCTCCACCCGAGGCTCGATGATTTCTGCAAGGGTCTGTCTAGAAAGGACGCGTGGTTTTCGGCCTCCCACGCTGGGAACTTCGATCGTCTCGTCTTTTCGCACCATCGAGATCAGGGAACACCCGTAACGGAGTTTGATCTTCTCCGCTTCCTCCACCGGGGTCCGAAGTCCCATCGCGATGTCATTCGTGATATGGCTCCCGGCAACGGAAAAGACGGCCGTATGTTTAATGGAGCCGTTCGAGAAGATGACAAGATCGGTTGTCCCTCCCCCGATGTCAATGATGGCCACCCCCAGATCCTTCTCTTCGGGAGAGAGGACCGCCTCGCTCGATCCCAGTTGCTCCAGAACGATGTCATCCACATCGAGCCCGGCCCGATTAGCGCATTTGATGATATTCTGGGCAGAGGTGATGGCTCCCGTGACGATATGGACCCTTCCCTCCAGCCTCACCCCCGACATCCCCACCGGGTCCTTGATTCCATCCTGGCCATCCACGATGAATTCCTGGGGGATGATATGGATGACCTCCCGGTCCATCGGGATCGCCACGGCGCTGGCGGCATCGATCACTCGCTTCACTTCATTCGAGCCGACCTCCCGGTTCTTCACCGCAATGACCCCGTGGCTGTTAATCCCCTTGATGTGTCCTCCTGCAATCCCTGCATAGACAGAAGTGATCGGGTAGCCCGCCATCAACTCTGCCTCTTCGACTGCCTTCTTGATGGACTGAACCGTGCTTTCAATATTGACGACAACTCCCTTCCGCAATCCCTTCGAGGGAAAGGTCCCGAGGCCAATGACGTTGACCTGATCCCCGGCAACCTCTCCCACCACGGCACAGATCTTCGTCGTCCCAATATCCAATCCAACCACTACCGGGTCTTTCTTTCCCACCTTGTCGTCACCTCCTCCCCGGTCCCCTATCTATGAGGGGTTTTTAACCACCATTCTCTTCAGATCGCTGCAGTCAATGGAGACCGGCGTAATCCCTCTCCTCTGCAAATCTGACCAGATGATGGAAAACCTCTTCAATTTTTCACCAAAGCGGTCCCAACCCATTTTCACCTCGATGCCTTCGTTCTTTGTGAAGCATTCGACTCCGAAGACCTTCTCCATGTGAATCTCTGAAATCTCTTCCAGGGGAGACACCCTCCTCTGAGTCAGAGCTGCCAGAAGTTCCAGGGCTTTCATGATGAGACGCTTCGATTGCTCTGGCTCCCGTTCCAGGGTCTGCCGGGTCAATCCCGTGAAGAACGGGTAGTTATATCCGTCGCGCTCTCCCACCGGAGCAAAAATCACTCCTTTGCTGTCGATGTAGTAAGGATCCTCCAGCTGGAGAATGGCAATCGGCTTTCTCTCCTTGATTTGAATGGAGATCTTGTTGGGAAAGACCTTCCTCACCCTCACCTCTTCAATCCAGGGATGAGACTCCAGGCGCTTCGAAATCTCACCCGGTGCGACCGTAAAAAGATTAGGCCTCCCCTCGACCTGAATAAGGCTGAGGAGCTGCTCCTGCGGAAGCTTCTGACACCCCTTGATCTCCACTTCCTTCAAACAAAAGAACCGATCTTCAAGAAGATGGTCATAGACACGATGGCCCACAAAGAGAAGAAAAGAGAGAAGGAGCAGTCGCAGGGCGATCCGAAAGGACTTCTTGATCAGCCCCTGAAATCTCTCCACTCCTTTTTCCCTGTCCTTCTTATGAAGCAAGAGATTTTCCATGGGAATCGTGTTGCACGTTTCGCCTCCCCCAAATGGGAGCGCACATTTTTCCTCTAATCCCCCAACCCACCTTTTAGAAAAGGGGGAAGTAAGGGGAGTTGATCACAATTTTAATGAAGCCCCGAGAAGAATCCGCTCTGCCAGGTCTTCGAAGGGGATGCCTGCGTAGGCAGCAGCCTGCGGCACGAGGCTCGTCTCCGTCATGCCTGGCATCGTATTGACGTCGATCACATAGGGATTCCCATCTTCGTCGGCCATCATATCCACCCTCACACAACCGGAACAACCGAAGACCTGATAAGCCTTCAATGCCACTTCCTGGGCGTAGAGATACTTCTCCCTCGGAATGCGAGCCGGGAGAATATACTCCGTTTCTCCTTTGGTATATTTGGCGTGGTAATCGTAAAACCCACTCCTCGGAGCGATTTCAATGATCGGAAGGGCGAGACCGTCAAGAATGGCAACGGTGATCTCTTTGCCCTTCACAAACTCTTCCACCAGGATCTCTTCGTCATAGTCTCCCGCTGTCTTGAAAGCGGGGATCAGTTCTTCTTCCCTCCTGACAATGGAGATTCCGATGGTCGACCCTTCCCTCGCCGGTTTGACCACCAGCGGCAGGGGGACCGAGATTTTTCGCAGCTCCCCTCTTTCGATTTCTCCCCGGTAGAAAACTTCGAAGGAGGGGGTTGGGATCTTTTCACACGCAAAGACTTTCTTCGCCATGATCTTGTGAATCGCCAGGGCGCTCGCAAGGACTCCTGATCCCGTATAGGGAATTCCCATGAGCTCCAGCATTCCCTGAATCGTCCCGTCCTCACCGAATCTTCCATGGAGGGCGATGAAGGCGCATTCAATCTTCTCCTTGATGAGCACCTCAGCAATATCCCGGCCCACATCAATGGAATGGACCCGGTATCCTTTACCCGACAGGGCCTTGGCAACGGCCTTCCCCGTCTTGAGGGAAATCTCCCTTTCCTTTGAAAGGCCTCCCATCAAGACCCCGACCCTTCTCTTTTTTAGCGCTTCCATCACTCCCCGACCACCTTCACCTCCCTTTCGAGGGAGATGCCCTTCACTTCATAGACCCGTTTTTCCACCCATTCGATGAGATGGAGGATCTCTTCCGCCGTGGCCTTTCCGAGATTGACGATAAAATTCGCGTGGCGGTCTGAGACCATGGCCTGCCCCATCCTGAAGCCCTTGAGCCCGGCTTCTTCAATCCATTTCCCTGCCGGGCCCTCCGCAGGGTTCTTGAAGATGGACCCCGCACTGGGATAATCGAGGGGTTGAGTTCTCCTCCTCATCTCCGAATAAGATTTCACCTTATCAAGGATCTCTTCCTTCTTACCCTTCTTCAACTGGAAACGGCCTCTGATGATGACCCACGAAGGGGGCAGGGCCAATTTTCGATAGGAGAACCGAAGCTTCCCTCTCGATCTTTCAACGACCTCGCCATCCTCTTTCATCAACGTGACAGAGAGGACGATATCTTTCATTTCAACACCCCAGGCGCCCGCATTCATCGCCAATCCGCCCCCCACAGTTCCAGGGATGCCGAAGAAAGGCTCGATCCCCGTGAGCCCCCTCAGAATGGAGGACTGAACGAACCGTTGAAGGGAAAGGCCAGCTTCCGCCTCCACCACATCACCCTCTATCCGAATTTTTTTCAGCCCCCGGGTCAGGCTGATGACCCATCCACGAATTCCCTTATCCCGCACGATCAGATTGGTGCCTTTTCCCAATATCACGAAGGGGATCCTGTTCTTCGTCGCGACCCGCATTAACTTCCTCAGCTCATCCACATCCCTCGGGAAAAAAAGGCTGTCAGCGGGACCGCCCACCTTGATCGAAGTGAACTGTCTTAAGGGCGCATCGACAAGAACCCTTCCCTTAATGAGGCCCTGAGCCTTTTGCTTATAGTCCCTCATCCTTCTGCTTCCGAAAACCAGTTCGGAGTTTTGAGTTCGGAGTAGAAACAACCCTATCTGGAATTTTTTAAACTTGTCCTCCTGAACTTGTTTCAGGATCTCATCCCCTGGACAAATCGAGATGCTGAACCAAGTTCAGCATGACAACAATTCCCTTTGGAAATGTTAGAGATAAATTCTCTGACTCCACGTATTAGCCTAAGTACTCCGAACTCCAAACTCATCGCTTCGAACGATCATCTTTCTTATCCAGTCGCTCGACCAGTTCCTCTGAGACCTGCCAGATATCTCCTGCTCCCATGGTGATGACCAGGTCTCCAGGGGCGATGACTTTAAGGAGGTGATCGACGATCTCGTTCTTGTTCGCGATGAGGGTCACATCCCTGTGGCCGTATTCCCGGATACCCTCAAAGAGGGCCTTTGCCTCCACACCCTCGATCCGGTCCTCTCCAGCAGGATAGATCTCCGTAAGGATGAGGACGTCGGCATCGTAAAAAGCAGTCAGAAAATCATGGAAGAGTGTCTTCGTACGGGTGTAACGATGAGGCTGGAAAACCGCAACGATCCTTCTTTCCCAACCCGTTCTGGCCGCTCGAAGAGTTGCCTTAATCTCCACGGGATGATGGCCATAGTCATCCACGATGAGGATTCCTCGCTTCTCCCCCTTGATCTGGAAACGCCTCTGAATCCCCCCAAAGTGGGCCAGTGTTTCCTGGACCACTTCAAAGGGGATCTCCAGCTCGAAGGCCGTGGCCACTGTGGCCAGAGCATTGTAGACGTTGTGAAGACCCGGCATCTGAAGCCTGAGCCGACCGATGTCCTGATGTCCATGGATCACGTCAAAGGTCGTTGAAAGCTCTTCAAAGCGGATATCCTTCGCCTGAAAATCAGCCTGGGTCGTCAATCCATACGTCGTGAAACGTTTCTTCAGCCTGGGGATGAGGCTCTGGATATTCGGGTGATCGAGGCAGAGAACAGCCAATCCGTAAAAGGGGATCTTGTTTAAGAAACTGAGGAAGGCCTCCTTGATCTCCTCGATTCCCTGATAATAGTCGAGATGCTCCGGATCGATGTTGGTCACGACGGCGATAGTCGGCATCAACTTCAGAAAGGACCCATCGCTTTCGTCGGCCTCAGCCACCAGGAACTCTCCCTGGCCGAGCTTTGCATTGCTTCCGATGCTGTTCAGCCTTCCTCCGATCACGACCGTCGGATCAAGTCCTGCTGCCCCGAGAACCGTTGCAATGAGGGAGGTCGTGGTCGTTTTTCCGTGGGTCCCTGCGATGGCAATGCCTCGCTTCATTCGCATCAACTCCGCGAGCATCTCCGCTCTCGGGATCACAGGGATGAGCCTCTCCTCAGCCACTTCCACCTCGGGGTTCCCTTTGCGAACCGCAGAGGAGACCACCACGACATCGGCTTCTTTGACATTCTCCTTCCGGTGGCCGTAGGCGATCTCACACCCCAGGGATGCAAGCCTCTTTGTCACCTCCGATTCTTTGATGTCGGAGCCGCTCACCTGGTAGCCCTGATTGAGTAAGACCTCGGCAATACCGCTCATACCGATGCCGCCAATTCCCACAAAATGGATGCGCTGGATTTTTCCCTTACGATACATGTTTTCTTTAGTTTCTTTCGTTTCTTTAGTTTCCTTAGTTTGTCCGGGTTCAACCAGATATACCCAACAAACCCAACCAACCAGAGAAACGATTACTTTCCAACTAAGGCATAGCAGTGGTCCACGATCTCCTCGGCTGCTCGAGGTCGCCCAATCTTCCGAATCGCCTCCTCCATCCTCTGACGCTCCACCGGATGGTGATAGAGATGAAGAATCGTCTCTCCGAGTCTCTCTCCGCTTAATTCTTCATCCAAGATCATCTTCGCAGCACCCAGGTCTACAAGCTTTTTGGCGTTGACATACTGGTGATGGTGGGCCGCATAAGGATAAGGAACGAAGATCGCTGCTTTTCCGCACACCGCCAGCTCTGCAAGGGTACTCGCTCCTGCCCGGCAGACCACCAGGTCAGCCATCTGGTAACAGGCGGCCATCTCTTCAAAGAAGGGCCTGACGAGGGCATGAATTCCTTTCTTCTCATATTCCGCCGAGATAAGATCGAAATCCGCTCCCCCGGTTTGATGGATCACCCTAAGGGAGGATTTCATCTCATGGAGAGAGGAAAGTGCCTCCACCATTGCCACGTTGATCCGGTGAGCCCCGGCGCTGCCTCCAAAAACGAGGACTGTGAACCGATCCTCCTCTTTCTTTCCTGCCTGTTTTCCGCCAGGATGAAGGCAGGCTAAGAATTCTTTCCTTATCGGATTTCCGGTGACGAAGGTCTTTCTTTCCGGGAAGTATTTTCTTGTCTCTTCGAAGGAAACGAATATCCTGTGGCTGAGTCTTTTCAAAAATCGATTGGTCATCCCCGGGATCATGTTCTGTTCGTGAATCGCCCTCTTCGCTCCGAGAAGAAAGGCGGCAACCAGCGCCGGACCGGAAGCGTACCCTCCCACCCCGACGACAATCTGGGGACGAAACTCCTTCAAGGCTGACAACGCCTCCCGGACGGCAGCGGGAATACTCCAGAGCGCCTTGCCCTTTGCCACAAAGGATTTTCCCTTGAGGGGCATGGCCCTGATCGTTTTCAGAGGAAATCTTCCGTCAGCCAATACCTTCGCCTCGATGCCTTTCTCTGTTCCGATAAACAAAACCTCGTTTCCCTTCTCCCTTCCGATGAATGCCTCAGCAATTGCCATGCCGGGGAAAAGGTGACCTCCCGTGCCACCTCCGGCAATCACACTCCTCACGAAACCCTCATTGCAAAATGAAAATTGCAAATTGTAAAATTCAAAATGACGGGATCCAAAGACCTCAGAGAAATCTCTTTGATCCATTTGCATTTTGCATTTTGAATTTTGCATTTTGCATTGAGCATTGTGTTATTTCCGTTCCGCACGGGCCGAGAGGTGGAGAAGCATTCCCACCCCGACAAGATTAACGATCAAGGATGTTCCTCCATAGCTGACAAAGGGGAGGGTCAGGCCTTTCGTTGGAAGAAGCCCCAGAACCACTCCCATATTGATCACTGCTTGAAGAGAGATCATCAGCGTTACTCCGAGTGCCAGATAGGTTCCGAACCGATCTTCGATGGAAAGGGCGATCTGAATGCCTCTGAGGGTCAGAATGAAAAAGAGAAGCACAACGACCATGGTTCCAACCAATCCCAGTTCCTCTCCGATGATTGAAAAGATGAAGTCCGTATGCGGAGCAGGAAGGAAAAAAAGCTTCTGTCTCCCCTCCCCCAGTCCCAGCCCGAAGAGCCCTCCCGAACCGAAGGAGAGAAAGGACTGAACGATCTGAAAACTGGTGCCCCTAGGGTCATCCCAGGGCCGGATGAAAGCAAGAAACCTCCTGTAACGGTACGCCACATTCGTCAGGAGGTAATAGGCCACCGGAGCGGTAAGGAGGACTGCCCCGGCAATATAGACCACCCTCGCACCGCTGATGAAGAGAAGAAAGAAGACCATTGCCGTCAAAAAGAGGGCCGCTCCGAAATCGGGTTCCCTCATGACCAAAGCGATGACCAGCCCGGAGAGAAGAATCGTAGGAAGAAAGCCGAAGGAGAAACTCCGGATCTTCTCTTCCTTCTTCGTCAGGAAGTAGGCCAGAAAGATGATCAACCCGAGCTTGGAGATCTCGGAGGGCTGGAAGGAGAAGGATTGGACCTTCAACCACCGCATCGACCCACCGGCCCGGTGACCGATGCCCGGGGTGAGGACAGCGATCAGGAGCAGAATGGAGAAGACCAGAATGGGATAGGCGACCCGTTTTAGAACCTGATAGGGAAAGAACATCATCAAGATCATGAGGATGAAACCAACCCCTGCGTAGAGGGCCTGCCGTTTCAAGAAGTAGTACGGGTCCTGAAACCGGTCTCCTGCAAGGATGGCACTCGTGCTATAGACCATGACGATGCCAATGCCCACCAGAGCGAGGGTCACAAACAACAGGATGTAATCGAATCTTCGTTTACCCTTCACCGATTCCCCTGATTCACGTTTCGGGCTTTTCAGTCCGCAATCCGCATTCCGCATTCCGCAATGGGAGTCTTCTGACCGCCTCCTTAAATACCCTTCCCCGTTCCTTATAATCCTTAAACATGTCAAAACTCGAGCAAGCAGGGGAGAGAAGAACCACCTCGCCTTTATGGCCAGAATGAAAGGCGAGGGAAACAGCCTCCTCGAGGGTCTGTGCCTTAACCGTATCGGTCAATCCGCTGAGTTCCCGGGCCATTCTCTCTTTTGCCTCTCCGATCAGGATCAGGCGCTTCACCTTGCCCTGAATCAATCCTCTGAGGGGACCGAGATCCCCGTTCTTATCCTTTCCTCCTGCAATCAGGATGACCGGCTCTCGAAAGCTTTCGAGGGACTTTACAACAGATCCCACATTCGTCCCTTTGGAATCATTGTAGAAGCGGAGCCCCGCTATCTCCTGTACAAATTCGAGGCGATGCTCAAGGCCTTGAAATCGATCCAGAACCCTTCGGATTGCCTCCTGGGACGCCCCGGAAAATCTGGCCGCGGCCACAGCAGCCATCATATTCTCAACGTTGTGAGCTCCTTTCAGGGGCGCCTTCGACAGGGAATAGTCCTCTTCCATCCCATCGAGCCTCAACGTGATGGCCTCTCCGTTCGAAAAGGCACCCTCGTCCAGTTTTTCCTTCAGGCTGAAGAAGAAATTTTTCGCCTTCACTTTTTTTGACAATCTCATGACGACGGGATCATCCCTGTTCAGGACAGCTCTATCCTCGGAAGTCTGGTTGATGAAGATCCGGGCTTTTGCCTCGATATAGTCTTCGTATCGGGCATAGCGGTCGAGATGGTCTTCCGTGATATTCAGAAGAAGGGACATCCGCGGACGAAAGGCCTCGATCGCCTCCAACTGAAAACTTGAGATCTCCGCCACCAGGACATCCCATTTCGTCTCCCCGTCCACAAAGAGGATAAGAGGCTCTCCAACATTCCCTCCAACCCCTGCCCTTTTTCCTCCCTCTTTGAGCATCTCACCGATCAGAAGGGTCGTTGTCGTCTTCCCGTTGGTTCCTGTCACCCCAATGATGGGAGCGGAGATGAAATGGTAGGCCAGCTCCATCTCGCTAATCACCCGAACCCCTTTCTTCAAGGCCTCCTGGATGGGTCCGATGGCGAGATCCACTCCCGGACTCACCACGATGAGGTCTTGGCGAAGAAGCGTTTCCTCCCTGTGATTTCCCCATTCGACCGGAACACCCGTCTCTTCCATCTCCCGGGCTGTTGCTTCCATTTCCTCCCGGGGCCTTATCTCCGTGGCACTGACGATGGATCCTCTCTCTTTGAGAAACTTTGCCGTCGCAACCCCTGTCCGGGCAAGGCCAACGACCAGCACCTTTTTTCCATCAAGCTCCATACAAACCCAATGCAAAATGCAAACTGTAAAATGCAAAATGAGAAATGTTTTTCGGTCTCCCTTTTGACCTTTGCAATCTGCATTTTTTCATTTTGCGTTGACGAAGTTCTACCTCAGCTTCAGGGCGCTGATAGCGATCAGTCCAAGAATGATGCCGATGATCCAGAATCGGACAATAATCTTCGGTTCCGCCCAGCCCTTCAATTCAAAGTGGTGATGAATGGGCGCCATGCGAAAAACCCGCTTTTTCCGAATCTTGAAGGAGATCACCTGGATGATCACCGAAAGGGCCTCCATCACGAATATCCCGCCCACGATGACCAGAAGAAATTCCTCCTTCGTGATCACGGCGATGGTCCCCAGGCTCGCTCCCAGAGCGAGGGAGCCGACATCGCCCATAAAGACCTGGGCGGGGTAGGTATTAAACCAGAGAAAACCAAGCCCTGATCCCACGAGGGCTCCGCACAGGATCGTCAATTCTCCGCTGCCTTTGACAAAGGGAATCTGGAGGTAGGTGGCGAATCGGTAATTCCCTGCCAGATAACAGAAGAGCATAAAGGTCCCCCCGGCAATGAGAACGGGACCGATGGCCAACCCATCCAGTCCATCCGTGAGATTAACGGCATTGGCTGAACCGACGATGACAAGCATTCCGAAGAGGACGTAACCGGCTTCTCCCAGATCCGGCTTCAAATTCTTGAAGAAGGGGAAGATCAATCGCGAGTCATGATCAAAGGCGTAGAAGAGGACAAGGCTCGTCAGAAGACCCATGACGACTTGAATGGGAAACTTATACCGGGCCCTGATGCCGATGCCGTTCTTATCCCGGATCTTCATAGAGTCATCCATAAAACCGAGAAGGCCAAAGGCAACTGTGTTCAGAAGAACAACCCAGATGTAACGATTGGCGAGATCAGCCCATAAGAGGGTGGGCACGAGGAGAGCGGCGAGAATGAGACTTCCCCCCATGGTCGGAGTCCCGTTCTTCACCCTGTGCCGGGGAGGCACATCCTCTCTCACGACCTGTTGAATCTGGAAAGACTTCAACTTCTTGATGAGCCAGGGCCCGATGATGAAGCTGATGAGGAGGGCCGTCAAGATCGCGTAGATCGTCCTGAAGGTGATGTATCGAAAAACATTGAAGAAGGAGAAAGCGGTATGGAGAGGATAGAGAAGATGATAGAGCATTCCCTAAGCCTCCGCCTCTTTCAAGCCCGTCACGATCTTTTCCATCTCCATTGCCCGAGAGCCTTTCACCAGTATCCAGTCTCCTTCCCGAATCACCTGCCTGAGTATTGAAACAGCCTCCCGATGGCTTCTCACCACTCTGGTTTTCTCCGCTTCGAGCCCATGCCGAATCGCTGAATCCGCCACAAGGGTTGCCTCCCTTCCGAGAACGAGAAGAAGATCGATCGAAAGCTTTCCAGCCTCCCTCCCCAATTCCTGATGGGCTTCTTCCGTATAGGCTCCCAGTTCAAGCATATCGCCCAGAACTGCGATCGCCCTTCCCTCTCCTTTCACCTCCGTCAGGGTTTCCAGAGCCAGTTCCATCGATCTCGGATTTGCATTATAAGCATCGTTGATCACGGTCTTGCCGCCCTGGAGAGGGCAGATCTCCATCCTCATTGGGAAGGGCTGAAAGTGCTCCAGCGCCTCCTTTGCCGTCTTCACCTCGATCCCGAAAAGGGTGGCCGCGGCAACGGCAGCCAGGGCATTATAGACGAAATGTCTTCCCAGCAGCGGGAGATGGACCTCCATCTCCTGTCCGCCAAAAAGAAGGATAAAAGATGTCCCCCCAGCCCCTTTCAGCCGGACATCCTCTGCCATCACCTCTGCAGGGCTCGAAATTCCAAAGGTGATCTTCTGGCCGGAAAAATCTTTTGCCAGATCAACGACAAGGGGATCATCCTGGTTCACGAGAATCGCTCCGTCTTTCTTCGTGGAGCGGAAAAGATCTCCCTTTTCCTCCTTCACCTTTTCGAGGCTGCCCAGGCCTTCGAGATGGACCCGCTCGATATTGGTGATCAAACCCACGTCAGGCTCTGAGATCTCGGTGAGCCTCCGGATCTCGCCCGGTGCATTCATTCCCATTTCGAGAACGACGACCCTTTCCCGTTCCGTCAAGCTGAGAAGAGTCAAGGGAAGACCAATGAGGTTATTGAAATTGCCCTTGGTCTTGAGGACGGAAAAAGTGGTTTCAAGACAGGTTGCGATCATCTCTTTCGTCGTCGTCTTCCCATTGCTGCCGGTCAGGGCGACCAGGGGCGTTCCAAACTTTCGCCTTCTCTCCCGGGCGAGGTCTCCCAGGGCTCGGAGCGTATCCTTGACTGTGATCACCGCCTTCGGCCGATAGCCATTCCACCGGATGTCACCCCCTCGCTCCTCTTCGATCATCACACCGCCGGCCTTCCTCTCCAGGGCCTCTGACGCAAACCGGTGGCCATCGAAATGAGCCCCTTTGAGGGCAATGAACAGCTCGCCTTCCCCCACGGTTCTCGAATCGGTGGAGACACCGTTGAAGAAGGCCTCCCGCCCACCCTGCAGAAGCGTTCCTCCGGTCGCCCTTAAGACCTCTCCCGTGGAAAGGATCACAGCTCCTCCAGCGCTTTCCGGGCTTCGACACGATCATCGAATGGGAACCTCTCCCTCCCGATGATCTGGTAATCTTCGTGGCCTTTCCCGGCGATGAGAACAATATCCGAGGGCTGAGCCAACCGGACCGCCATCCGGATCGCCTCTCTGCGGTCCGGGATTTTCAGATATCCTCTGTCCCTTCTCCAGGACCTCATCCCATTTCGAGACCACTCATTAAGACAAAGATTTTTCAATCCCACTTCTGCCTCCTTCATAATGGCAAGGGGATCCTCGGTTCTTGGATTATCCGACGTAAGGATGGAAAGATCACTGTATCTCCCCACCACTTCTCCCATCAGAGGCCGCTTGGTACGATCCCGATCACCCCCGCATCCAAAGACGGTGATGATCTTCCTTTCTCCCCTCCATCTGTCCGGAGTTCCCCCTTTCCCATCCCCCTCTTCGAGAAGGGCCCTCAAACCAAGAAGAACCCGCTCGAGAGCATCCTGCGTGTGAGCATAGTCGACAATGACGTGAATCCCTCTTCGGTTCTCCACCCTTTCAGATCTTCCGGAAACGCCCTCCAGGGCTTCGACTCCTTTCTTCA
>Ga0315282_10010410_pt1 | contig 14593 bp, 12 predicted proteins | sample YL17G07_20_MG_FD_203693 | JGI IMG/M metagenome (GOLD analysis project Ga0315282, IMG submission 203693) | Sediment microbial communities from Yellowstone Lake, YNP, Wyoming, USA - YL17G07_20 | ecosystem: Environmental > Aquatic > Freshwater > Lake > Sediment | place: USA: Wyoming | collected...
GTGCTAATTGGCTATGCCCCCACCAAGGCGGAGCGAGAAGCGGGCTGCCTCTATGTCATTTTCCATTGACCTCGACGACCAAGGAATGGCGAGGATGCTCATAAGGGTCGAGGGATCGAGAGGCTCCGCCATTTACCTGTCCCTTGTCGATACTGGCTCGACATATACGGCACTTCCTGAGAGTGATTGCACAAATCTTGGCCTCGTGAAGGGCGAAAAAATAGTACAATTGAGGACGGCAGGCGGGATCATAAGTGCGCCGCTTTACTTCGCCCCAAGAATAACGATTGAAGGTACGGGGCTCACGGCTAAGGATGTAAAAATCATCGCCAAGACAATACCAGGAATTCCAGCCCTTCTCGGCATGAGCTTTTTGAGAGGATTCGATTTCTGCTTCAGAGAATCAAAAGGAAAGTTCGTCGTAGAATGACCTCACCGCAGGCTGAATTCCAATGTCCTCACCATCGTTCAAAAAGGCCTGGAAGTTGGGATAGTTGGAAACGGTTAACAGGATAATTAGGGGCCATCCCGGCTTTCTTCATGTGGCAATAGGGCAGGCTGGCTCCGTCGCCGTTGGAGCAGTTTTCTGGTTCTTCATAGTAAGGCTATTGCAGTCAGACACCGCCTATGGTCAGGTAACCTTGCTTGTTTCCATAGCCTCATTCGCCGCGGCCTTTTGCGTGCTGGGGTGGGGGAAGACAATAGTCACGTATTACCCGAAGGAGGGTAGCGAGGAACTCGTGGGAGGCGCCACGCTTATCGTTTTGGTCGCCAGTCTTGCAGTCGGGATCGCGATGGGTATAATTCTCGATCCTCTGGTCGGCCTGCTCATAGTTGGCCTCTCGCTGTTCAGCATTACCATATCGTACGAGCTTGGGAGGCGGCGCTACAAGCGCTTCATGTGGATTTCGCTGATCGCCAAGTTCATGAGTTTGCCCCTCGCAGTTTTGCTGTACTTCATGTTCGGCTTACCTGGGGTGCTCCTCAGCTACACGATTCCGTCTCTCATTTTCGGCATCCTTTCCCTGAAGCACCTGGGCTCTAGCAATCCGGGCATGGGAAAAGCCAAAGAGAAGGCCGGATTCGCTTTTAAAGCATTTGGAGCGGATACCACGAGCAGCGCTACGGGTTTCCTCGACAAGATCCTGATAGGAGGCATTTTCGGCACGGCGATGCTTGGGCTCTACCAGCTCGCGTATCAAATATTTGCTTTCTTGGGTGTTCTACCCGGCGTCCTGTTCACGTACCTGTTACCTGAGAAATCTGCTGGTGCAAAAACCAAAAAGGTTGAAGTTCTCGGCCTGATGGCCTCGATCGCTCTCGCTTGTTCTGCCATTATACTTTCTCCCGTGGTAATATCCTGGGCATTCCCGGGCTTTGCTGGAGCGGTGGGGATCGTTCAGGTCATGAGCTTGGGGATAATTCCATACGCAATAGTGGCAACGAAGATGTCAGAGCTTTATGCGCACGAGAGGGCCGGGGCGGTGCTGATCTCTTATTTGGTAGCGCTCGCCGTCGGAATCACAGGGATAGTGGTCTTGGGCAATTACTTTGGAGGGGTAGGGTTGGCGGCAAGCGTGGTGTTGCTCCAATCTACGCTTGCTGTTTCGCTGATATTTTTTGAAAAAAGGGCTAACCTATGAAAGTCTCCGTGATCTTGCCGGTTTTCAACGAGGCGGAGAATGTCAGAAAAACGATAGGGGAGGCCGAGAAAGTCCTGAGAGAACTTGGTTTGGAGCACGAGATAATAGCAGTGGACGACGGATCGACCGATGGAACATGGGATGAACTCAAAGCTGCGGCGTCCGAGGTCGATGGGCTAAAGCTCGTCCAGTGCAATGAGAACGGAGGGAAAGGGCAAGCGTTGAAACTCGGCTTTGAGAGATCCTCTGGGGATATAGTCGCTTTCTTCGATGCCGGAGGCGAGTATAGCCCAGATCATTTGGTACAGTTCCTTAAACTGATGGACGGCGAGAAGGCCGAAGTTGTCATAGGGTCGAAGCATCACCCCGAATCGAAAGTGAAATATCCCGTTCGAAGGATATTCTGGAGTGCAGTTCATAATTTAGCGGTTAAGATATTCTTGGGGCTGCCGGTCAAGGATACCCAAGTCGGGGTCAAGGTCTTCAAGCGCGAGGTCTTGGAGGAAGTTATGCCCCTGCTGCTCGTGAAAAGGTATGCCTTCGACGTCGAGCTGCTCGCGAACGTCCACCGCAGGGGTTACAAAATAATTGAGGCCCCGATCGAGCTGAACTTCAAGCCCGGGTCGGGGAAGATCAGGTTTAAGGATATCTTCAGGATAGCCCTGGACATCCTGGCGATCTCCTACAGGATGCGGGTCTTGAAGTACTACGATCGCGTAGGTTAAGGAAAATGGAGACCCTTAAAATCCTCATATTCAACTGGCGCTGCTGGTTCAACCCTGAGATGGGCGGGGCTGAGGTCTTCACCCGTGAGGTCGCAAAGAGATGGGTTAAGGCTGGACACGAAGTTACTTTGTTCACCTCGGAGTTTCCCGATTGCAAGAAGGAGGAGATCTCAGAAGGGGTTAGGATTGTCAGAGCCGGCGGGAAATATTCGGTTTACTGGAGAGCTAAGGAATATTACCGAAAATCTCTCTCGAAAGATGGTTATGATGTCCTCATCGATGAGATAAACACAAGGCCGTTCCTAACACCGAAGTTTGTGAACGGCGGAGAGAAGATAATCGCTTTGATCCACCAGTTGGCTAGGGAATATTGGTTTTACGAGATGCATTTTCCCCTAAGTTTTATCGGTTATCATTTTCTTGAAAAAAAATGGTTAAGGAATTATACTGGCATCCCCACGGTCACTGTTTCTGAGAGCACGAAGCGGGATCTGCTGGGCTTAGGGTTTAAAGAAGTTTTTGTTGTTCCTGAGGGTTTGAATTTTGAGCCTCTAAAGGAGGTTCCGGAGAAGGAAAGTTATCCTGTCGTTGCTTATGTAGGAAGGCTAAAGAGGGCTAAGAGGCCTGATCATGCTGTTAAGGCCTTCAAGATTGTTAAGGAGAAGATTTCTGAAGCTGAGCTTTGGATCATCGGAGATGGATATTTCAAAAAGAAATTGGAGAAGCTCGTCTGTAATGGGGTTAAGTTCTTCAGCGGTCTTTCAAATGAGTGTAGAAGGGAACTGGTGAAGAGGGCTTGGATCTTGGTCAATCCGAGCGTGAGGGAGGGTTTCGGCTTGAATATTATTGAGGCGAATGCTTTAGGAACACCCTGTATAGCTTATGATGTTCCTGGGCTAAGGGACTCGATAAAAGACGGCGAAACTGGTATTTTGGTTAAAAACGGAAAAATTGAAAAATTGTCAGAAACCATAATTAGAACTCTAGAGGATGGTAAGCTGAGAAAAAGATTAAACCAAAATGCGTTGGACTATGCTAGAGAGTTCAGTTGGAATAAAACGGCCGAAGAATTTACAAATGTTATTATTAAGGTGTTAAAAAATTTGTCCTAAAGCCCTTAATGCAATAAAATATAATAGATTTGGCTGAATGTGAAAGTGGTTATGTGATCAAAAATATCCCATTTGCAAAACCTTATTTCACTGATGAAGACTTAGAGGAGATAATTTTAAAAATAAGAGGAGTATTGCAATCTGGATGGCTTACCTCAGGTCCTTATACTAAGCAATTTGAGCAACAATTTGGGAGTTACATAGGCGTTTCGCATGCGATTGCAGTTAACTCGTGTACGGCTGCCCTTCATTCAATCCTTCTTGCATTAGGTATTGAGCATGGGGACGAGGTAATAGTTCCATCAAATACTTTCGTCGCAACCGCTAACTCAGCATTGTACGTTGGTGCTAGGCCTGTTTTTGCTGACTCTGATCCAGAAACTTTCAATATATCGCCCAGTGAAATACAGAATAAACTATCGAGAAAAACGAAGGCTATCATCGTAGTTCACATTGGTGGGAATCCATGTGAAATGAAAGAAATAATGGATATAGCTGAAGATCACAAAATCCCTATAATTGAGGATGCAGCCCATGCTCATGGTAGCAAATATGGAGATAACTTCTGTGGATCTATGGGTTTAGCTGCGGGCTTTAGTTTCTATCCAACAAAAGTGATGACATGCGGAGAAGGAGGGATTGTCGTTACCGAAGACGAGAAATTAGCTGAGAAAATAAAAATGATTAGGAATCATGGTAGAAGTTCATATGGTCCAGTGGAAATTTCAGAACTCGGTTATAATTTTCGTTTAACGGATATACACGCTGTAATAGGTCTGACGCAGTTTAAGCATCTTAATGAATACGTACAGCACAGAAACAAAATAGCAAGGTTTTATAATGATGAATTATCTAAAATCAGTTGGTTAACACCTCAAAAAATCAAAAATAGCAACCTATCCTCTTATTATGTATATATCGTAAAAATAGGGGAGGATGGCCCGATTACCCGCAATGAGTTAGCCTTAAGATTAAAGGAGAGAGGGATAGGAACTAGCGTACTGTATTACCCAGTTCATCTACAACCCCTCTACATTAAACTCTTTAAGTTTAAGAGGGGAACGTTGCCTATTGCCGAAGAATTGGGAGAAAGAACGATAGCTTTACCGATGGATAACGGCATTTCAATCGAAGATGCAAAATACGTTGTAGAGATGATAAAACAGATAGTTAATGAGTGGTAAGCATGAAGGTAGTAGTTACCGGAGGAGCTGGTTTTATAGGTTCGCACGTGGTTAGAACCTTAGCAAAAAACGATATTCCTGTAATTTCAGTGGATAAAGCCAAAGCAAAACTGAAGGAGAAAAATATAACTGCTGTAAAAGCGGACATCTTCGACTTAAGAGTGATAAAGAAAATTTTACTAAATTGCGGTGCTTCTACAGTCATACACTTAGTAGGGTTACCATCTATAGCTGATTGCGAGAAATATCCACATCTAAGTTTTCAATTAAATGTTTTTTCCACCCAAAATGTTGTTGAAGCAATGAGAAAAACTGATGTCGAGAGAATAATATTTGCTTCGGCAGCACCTGTCTACGGTTACTCAAATAAAGATAAGCTTAGTGAAAACGAAGCACTTAGGCCAAATACGATTTACGGCTTTCACAAGCTAATGGCCGAGCAGATTTTAAAGTCATACGAAGAAAGATACGGACTAAAACCCGTAATCTTCAGGTTATTCAATGTGTACGGAAATAATCCAGTTCGCGGAGAGGATATCATTTCGATTTTCATTAGGAAATCGCTGGAAAAAGAACCCTTAATTATAATGGGGCCGAACAAGTTCAGGGACTTCATTCATATCGAAAATGTAGCACAGGCCTTTCTAAAAGCGTATATTAACAATGTTTCGGGTGCAATTATAAACATAGGATCCGGAATTAAGGTTACTTTGAAACAATTGGCGGAAATAGTTAAAAAGGTTGCTCCTCAAGTAAAGGTGATAGAAAAGCAAGCTCCTGATGATGGAACAGGGTTATGTGCTGACATCACCTTGGCGAGGGAACTAATCAACTTCAATCCCTTAAACCCCTATAAGGGTATAGAGAAACATATTAAAAAATTCAAGACGAGAAAAATCATTAATCATTATGATAGCTTGAAATGATCACAGGAACAAGTATGTATTCCGTGACACCAAACTTTTCTTTGCATTCTGTAAGGGAATTAATTGAGGACAACAAAGAACTTGTTTTAGGCAAATTTCTTCGCGATGAGAATATATCAAAAGATGCGGTTATTGAGAGCACCATAAACAATTTGAGCAGATTAATTTGCAGAGAAGATGTATCGCGTCTCGCTTTAATAGACAACAAAGAAACGATTAAGGGCGTTATGATCGTGGAAAGGTCAAAATGGGATACTGAAATCCTCGGCCTTGATATCGGAAGAGTAGCGTTTGTACTTTTTCGTTCTGATACTAACGTAACTGAACGGAGGATTCTTATTGAAGAATCATTGAAGACAAGCGTACGTAAAGGTATTAAATTAGTATTTAGTAGAGTTCCACTAAATGATTTGCTGACTATTAATGCCATTCAGAAAGAAGGGTCAACATTCGTGGATAACCTCCTAACATACTACGTAAATCCCCGCCAAATCGTTATACCCAAAGTAGAATTATCTAATGTTAGAACCGTAAAGGCTGGAGAAAGCGATGCAAACGCATTAAGCGAAATAGCTAGGGAAGCTTTTAGGATGAGCCACTTCCATGCAGATTCTAAACTACCAAGAAATAGGTGTGATGAACTATATGTAAAGTGGGTTCTTAACTGTCTTCATGGGCTGGCTGATACAGTTTTAGCCGCGCAGAAAAACTCCAAGATTGTAGGATTCATTACTTGTAAAATCAATAATATAGATCAAAAGAACTCATATGGAGTTATAGACTTAATTGGGGTATCTAGGGAACACAGGAGGGAGAAAATTGGGCTTCTCTTGCTATCCGAGGCACTAAAATGGTTCTCTAAACGCACACGGTCAGTCTACGTTGGTACTCAAGATGTGAATATCCCAGCTATAAGACTGTACGAAAAAGCGAGGTTTAGATTGACCTTCCCAATGGCAACATTTCATCATCATTTAACGGGTAAACCCGCACATCTAAGACGGTCTAGTTTATCTCCAGTAGCAGATGATCCTTAACCCTAAAACAAGTGATATTATGAATAACTTCCTAGGTAATAAACTCCCAAAGATAACTATCAATATCGCAACTTACAACGAAAGTAGAAATATAGGGACATGTTTATCGAGCATTTTTTGCCAACAGTATCCTAAGGACCGATTGGAAATATTAGTAGTGGATGGAGGATCAACTGATGATACAGTTGAAAAGGCAAGGAGATACCCTGTAAAAATCATTTTTAATGAAAAACGCGATCCCGCATCTGGTAGGGCCCTAGGTCTAAAAAAAGCAAGCGGTGACCTTCATATTTACCTTGATGCGGATATGGAACTGCCGGCCGGTGATGATTGGTTCATTAAAATGGTTCACCCCTTAGTTGATGATACAAAAATTGTTGGCTCTTTTACCCGTTTTCTTCCAAGAAAAACAGACCCACTTTTAAACAGGTGTCTATCGTATAACCCGCAACAACTTGACCCAATGCTTGAATTTTTATCGACCAGAATATCCGATACCGTCATTGAAAGGAGGGCGGGATATTATGTCTGCAATTTTATTCCTAATAATGTTCCAATCGTCGGCGTTATTATGTTTAGGACAAAACTCCTTAAACAACTCTTTAAAGAAGTAACCGATAGATGGGGTGACTGGATGTGGTCCGATGTGGATTTCCCTATAATGTGCGCGCAGAAAGGATGGAACAAGTTTGCCTACGTTCCTAATGTTGGGATATACCACTATAGCTTTCTCAATTTAAAAAAAATAATGGAAAAAAAACGCAGGGATGTATATTGGTCTTACTTGCCAAATTTAGATAAAAGATCTGCTTTATACATCGACTATAGTTCAAAGTATGACATTTTAAAGGTTTTAGCTTGGATGACTTATGCGAATTTTTTCATTCCAGGGTTACTCAGAGGAATTGCGGAGTCAATAAGGAGGAAGGACATAGCATGTATGTATATACCAATCTTGACTACTTTCCTAACAGATTACGTAATTTATTTATTTATCAAGGATAAACGCGGTAAAATGTTGGTTAAAAACGCATTAAAGACGTTAATAAAACAGGGTTGAAAATGAGAAATAATCCTTTGGTCTCAATAGTAATCGTAAATTTCAATGGAAAGAAGTACTTAAAAACGTGCGTAGAGAATGTTCTAAAGACCAAATACGAACCCTTTGAAGTAATAGTAGTAGATAATGGGTCAAGTGATGGTAGCGCGGAGTTCATTAGGGGGGCTGCTAAATCTAGGCGTTCAAGTAGATGTATCAAATTTATAATTAACCCGAGAAATGTAGGTCCGGCAAATGCTCGAAATCAGGCGTCAAACCTTGCGCGGGGAAGTTTACTTGCTTTTCTTGATAATGATACCAAACCAGATCCGAACTGGTTAAAAAAAGCTGTTGAATTGTTTAGAGATCCAGAGATCGGAGCGGTGCAGTGTAAAATAATTCTCGATGATCGTGATGTTATAGATAGCATTGGGTCGTACTTAGGCAGTTTAGGCTTCCTAGTTCAGAGGGTACCATTAGGTCAGATACGGGATATGGGACAGTTCAGCGGGGTAACCGATATTTTTTCAACTAAGAGTGCTGGGATGCTTATAAAGAAAGAGGCCTTTTTTGAGGTAGGACGTTTTGATCCGAGCTACTTCATTTATAATGAGGAAATGGATCTTTGCTGGCGACTTTGGCTCCATGGCTATAAGGTGGTATTTTGTCCTTGCTCAATAGTTTACCATAAATCAGGCACAACTAAGTTAATAGCCCCCAACATCTTTAACTATTTACTCTACTTTCATGGAACCAAAAACTATATTCAAACAGTTTTTAAGAACGGTAGTAAAAAAATGCTTTTCTCACACGTGATATGTTGGTTTGGAACACTCTTTTTTATGATTGCGAAGAAGAAGATTAAAGAGAGTTTATTCATTATCAAGGGCATCATATGGAACCTTAAAAATTTTAGGCAACTTATTCTTAAGCGGCAAAACAACAAATTATTTGGCAAGTGCCAAATTCCAAATCACCTTATTAAGGATATGCCAATCAGCTACTACTTAAACGTCTTAAAGCGTTTTTAATAAACAAGATTGAAATAGATGCTTTTGATTAGATCACTCATTCGTAGCGTGCTAACCATTGCTGGAGGTCTGAAAATTACATCATTCTTGTGGAAATTTCTTTCAGAATTATACTATCTTTTGGGAATAGTTGGGTTTGGGGGATTTATCCGCCGATTTAAAAGTGTTGCTATAACTCCTGAAGGAAAAATTGTCTACAGACCGTTTCTCCCCAATGATGTTTTAATGATTTCTGGGATGTACGAGCCGTACGTCAACGAAGTCTTTAAACCGGAAAAAGGGACCATTGTTCTTGACATTGGAGCTTACATAGGGTACTATACCTTGCGGGCGTCAAAAGCTACAGGTTCAAGAGGCAAAGTGATAGCTATTGAGCCTAATCCTGAGAGTTTTTCCATTTTGAGAGAAAACATAAAGAATAACAAACTCGATAACGTCATTATTCTAAATTGCGCTGTAGGTCAGTCGAACGGTAACGTGGACCTTTACATCTCTTCACATGATTGCGCAGCCTCCACAACATCACCAACGATGGCTGATCAATATAAATGTAAGTCGCGTATAAAAGTCCACATGATTACCATAGACAAACTCATGCAAAGGTTGCGGATAGATAGAATGGATTGGATGAAAATTGATATAGAGGGGGGGGAGCTTGATGCCCTTCAAGGTTGCCAAAAAATCATGAAAAAAAGCAAGAATTTGAAGATAGTGATTGAAACAGGCAGCGAAGAGGCTCTCCATTTTCTCGTGAAACTCGGATTCTCAGTTCGACCCTTGAAAGGAGTTAATTACTATTTCGCTTCGCGAGTTGATTAATAGATGGTTGTGTTATGGGAAGAGTTAATAAAAGTTCACTCGTAGCCGTTCTTCTCCCTGGTATAATACTTCTTTCTCTTGCTCTTATCTATACTAGTGCCTCAGTATTTAGTGCCGAACAAATTGTCCCTACGGCTGGTTGGTTCCCCTATTATTCATCTTCCCCTATAGAGATGTTGAGCCGTATTACCTTTGCAAGTTGGGGTCATGATGATTTAGGCATACCGCTTCTTTTTCACTCCCCTATGACCCCATACGTGCTGCTAGTAACTATTCCATCCATTTTGGTAGGTCCCGTTTTGTGGAGCATGCTCCTAGCGTTTATCCTATTGACGGCTACAGGGTTTACGTATTATCTATTCCTTCGTAGGGCATTAAAATTCAGCGCGCTAGGAAGCCTATTGGGCGCGCTATTTGCTAGTTGGAATCTATGGTTTACACAATATGTTATAACGGGGAGAAATATTGCGATTGCCTTATCCTACTTGGCACTCCCGGTAGCTCTTTACTTTGCATACCAATACTTAACAAAGAGTAGAATAACTTATGCTTTTGTATCGGCGCTTGCAGTTGGGTTGTCATTTAGTCACCAACCCTCAGGGATTATCGTCCTAACGTCTGTGATACTTTATGTAATAGTGTTTGAATGCTTAAGTTTTCAACGACAAAAAGCCAAATCAATTATCGCTAAAGTAGCAATTTTGACTGCTGTGATTTTTTTTGCTACCAGCTATATACTCCCCTGCTTATTTTGGTCAGCTGCAGACCCCACAGCCGTAAATGCGTTGCCTTCACTTGCTAGTCCTAGCATCCAGCTCGGAAAACTTGAGATGGGGATGACCGTTGTTAAGCCCCCCTACGTTTTTCTGGGTCTTTTGAATTGGCCAGAAGCTGGAACTTTCATTATACCTGTCATGTTACTTATTGTATTAGGAATTATAGGGGTCGTAGCTAGTCGAAAGCAACAGTTGTTACCATTTCTTTTTTTGTATCTCGTTTCTGTTTATATGGCCAAAGGCTTAAACGCACCTTTTCAAGCCGGCTATGCATGGTTAGCTAATTTGAATCCTATCCTCAACATGGCACTTAGAGATCCAGTACATTGGCTTCTCTTAGTTAATATGTGTATCTCGGTTTTCATAGCAAGTTCAGTACGCGTCGCAGGCCAAGCCAAACAATATTTTCATAGCAAGTTCAGTACGCGTCGCAGGCCAAGCCAAACAAAATATTTTTTCTATACGTGTAACAGTAAAAAAGATTGTGCTGTATTGCTAAAAAAAGCATCTGTCGCGACACTTTTGATTATAGGGATATTAGTACTAAGTATCTCACTAGTAGTTTACTCAGAATTCACTACACGTAAGTACCAGCCTCTATCACTCCCTGCCTATTACAGGGACGCTACAGATTACTTAGATAGAATGCAGGAAAACGATACTTTCCGCTTATATTTTCCTGGCTCACGGGCTGCAACTAACTATGAATGGTCAAAAGGCCAGTTTCTGGAAGTGCCCATACTAGGACAACTTTATCCTTCTATTACAAGATATTCTCTTCTCGGTTTAGGGGCACAAGAACTAAACCTATTTCAACCACTTAATGCAATAGAAGAAGAGAAGGCTGGGGATTACGTTGTGCCCGAGCTTTTGGGTTTATTAAACATCAAGTATGTTGTAATCCAAAATGATTTAGTTCCAAATGATTGGTATAATCCGCTACCAGAGCTCGAGCGGGCTTTAACTTTCCCAAGATTAAGTGCTGAAAGGACATTTGGTCAAATTCAGTTACTCGCCAACGAAAGATATCGACCAAATGTGTATGTTCCAAATTGGATCGTCCCATTTGACTCTTTCGAGTCATTTATCGACTCTGCGAGAGCTGTATCATTCTACAACAGGACCGTTGATGTGGGTTATATAGATGAAGCGTCTTTCTCCAACATCGCTTCTGCTATTAAAGGGGAAAACCAAATTTTGCCTGCATATACTGAAAACCAACCTACTGTTGTGGTAGATAATCAACAAGTAGCCTTCTGGAAGACCTACGTGGAGGGCACTGGAGCCATTGGTCAAGCCACTGTAAGTGATTCGACATATGAACGGGAAAATGGAGTAAATTCGTTGAAAGCGGTTGTTAATAAGGGAAACTTTGCCGTGTCTCAAATAGTTCATGATTACCCTTCTCCACAAGATTGGAGCGCTTTCGATATTTTGTCTCTGTATTGGTATGGCACAAATAGCGGCAAAACGATTGATGTATTCCTATATACCTCGCCACTACCACCTGAAGGATACAATTATTATAAATGGAGTTTTCAAGATGACTTTGAGGGATGGCAATGGTTGGCATTTTCGCTTAAAATGCCTAATGACCCCAGCTACCCTTCGTATGGATCGCCTTCCTTATCAGAAGTTAGTAGCATAAGAATCGGTTTACCCGAGGGGACATGGTACCTTGGCCCAGTTGTCTTAGATTATGGGCTTGTCAGTCCTGTTCCTCTTCGAGACACGGCTTTTTACGAGGTGGATGCCCCGCAACCGCATTTAGACGTAACAAGGTTGAACTACGATGAATACAGTGTGCATATTACAAATATTTCAGGTCCATTTCTCATAATACTAAGCGATGCTTATTCCCCACTCTGGAAAATTGTTTTCGACAATTCTAGTGCTGAGAACGTGCAAGTAACTCACTTAAAAGCCAATTGGTACGCAAACGCTTGGCTTGTAAAGAGTTCTTTATCATCACTAGACATATCTATAGTCTACGAGGGTAGGAATTACATGTTATTGTCAGTCGGCTTACTAATTTTATTCGTCGTTACTACTGCTCTAGTACTTGCTGTTGAGCTACGCAAGCGGTTACTGAAGCATTTGATAAATAAATAGGAGCAGAGAGCAGGTGGTTGCGCCGGATCTTGGCGCAGATGTTGAATCACATGATACATCGCCCCTATCACACTTCACAGCGGTCTGGGTCCACTGCTTTGAGCTGATGTTTGTTAAAAAGGCAGTTGATTAGCCCACAAGCTTTGGTGCAAGCAGCCTTTGTTCTGAGTTTGGTCTAAACACAAATCAAAAATCGAAAACGAATTTAAGAAAATTCGATGGGCTCAAAACTGAACGACATTCATTCGACAGGTCTGGTTAGACAAAAAACTGCTAGTTTTATTTACCTACGAAAGTACTATAGAAAAGGCTAGGGAATGCGTGTCTTGATAGCACAACCGATACTAGCCCGTCTTGGGGCGGTGACGGCGATAGTACACCTATCCAAATATTTAACTTCTAACGGAATAAAAAATAGAATAGTTTCTTCTATAGCTACAAATAATTTTATCAAGTTAGCTCGTTCATTAAATTTAGATGTGGTAACCAAGACCATCTACTCGTCATATGATTACATAACGAAGGAAAGCTCCGCACATAGAATTTTATCCGATTTTTCGGATACACTTATATTGAGGAAACTTATTGCAGCGCATAAGAGTGATTACGATTTGATTAATCCTCATAATTTTCCTGCCAATTGGGCCAGCATTTTACACAAAAAGCCGGTAGTGTGGATGATGAATGAACCTCTCGATATATATTCTACTACAACGCCGTCTTTCTTGCTTAAAGCGGTAAGATATATGGGTATTAAGGCGGATAGATTCTTAGTTAGAAATTACATAAATCAAATATGTGTTAATAGTTATGTAACTTACAGGCAGGCGAAGCAAAGATACGGAAAGACGCCAGAAGTAGTGTTTTTTGGGGTCGATTTTGATAAATATCGCAATGGTTATCCAGACAAAGTTATTGAGAAATTTGGACTTGAAGGACGCTTTGTTGTGCTTACATCTGCGGGTGTGTTATGTCCCCAGAAAAATCAGTTGGCGAGTATTAAAGCTATAGAAAAAATAAAGAAGTACATACCAAATGTAAAGCTTGTCCTAACGGGGGGAGGCGAAAAGGAATACATACATATGCTAAAAGAATATGTGCGACGTACGAAATTAAATCATTATGTAACTTTTGCAGGATTTTTGTCACAAAGTGAGATTACAAACTTGTATCATGCTTGTCATCTTGGTCTCTATCCTACTAAAGAGCAAGGTGGATTATTGGCCCCATTTGAAAATTTGTGTGCAGGCAAACCGATTATAGTTTCGCCTAAAAATGGAACTGCGGAACTGATTAAACGATATAGGCTTGGAGTAGTAACCAATAATTACGATAATGCAATACTTGATATTTATAACAACTATAACCGCTATAAGAATATGGCACAAAGTGCAAAGGAAATCGTGAAACGGGAATTCTCATGGGAAAAATATGGTGAAAGATTTCTTAGTGTATTCGAGGAATGCTATAATGCTAGTTTGGCGCAGCCGCACCAAATGCGTTCTATAGGTCTTCGCATTAGTTAATTGACTCATTCATTGCCTGCTTTCATCAGGGGCAGTCCCGCGTGTTCAAAGAATGTCGGTATCAACTCTGGATGCCGTCTGATGCGCTCCAATGCCGTGCGCGTCTCCTGCAGAAGCTCCAGTGCGTTCATCGGGCAGCTGTTGGCAGTCTCCACATACTTGAGACGGCGGTACACCTGCTCCGTCGGGTTGATATCCGGTGCGTAAGGGGGCAACCGGTGCTCCTCTATCCGAAGCCGATTGGCACGGAGGAATCCCCCCACATGTTTTGACCGATGGATGGGGCCCCCATCCCAGAAGAGAGTTATCCTCCCAGATGTCCATCTCAGGAGGTGACGCAGGAATTTCACCACATGATCACTTTGTATTGTTCCCAGGTAGAGTCTGTAATGCAACTTTCCGCCGGGGGTGATGGCCGAGATGATGGAGCACTTCTGCCAGTTGAACATGTGTTTCAGCACAGGAGGTTTGCCCTTCGGTGCCCATGTCGCTACTACGGTGGGTGTCTCCGAGCGCCCAGATTCGTCTAGAAACGCCATCGTTACACCTTTTCGGCGCGTCTGTCGACGGTACTGTGGCCATGCTTTTTTTCGCCATCGCTCCACTTCCTCATCATTTCTTTCGATGGCTCGCCGCTCGGGTTTTTGATGGCTGAACCCCAGA
>Ga0315282_10010411_pt1 | contig 14591 bp, 6 predicted proteins | sample YL17G07_20_MG_FD_203693 | JGI IMG/M metagenome (GOLD analysis project Ga0315282, IMG submission 203693) | Sediment microbial communities from Yellowstone Lake, YNP, Wyoming, USA - YL17G07_20 | ecosystem: Environmental > Aquatic > Freshwater > Lake > Sediment | place: USA: Wyoming | collected...
CGGCCCCCAGAAGAGGGCGACCAGTGCCCCTGCCGCCAGGAAGGGACCGAAGGGGATGCGGGATTTGCGGCCCCTTTTCCCGGCGATCATTAACCCGACGCCGATTATCGCTCCCAGCAGGAAGGCGAAGAAGAAGCCCGCCAGTTGATAGTACCCCAGGAAGATACCGGTGAAGGCGGCCAGCTTGGCGTCTCCCATACCCATGCCCTTGGGGAGGGCCAGGGCCAGGAGGGCCAGCGGGACGCCTCCGATGGCCAAGCCGATCAGGCTGCGCAGCATGGTGCCCGCGTCGCCGCGTGCCAGCGCCACCGCGCCCATGGCCGCCAGGCCCACGGGGATGGCGGGGTAGATTACCTTATTTGGTATTATCTGGCTCTGAATGTCGATGGTCGAGACGATCAGGAGCACCGTCACCATGAAGAAGTAGGGAAACAATTCCGGGGCCCAGGCAAAGCCGGCGTCGGCGAAGACGGCCAGGAAGAGCAGGCCGCTTACCAGCTCCACCAGGGGGTAGCGCGCGGAGATGGGCTCACCGCAGGTGCGGCAGCGGCCGCGCAGGATGATGAAACTCAGCAGGGGTATGTTGTCGTACCAGGCGATGGGTTTGCCGCACTTGGGGCAGAAGGAGCGGGGTGCTACGAGTGATTTCCCCTCGGGGATGCGGTAGATGGCCACGTTATCGAAGCTTCCCACGACCAGGCCGAAGAGGAAGACGATGACCGTGAAGTAGACCTTATAGAACATGGCCGCTCCAAGCCGCCTGATGGGTGGTCAATTTCCCCTCCGGTTCTCGCCGCCCCGCGCCTCAGCCACCCTTGTCCTCCTCTCCCCAGCGGCGCATGATGGGACCGTCCTCCCTCCAGGTGTAGCAGCTACCCGGGAGCCCGAGCGCCGTGGCCTGATCCCGTATTATCTTCCGGGTATCCGCCCCTTCCCCGAACATGGCCATGGCCAGGGCGGCCCGTCCCTGGACGCTGGCGTTCCCCAGGTTGGTCATCAAAACGGAGAGGTGGGTACACCCCTGGGGAGAGCCCACCACCCTGCGCACCAGCCCGGTGAAGCCGGGTACGATACATTCTCCCACCAGTTGCGAGAGGGTCTTCAGCGCCTCCGGGCACTCCTCGTGGGTTATGCAAGGCATCGCCCCCTCCAGGCTGTGGATGCGGCCGTCCACCAGGCCTACTTCCGCCCGGACCTCGATATGGCGCAGGAGCTTGCCCAGCCGGTGGTCCCGCATGGTGCCGGATATCACCAATCTTCCTTCCTCCCCCTCGCAAGTCTCAAAGGATATCTCCCGGGTGAAAAGCTTCATCTACCCACCTCTCTTCTCGACGGCCGTTCCCCGCCACCCCCTTTACGCCGGGCTCCCCAGCTCACCATATCATGGGGCCTTGTCTGTTTGAAGCGTTAATAATATTATAGTATTGTAAAGAAAAGTTGAAAAATTATAAGCCAGTTAGGGAACGAGACAGCACAGGGGTGAGGGACATGCAGATGGTCGAGCCGGATTATTGGAAAGGGCGAGGGAGGTATTCCAAGCAGGCTGTTTCCCGTAAAATCGAGGAAGATATCCCGTTTAACCCGCCCGAAAGCGCTGCGGAGAACCCGGATAAGAAGTGAGTCCCTCCCGGCCGGAGGAGCGCAGAAGACGTACCATTGAAAGGGCCCTGGATGAGATCCGCGGGCTTAATCTCGAGGAGCAGGCCCGAAAAGGCGAGTTTACCTGCGAAGACCTGCATGAAGGAAGGCGTAGAATAGTAATTCCCTCCGATTTGAGCGAACCCTGGAGATAAGCATGCCCGGCGGGGAGATGACCATCCCCCCTCTCATCGCCAGCCTGTCCCTGCGGGTTCTCGCTCTCCGTTACATAAAGCTCCCCTTTTCCCCCGTACGCCGCTGCTGCTGGCCCTGCACCGGGGGGACGGGGAGTTCGAGCCGGAATGCCGTATCCTTTTCGATCGCTGCTGCTCGCACTATCTGAACACCGGCGACCTCGAGGTCCTGGCCACCCAGCCCGCCGCCTTCCTGCTTAAGAGGGCAAGGGGAGGGAAATTGGACGAGAGCCCGCTCTGGATGGTCGATTAGCCGTAACCCCGCCTCGACTCTTTACCCTTTCTAACGACGGCTCGTTGAATGATTACCTGGTGTAAACCAATGAATCTGCTTGTTCTTTATAGGCCCTGGCTGTGATGGGTCGTTATCTTACTGTCGCTTCCATTAGCAAATACGACCCGAACCAGCCCGCTGTCCTATCCCGCAAGGCCACGAAGAGTTGGTAGGTACCCGGTTCTTGGGGCGGCCTTACCAGAATAGGCACCTCCATGGTCTGGCCGGGGGAGACGTCACCGGGTAAGAACCCTGCCTGCTCCTCCCAGACCACCTCGCTGCCTTGCCCCCATTTCACTCCCAGGTAAACCAGGCCAAAGGGATATTCCTCCGTGAGCTGGCTCTCCTCCCAGGACGATCTCCATAGGATATCCCCGCTGTTCTCAACCTCGAGCACCAGGGGATAGAGGCCGTTGGCTACGGGAATCTCTATGTGGTTCGTCTCTTCGCTCATGGCTACGTTTCCATCCAGGAAAGCGGTCCCTACCAGTTCTTGTGTGCTTCTCACCTCCACAGCCTGTTCCATCATCCTTCCTCCCAGCACCCCGCCGGTTAGCTCCAGCCTGAGGAGGTAGCTTCCCTCGGCCGGCGTTCCCGTTGCCTTCAAGGGGACGGAGATCTCCTCGCCCCCGTCCAGGAAGAAGAGGGCGCGGTAGTCCCCCCGCTCCTCGTACACGGTATTTCCGGCCCCGTCGAGGAAGGAGAGGAGAAAGGGCTGGGGGTCTTCATCCGTCACCACGAAGGGGTTCGCGCCCCCGTTCTTGGCTAGGATACCCAGGTTTAAGCCCTCTCCCCCCGGTACGGCCCGGGGGGACGCCAGGGAGACCTCGAGGTCACCAGTGGAGGCCGTTTCGCCCGGTTCAACCCGGTAGACGACCTCGTTTCCGAAGTCCTTCTCCAGGGTTAAACCCGGCGTCCCCGCCAGGCGCTCCCGGTATTCCGCACGTTGCTCCTCATCTACGAGGTCCCATTGCCAGATAACGTAGTCTATTTCCAACCCCCGCAGCAGATCCACGCTTCTCTCAGAAGGAAAGGCCTGCATTTCAGTGTAGATGCGCGTGTAGAGGATGGGGAAATAGCCGCTGTAGCCGTTGGCGATCTTCTTCCAGTGATAGGTGCTTAAGTACATGGACATGCCCTCGCGTAAGTCGAATTCAAGATCATCTTCCAGAAAGAATCCCATCCTTTGGTCGTCATACCTGTAGTTTCCCTGCACGGCCAGGGGTGACGGGGGTAGCTCGATAACCTTTGCATCCGCCTGCTCGGAGAGCCAGGAATAAACCTCCGGTACCTCATCCCGGGCGGGAACGGGGTAGACGGACATGTTAAATATTGCCATCTCTGCAAGCAGCAGGATCATGATGACCGCTACAGCCAGGCGACCCGCATTCACGCTCTTGCGCCAGCCGGCCACCCTTACCGCGATCTTGCCCGTGCCGTAGCCGGCCAGGACGGAGAGGCCTAAGGCGGCGAGGACATAGAAACGGGCCGGCACCCTTATAAACTTCAGTATTCCAAGGTGGTAGGGGACGGTATAGAGAAGATTGTTCACGCCCCCTATAAGCGGACCGAAGGTGAGCAGCAGGCTCAACACGGTGAGAACGAGGAAGAAGAGGGCCCCCATGCGGAAGGAGCCCGGATCGAAAACGTACGTTTCATCCTCCTTCCTGCGGCGGATAAAGAGCCCGGCCAGGGCTAACAGTATGATGACCAGGCCGGGATAGAGCGTCTTCTCGGTCTTCAGGATGCCTGCGCCGCCGATTTGAAAAGGGGACGGGGCGTGCCGGTAGAGAAGGCTCTCCGGAAGCACGCGAAGGTAGTCCTTCGCGCTGGCCGAGGAAAATCCCGATTCCTCCAGGGAGCGCCCGAAGCCGGGGAGGCGCTGGTTGGCCCTCAGGTAAGGCAGCGCGAAAGGGACGATTAATAGTATAACCACTAAAACGGCGATAACCACGCCGGCCAACCTCGACCATTCCTCTTTCTTGCGGGAAAAGATAGCTGTCCATACCCAGAGAAGGCTGGCCGCCATGCTGCAGTAGACCAGGTAATGCCAGCTTGCCAGGGATTGGGCCAGAAAGAAGAGGCCGAAGAGGATCAGGTTCTTGCGTCCGCCCCGGTCCAGGTAACGGTAAAGAGAGAGGAGCATCAAGGGGAGGAAAGGGGAGAATATGATATGTATATGGATCAGCTGGCTTAATTTATATGGGCAGAATGCAAAAAACAGCCCTCCAACTAGGCCGCCCCACCTGCTTCCTGTGAGCTCCTTTATAAGGAGATAGCAGCCGAAGGCGGAGAAGACCAGGCCCAGGAATAGGAGGATGTTATAGGCGAGGATGGGATTTCCCGAGACGAAATAGATGGGTGCAGCGAGAATGCCAAGGGTAAAGAGATGCTCGGAGTAAGCCAAAACGTCTCTGGAGGGGTACATGATATTGCCCTGGAAGAGCCGGGTGGGGTGGGAGAAGATAGTCTTGGCGTCCCAGGATATTATCCAGGTGTTCAAGAGGTGGTCGCCGTAACCACCCAATATCCCGTCATGCACGTGCAGGATGAGGGGCCAGGTGAAGACGATGGCGGCGAGCGCAAAGAGGATGATAACCAGGAGATATTCTCTTCTCTTCGAGCTGAAGAGGTTTCTCCAATCCTTCATCGCTTATAGCTCCACTCGGATACTTTTATCAATATTTGGATAGACTGCTTGTCAAGGCGCCCATTTGCGCCATGGGCATTTGGTTTGTTCCTCTTCTACACGGTCTTTTCGTGATTTCTTCTCGGGTGACCTCTTTACGGGCAGTTTCCGCGCTCTACTTCACCACGGCTTCTATGATCAAGGCTGAACCGAACCAACCGGCAGCCAGGTCCCGCAGGGCCACGAAGAGCTGGTAAGCACCGGGCTCTGCTGGCGGCCTCACCAGGATGGGCACTTCTATGGATTGTCCTGGCGATACGTCGGAGGGAAGCACGGACGCCTCCTCTTCCCAAACCACCTGGTCATCTTGCCCCCACTTCACTCCCAAGTACACCAGGCCGAAGGGATATTCCTCCGTGAGCTGGCTCTCCTCCCAGGTCGACCTCCAGAGGGTGCCCCCGGTGTTCTCCACCCGGAGCACCAGGGGATAGAGGCCATCGGGTACGGGGAACTCTATGGTATTCACCTCGTCCTTCAAGTACACGCCGCCGTCCAGGACACCTCCCCCGGAGAGCTCCCGCTCGTCCTCGACCTCCAGGCCCTGCTCCTTCACCATTCCTCCCAGCACCCCGCCGGTAAGCTCCAGCCTGAGGAGGTAGCTTCCTGATGGCGGTGTTTCCCTAATATCTACGGGGAGGGAGGTCTCCTCCCCGGGCTCCAAGAAGAAGGGGGCACGGTAGTCCCCCCGCTCCTCGTACACGGTATTTCCGGCCTCGTCGAGGAAGGAGAGGAGGAAGGGCTGGGGGTCTTCATCCGTCACCACGAAGGGGTTCGTGTCCCCGTTCTTGGCTAGGATACCCAGGTTGAAGCCCTCTCCCCCCGGGACGGCCCGGGGGGACGCCAGGGAAACCTCGAGGTCACCAGTGGAGGCCGTTTCGCCCGGTTCAACCCGGTAGACGACCTCGTTCCCGAAGTCCCGTTCCAGGGTGATGCCGGGGGTTTCCGCGAGGCGCCCCTCGTACTCCTTCCTTCTTCCCTCCCCCACCCAGTCCCAGTGCCAGATAACGTAGTCTATGCGCAGCCCCCGCAAGAGGTCAACGCTCCTCTGGGAGGGGAAGGCTTGCATCTCGGTGAAGATGCGCTTGTAGAATAGGGGGAGGTAGCCGCTGTAGCCGTTGGCGATCTCCTTCCAGTGATAGGTGCTTAAGTACATGGACATGGCCTCGCGGGATACGTAGTCGTCAATATTTCCTGGGGTGAAGCCCATCTCCAGGTCATACCGATAAGCCCCCTCGCCCAGGGGAGAGGTGGGAAGCTCGATCACCCTCGCGTCCCCCTGCTCCGAGAGCCAGGAGTAGACATCGGGGACATCCCCCCAGACGGGTACGGGGTAAACGGTGAGGTTGAAGGTGGCGATCTCTACGAGCAGCAGGAGCACCAGGGCCGCCGCGGCCAGGCGCCCCGCCTTCAGGCTCTTGCGCCAGCCGGCCACCCTCGCCGCGATCTTGGCCGTGCCGTAGCCGGCCAGGACGGAGAAGCCTAAGGCGGCGAGGACATAGAAACGGGTCGGCACCCTTATAAATTTCAATATTCCAAGATGGTAGGGGATAGTGTACAGCGGATTGCTCACCCCCCCTATCTCCGGGCCGAAGGTGAGAAGAACGCTGATCACCGTGAGTATGAGGAAGAAGAGAGCACCCTTGCGAAAGGAGCCGGGGTCGAAGACGGGGGCATCGTCCTCTTCCCTACGGCGTATGAGAAGCCCGGCCAGCGCGAGCACAATTATTATCAGCCCAGGGTAGAGCACTTTCTCCGTCCCCAGTTCGCCTCTTTGGAAGAGGGAGGGTGCATGTCCGTATACGAGGCTTTCCGGGAGAACGCGGAGATAATCCTTTGCGCTCGCGGAGTAAAGTTCCGCTTCTTCCAGGGAGCGCTCGAAGCCGGGCAGGCGCTGGTGAGCCTTTAGATAGGGCAATGCGAAGGGGGTGATCACGGCGATAGCCACTAGGATGCTGGCCAACACCACGGCCAGCCTCATCCAGTCCTCCTTATGGCGGGCGGAGATCGCGGTCCATATCCAGAGCAGTCCAGCGGTGAAAGCGCAGAATAACAGGTAATGCCAACTCGCTAGGGATTGGGCGAGGAAAAAAAGCCCGAAGAGCACGAGGTTTTTTCTCCTACCCCGGTCCAGGCAACGGTAGAGATAGAGGATCATCAAGGGAAGGAAGGGAGAAAACAGGATCTGGACGTGATCGGTCTTGGCGATCCTATAGGGACATAGCGCGAAGAACAGGCCCCCGACCAGGGCGCCCCATCTGCTTCCCGTCAGCTCCTTGATCAGGAGGTAGCAGCCGAAGGCGGACAAAACGATGGAGAACAGAATCAGCAGGTTATAGGCGAGGATGGGGTTGCCGGTGGCGTAATAGATGGGAGCCGCCATTACCCCCTGGGTGAAGAGGAGCTCGGAATAGGCCAGCACGTCCTTGGAGGGATAGATGATATTGCCCTGGAAGAGCCGGGTGGGATGGGTGAAGATGGTTCTGGCGTCCCAGGAGACAATCCAGTTGTTGAGGAGGGGGTCACCGTATCCGCCCAGTATCCCGTTATGCACGTGCAGGATGAGTGGCCAGGTAAAGACGATGGCGGCTAGGAGAAAAAGGAGGATCACCATGGTATACTCTTTTCTCTTCGATCGGAACAGATCGCTGGGACGAACCATGTGCATCGCTCCAATTATCCGGCCGGCCAGGCGATTGGGTGCCATCTTGCGGGAACAAGCCTGCATACCTGCATTATCGTCAGCTTATCAATATCTACTAGATAAGCCCGTATATCCCTCCTTGCCGTCCGGGCCCATTTCAACCCCAGATAGACCAGCCCAAAGGGATATTGTCCCCTTACCTATTTCTCCTCCCAATCGGATCTCCGTAAGGTACCTCCTGTGTTATCTACCCTGAGCACCAGGGGGTAGAGGCCGTCGGGAACGGGAATTTCCACCGTGCCCGAGTCTCCTTTAAGATAGACGCCGCCATCCAGGATGCTCCTGTCTTCCAGGTCCTGGGGGTTCCTCACCTTCAGGTCCTGCTCGAAGCTCCTCTGCTCCAGCACCCCGCCCTGGAGCTCCAGCCTTATCCGGTAGGTGCCCTCCCCGGGAGTTCCTTTCACCTTCAGGGGAAGGGAGGTCTCCTCACCTGGCTCTAAAAAGAAGGGGGCGCGGTAGTCCCCCCGCTCCTCATATACGATATCGCCCCCTGGGTCCAAGAAGGAGAGGAGGAAGGGTTGAGGGTCCTCCTCTGCCACCAGGAAGGGGTTCTCGCCCCCGTTCTTAACCGTAAGTCCCAGGTTGAAGCCCTCTCCCACCGGGACGGTCCGGGGGGAGACGAGGGAGACATCCAGCTCCTCGGGAGAGGCCGTATCCCCCCGCTCCACCCGGTAGACGGCCTCGTTCCCGAATTCCCGCTCCAGGGAGAGACCGGGGGCGGAGACCAGGCGTTCCTCGTACTCTGCGCGCCTTTCCTCCTCAACCCAGTCCCAGTGCCAGACCACCAGGTCTATGCCCAGCCCCCGCAGCAGGTCTATGCTTCTCTCCGAGGGGAAGGCCTGCATCTCGGTGAAGATGCGGCGGTAGAAGAAGGGGATATAGCCGCTGTAGCCGTTGGCCATCTCCTTCCAGTGGTAGGTGCTCAGGTAGATGAGCATGCCCTCGCGAGGGAAATCCTGCATGGTAGATGGCAACTCGATCACCCTCACCTCCCCCTGCTCGGAGAGCCAGGAATAGACCTCGGGGACCTCCCCCCAGACGGGGACGGGATAGACGGTGAGGTTGAAGGTGGCCAGCTCCACCAGCAGCAGGATGACGATGGTCGCCCCGGCCAGGCGCCCCGCCCTCAAGCTCTTGCGCCAGCCTGTAACTCTCACCGCTACCTTGGCCGTACCGTAGCCGGCGAGCACCGCCAGGCCCAGGGCGGCGAGGATGTAGAACCTGCTGGGAAAGCGGATAAGCTTGAAGATCCCCAGGTGGTAGAGGACGGTGTAAAGAGGGTCGCTAACTCCTCCTATCTTGGGGCCCAAGGTGAGCAGCACGCCGACCGACGTGAGTATGGCGAAGAAGAGGGCGCCCTTGTGGAAGGAGCCTGGGTCGAAGGCAGCAGATTCGTCTCTCTGGCGGCGTCTGATGAACAACCCGGCCAAGGCTAAGACTATAATGACCAGGCCGGGGTAGAGGATGCGGTCGGATTCCAGTTCCTTTCTAAAAATAAACGGGGGGGCGTTACCGTAAACCAGATTATCCCGCTCAACGGCCAGGTAGTCGCCGACGTTCGCCGCGAAATATTCCGACTGGACCAGCGTACGCTCAAAACCCGGCAGGCGGGCGTGGGCCCGAAGATAGGGCAGGGAGAAGGGAACGATGGCAGCCACCGCGATGGCTAGGACCGCCACCACCCAGGCCAGCCGTAGCCATGCCTCCCTGCCGCGAGAGAACACGGCGGTCCACAGCCAGAGGAGCCCGGCCCCCAGGGCGCAGAAGACCAGGTAGTGCCAGCTGACCAGGGATTGGGTGAGGAAGAAGATGCCGAAGAGGAGCAGGTTCCTCTTACCACCTTTTCCCATGTAGCGGTAGAGGTAGAGGAACATGAAGGGCAGGAAGGCAGAGAAAAATATGTGTATATGTTCCAGTTTGCTTATCTTGAAGGGGCAGAAGGCGAAAAAGATCCCCCCGGCCAGGGCGCCCCATCTGCTTCCCGTCAGCTCCTTGATCAGGAGGTAGCAGCCGAAGGCGGAGAGGACGAACCCCAGAAAGAGCAGCAGGTTATAGGTCAGGATGGGGTTGCCGGTGGCGTAATAGATGGGAACCGCTATTACACCCAGGGTGAAGAGGTGCTCGGAGTAGGCCAGCACGTCCCTGGAGGGATAGAGGATGTTGGCCTGGAAAAGGTGGGTGGGATGGGTGAAGATGGTTTTGGCGTTCCAGGAGATTATCCAGGTATTGAGCAGGGGATCGCTGGCCCCACCCACGACACCGTTGTGGAGGTGAAATATCAGGGGCCAGGTGAAGAGGATAGACAGGAGGAGGAAGAAAAGGAGCACCAGCGCATATTCCCTTTTTCTGGAAACGAAAGTGCCCTCCCATCCGCGCATGCGCAAACCCTCCATGGGCCCGGTCTCGAAGTCCCTATGCCATGATATACACATTAGATATTTTCGGAAATCACGTCCCGGCGCATTAACCCATGCTGAGGACTCTCCGGCCTCGTATGGTGCAAGGCGTTCACCGTGCATCACGTGGCATGCGGGTTCAAGAGTCGAGATAACGGATATTGTTAATATACTATTAAGTCAATTTAGATTTGCGTTTTCTATCAGGTTTGTCTTATGATTATGCGCGAGAACTGTAAGCGAGAATTGATCTGCATTATAGAAAGCATCCCCCGGTGTTAGTATGATAAGTCATTAAAGGCTTACCGGTTACGTTGGGAGGGGGAGAGATGATCAACGCGTTGAGCTCCGGCCTGGAGAGAGAGGTGGAGGAGCGAAGCGGGGAGAAGGCCCGGCTCTGCTATCAATGCGGAAAATGCAGCACCGGCTGTCTCTTCAACTTCGCCATGGATATCCTTCCCCACCGGGCGATGAAGCTGGTCCAGTACGGGCAGAAGGAGCGGCTGCTCGCAAGCCACGCCATCTGGATCTGCGCCTCCTGCGTGACCTGCACCGCCCGCTGCCCCAACGATATCGACATAGCCCGGGTTATCGATACCCTGCGGGAGATGGCGCTTGAGGAGGGGATAAAGCCGGCGGAGAAGAACATACCCCTCTTTCACCGGTGCTTCCTGGGTAATATCCAGGCCACTGGCCGCATCAGCGAGCCCATTCTCATGGGTTCCTACAAGACCCTCTCCGGCGACCTCTTGAGCGATATGGGCCTGGCGGCGGAGATGCTAAGAAAAGGAAAGATAAAGCTAATCCCGAGCGTGGTGAAGGGCCGGCGGGACATCAGGCGCATCTTCAAGGAGACCAGGAGATGAAGACCTACAGCTTCTTCCCCGGATGCTCTCAGCTCTCCTCGGCGGAGGAGTACGGGGTGTCCGCCCACGAGGTCGCCGAGGCCCTGGGCTTCCACCTGGAGCCGCTCAAGGACTGGAACTGCTGCGGCGCGTCCTCGGCCCACATGACCAACCACCTGCTCTCCGTGGCCTTGCCGGGAAGGGACCTGGCCCTGGCCAGGGCGGTGGGGCGCGACCTGGTGGTGGTCTGCGCCGCCTGCTATCACAACTTGAAATCCGCCCGCATGCAGATCCTGAAGGACGAGTCGCTGGCGGCGGAGGTTGAGCAGATCGCGGGCTTAAATCCCCGTTACCAGGGCCGTATCGTACATCTCCTGGACGTCGTCGTCGAGGGGGTGGGCCCGGGTAAGGTGCGGGAAAGGGTACGTAAGCCCCTGGAGGGCTTGAGGCCCGTATCCTATTACGGCTGCCTCATGGCCCGCCCCCGGGAGATGATGGAGGGCGACGACCCCGACAACCCCCGTAACATGGACGAGCTGCTGGCCGCCCTGGGGGCGGAGGTGAAGCCCTGGTCCTACAAGACCGACTGCTGCGGGGGGAGCCTCTCCCTCACCCGGACGGACGTGGTGGTGCGGCTGGTCGACCGCCTCTTCGAGGCGGCGGAGGAGGCGGGGGCCAACTGCATGGTGGCCGCCTGCCCCATGTGCCTGGCCAACCTGGAGATGCGGCAGAAGGAGGGGAAGTTGAGGTTCAACGTCGAGTACGACCTGCCGGTCTTCTTCTTCACCGAGCTGATGGGGCTGGCCCTGGGACTTGCGGGCGCCGGGGAATGGTTCTCCAGGCACCTCGTAGACCCGCGGCCCCTGCTCTCCCGGGCGGGCCTGGGTTAGGAGGTCGGAGATGACCGGGAAGAGAGGGAACAAGGCAATGGAAGAAAAAGCCATTGAGGCCAACAATCCCGTCGGGGCCGTTATGGTGGTGGGGGGAGGCGTGGGGGGCATCCAGGCCTCCCTGGAGCTGGCGGGGCTGGGCTACAAGGTCTACCTGGTAGATTCATCGCCCTCCGTGGGAGGGGTGATGGGCATGTTGGACAAGACCTTTCCCACCAACGAGTGCTCCATGTGCATCCTCTCCCCCAAGATGGTCGAGGTGGCCTCGAACGAGAACATCGAGGTGATCACCCTGGCCGACGTGCTCTCCGTGGAGGGAGAGGAGGGCGATATGGAGGTCAGGTTGCGCATAAGGCCGCGCTACGTGGACACGGGCAAGTGCACGGGATGCGGCGATTGCACCGCCAAGTGCCCGGTGAAGATACCCGACCCTTACAACGCGGGTTTGTCCATGACCCGGTGCATCCGCGTGCCTTTCCCCCAGGCGGTGCCGGGGGCGGCGGTCATCGAACCCGGGGTGTGCCGCTGGCTGACCAAGGAAAAATGTGGCAACTGCGTCAAGGTCTGCCAGGCCGGCGCCGTGGACTTCGAGCAGGTGGAGCGGGAGGCGAGCATCCGGGTGGGAGCGGTTATCGCCGCCCCAGGCTATGCGCCCTTCGACGCGTCCCGCAAGACGGAGTACGGCTACGGCGTGCTTAAGAACGTGGTGACCTCGCTGGAGTTCGAGCGCATCCTGGCGGCCAACGGTCCCACCCAGGGCCACGTGGTCCGCCCCTCCGACGGCGGGGAGGTCGTAAAGCTGGCCTTCGTGCAGTGCGTCGGCTCCCGCGACACCACGGTGGGCAACGGCTACTGCTCAAGCGTCTGCTGCATGTACGCCACCAAGCAGGCCTTAATCGCCAAGGAGCACCTGCCGTCCATAGAGCCCACCATCTTCTTCATCGACATGCGCGCCTACGGCAAGGATTTTGAGAAGTACTACACCGCCGCCGAGTCCAGGCACGGCGTGCGCTATATCCGGGGCCTGGTCTCCGGCATAAGGGAGAGGCAACGCACCAAGAACGTCCTCCTGCGCTACCTGGACCACGAGGGCTGCATGCGGGAGGAGGAGTTCGACCTGGTGGTTCTCTCCATCGGGCTGGAGGCCCCCTGCGGCCTTAAGGAGGGACTGGGGATCGAGGTCAACGACTACGGCTTCGCCGCCGCGGACCCTTTCCTCCCCGTCCTCTCCTCCCGGGAAGGGGTCCTGGTATGCGGCGCCGCCCAGGAGCCAAAGGACATCCCCGATACGGTTACCCAGGCTACGGCGGCGGCGGGCCTGGCCTCCCAGCGGCTGCACCAGTCGCGGGGGACCCTGCTCACCCACCGGGAGCATCCCGAGGAGAGGGACGTGAGCGGGGAGGAACCCCGGGTGGGGGCGATCATCTGCCGCTGCGGCTCCAATATCGGCGGGTTCGTGGACGTTCCGGCGGTGGTGGATTATGCACGCCAGCTCCCGGGTGTAGTCTTTGCCGGAGAGCGCATCTACGCCTGTTCCCAGGACGCCCAGGAATGGATCCGCCAGGTGGTGGAGGAGCACGACCTGAACCGTTTGGTGGTGGCCTCCTGCACCCCCCGCACCCACCAGCCCCTGTTCCGGGAGACCCTGCGATCGGCGGGCATCAATAAGTATCTCTTCGAGATGGCCAACATCCGCGAGCACTGTTCCTGGGTGCACATGCGCGAGCCGGAACAGGCCACGCGCAAGGCCCAATACCTGGTGAAGATGGCGGTTGAGAAGGCGCGCCTCCTGGAGCCCCTGGCGGAGGGGGAGAGCGGGGTAATCCCCCGCGGCCTGGTCATCGGGGGAGGGGTGGCGGGGATGAACGCCGCCATGGGCCTGGCGGGATCGGGATTCCAGGTCTACCTGGTGGAGAAGGAGGGCAAGCTGGGCGGCCTGGCGCGCAACATCCATTTCAACGCCCGGGGCGGGGACGTGCAGGCCTACCTCAAGGATTTGATCGCGCGGGTGGAGACGGAGGAACTCATAACCGTCCTCACCTCCCGCCGCGTAAAGGACGTAAGCGGTTTCATCGGGCAGTTCAAGACCCTTATCACAGACGCCGAGGGCCGGGAGACCCTGCTGGAGCACGGGGCGGTGATCGTGGCCACCGGCGGTGCCCAGTACCAGCCCGACGAGTATCTCTATGGCAGGGACCCGCGGGTGCTCACCCAGTGGGAGCTCGAGGGGCGGCTGTCCGAGAAGGACCCATCCCTCGCGAAGCTCAAGCGGGTGGTGATGATCCAGTGCGTGGGTTCCCGCGAGGAGGAGCGGCCCTACTGCTCCAAGGTTTGCTGCACCGAGGCGGTGAAGAACGCCCTGGCCTTAAAGGAACTGAGCCCGGGTACCGAGGTCTATGTACTCTACCGCGACGTCCGCACCTACGGTTTCCGGGAGGACCTCTACCGGGATGCGCGGGAAAAGGGAACGGTGTTCGTGCGCTTTGATGACGACGTGCGCCCCGACGTACGGGACGCCTGGGGCACCCTGCAGGTGCGGGTGCCCGACGCCGCCCTGGGCGGGGAGATGGTGGTCTTGAACTCCGACCTGGTGGTACTCTCCACGGGTATCCTGGCCAACCCGGACAACGCCGAGCTGGCCCCCATGCTCAAGGTGCCCCGCAACGCGGAGGGGTTCTTCCTGGAGGCGCACATGAAGCTGCGGCCGGTGGACTTCGCCACCGACGGCGTGTTCGTGTGCGGGCTGGCCCACGCCCCCAAGTCCATCGAGGAGTCGGTGGCCCAGGCGGCGGCGGCGGCGGCGCGGGCGGAGTCGGTCCTCTCCAGGGAAAAAATCGTCACCGAGGGCGTGGTGGCCATGGTGGATGCGGACAAGTGCTCCGGCTGCCGTATCTGCGTGCAGCTCTGCCCCTTCGAGGCGGTTACCTATGACGAGGCGAAGCGGGTGGCGGTGGTAAACACCTC
>Ga0315282_10010412_pt1 | contig 14591 bp, 15 predicted proteins | sample YL17G07_20_MG_FD_203693 | JGI IMG/M metagenome (GOLD analysis project Ga0315282, IMG submission 203693) | Sediment microbial communities from Yellowstone Lake, YNP, Wyoming, USA - YL17G07_20 | ecosystem: Environmental > Aquatic > Freshwater > Lake > Sediment | place: USA: Wyoming | collected...
AGTACCGTTATAACCCATTTTTCCTTATCATGTACCTTCACTTCCCCGGATGCCCCAGCACTAATAAAATAGGGTAACTCTCTACTTCCTAAGGTCAACATTGAAGAGATCGGTGCAGTGGAGTGGGTGATTGCTTGGAGTTCCATCATTGACTTCAATGATGAGAATTGATTGGAGACGAGATCCATGTGCTCTGCTTCCCGTTGCTCCATGATCTGAGGGATGTATTGTAACTGGATTATTGAAATAACAATGGCAACAAGTGCAACGAGTAGAAGGGCTTCGATGACGCCTGCGACCGCTTGGTTTTCTCTCCTTATTTTTGTCCACGACTCCATAAAAAAGACATCCTTTTACCTCTATTTAATTCCTTTGTGGTATGTTTTCGTATAAATTAGAAAAACGATTGAAAGCTATGTCCACCGTGATTGACCTTATGGCGAAAATAACAATCTCTTTATCCAAGGAAGATGAGAAGCTGCTTCGCGAGAAATCAAAAGAAAACTACAGGTCAATCAGTGGAGAAGTATCGTATCTTCTCAACAAAGTGTACGGATCTGAAAAATAGCGGAATAACTGTTCATCTGTTTTTTTGTAAAAACTCGGCTAATTGCAGTCGGCTAATTAGCCGATATTCTGGGCTAACTAGCACCCCTCTCGTGTGTAAAAACAAAATATGGTGTGCCTTCGAGAGGTATCTTTCTACAAATAGGTTTTTAAGAAATCCATTCATTTGTAAAATCTTAGGTGCAAAAGATTTTGACCCGAAATATGATGTTAATACTCATCGTAGGAATTCTCCTCGTTGTTGTTTTGATAGCCTTGGGTGTCTATCTTCTATCAACGAATCAAACATCAGACCATCAGCAAAATGAATGGAAACCAGAGTACGGGGTTAATTACACGGTGAACGTAAACCGTGTGATTGACGGAGACACCCTTGACGCTGTTTTTCCCACAGGCTCTGTTGAGCGGGTGCGATTACTTGGTGTCGACGTCCCAGAGACCGAGGCGAACAAGAACAAGGAAAACGAGTACGGAGATATCACTGATTTAGGATGCCTCACTCTCTATGGTGCTGAGGCGAAAGAGTTCGCTCAATCCTGACTCTCTGAAAAAACCGTCGTCATCCAGTTCGATGGGACCGCTGGGTTCAAAGAATACTCCGGACGATGGCTCGCCTACGTGTTTCTCACAAATGGAACCGATTTCAATGTGGAGTTGCTAAAGCGTGGTTACGCCCGAGCATACACGGAGGGGAACTGTACGAGAGAGCCGTATTACGTAGAGTTGCAAGATGAGGCGAGGGGTCAGAATATTGGACTATGGCGATGTCGCCCCTCAGAAAATCATCCTCCTGTTGCTGATTTCACCTACATTGTAGACAATTTGCGGGTTGATTTCACCGATGCCTCCCACGATGCGGATGGCGATACCCTGACCTACCTTTGGAGTTTCGGGGATGGAACAACCTCCAATGAGCGGAATCCCTCTCACACCTTTAGCAGGAGCGGAACGCATACGGTCTCGTTGGCCGCTCATGATGGGGGAACGAGCGATACCCGAAGTATACCGATAACTGTTGTATTGACTGCTCAAGGCGATTTCTCTATCGCCACATGGAACCTGGAAGTATTTGGTCCCACGAAGGCGTCCAATGAGATGCTTCTGAACTACTACGCTGGCAAATTGGATGATTATGACCTGTTTGTCGTCCAGGAGATTCGAGATACGTCAGAGACTGCCATTGAGGCTCTGGCTGCGAAACTCCCCGACTACCAGTACGTCATCAGTGAGCGGGCGGGACGAACCACGAGCAAAGAACAGTACGCTGTTTTCTACAACAACCGTGCCCTCTTGCTGAGCACCATTGATTGGACGAGTACAAAGCAGGATGAGTTCGAGCGACCACCATTCGAGGCTACATTCAAGGTAAACAGTTGGACGTTCACGCTCGTCACCATCCACACAAAACCCTCTGATGTATCAAATGAACTCACCAACCTCGAAACCCTGGTTGGAATTCCACAGGGGGACACCATCATTCTTGGTGATTTGAACGCAGATGGTGACTACTACAACAACGGCATCATTCAGCATTTCCTCGACTGGACGTGGGTCGTCACCAGCGAGATGGACACCACGGTTGCCGTGAGTAGCAACGCTTATGATCGCATCATCGTTAACCAAGCTGCCGAGAACAACTACGTCAGGTGTGGCATCATGGATGATGTGAACGATAACCAAAGCGACCATTACCTGGTGTATGCTGTGTTCAACCCTGATGCTTCGTAGAAAAAAGGAAGCGGTTTTTCGATGGAACGGAAGAGCCTGGAGCGGCTGATAGGGAAGCACGTGAAAATCGTCACGAAGGAGCCAGGCGACGAGCGGACACGGATGCTGACTGGGAAAGTGACGGATGTCGACCTCGACGAAGGGTTCCTCATGGTCGAGACACGTGACGGCGAGTGCTGCCTGAGCGTTCAGGTGATTATAGCGATAAAACCAAGGGAGCAAAAGAGTTGACTTCCGAGAATCGGTTTTATCATGCAACGTCTTCTTCCAGAATGAGATATTACACTGATTTCGTATCCCTTTTCTCTTCCGTCACTTTAGTTGGATGCTGACTTTGCATTCTTTGTCAATCCAGATTGACAGGAGCTTTTCTTTTCCACTACTTTCGTTGGATGCAACCCATCCCATATTATCCGATATCCCATAGAGTCCAACGCTTGCATGGATAACTGATGACCGTTAAGGATTTCCTCCACTTTCGGATAATCCTGAAAGGGACGTAATTCTTCCCGTACTTTCTCCAGAAATGCCTGAGAAACAAACCGTTCTCCTATCATATGATACCCAGGGATTTCCATCCTCGTCAACGTCGCTGGACTTACATGTAACTCCCGTGCCTTCTCCTGTATCGAAACAACATCCCCTGAGAGAGATACCTCTTTTAAACTACAGAGTTCCTTCTCAATCCGTTTCTCATCGATTTCTCGCAGGATTCTCACGATGGGCATCACAGGGATTTTATTCTTATAAAAGATAACATCTCCCGTAAAATCCTCTTTTTTACACTCCAAGGTCTCATTCACCGCCACCGTTATGCTCGCCTCAGCTTCTTTGAGCTTGGCGATCTTCTTCTTGAGATACTCGGGAGTCCAAAACCCCACTACCTCCAAATAGTGCCGTAACCCATTCTTGTAGAAACCAAAATCAGGGATAACCACGTAGTGCCCTGCTTTTACAATATCGGGCTCTCGTACCAGCTCCCATCCAAGGTTCAACGCTGTAAAATCACGATAAAACCGGGCTTCCACCTCGCTATCAAAATGAGCGACAGAATCAACAGATGGTGGCAGAAAAACGTTGTTTGTGGAATCCAAAGAAAAATCAAGAATCCGTGGTTCCCCGCCTACCTCGGTTTCTATTTTTGCCTGCACCCACCATCGCTTCGCATTCATGATAACCGGTAGAAGCTTCGCCAGGGACGTCCCATATTTCCTGTTCTTTTTAAACAGCGACGCAGGACCAGTGACCCTGATTCCCTCATCAATCTCATACATCAAACCCAGGTATTTGACATACCGGAACACCTGCTGATAGTTACCATCTACTTTGAAGGTAAGCTCCAGAGCGTCAAACAACAACGTCTGCATAAGCGACAGGTTATACCATCGTACTAATTCCTCCGGTGTAGGAGCGGTGAACTCTACAAGAAGCTGCTCTTCCTCCAGATCTGAGAACATCGCCTCCTCAACCTTCCCCTCAGGAACATGGAAATGCAGAGACGCTTCTTCCAGGAGGTGGTTCCGTTCTTCCAAGGTTTTTACAAAACCCTTGTCAAATAGGAAAAACCGTACTTCTTTTCCTTGTAACTCGGAACCGGATTGAAACCGGCATCTTCTCTCAAGCAGCGTACCCAGTCCTCGCACCAGTTTAAAATCATCGCCTTCCATTCCCTCCAATTGTCTGAGTATCTCTTTGTATTTTTTCCCCTGATGCTGAGTAAAAACCTGGATGATTTCTCCGGCGACGGTCATATCGGAAAGATAACGAGGTCTAATGGTACCCTTGCGTTTCCAAACCATCAAAAGCTCTTTGGGTAACATCATTTCCCCCTTCGATACGATGTCCTGGTCTCTTTGGTGTCCTTTGTCACCAGCTCGTATAACACCGCCAGTTTGTTCTCCCGAGGTCTTAGAAGTCTCCCCAGTCGCTGAATATACGCCCTGTTGCTCCCCGTGCCGCTGACAATGATCCCTATGTTCGCCTCAGGGACATTGATTCCCTCGTCTAACACCTGCGAGGAAGCCAACGCAGGATACGCTCCTTCTTTGAATTTCCTGAAAATCTCCTCTCGTTCATCAGAAGCAGTTCTGTAGGTGATGCAGGGGATGAAAAACCGCTTGGAAATCTCATACACCATGTCGTTATACCTGGTGAAAATAATAGTCCTGTTCTCTCGGTTCAATAGCTCCTCGATTTTCTTTATCTTCATCCTGCTGTTGTAGGCGATTCGTTCTGCCTTGTTCCGTGCAAGGATCGCCTCCCGTGCCTCAGGGTCATACCCTGAACGCATCACAATCTTCGTAAAATCATCAGGACTCCTTAGCTTGATATGTCTTGATGCCAGGTACTTCTTGAATGTTTCATGATATTGCTCGTATTCCCGTTGTTCATCGTCAGTCAACGCCACCAGTATTTTCCTGGTTTCGTAGCTGGACAGATATTTCCCCGCCAAGTCATCAACGTGTACCTCGTAGACCTTCCCGCCGATCAGCCGAGGTATCTTTTCATGTAATCCATCGTCTCGTTCATAGGTGGCAGTCAACCCCAATCTAAACGGCGAGGCAAACATCTCCGCAATCTGTTGATATCCTCCTGAGGGGAGATGATGCACTTCATCAAAAATCACCAACTTAAACCGATTACCCAATGTCTCCGCATGGATATATGCAGAGTCATAGGTGGAAACCGTAAGAGGCTGCAAATCCTTGTTCTCACCCGTGTATTCCCCGATTGGCGTATCGAATCTTCGGAGCTCTTCTTTCCATTGTCGCACAAGATCCAGGGTTGGCACCACGATGAGGGCAGGGGCGTTTATTTTCTCGATAATCTTCAACGCCAGAATCGTTTTACCCGAACCGGTGGGCATCACGACGACCCCTCTTTTCTGCTGAAGCCATCGTTCCAACGCTTTTTCCTGGTATTCCCTCAACTGCACATTACAGGACAACTTAGGGCAAGGAATCAAATCCAGCACGTTGTCTTCGTAGCGGACCCCTGAGTTTTGCAGGTATTCAACGATATCTCGATAGTGAAGAGCCTGGCTGCGATAGCATCCGGACCTGGCATCCCATTTTGTGTTCGGAACGCTGTAATCTCCTTTGATTACAATTGTGCCACGATGATAGGTAAGCTTCATGTCTCCCCTTGTTGTGAAAGGAAATTGTTTATTTCATAGTTGCGGTGAACGAGTAAACGACGCGGGTTCTTATTTGTTTTTGAAAGAAATTTTTACCTCTATTTTCTTTTTGTTGACGGGAACGAGTTTTTTTACCTGAAGAGTGACGTTCTTTTTCGGCTTGTATTCATTTATTGGTATATCCGGTGGTTTACCGTCTGCTTCATAAATATAGTATCCTTTTTCTCCGATCAATATATCGAGGTACTGGTTCCCAGAGTCATCTTTTACTTTCAATTCAGCCCAAGAATCATTATTTTCATTCCTTAACATGGTTGTTGTATTTATCCACAATCTATCAATCATTTCTTCTTCCATTATAAACCAATATCAAAATCATTGTCTCCTTAAAAATATATCTTCTTGGATGGTCATGGAATAGAAAAAGGGGAGTCTTGTCTGGGAGGAAAGGTAGATGAAAAAAGGGTAGAACAGTCTGGGGGAAAGCTCTACCTTTGTTACAAATGTTATGAAAAATTACAGAAAATTATAAATATACGTGGAAGTTTAGTTTCATTGGAGAAAAAGAGGAAAGGTTTCGTTCTTCATATTATCCCTTTAATTTTTCCCTTTCCTCCCATTATCTAATCGGAGATGAAATGAGAAAAGAAGGTACGGAACCCTTGTATTTAAGTGAAGAGTTTGTTGAAAAGTTCTCTGAAGTATTTTTCAGAGATGATAGAATGATTATCTAAATAATCAGGTGATACTTTATTTCTCATGTTTTTCTCATTAGCCCAAAACATGAGTTAAGATTTAGATGTATAAGGTTTTTAAAGAAGTAAACACAGGGTTATAGTAACGTCGAAATGAAATCGATAGAATAAAAAGGATAAGTTATTAAGCAGTACTTCCGAAGGTAAAAATCTACGAAGGAATAATGACCCAACAGGAGAAAAACCGTTAAAACCTCTTCATGGTTTTTTATTGTTCAAAACATAGGAATCTATGAAGGAAGGAATAATTAGTGAAAAATAATCTGGTTTTTATCTGTATGTCTCTCTGCTCCCTGCTCAATCGCATATTCTACAGATGCTATGTCTTTCATGAGAAATACCCTGTCTTTACCGATCTCTGTTTGCTCTATTGAATCTTTCAAAATAGATATGCAATCCTTTGTCCTGTCTATTTTCACGATGTATTCATTCAGGTCTTCGATGACATTGAAGTCAAAACCGACTTTCCATAAATATTTGATAATCTTGTTTCGGTCACCAACCGTGGAACACTCAAAACGATATTTCTCTTTGTTATAATATTTAGATAGTTCCTCGAAAACTTGTTTGTCATTGAAATAATATTTGAAGCAGTGTAGCTTCCCTATTTTGAAGATGTTGATCTTTTTTCTATCTATATCAAAGTCCATAACTATCAGCTATCCGTCTAAAACAATATTTTTACAGGAGATGAATTGAAAAGGGGTCCAGTGAGGATGGGATGCATTAAAGAAACATTGAATTTCCTTATTGCAATTTTCCAAACCAGACCCCCCATTAGGTGTTATAATTCTCCGATAAATAAGCTTTTTCTTCTGTAAAACTATAGCTGAGGAAATCTTATCCTAAAAAATAGACCCCCTTTGAAAAAAGGATTTGTCGAAAGTAAGGAGTCTTACGTGTACATCTTTTTCTTTGGTTTTATTGCTACTATCGCATCAATATTCAAACACCAGAATCCATTGTTAGATTTCACAGTGATAAATCTTGCATGGTTATCAATCTCCTTGATTATTCCAGTGACTGTATGAGCCTTTTCATCCCCGGGTTCTTTCATCACAATTTTACAGTATTGGCCGATCATCCGATCCAACTGAGTTGTCTTCATTTTCACCCACAACCATGATAATAGTTGTCAATGTTTGTATTTAAATATATCGTGTAAAAATGTCATAAAAAAATAACTTCAGAACTCATGTTTTGTGCTAATCGCCTATAAAATTAAATAAAGAAAAAAGAAAAAAATGTAACTAGATCTCCTAAATTACCAGTGATTAGAATGCAGGTTAGAGTCGTGGCATCCCTTCACTATGGTATTATACGGCTGAACGCTGAAATCAGGGGCGCGAGTGAGAGAACCACCGTTACCATGTACACGCCGATAACAATCATACCCAGTCTTACGTATTTATCCATGAGGTCGTTCACGATTCCGCCGCCTATCAAAAATGCCCCGACTAAAAAGAACCCTAGGGAATTCAGGGTTTGAGCGGCTCGGATACCGGTTACATCCGAGCTAAATGTTAAGATAATGACTCCAATCCAGATGAAAAGGATACCAAGTAGGATTGCTGCGACGATCAGGTTTTTGGAGAACAGAGAGTGAAACACTTGATGGACCGGTTCGCTTACCGGTCGTATTTCTTTCCCGATTTTCGCTCCACAACTCAAACAAAACTTGGAGTCCATAGGTATTTCAGCACCACATTTACTACATTTATCCTCTACCATAATTTTTTACCTCACCCGACCTCTGTAACACCATTGGAGGTATATATTTTTTGGTTCATCCGGCTTTGCCCGTAATATCGGTTTTGCCTGAAAAGTAAGTTTTTTACCCGTAAAGTCTATCTCATAACTTGACCTAAAATTCCAGTAATTCAAATAACATCAGCGGGGGTCAAGAGTTGATGTCTCCGTAAGAACGCTATGGCTGTGTCTTTTTCGCTAAATTTCCCTCGAATATTGTCGCCGTTATTGTATTGGATTTCAACCTCGTATTTAATGATGAGACACTTGGCAGAATCTTCCTTGTATTTCTGGATGAATGAAATAGCTTCCTCTACTGAAGACATATTATAATACTGACCGTACAAAGGCAATATCCGTACCAACTCAACGGTTCTCTTTGCCGCTTTATCCAAGGCATCCATGAAGGCATGGGTTTCATCGGTTTTCCTCGCCATCAACGACTGAGCAAATTGTGCTTTTTCTTCATCTGAAAGGTGTATCAATGCCGATATTCTTGGCATCATGTCTTTATCGGGGGTGTCTTCCTCATAATCGGCATCAACTCCAATAGAAGCGAATGATTTAATCACATCTGCATATGTGAAGTAGATGACCTTGAAGCCGAGTGAACGAAGTTGAGTTAATGAACCTTCGGAAAAATCACCAGCGAGTACGACCCCGATAAAGGGAGCTGAATCTTCATTAGCCAAAAGAAGAGGTTGAATCGCTCCTTGAATTTCCTGAGCCTTGTTCTTGGAATGCTTTGTGTATCGTCTCCATGCAGTCTCAATGAAGGCGACAGGGATTCCAATTTTGTTTTCTGTGCCATCTCGCTCTATGACGAAATCAAGGTCATGCTTATTGCCATACGCATCTTTCCAGGTGACTTTCATACCTGACCGTACTTTTCTTGGACCTTGGCTGTCGAGATAAAGACCATGCGTATCGGTAAATTGCTTCAAAGCAGGTTTTATTGATTCTTCAAGTAAATCTCCGATAACCTGCCCGAACTTATGTGCCATCGCCTTTGCCATGAAATTCCCTCATATTACCCATGAACCCATAGGCGACCTTCATGCAGCGGAACCCTGTGCTTTCGGTTCTTCCACTTGACATTTCGGTCTCGTAGCTTATCGAACTCATAGGATTTAAAACCAGCGGCAACGGCGAGGTTTCCAAGCCATCGTTCAACTGGCACATAAACTCCATAAGGGGCTGAATCACCGACCACGAAACAAACCAAGGCATTATCAGAGGTTGTACGCCGCAACGCAACCCATACCTTCGTAAGGTCCAAGAAATAAGCAACTATCATCGTGTGATACTGTTTTTTCCCCCCGTGATGATTGCGCTCCTCATCTAAGTGTTTGCAGACTTCATACAACTCATCACGGATGGGTTTTAGTAGAGGATTCTCAATCATCTTATAGGTGTCTTTGCTAATGGAGGCAACATGCTGAGTGCATGACCGAATCAGATATTGTCTCACTTTTTCTTGGAGGTCTCCATAGCCATCGACCTCCTTAAAAAAAGACATCTCTAAGCGTGTCGCATCTGCATAGTCGTAATTGTTTGCGTACGGCGGTGAAGTGACCACCAATTCCGCCCACCTATCAGGAACCGATTTACATTCTCGTGCATCCTCTTGATAGAGAACGGCTCTCGGTCCATTGGCAATTTTCTGCATGTATGTCATGTCTTTTACCATAAGTTGAATTTTAGACCAGAAAGCATCGTACGGGTTCACTGGCTTTGCCTTTGACTTCTTCGGTAGCACATATGTCCATTGAGCCGTACCAACTGGAGAGCATTCACGCAATATTGACGCAAGAGTCAGCCAAGTTAATTCTGAGTATTGAGAATTGTCATTCATTTGCATCCACGCTCTGCAGAGAGCATCAAGGCTTCCAAGAACATCACTTGGATAGCATTTCTTGATGAGTGCTGGATATTCCTCAATGCTCGGGGTGATTGTCCTTGAGCGTTCCATGACTGCAAGAGCATGTTTCTTAAAACTCTCTGGATTCTCCCTCCATTGCAGTTTTGCTTTGGCAATACGAGCCATGAATGGATGTGATTCAATACCGATGCCGTATATGCCGTATTTTTCCGCTTCTATCAAAACTGTCCCAGACCCGACAAATGGGTCAAGCACATGAGTTCTGTCGTGTGCTTTTTCCTGGCAAATAAGGCGACCTACCCATTCTGACGAGAAGCCAGCGGAGTACCGATACCAACTATGAATGTGAGTTGACATATTCTTCGAGAACGTACCTGAATATTTATCGGTATTAATAAGGCTGACATCAGCCTCAGTCTCAAATAGAACATCCTGACTTGAAGTTACCATAGTGCTGACCTGCTTATATCATCAAAGGCGATTACACCCTCCCCCGTATTTCCACTGGAGAATCTGAGAGGGGTTCGGCATTGACAAATCTGGTGAAAGAATTGCCAATTCAAGCCTCGCCCCCCATATCCTTGCTTAAAACGATAACGAGAACGGGACAGCCCCGAACATCCTTTTTTTTAGAAGCCGAGACAAAAACAGTCCCATTGTTGTTTATTTTTCGCTCATAAACGTCAATAAAGCCGTTATTGTCGATTATCCCTTGGATTTCCTTCTTTTTGCTGTCCAAAGTCTTAGGCATTCTAATCACCTTTTACAATCGGTTATCGTATATGAATTATATAACGATTTCTAACCAATACGGGATATGAATACTTTCGGTTGCCCCCCTCAAACCCTTATATGCTTCCAGAGACAAATATAGTATTGGTGAAAGAATTGTCAAAATACGAAAAACTCAGGGAAGAAAGGGCTAAGATTATCCTTTCTAAAGAAAAGGCTATTACCAAAGTGAGCACAGGCGTATATACCGTGCAATCGCAGACAGGCATAGGGAATTATCGTGTGAACATGCATCCAGACGGATTTGTTTGCAACTGTCCAGACTTCATCAAGAACGGCACGATGCGTCCCTGCAAACACATCCTGGCATTAAAGATGCACCTGAAAATAGGGGAAGTTACTATTAAAGACAAAGAGTCAGTAATAGCTCCTGTGACGTATTCCCAGGACTGGGCGAATTACAACCAGGCACAAAGCCAGGAAATCGAGTTGTTTGACATGTTCCTGACACAGCTTGTATCAACCATAGACGAGCAAGAACAGCACATGGGACGACCAAGGCTCAAACTATCAGACCAATTATTTTGCTGCATAATGAAGGTCTACAGTCAGTTGTCGCTTCGCCGTGCAAACTGCCTATATCATCAGGCATTGGAACGCTCACAAATCACCCATAATCCACATTACAACGCTGTATCAAGCATTCTGTTAAAGCCTGAAATCACACCGATATTGCACAGGCTCGTTCTCTTGTCGGCTGTTCCATTGGCAGGAATTGAAACGAATTTTGCGGTAGACAGCAGTGGTTTCCGATGTTCTTCTTTTGGTATGTATTGCAAACAAGCACATGGGACAAAGCGGATGCATAATTGGCTTAAAGTTCACGTCGCAACAGGTGTTCGGACAAACATTGTCACCAATGTTGTAATCACAGATGAATATGTCAATGACAGTCCACAATTTGAACAACTCGTCAAGAGAACAGCAGAAGGATTCGACATTGACGAAATCGTAGCAGATAAAGCGTATTCATCAAGGAAAAACCATGAGATTGTCAACAGTCTCGGTGGACAGGCATACATTCCTTTTAAGGAAAATACTACAGGAAATGCAAGAGGTTCAATGCTATGGCGAAAGGCATTTCTCTATTTCCAGATGAATAAAGAAGAATTTGAGGAGCATTACCATCAACGGAGCAATGCAGAAAGCACGTTCTCGGCGATAAAGAAAAAGTTCGGAGAGACGTTGAAATCACGGAAACGAGTAGCCCAGGAAAACGAGATGCTCTGTAAAATCATCGCCTACAACATTACTGTTCTGATTAATGCCATGTTCGAGTTCGGCATCACTCCTGATTTCTGCAATTCAAACATAAATAATTGATTCTTTTGCCCGAGAAGTCAACAACTTGCCCGTAAAGTCGGCTCATCTCCCTACTTTACGGACAAAGCCGGTTCATCCTGACATTCCTGTAGAAGAAACACGGTATTTTTACATGATCCTTTTTCGTTTCAAAAATAAAATCACTGCTATTGCACAAACAGAAAAGATCATCCTCGTAATTTTTCAGTAGTATGCTGGCTTTTCTTTTGTCTTTTTGTTCTATCCTTTTGTTTTTTTTCTAACACAACTAAGATTGAATGATTAGACGTTAATTGTCCACGAGCCGAGTAAACAGTTCGTGGGGATGTATTTTAATGTCGCCATCACATTACCTGTGTAAGTTGAGAGTAAAATATAATCACCAACAGAAACCTCTGTAACACCAGATCCACTCGTATGGTTTACCGCATCTATGGGTGCACCATTTGCATAAAAAACCTGGTAAGTTGCACCTGTTTTATCTAACGTAACTACTATATCCGTCCATTTTATATTTGAATCTGCGGTAGCAACAGTTATTCTATTTGTTGTTGAGTCGGTAGTACAAGCCATATTAGGAGTCTGTGTGTATGGTGTTTGGTTAGGTCCTTGCTGACCTTTTTTTGTTAAAACTATACTCATAGGGTAACCAAAACTATTTCCAAATATATTCAATGTTAAAGTGTTTCCATTATTTGAAAGTTCATACGTATAACGCACAACGTTATTATACAAATACAGCTGATTGCCGTTTACTTTCCATGTTCCAGCATTGTACATCGCACCACCAGAAGATCCTGTCTCTAGTGTACTATCGCTGTTAAATTTCCATAGGAACTTTCCTCCAAATCCAAGATCCTGTTCCCATTCTCCAACAAATCGACTATCAGCACCGGTACCACCAAGAAGAAATAATATGATGACTAACACGATAACAACGGCTATAATAATAGCTAAAGCACCAATTATCAGCTTTTTCTTAGATTTCCGAGGTAGCGATGTTGGCGTGGAAGACTGTTGTTGTTCATATTGCTGCTGTGGCTGTGATTGTATGTGAGTTATAAGTTGTTGTTCGACTTTTTTTCCACAAGCTGAACAGAATTTAGTACCTTGTATAAGCTCAACTCCACAATTAGGACAATAGTACGACATGTTTTTTTTCTCCTCCAAATTACAAGAAAATAACAAATCTTTCTTTATAAACATATACCTCGATGCGACCAAATGTTTTTACAATAAAATAAAAAGATATTTAAAATTCGAAATCATATGTTTTTTTAGAAAAGGAGGTTTAAATTATGATTGTCAGCACCACTGATAGTATAGCGGGAAAGAAAGTTATTCAAACGCTAGGCGCCATAGATGCTAGATGCAGTATGTTTGTAAGGAATGAAGCTCAAAGTGCCCAAAAGAATTTGGAAAAAAAAGCAGAAGAAATGGGTGCAAACGCAGTTATTGGATATAGATTGGAAAAAATATCAGGCGTTGCACACGCAATCGGAACCGCTGTCATCATTGAATAATCTTTGAATAGAATAATTAATTCTGTACCTCGCTTACTTTAAAAACCTATACATCTAAAACTAAACACAGGTTGTTTTCTTTTCATTAAAAAAATAGGTGAGAGATGAATCGGGTTTTTAGTTTCCAATTCAGCTCACGTGTTTAGGTTTTTTTGATTGTGTTGATCACAGAGTGTTATGAGTCTACCTCGATGAAGGTGTCTTGGACATCACCGCCAACATAGAGTATGACAGCTTCTACTTGGCCGTGTCCGGGTACAAAACCATTTCTATGAGCAAGCGCATCATTTTTTATTTGTATTCCAATTGGACCAGTGGGAGGCGCACCGTCATCCTTAAAGTACCAGATTGCTTCTTGGGTGTCTTGGGATATGTGGAGTGCCTTTCAAAATACGGCTCTGGATTACAGAAATTCCTTCAGCTTCTTTGCGTTCGGGTTGGCGATGTGGTGCTTCCTTACGGTGACAAGGGTTTCCATAAGGCTCATTTGTGCGAAAATTCCGGGATACGTTTCTAACAGCGTCTCGCAGAATTTCTTTGCCTGTACGATGCCCGTGGCCGTGAACGTGAAGATCCAGTCGTATTCGCCGTGAACAAAATAGGTGCTTTCAAGGGATGCTCCCGCTTTTGAGGCCAAGTCCTGCAGGCGTGGCGACGTGATGGCCTCCACGGTTTTTTCATCCATCGGTTTCGTTGACCGTTTGAGCATGAGCGTGTAGCTTTTCAGTGACCTCTTATCGTCGTCGAGGATTGCGGTGTATCCCCAGATGGTGCGGTCCGCCTCCAGCCTCTTTATGAGCCTCCATATTTTCTGCCGTGAACACTTCACTCGTTTTGCGATCACATCGAGGCTTTCGTGCGAGTTTTTCTGAAGCTCGGCCATGATCTTCTTTTCGTCTTGATCTATTTGTTTCCTGCTGGTCTTTGCCATGTTATTCCCCTGATCTTGTATTTCGTAAACAGTTCTTTCTTTAAAAAACCAACCCTCCATTTGAAAAAGCGAAACCACTAGTGCTGTGACAAAAGAGTTATGTTACATAATATTTGGATAATTTCTCATCGGCTTTTTGCCTCGTGAATTTCCAATCTATCGTCTTTTTTTGCTTATTTCTCCTTGTCGTCCATGCCAAAACTTCCCCTCTCAACGTCTCTTTGTT
>Ga0315282_10010413_pt1 | contig 14590 bp, 19 predicted proteins | sample YL17G07_20_MG_FD_203693 | JGI IMG/M metagenome (GOLD analysis project Ga0315282, IMG submission 203693) | Sediment microbial communities from Yellowstone Lake, YNP, Wyoming, USA - YL17G07_20 | ecosystem: Environmental > Aquatic > Freshwater > Lake > Sediment | place: USA: Wyoming | collected...
AGGCAATCCACTGGTTTGGGATTATCCCGTTGTCCGTGCCGGGCATGCCGAGCAGAAACCCGGCAATAAGCACACCGCCGAAGAGTAGCGGCAGGATCATGAGGGTAAATGACCAGGTAGCATCGACCCAGCCTTTCGTTTCGGTAGAAGAGGTTTTCCCTGCGTAAACGAGAAAGGCGATGCCTGTGGAAAATGAAAGAAGCGGATGCTTTGGGAAAAGAGCCGCAAGAAGGGCAACTGCAATGACCCCAATCAACGACACCCAGAACCTTGCCTTGAGCCACTTCACAAAAGTGTATGTAAACAGAAGGCCAAAACCACCGGTTATGTACCACTTGATGGTGTATACGCCATACCAGAACCCTTCGGTGACATCAGGCTTTGCCCAGTTTGCAAAGACGAGGACACCTATCATGGAGGCCATGTAGACGGTCTCCTGCCAGAGGGGAAGTGGTGGTTCTTCGGCGGGCATTGCCATCTCGATCTTCTTTTTCTCTGTCTCATCCTCTTTGAAAATAAACGCCATAACGAGACCGATCACATATGCAAAACCGACAGAACCAACAGCCCTTGCAAGCCCTATCTGCCAGCCTAAGACCTTTGCGGAAAGAACAATGGCGAGAATATTTATGGCAGGGCCTGAATAGAGAAAGGCCGTTGCAGGCCCCAATCCTGCCCCCATCCGGTAGATGCCAGCAAAGAGCGGGAGCACTGTGCACGAGCAGACGGCGAGAATGGCTCCGGAAACAGAAGCGACCGAATAAGCAAGGAACTTATTCGCCAGAGGTCCCAAGTATTTCATGACCGATGCCTCTGAAACGAAGACAGTAATGGCCCCCGCAATGAAGAATGCAGGGACAAGACACAAAAGCACATGCTTCTGGGCATAATCCTGAATCATGTAGAAGGCTTCAAGGATAGCCTTTCTCACCCTTTCGTCCCCAAATGGGATGAAATATGCTGCGATAAATACCCCTACGACGATGAGAAGCTTATACCGGTCTTTCATATGTGTTCCTTTCTATACCTACCTCTTGCACAGGCATCTTTACTGTGGGATGAAACCCACACTTGCCTCGTTGACAAAATCAAATTTCGGAAAACAATTTCTTTTGCTCTTTAAATCGGCCTTGCAAAATTTTACTCACCCCGTCCAGAATATTAAAAATCTCCGGATCCTTCACCTTTACCATGACCCTTACTCCAGCCTTTCGAGTCGTGACGATGTGGTTCTTCTGCATTAAAAAGATATGCCGAGAGACATTCGACTGTTCTCCATGAATGGCAGCGACGATTTCATGGATACATTTTTCCCCACTTCTCAGAGACTCCAGGATTTTTAATCGGGTGGGTTGAGCGAACACCTTCAGGATACCTGCCTTTAATTCAAAAATCTCATCTTCCATATTCGTTTCTAAAGATCAGCTTGGTCTTTGCTCGGTGGTGAATTGGCAAAATTACCAACAATTGCCTCAAAAAAAATTACTTGCACAAACACGCTTGCTGTTTCTTCACATTGCTTTCAATTACTGCTGTAATGCAACTAAAAAAATCGGTTATACATGGCACGTCAAGTCTATAGATCATATCGGTACCGGTTTTTCTCGATGAAATTATTCCCGATTCTTTCAGGACGAGTAGGTGCTTCGATACGGTCGATTTATCAAGCTTAAATACATCGAATATCTGGGAGAAGGAATGCTCACCGGTTTTTAACATCTCGACCATCATCAAACGGACGGGATGAGCCATCGCTTTTATAATTTTCGATCTTATTTCCGCCTCTTCAAAGCTGATCAACATAACCTGTCTCCTTGTTGGTAATTATGGCAACAAACCAACGTTTTGTCAAGACCTTTTCACGCGTTTTTCTCTCACTCCAATGGTGTTGCATTTCCTTTCGCAAGATCTCTTCACCGTTTGAGACGTTGACAAAGCGCCCTGCTTCGTCTCTGTATGTCTGTCAAGAAACACCCTTGGAGGCGCTCGGGGTTCCAGATCCTGACCGTTCACCCAGACCGTAGGGAATCCACCGATACCCAACCACTCTGCCTCTTCCTAAGAAAGCTCTCGAAAGGAGACTTTAGCATCCAGGGTTTCCTCAAAAAGGGCCTTCTGGATGTTCTTTTTGAGTTTCTCCTTTGATCCACATCCCTCGGAAAAGAAGCACTTGATCTTCATATCTCAATCTCCGATTCTTTGATCTTCTCTCTAATCGATTTCTTGGAGGAGACTTCTCACCCTGTCCTCAATCAAATCCCTGATCTCCCGGAACACTTCGATCGATTTTCCTTTGGGATCTGGGATATTCCATTCAATGGTCTCTTTGGAAGGGATAGCGGGACAGGTCTCTTCGCACCCCATGGTGATGAGATAATCCATTTCCATTGGGGGGAGTTCATTCAAACTCTTGGGTCGTTTGGACGATAGATCGATACCCTTCTCTTTCATCACTTGAATAACAGGTGGATCGATCTGAGAAGAAGGGCGGGAACCTGCGCTGTAAACTTCTATCTCTCCCTTTCCAAGGGTTTCGGCAAAGCCCTGAGCCATTTGACTCCGCCGGGCATTTTCAACACAGATAAAAACAATTCTCTTTTTTTTCATGATTTTCTAATTCCTCATCATTCCAGAATTCAAGTTCATGGCTCACAGGATACATGGCAGACTCCTGTTGGAGTTTCAACGGCATAAGGAAAATACTTCCCTTTCAACCAGAGAGCCACGTTGACCAGACTGATCAAAACAGGGACTTCCATCAGAGGCCCAATGACCGCTGCAAAGGCTTGGCCAGAGTTAATTCCGAATACAGCAACGGCCACGGCGATGGCAAGTTCAAAGTTGTTTGACGCGGCTGTGAAACTCAGGGTTGTCGATTGTTCGTAAGTGGCACCCACCTTCATCGAGAGGTAAAAAGAGACAAAGAACATGATGACAAAGTAGATGCATAGAGGAATCGCAATTCTAACTACATCGAGGGGAAGCTGCACAATGTATTCACCCTTGAGGGAGAACATAACCAGAATGGTAAAAAGCAGGGCAATCAAAGTAATCGGGCTGATTTTTGGGATGAATTTCTGCTCATACCAATCGCGGCCTTTTGTTTTGAGGCCAATCAGCCGTGAGAGAACACCCGCAATGAAAGGGATTCCAAGATAAATGAATACGCTCTCTGCAATCTGGCCAATTGTGATCTTGACCACCATCCCTTTTAACCCCAGCCAGGGCGGCAAGACTGTGATGAAGATGAAGGCATAGATGGAGAAGAAAAGGACTTGGAAGATAGAGTTGAAGGCCACCAGACCGGCGCAGTATTCTCTGTCTCCGGAGGCAAGGTCATTCCACACAATGACCATGGCAATGCATCGGGCCAAACCGATCAAAATCAATCCGACCATGTACTCAAAATGACCCGAAAGGAAGATGATGGCCAAAAGGAACATGAGAATAGGTCCAATAATCCAATTCTGAATTAGGGAGAGGGCGAGAACTTTGTAGTTTCGGAAAACATGGCCCAGTTCTTCATACCTCACTTTGGCCAACGGTGGATACATCATCAGGATAAGTCCAATGGCAATTGGGATGTTGGTCGTACCAACCTGAAACTGATTCCAGAAGCCGACCACCCCTGGGAAGAGATATCCCCAGCCTACTCCGACAAACATCGCCAGAAAGATCCACAGCGTTAAAAAGCGGTCCAGAAAAGAGAGTTTTTGACTAACACCTTCTTCGGCCATCCCCATGCCCTCCTTTTTATCGAATTATTCTTATGGTACAGCGAAATCTTTCGTCTCAAGGGTCTTTCTCCCACCCTAATTAAGAATTTAAGAAGGCACTTGGAACATCGCATCCCGCGGCATGAAGGAGTTTGAGGAGCACTTTTCGCTTCTCCTGATGTCCTTGTGCTTGATTAATGTGTTCTGCTCCAAAGGTGATGAGCCTAAAAGGTCCTCCACCACAATCCTTTTCCTTAGCTTCTTTCAGATTCCAAGAACTCCGGAGGGACTTTAAGTCCGGCGTTCTGGAGGATTTCAAGAAGCACCTTTCGTTTTTCCTTGAATTGATCTGAGAAAAGAGGGGTGCATTTTACTATCTCGATCTTCTCGTCCACAAGTTTGAAGGCAAAGGCAAGGCAACTCCGGAAACCACATTCCCTGCAATTCGTTCCTGGAAGGAGCTTCTGAATATCGGATGGTTTTAATTGGCCCCCATCAGAGTAGTTGGGCTCAATTTGGTTCCTGTTCTCGTAGGTTTGGTTAATCAAGTCTTTTAACCAATTTAACATTTCATTGGCTTCCTTTTCATCTTCAATCAAGGTCATGGTTACATGATTGGCATGAAGGGTGATCAGTTTTTCTTCGTTCCTGATCGTCAAGGTCAGAGCAGGGTGATTGTAGATGCACCCTTTAATAATCGCATTCAGATAGGGGAAGACCTCGTGGATTTCGTCCGAGACCTCTGCGATGACGCGAATCTTTTCCGGATCAGCAATACAGGGAAGGATGCGAGTGATTTTGCAGGAATTTAGCAGCATTTTAATCTCCTCAAAGTGTAATCCCTGAATAAACCATGTAGAGTCCCACTGAAACAACGATCGCTCCTCCAATTTTTTTGCCGAAGTTGGCGACGCTTGAGATTCCCCTCGATTTGATGAAGCTCTCAGCAAAGCCGGCTGCTGTCCCAGCTAAGAAGATCAGTGCACAATGGGCAATTGCGTAGACAAACAATAGGGAGATTCCGTAAAGAATCTCTCCCTTTGAGGCGACGAAAGTGAGGATCAAGACAAGGACTGGAGTCGCACACGGAGAGGACACAATACCAAAGATGAGGCCGAGGACGAAGGCTCCCAGTATCCCTTTTTGTTTCGGTTGGAGGTGGCCGGGAACAGGTATGTTCCACTCGTAAAGACCAATCAGTTGGAGGCCTATGGCAATAGCAATTCCCCCGACCACGAAATACCAGGTGCGACCGGTCACCCCGAACAGACCACCAATAAAGGAAGCGATGGCTCCTAAAATGGTAAACGTAATGGAGAGGCCGAGGATGAAGGTCAGAGAATAGAGCAGAGCTTTTCGGCGATCCCCTCCTGAGTATCCTCCCACATATCCAATGACCAGAGGAATGGTCGCCAGGACACAGGGACTTGAGGAAGAGAGAATACCGCCCACAAAAACTCCCAAGTAGGCCAGAAAGGGGTTTCCACCGAGCGATTGGGAGAGATGATTGAGAAGGCTCTCCATGGTTACTTGACTCCCATCTTCTGGAATACCTTTTTGATATCATCTTTACCCATGAATCCTTCATGCCGTAAAACTTCCTGATTCTTGGCGTCAAAGAATATTTGGGTTGGAATAAGACGGATCCGGTTCGCCTCAGTAAGTTTAGATTCCTGATCGATCTCAATAATCTTTATAATGACACGATCCTTATACTCTTCTGACAGTTCTTTAAGGACGGGCGCCATCGCTTTGCAAGGGATACACTTACCCCTTCCGAAGTCCAGAAGCTTCGGAAGAGAGATTTTAGCAATCTCTTTTGGAATTCGGTCTGTCGAAGATTGTGAGAGTGAGAGGTGATATGAAAAGAAAAGAATCAAGATAGGTATTGAAAAGAAAAAAGAGGTAGTAAAAAGGTATCGTGTTTTTTTGGCCATGTGCTTTCTCATTTCTAATTGAAGTTTTGCTTTTGTTCAGCTCCCACGAAGCTTACAAGGGAATGGGTCTCACTGTTCCCGAGTCGCCTGATCAACTTGAGGTTTGATACACTCTTTTAGAAACAATAAGGCCTCCTCTTTGTCATCATCGATCACAATTCTTGTGAACCTCGAAGTATCTTCTGAACTGAGGCTGAGAATGACTTTTTTAGTCGTCATTTCTTTGTCTCCTCCAGCCATTTCTTGATCGTCGCTTTCATGGGAAGGGTTCCTCTGGATTTCACTTTCCCGTTGATAATCAGGGCAGGCGTGGCAGGGTTTCCATACTGGGAGAACAGGGCAGGGGCGGTGATGTGATTGAAGCTTGCCTGGATTCCGGTCTCCGAAAGAATGGCCATGACATCCTGTTCCAATTGATTGCAGGAATAACATCCCGGACCGAGAATAAGAACCTCAAGAAAACCGCTTCTCTCCTCTTCAACTTTTTCTCCCAAGAATTTCTTAAACTCTCTGAAAAGGGCCTTTTCATATTCGCCCTTCACAGAATTTGGAATGTAATTCTTCTTTCCCGCCTTCTCCACAAGCATCTCTTTTAAAACAGACTCCGGTTGCCCTCTTTGCTCTTTCAACTCCTCGAAAATCCCCTCCAGCCCAATCATGCCCACCTGTGTGTTTCCGATGAAAACGAGGCGATAATCCTTCTCTTCCATCTCTCCCTCCTTTTCCCCATCTCCGAGAAGGAAAAGGGATAAATCAAAATTACGCCGACAGCTCACCGATGGCGTCTTCGATCATACTCTCGGATAAACTACCATGAAACAGGGGTTCATCATTGATAACGGTGAGTGGAAGGCGCACCATCCCCAGGATCTTCAGAATGTTCGGATAGTTCTTCATCTCCTCACTCTGCACATCGACATAGGAGAATTTTAACCCGTCGCCAAATTTTTCTTTCAGATAATCTCTGAGATCCTCCGCCTGCTCTTTCATTGTCTTCGTTGGACAGCAGCCTGCCGTCTCCGGTGAAGGGCCTCAGCCACAACTGCTGCCAGACATTGGACGGTCAGTACCAAAAATGACAGCTTTGATGACCTTTACGGTTTTCGTTTTCTTAACTTTCTTCACGATTAGGTTCCTCCTTATGTTCATAGTCTGCCCTGAAAAGGGGCGCCCTGGGTTTCTTATTTAATCCACCCTTTAATTTCTTCGACCTTTGGAACTTTTCCCGAGGCTTTTACCACCCCATCAATAACGATTGCCGGAGTCGACATTACCCCGTAGCCCAAGATCTTCTTAAGGTCTTCGACTTTGACGACCTCGACCTCCTTGCCGCTCAGCTTTGCCGCTTCAAGGGCATTTTGATACAGCTTATTACAATTTGAACACCCCATACCTAACACTTCAATTTTCATTTCCCATGCTCCTTTCCTCTTGGACTTTAAAACTGGCTCATCATTTGGAATTATAAAATGGCATTAAAGAGGTACCCCACGATGATAATTGCCACAGTGACAATTCCCGCAAAGATGCCAATGAGTTTGGGCTTGATGACTTTGCGCAAAATAATCATCTCCGGCGTAGATATGGCCACAATGGACATCATAAAAGCCAGTGCCGTCCCCATCGGCAACCCTTTTTCTACCAACGCCTGAATAATGGGGATGGTTCCGGCAGCGTTGGAGTAAAGGGGAATGCCGATCAGAACCGCAACGATCACAGCGAAGGGATTACCCGGCCCGGCGTACTTCAGAACAAAATCCATGGGGACATAACCGTGAATCCATGCTCCAAGTCCGATGCCAATCAGGACAAACAACCATATTCGCCTTAGGATGTCTTTCGTATAGTCTCGGGCGTACGCTAACCTTTCGTTCCAAGTTGGGGCGGTTATTTCGCTTTCCCCCATCTTAATTTGATAGACATAGTCTTCCACAAGATGTTCCAACTTCAATTTTCCAATGATGATACCGCCTATAAAAGCCAGCGTGACTCCGGTAGCAACGTAGATCAAAGCGATCTTCCATCCGAACAGACCCCAGAGCATGACCACGGCCACTTCATTTACTGTCGGCGAGGAAATCAAGAAGGAAAAAGTCACTCCTAAGGGCAGACCCGATTCTACGAAACCAATGAACATTGGCACTGCCGAACAGGAGCAGAAGGGTGTCACAATGCCTAAGGAAGCCGCCAGGAAGTTACCCACATATTCCCGTCGATGGCCAAGGAGCTTGCGTGAACGCTCGGGAGGGAAAAAACTCCGGATGATCGCTACTCCGAATATAATAACAACCAGAAGAAAGAATACCTTCATGGTATCGTAAAAGAAGAAGTCAAGTGCCTCTCCCAACATGGTCTCAGGTTTGATTCCCATTAATTGGTAAACCAAATGATCAGCAAAATATTTGAACATGAAACAATCCTCCTTGCTTTGAATTAATTTGTTTGATCTTGCACGGTTCCTGTCCCGTGGGCTTCAGGATTTCGATCATTACGTCCAGATCTTCCCCCGCAGGAGGTCAAATTTTCGAAAAAAGCATCTCTTGCTCTTTCATCTGGTTTTTCAATATCCTGCCCACCCTGTCCAGGATATTGAAGATCTGCGGATCCCTCACCTTCACCATCACCTTCACCCCATCCTTCCGGGTTGTGACCAGACGGCTTTTCTGCATCAAAGAAATATGTCGGGAGATGTTGGATTGCTCTCCGTCAATGGCCGGAATAATTTCGCAGATACATTTCTCTCCGTCCCGAAGCAATTCTAAGATCTTCAGACGGGTGGGTTGAGCAAGGGTCTTTAAGATTTCGGCCTTCAATTCAAGAACCCTCTCCTCCATCGCATTCCTCCATGTAAATATGATTTAATAATCATATAATCCATAATGGATAATATGTCAAGAGAAATCATAAAAGTTTTTTTCAGCAGATCGGGATACCTCTACTGCTCCTCAGCAGCAGAGACGGCCCACTATTTTAGCATCTTTAAAACCGACCCCTTGAATCAATTTAAGGTAACCCTTTTCATCGAGTGCACCCCCGACACACATCATTGATTGAAGGCAGAAAAGAAACAAGTTATAGAAATAGACAAATGGACCCTATCATTCAAAAACGAAAAATCCAGCAAAGGCTGATTCGGTGGTTTGAGAAAAACGCAAGAGACCTTCCCTGGAGGAAAACCAAAGACCCTTATGCGATCTGGGTATCAGAGATCATGCTCCAACAGACCCAAGTCCCAACGGTAATTCCTTACTACCAAAAATTCTTGAAATCTTTTCCAACGGTCCGACATTTAGCCAAGGCAAACCTTTCAGAAATCTTAAAGGTGTGGGAAGGGCTGGGATACTATTCGAGGGCGAGAAATCTCCACCGTAGTTCAAAAATTGTGCTGAATCATTTCCATGGGAAAATCCCTGACAATCTAAAAGATCTTCTCAGCCTTCCTGGAATCGGTCGGTCCACAGCAGGGGCCATCCTCTCCTTTGCTCATAATAAGGATGCACCGATTCTCGATGGAAATGCGAAAAGGGTCCTTTCAAGACTCTTTGCCATCTCGGGAAGTCTGAAGGAGAGAAAGGCGGAACAGCTTCTCTGGCACACCTCAGAATCTTTGCTTCCCAAAGGCCATTCAAATTCTTTCAATCAGGCCCTCATGGACCTTGGCGCAATGCTCTGCATTCCTAAAGATCCTCAATGTCCTCGTTGCCCTCTCCGAAATCTCTGTAAAGGATATCATTCAGGAAAACCTGAAAGCTTCCCACCTCGGACTCCTAAAAAAATAATTCCACATATTGTAGCCGTATCAGCAGTGATCCAGAGGGAAGGAAGGGTTCTCCTCAACCGAAGGCCCCCCAGGGGACTCCTGGGAGGACTATGGGAATTTCCAAATTGGAAGATAAATGGTAAGAAAAAATTAATGGAGCGCTTGGTTAATCTTGTAAAAAGCGAAATGGGTCTACGTGTTAAAGTAAAGGAACCTTTAGGTCCTTTTCAGCAAACCTTTTCACATTTCAAACTCACCCTCCACGCCTATCATTGCCGGGCGCTCGATGGGAAGGGAAATGGACGATGGACCCCCATCCGAAACCTCAATCTTTTTCCCATGTCCAGGATCCATCGTCGAATCGCTGAAATGATAGATGGGGAGATAAGGAGGTAGGGAGATTGGGAGACCATCTCTCTATCTGTTATCTTACCAGTCCAAAATCGATATGCCGTCTTTCCATATCGACCCGATCCAGCCTCACCTTCACTTCGTCTCCAATCCGGAAGGTTCGATGAGTCCTCTCACCGACCAGACAGTATCGTTTTTCATGATAATGATAATAATCGTCATGAAGGCTCGTCACCCTCACCAACCCTTCCACAAAAATATCCTTCAGCTCCACAAAGAAACCAAAAGCGTTCACGCCGCTGATCACCCCTTCAAGCTCCTCGCCAATCTTCTCCTTCATAAAACGAACGCGATACCTGTCCAAAATCTCTCTCTCAGCCTCCATGGCCACCCTCTCTCTGTGGGTGAGATGATCTGCCTTTTTGGCCAATTCGTCCTCTGATATCTTCCCTTCCTTCTTAGACAGAAACTTTTTAAGGAGGCGGTGGACGATCAGATCAGGATACCTTCTGATGGGAGAGGTGAAATGGGTATATGCATCTGAAGCCAATCCGAAGTGGCCCTGGTTTTTGCCCGAATATTTGGCCCATTTCATCGACCGGAGGAGCACATTGTTGATGACCTTCTCCTCAGGCCTTCCCCTCGCCTCGAGAAGAATTTTCTGCAGTTCTCGGGGAGAATGGTCAGAATCCTTTCTCATCTTATACCCTAAATGGGAGATAAATCTCCGAAACTCGTCCATCGCTTCCTGTCGTGGAGATTCATGGATTCGATAGATGAACGGGGATCCGCTCTCTTCCATGAGATGGGCGACGGCCTCATTGGCCGCAATCATAAACTCCTCGATCATCTGATGAGATAGGTTTCTCTCCGCTCGAATGATGTCCTCTGCTTCTCCTTGAAGATTGAGGATCACCTCAGGCTCTGAAAGATCAAAGTCAATGGCTCCCCTCTCCATTCTTCTCTGGCGAAGCCTCTTGGAAAGATAGGCCATCCATTCTAAGAATGGGACGATATGTCCGAACCTCTCCTTCACCTGAGCATCCCCATCCATCAAAATCTTTTTGACGAGGGTATAAGTCAACCTTTCATCGCTACGGATCACACTGGGATAGAATCGAACCGCCTTTCTCTCTCCGCTCCCATCAAATTTCAGTTCAACGGTCATGGTCAGTCGATCCGTTCTGGGATGGAGGCAACAGATCTCATTGGAGAGCTCTGGGGGGAACATGGGGATGGCACGATCCGGAAAATAGACGCTGGTGCCTCGGAGAAAGGCTTCCTCGTCCAAGGCCTCTCCCTCCTTCACATAGTGGCTGACATCGGAGATCGAAACATAGAGCTTCATCCCTCCATCCTGCTCCTTCTCAATGGAAACTGCATCATCAAAATCTTTTGCCTTCTCTCCGTCGATCGTGAAGGTGGGAATCTCTCTCAGATCGACTCGATCTCCGTATTCACGGGAGGGGAAAATAAGAGGAAGGCTCCTTGCTTCTTGCAAAGCAGCCGATGAAAATCGATGGGGGAGATCGTATTTGTGAACGATGATCTGAGGTTCTACATCCGGATCATCAGGATACCCCAGGATGTGAGTGATCCGACCTTCTGGCCTTGCCCTTTCGGTTGGGTATTGGATAATTTCAGCAACGACGATCTGATTGGGCCGAGCCCTCTTTGTCTCCCCTTCGGGAATGTAGACTTCTTGAAGGATTCGCTCATCCTCCGGGATGATGTAAGAATAATTCTTCGCCTTCATGAACTTGCCAACGACCTTCCGGAGGCCTCTTTCCAGAATCCGGATGACCTTTCCCTCCCTGCCTTTCCTCCGGACCGACTCCACCCTGGCCACTACCCGATCTCCATGCATCGCCTCCTTGAGATTTCTGGGACTGACAAAAATATCTTCCTCCCCTGCTGTTTCTGGAATGACGAAACCATATCCATCGGGATGGCACTTCACCTTTCCCACGACCAGATTCATCTTTAACGGAAGGCCGTAACGGTTCCCCCGAATTCGAACGACTTTTCCCTCGTCCGCCAAATCCCTCAATAGGGCTCTCGTCTTCTGTCTCCACTCTCCTTGCAGTCCTAAATGCCCGAGGATCTCTCTTAAGAGAAGGGGCCGATCTTCTTCCTCCATCAAACCAAGAATTTGATCTGCCGAAAGGTCGAGCCGTATTTTCTTTCGATCTATCTTCTTCTCTTTCTTTATTCGCTTCTTTCCCATCGTGATCCTGAGGTTGACAGCGGATGGCTGTTAGCTCTCGGCTCTTAACTCTAAACTTCCTTACTCCGATGTCTCTTTTAAAACGGCGCTTCTCACCATCTCGATCACTGCTCTAAAGCCTGGGATATTCTGCTCCAGATCTGCCTCCGGCAATTCGATTTCATCCCCTCTTCCTACACCTAACCCTAACTCGATCGCTCGTTTCACCTGCCTCTGCTCCCAGACATCGACTTCTTTGATCTGCGGAAGTTGGGAATAGTTTTTCAGCACCCCTCATCCAACCACATCCGCGACAATGCGATCCCCTGTTGCGATGATCAGGTTGGCATCAACAGCCTTGTCTTTCCACGGCCCCCCCTCTACCATCACTCTCGTCCCGTCTACAATGTTGAGGTCAGGGGTATAGGCCAAGTTCAGTTCCGCAATTACCTCCTCCCAGTGGGTCCGATCGACCAGATAGGGTCTCTGTCTAAAGTGAGTCGCCCCGACAAAGTTCTTCAATGCGATACTGTAAGTGGAGGATTGATGGGTCTTGATCACAGGAAGATTTATGATCCGGTCAACCTGAGAGAGAGTCTCTGTAACATAAACCCTCTTCACAAATTGCCCCTGGGGGATCCCAATGGAAATCCATCCCTTCTCATCAAAAGGAACCAGTTCGGCTCCCACTTCCTCGGCCATCATCTTCACAAAGGTAATATCCATATTCTTCCGAGTGGGCAGTTTGAGGAAAGCGGACATATCACCGATCAGAACCCGGCGGGCTCCGGATTCGTAAAGGATTCTTGCAACAGCTTTGATCACCTTTGGATTGGTCGTTGTGGGAGGAGGGGATCCATCGAGAATATTCGGCTTGAGGAGGATCGATTTCCCTTGAACATCGAGTTTCTCTATCCCCCCGACGAGATCGATCGCTTTCCTTACCGCTGCCTCAACATCTCTTCCGTGAACCACGCTGACCAGTCTCTCCTCTCCCTCCCTGAAAACATTTGGTCTGGAGGGAAGAATCCCTTTTGGGGGCCGGAAGATGAAAGGCCACCAGCAGGCTCGCCAGCGCAAGGTGAACAGCATGAGGAGTGCCAATCCCAACGCGTAGAGGAATGAACGTCGGGGCATACCCTTCAATGCAATCTTCATCCATCTCCCTCGTTTAAAATGCAAAATAAAAAAGGGGCACCCGACGCCCCCTTTTCGTGAACGATCAAGCCCTTCTTATTCGAATTTACACTCCCACTCCACCAAACAACCTCAGCGACCCGAAGAACAGAGGGATGAGGATCGCTGCGAGGATGCCGAGGCCAACCCCCACAATGATAGGAAGGAGAACCGCCAAAACTGCTTTTCCCGTGGAGATACCATGGATCTCCCTCACACCGAGGATGATCAGGATCATCGCATAGATACCACCGATGGTGCTCCCAATGAATGGGACGATTCCAAAGAGATATCCACTGAAGGAATACGAAACGGCACGAAAGGTTGCTTGAAACCCTCTCTTATTTCCGCCAACGATCATGAGACAGAGGTGTGTGACACCGCTCCCGATCAGCAGAGAGAAGACCACCATAAAGGGTAGTGCAATGGTGATGATGACGAAGTAGAGACTGGAAGAAAAGACTGAAAATTTTTCTATAGAGAACCACTGGGAAAAAAAGAACCATTGCCAGAGAATTCCCGTCCCGAATCCGATGACTCCGGTAATCATCCCATAGATCAGAGGAGACCAGTATCCTTCTCCTGATGCAATTTTTTTGAAGAACCGGGTAGGAGAGAAAAGGGCCTCCCGTGTTGTTTTCAAAAAGGCCCAGATGAATCCCTCTCCACTTTCCCATGAAGAATATTTCTCTTCTGATGAAATTTCTCGAACCTTTCCTTCATACGAACGGGCCATTTCCTGATACTGCAAATACTTGGAAATGACGATACCACATTTGGCGCACTCATCGGTCTCCGGCTGTTCGAATCCGCACTGGGGACAGGTGATCATCGCCCTCCCGCGAGGCTCTCTTTCGCGAAGGGGTTCACGAACAGGTGCAGGAGGAGGCGGTGGGGAGATTTCGTAGGGCTCTGTTATCATCGGTTCTTCCTCTACGCTGACCCTTCCCCCAATTTCTTCGAAGGCTTTCACGTACCTCTCCATCTCTTCTTTCGAGCAACCTTTTTTTACGACGATAGGAACCCTCTGGAGCAACCGCTCAGCCTTCTCAGGGGATAGATTAAACTTTTTCTTAAGGCCCCCAATTAAACGGGCTTCCGCTTCCGGTCCGGCCACAGTCATACCTAAGAAGATTACTTTATAGAGCGCCACTTCCCACCTCCGTATCTTGAAACCGTTCAGGCTTCCTGGCCCAAAGAGCGACCCCTCCCGCCAATCCAGTAGTATCTGCCCGGCAGAGCCTCCAGGCCACATCACCTACCAGGATTGGATGATAGTTATCATATTCGGCCCAAAACTACAAGAACTATTTCTGAGACGATGGGACAGAAACCTGCGAACATTTGATCGCGGGGGTGCCATGGCAATTTGACAAAATTCTTTCCTCATATATAATTCCGATTGACGATTATCATTTTTTGTTTAGACATGAAAAACCTCTGG
>Ga0315282_10010415_pt1 | contig 14587 bp, 12 predicted proteins | sample YL17G07_20_MG_FD_203693 | JGI IMG/M metagenome (GOLD analysis project Ga0315282, IMG submission 203693) | Sediment microbial communities from Yellowstone Lake, YNP, Wyoming, USA - YL17G07_20 | ecosystem: Environmental > Aquatic > Freshwater > Lake > Sediment | place: USA: Wyoming | collected...
TCTTTTTGCGTGCGGATGAAAAGCCTGGCAAAGGCTTCCCCCGCGTCTTTGAGCAGGCGCTTGAAATCTTCTTCAGCAAGCGAGCCATCGATCCCTTTCAACAAGTCCCGGTTGTGGTAAAGTTTTTCCGCCAGGAATTTTAGATCGCTGACCGGTATTTCCATTGACCTGAGCCGGGTAAAAAAGCCGGGATTGTTGACCAGGTTGCTCTCCAGCCATTTATCCCACACCCGGTCAAAAAGGGCTGCGCTGTCCGCCTCATCCATCATCTTGAAGGCGGGGGATATTCCGGCCTCAATCGGCCGGAGCCGGAGCAGATGCGCGCAAAAAGAGTGGATCGTTGAAATCTGCGCCTGTTCAAATTCCGAGAGCAGTTTCTGGATTCTTGGCTGCTCGCTCTGCAAAGCCTTGGCTGCTTTTGCTTCCAGCCGCCTGCGCAGCTTGTTGCGCAGCTCCGCGGCTGCTTTTTCCGTGAAGGTGATGGCCGCCAGCTGGCTCATCGGGAAGCCCTGGTCATGATCGACCAGGAATTCCGCGCGGTCGAGTATGGCCCTGGTCTTGCCCGTCCCGGCACTGGCCTCCACGATGAAATTTTCATCCAGCCTTTTCAGGTATGCTTTTTCACCCTGATTCGTCATTCTCTTCCTTGAAACTGGTCTCCTTGACCAGTTGCGCCATTTCCCTGACCATGGGATTGTTCTTCTTCCTGCCGTAGGCCGAGGCGGCCGCGTAGCAGGCAGAGCCGTAATCGCAATAGCCGCATCCTGAGGCGGTCGGCGCGAACACTCCCTTCTCTATTCCCGCGACCATGGCCTTGACCAGTTTTCTCAAGCTTTCCAGGTGCTGCTCCATTTTTTTGCCGGTGATTTTTCTCTGCTCCGGAACCGCCAATTTTTCCGGCACCATAATTATGAATTTCGCGGTCACCTTCTCGGGCGCAATCCCGAACATATTGCGCACGCTCAAAAGATAGATGGGCAGCTGGACCTGGTTGAGCGGACTGGAATCAATGCTCTTGCTCACCTTGTAATCGCACACGCAGGCCTTGTCGCCGGCAAAATCTATGCGGTCGATTTTCCCGCTGAGAAACACCTTTTGATTTTTGTCCAGTTCAAGAGAGACAACCTTGGAATCGATCCACTTTTCCGCCTCCCACTTTTGGCTTCCCGGCTCGGGAAGAAGATATTTATGCCACCTGACCAGGTAGGCGTAGATTTCGTCCAGCTCGAGTTTGCGCAGATTCTCGGGAGAGTGGTAATCAGTTTTGAGGTATTGGTCGCCGTCCTGGCCCAGGATCTGCCGGAGCGATTTCTTAAACGCTTCGGTGTTTTTCAGTTCTTTTTCATTTTTCACGGTCTTGAACAGTTTTTCCAGGGCGATATGCACGACATTCCCCTGGGCCAGCCGCTCAAAGCCCCAGTTTTTCTCTGGCTCTTCCATCTCTTCCACCGCGAGAATCCTCTTCAGGAAATAGACAAAAGGACAGCCGAGATAATCCTTGATGCTTGACGCGGAAACCTTGCGCGAGATGATGGAAAAATCGCCGATTTCATAAGCTGCGTCGGTTCCGGGAACTCCCGTGAACACTCCCAGGTCATCGCCAAGCCATCGCTCAGAGGCAAGCGCCGCGAGCCGTGGCATCCAGGGCGTTTTCAGCAGGTGCCGGTATTCCTGGGCCGACTGCGCCGCCTCGATTTTCATGGCTTCCCACTCTTCCGGATTGAGGGCCAGCTCCTTTTTTGCCGGGGCGAAGTCGCTCAGCTCCACCCATCTCATCCACGATTTATTTTCTTCCGCAAGTTTGCGGACCTTTTCGTTATCGGAATCAATCTCCGTGCCCATGAATCTGCTCAGCGCATTGAGCAGAAAATAGCTGGCCGTTTTATCGCGATTATTTCCCAGGTCCAGCCACGAACAAGTCAGGCAAAGATGCCCGCCGGCCTGGTCGCAGGCAAGATAAAAAAGCAATCGCTCTTCCTGCAGGCGCCGCCATTTCTCGGCAAGAAAGCCCGCGGGTTTTATTTCCCGATTGATTTCCTCGCGGTCGTCGTCCGCGAGCAGCGGGCTTTCGGAAAGCTTGAGCGGAAAGCTCGATTCGCAAAGCCCGGGAAGCACCACAGCCTTGAAGCGCGCGCCTCGAGCGGCCATCAGCTCGCTCAGGCAAACCGCTCCCTGCCTGAATTTGCCGATCCGGACCGAGGATGCGGAAAGCTTTTTCAACAGCAGCTCGCAAAAGGTTTGAAAGTCCGCGGGGATTTTGGCCGAGTCAAGCTCGGCCATTTCCGAAAGCGCCTCTTCCAGCTTGGCCTTGAGACCCATCCTGCTCTCGTCTTCCTCCGGACGGCCGCTGATTTCATCCGTTTCCAAATTGATATATTTTTCCGCGAGCTTTCCTGTCTGCTCGGCAAGCGCCTTGAAGCTGCGGCATTTTTTCAAGCTCTCGAGAGCGCGGATCAGGTCTGAAGACAACTCGCTCAATTTTTCAGTCGCGCGGATTTTTTTCCTGATCCATTCGATTCTTTTCTGGACCTTTTCCTCATCCTCTTCCTCTGACCGCCACCTGGTTTTTTCTGACTCGAGCCCGGCTTTGAGCGCTTCCAGGTATTCCCTCGGCCTTTTTTCCCAGTCTTCCCGGCCCTTGATAATGGCCGCTTCCCTGCTCACCAGGTCAAAAAGAGCGGAAAGCTTCCGGCTATTTTCCCCGAAGATTTCCCTCTTCAGCGGCCGGCTCGCGAGGAATTTGATTACGCTCCGGCGCGAGTAGTCCTCATTGCCATGGGCGATGGTCAGCAGCCGGATCAGGCCGCGGATCGGAGATAAATCCGAAAGCGGCCTGCCGGAAACAACATGGAAGGGAATTTGAAACAGCTCAAAAGCATCTTCCAAAGCGCGGCGAAGTGCTGAAATCGCGCACCAGCACGGCGACCTCTTCAAACTTGAGACCATGATTCCGGACCAGGCGCATGATCTCGCGGCACGCCTCCGTCACCTCCCGCTCAATCCCGGGCGCGAAAATCACGGACAAGGTTCCGTCTGATTCAACCCGGCCCCTGGAACCGCTGCGCAGGCTGGATTTGAATCGGGCAAGGTCGCTCTCAGCCGGCTCATAAGACACCGGCTCGGGCCTAAGCTTGAGCTCGGCCTGATAAAACTCCTTATAGACCGGATCCTGGTATTCGGCAAAAAATTCCTCACTCGGACGGACCATGAAAAACTTGAGGGAGGCGGCCCTGGACAAAGCCCTGACCAGTTCCCGCTGCAGCGCGGTGTAATCATAAAAGCCGTAGACCAAAAGCTGGTCCGAGCCGAAAACCCGGCTGAACCTGTCCGCTCTTTGCGCCGCGAGTTCAAACCGCTCCCATTCACCCTCGTATCCCTGAAGACGGCGGTCAAATTCCCCCAGGATCTTGAAGAGCGCTTCAATTTTCCCACGGCCTTTTTTGCCAGCAAGGCTGGCGCGCGCCTTTTCCAGATTCGCGCCCGAAACCAAGCCGTCCTTTAAGTCCCGGTGTTCAGCCACCAGGCTCTCGGCCAGGCCGGAACTGTTCTTGAGCCGAGCGAAATAATGGCCTTCCGGAAGTTCCGCGAGCAGCTCCTTCATCATGACCAGCCGGAGCAGATGCCCGGCCTTGGGCCGGTATTTTGGGAAGGGAGCAGTGTAATACAATTTTTCCACCAGGTCCGGGAAGAGCAGGAACCTGATATTGATGCCAAGACCTTGGCGGTTAAGCTCCGGGCAGATGGCGCGCTCCAGGTGTTCGGCCAGAAGATTGCTGCCCGCGAGCACCAGCGCGGGCTTAAGCGGGTCATCGGCTTTCCAGTCCCGGATTTCGAATAGCAGCTTTGCTTCCAGCGCTGACCAGGAGCTGGCGACAAACAGCCTGGATTTGTTCCCGCTCATTGGGTCAAGATTATATCACGAACCGATGTCAAAAGCGGTCAATAGCAGCTCCCATTTTAACCGCAAAGGACGCAAAGAGCGCTGCGAAGAAGCAGGAATCAGGGGTTAGAAATAAGCAATTCGGGACTAGTGTCCTGTCCCAGCTATAACTTTACAAAGTCTTTTAATCTTTTGCAAGATGGAATCGGCGGTAGCGGTCCAGGCAAATGGTTGTGAGCGGGCATTGTAATGTTGCACGAAGCAGTCGATTTTAGTGATCAAATCCTTCACGCTCCGAAAACTCCCGCGCCGAATCGCCCGTTGGGTAATCAGATTAAACCAGATCTCAACTTGATTGAGCCAGGAGGCATAGGTGGGGGTGTAATGCACATGATAACGCGGCCGGGCGGCCAGGCAACAACGCACCTTGGGGTGCTTGTGAGTGGCATAATTGTCCACCACCAAATGGATGTCCAACTGCTGGGGAACATTGGAGTCAATTTGACGGAGGAACCGGAGAAATTCCTGGTGGCGATGCCTGGGGGTGCAGCGGGTGAGAACTTGGCCGGTGGCAATGTTGAGGGCGGCATCCAAGGTGGTGGTTCCATGCCGAACATAATCAGGAGTTACCCCTTCAACATAACCCAGCCCCAAAGGCAAGAGCGGCTGGGTGCGGGCCAATGCTTGAATCTGGCTCTTCTCGTCCACGCAGAGCACCAGGGCCTTATCCGGGGGGTTCAGATAGAGGCCGACAATGTCCCTCACTTTTTCGTCAAAGAACGGATCGATGGAGAGCTTGAAATGTTTCTGCCGATGCGGCTGAATCCCGAACGCCCGCCAGACCCGATGGACTGTGGATTTGGAGAGTTGGGTCTCGGCCGCGATTCCCCGGCAGGTCCAGTGGGTTGCCTGCGGGGGCTTGGTCTTTAAGGTTTTGCGGATCAAAGCCGCAATCTGATCATCTCCGATGGTGCGGGGACCGCCAGGTTTGGGTTCATCATAGAGGCCGATCAATCCTTGGGCGAGAAACCGTTTGCGCCACATCCCGACCATGGAACCCGAGAGTCCGATCTGGGCGCCGATGGTTTTATTGTTCAGGCCATCCGCGGCCATCAGAATAATCTTGGCGCGTCGCACCAGGCTATAGGAAAGAGAGTGGGATCTGGTCATCGCTTCCAATTGCGAGCGAAGTTCGGCAGTCAAAATGAGGGGTGGGATAGGTCTTCCAATGGTCATGGGCTTCCTCCTAAACATTTTAGAGGAAGCCTAGCATAAAATCCCTACTTATGCAAGTTATACCTGGGACAGGACACCAGGGGGTCGGGATTCGGAATGCATTATCCTGCTCCGCCGGAAAGCACCTGGGCGATGCGCTTGATCTTCTCATCCGCGTCGCGCAGGCGCTTGGAGAAGGTGGTGATGAAGAACCGGTAAATCTTGGAGGTGATGGCATCGCTGGCCTTGAGCAGAAGCTCAAAGTCGGGCTTGAAGATGGTGAGCGCGACCAGCTCCGTCTTGGCGCGCACGCTTGCCGACCGCGGGGCATTGTCAATCAGGCTCATCTCTCCGAAATAGTCCCCGGCCTTGAGCACAGCCAGGAGCTCTTCCCGGTTCTCGCCGGTCTTTTTGAAAACCTCAACCTCGCCCTTGAGGATGATGTAGAACTTGTCCCCGGCCTCTTCCTCCTGGAAAATCATAGACCCGGCGTCAAATTTTTCCTTCAATAAAATCTCCGCAATTTCTCCCAGCTCCAGACTGTCCAACTCGCGGAAGAGCGGGACATTGTTCAGCATCTCCAGGTCTTCGCGCTTCTTCTTCTGCGTGACCAGGGGCTTGCGCTCATCCCCGTAAAGCGCCCGCAACAGGTCCCTCCTTATCTTCTCCCGCTCCTCCGCGGCCATGGGCTTGGCCACTTTGCGCACCCAGTTGAGGAACCGGATATATTCCCCGGCGCGGTCCTCGTCCACTTGGGTTTCAAAGAATTTGGAAAGGTCGGCCCGGTCTTCAATCCGGACCGGCTCCAGGATGACGCCCATTCCCGGCTCCAGGCCCCCGGGCCGGGCCGGACCGGGATTGGTGCGCACCACCTCGCCGGAGAGAACAATCATGCGCTCAAGGGAGGAGTCGTCAAATACGAACTTGAGGTGGGTGCCCACGGAAAGCAGGTCTTCGCTCTTGATGTAGACGCGCTCCTTGTCCAGCTCCAGGATGTAGCGCGGATAAAGATTGGGAGATTCTGCCTCGTTTGGAAAAACCTTCAGAGGAACTCCAAGCTCCTCGCCCCGAAAGCTCTTTTTGGACTTGGATTTTTGCGCTTCCTCACTCATTTCTAAGCCTTAAATTTCATTATATCATAATTGCGATTTAAATGTCTATTGCAGGTCTGGCCTGAATATTGCGCTTTCCGGCATGGATGTTAAAATATAAAACAACCTGTCCTGCGGAGCTTTCGCGGAGCAGGACTGGAGGAAGTTTTGCGGGAACGCGCAGCCAAAGAAGAAAAAACCGAATATGATTCCATTGGAATCGTGGAAACCAAATACTGCACTTTTGCCCATCCCCCGGAACAGATGGTTCTGGAGAGCGGGGAAAAGCTCGGGCCGATAACGCTCGCCTACGAGACCTACGGTAAGCTCAACGCCGGCAAGAGCAACGCCGTGCTCATTCTGCATGCTCTTTCCGGGGACGCCCATGTCGCGGGCCGGCACGGTCCCAATGACCACAAGCCCGGCTGGTGGGATTTTATGGTCGGCCCGGGACGGCCCTTTGACACCGACAGGTATTTCATCATCTGCTCCAATGTAATCGGCGGCTGCAAAGGCTCCCTCGGCCCCAGCTCCATCAATCCGGAGACCGGCAAGCCCTACGGTCTGGATTTCCCGGTGGTGACCATCGGCGACTGGGTGGAGGCCCAGCGCCAGCTCATCGACCATTTAGGCATCCATAAACTTCTCAATGTGGTCGGAGGGTCGGTGGGCGGAATGCAGGCCATTGAGTGGACGCTCCGCTTCCCGGACCGGGTCAAGACCGCAACCCTGCTTGCAACCGCGGCCCGGCTCTCGGCCCAGGGAATAGCCTTTAACGAGGTCAGCCGAAGGGCCATTATGAGCGACCCCAAATGGCACGGAGGCAACTATTACCAGGAGAGCGACCATCCCGACGCCGGGCTCTCGCTCGCGCGCATGATTGCGCACATCACCTACTTGAGCGAGGAAAGCCTGCACCAGAAATTCGGTCGCAAGCTGCAGGACCGCGAAAAATACGGGTATAACTTCTCAACCGAGTTCCAGGTCGAGAGCTACCTCCATTACCAGGGCGACGCCTTTATCAAGCGCTTTGACGCCAACTCCTATCTCTACATCACCAAGGCCATTGACTACTATGACATCACCCGGGGCGGCCAAATCTCCCTGGACCTTGCCTTCAAGCCGGCCAAGGCCAAATACCTGGTCCTCTCCTTCTCCTCCGACTGGCTTTACCCCTCACGCGACTCCAAGGAAATCGTGCGCGCCCTCAAAAGAAACAACCTCGAAGTCACCTACTGCGAAATCAACACCAACTACGGACACGACTCCTTCCTCGTCCGCAATCCCGTGATGGAAGAAATGATCGTCAACTTCCTCGCCAAAAACCTGGAAGAATAATTTGCCGGCGCTGATAAGAAAATGGGCGAGCGAACCTGCGCGCGACCACCCCTTCGCTTTTCGCGCAGGCTATGATGTCCTGCAGCTCCTCCGACTTGACAACTATATAAAAATATGCTCAAATTGCGTAAGGTATAAATAAATGTAGTTAAGTTTGCTAAAATTATGAGCAGGCGCGAGTCCGGGGGCGGCGGGAAAAAGGAGGAGCGGAATGAGGCAGGCGGAGCGGGCGGCCAGGCTGGAGGCGGGGAGAGAGGCGGTCTTGGCGCAGGTTAAGGAGATGGCCGAGGAGCTGGACGCGGAGCAGTTTTTTGAGCGGCTGGAACTGATGATCGACCAGGTTCGCAAAGACCTCGAACTTATCCCGGACCCCGAATTCCGGGAAGAATTGCGCGCGGTCTTCCGAGAGGTCATTGACTTTGCGCTTGCCCTCAAGCTCGAACCAGTCCTGGACTCCAAGGCCATGTGAGCGGCACACGGTGAACGGGGCACGGTGCCCGACAAAGAGTCGGGATTAAAGTCCCTCGCACATTCAACCGCTGAACTTTTCCCCGCGTCTGTGGTGAAAAACTAATCGCGAGCAAACCGTTAACTATAAAGTAAAGCGTTGACCCCTCAAGCGCGTTTCTGGGCGAGGAAGAGGATGACGGCTCCGCGGCCAAGGGGGAGGGTGGTTTTAGGGGAAAAGCCGGCTTCTTTCAGCTCTTCTGCGAATATCCCTGGAGCCGGAAATTCGCGGATGGTGTCGCGGAGATAGAAATAGGATGATTCGCCGCTGACCAGTTTTCCTATCCAGGGCAGCAATTTCCCGAGATAGATGCTGTATAATCTGGCGAACGCGCCCTGGTCCGGCAGCGCGAACTCGAGCACGGCCAGAATTCCGCCGGGTTTGAGCACGCGCCTGATTTCGGCAAGGCCCTGGCCGCGGCGCTCGAGGTTCCTTATACCAAAGGCAATGCTTGCAGCGTCAAAGCTCTGGTCCGGGAAAGGCATCCGCTCGATATCCGCGCGCGCCAGGGAGATGCCCTTTTCCAGGCCGCGTTTCCGGATTTTCCTGGCTGCGACCTGGAGCATGTTTTCCGCAAGGTCAATTCCGATGAGTGACGCCTTGGGCAATTGTTTTTTTAGGGCCAGGGCCAGGCCCGCGGTGCCGGCGGCGAGGTCGAGCACGGTTGCCGGGGCATATTTGGCCAGCTCTTGCGCCAGGCGCTTCCGCCACCCAAAATCCAGGCCCAGGCTCAAGAGATGGTTTCCGAGGTCATACACCCGGGCCAGCTCGTTGAACATTCTGGCGACCGAATTTTTCCGCTTTTCAACCATCCCCCATAATTTACCGCGAACCGCGGACAGGAGCGAGCGGCTTCAGCCGCGAATCCATTTTGGTTTGCTTTTTAGGCTCGTGGAATTATTCTATTTATGATGAGTATTCTGCAGATTGTTGAGGTCCCGAACCCGGTTCTGCGCAAGGCGGCCAAGAAGGTGCAGAGCTGCAACGCGGACCTGGAAAAACTGGCCGCGGATATGGCCGAGACCATGTACGCGGCGCCGGGCGTGGGCCTGGCCGCGAACCAGGTGAATGTGCTCAAGCAGCTGGTGGTGATTGATGTGACTCCCAGGGACCAGCCGAAGAATCTGCTGGTGCTGGTCAATCCCTCAATCGTGGAGTCTGACGGATTGGAGGATATGGAGGAGGGATGTCTGTCGCTGCCGGAATTCAGGCTGATTGTGGGCCGGGCCGGCCGGGTCAAGGTGCAGGCGAAAAATCTCAAGGGCGAGGACCTCGAGCTTATGGCCGAGGGGCTTTTGGCCCGGGCGCTCCAGCATGAAATTGACCACATCAATGGAAGGCTGCTTCTGGATTATGCCAATCCCATCAGGCGCGAGCTTTACCTCAAGAAGCGAAGGAAGCTGCTCAAAAAGCGCTGAACCTGCTGCCAATGGAGGCGTCGGCAAATTGAACTCTGATCGCAAAATGATTAAATTTTGAAAGGTTATGATAATCAGGGAAGAGACAGATGGCCAAAGATTATTACCAGATTCTGGGCATAAGCAGGAACGCGAGCCTGGAGGAGGTCAAGAAGGCTTTTCGCGTCCTTGCCCAGAAATATCATCCGGACAAGAACCCGGGCAGCAAGTCCGCGGAGGAGAAGTTCAAGGATATCAACGAGGCGTACCAGGTGCTGTCCGACCCGGACAAGAAGCAGCAGTATGACCGGTTCGGGTTCGTGGGCCGGCCCGGGCCGGCCCAAGGCCCCACTGCAGGACAAGGCCCGGGCCGATATTATTACAGCTCGGGGCCGGGCGGACAGGATTTCAACTTTGACATCAACGACCTGATTTCGGGCATGGGCCGGAAGAGGGGAGCCAGGCGCAAAGGGTTCGGAGGCATCGGCGATTTGTTCGGCGATTTTTTCGGCGGCCAGCAGTATGGCGGAGAACCGGAATACGGGCCTATGGAGTCAGGAGATATTGAGGCTGAACTGCCCATCGCGTTTCTGGATTCCATCGCGGGCGGGACCAAGACCTTTCAGGTCAACCTCCCGGGGCCTTGCTCCGCTTGCGGAGGCTCGGGCAGGATGGGCAACGGCTATTGCCCGACCTGCGGAGGCGCCGGGATGCAGACCCGGAGCGAGAATCTCACGGTGCGCATCCCGGCTGGCGTGCGCGACCAGGGCAAGTTGAGGATTCCGGGCAAGGGACGGTCTTTCCCGGGCGCCAGGCCCGGGGACCTGGTGCTCAACATCCGGGTGATTCCCCACCCCTATTTCCGGCGCGAGCAGAATGACATCCATCTCGACCTCCCGGTCACGGTCTTTGAGGCCGCGCTCGGAGCAACCGTGGAAGCGCCGACCATTGACGGAAAGGCCAACCTGAAAGTCCCTGCCGGAACCCGGAGCGGCCAGATTCTGCGCCTGCGCGGCAAAGGCGCGCCTGACCCGCAGACCGGAAGGAGAGGCGACCAGTATGTCCATATCCGGATAGTGATTCCGGAAAAGCTGGACGAGAAATCCAAAAAGCTGCTCGAGGAGCTTGCCAGGCTGAACCCGGAGAACCCGAGGAAGAAGCTGTTTTGAAAGGAGCGCAGACCGGAGTGTCTGCGTCTTCATCAGCATTAAGGAGGAGGCTGGTGCCAAGGAGGGAACCCGAAAAGAAGCACAAGACAGAAGAGGGCAAAGAGAAGCCCGGGATGGAGGCAGGGGACAAGGAAAAAGTCGAGGCTATCGAGTCTCCGGAGATGCTTGCGCTCCAGAAAGAGCTTGAAGAGCAGAAAAAAATGTATCTATACCTGCGCGCGGATTTTGAGAACTACAAGCGGAACACGAACAAGGAGCGGCTGGAACTCGCCGGTCGCGGGGAAGACAATGTGCTCAAGCAGGTTTTCGGCCTGCTCGAAAGCCTCGAGCGCGCCATCAAATATGCGCAAGAGCATAAGCTAAGCCAGCCGGTCATTGACGGCCTGGAACTCGTCCGCCGGGAAATATTCCTCGTCTTCGAAAAATTCAAGGTGGCTAAAATTGAAACCCAGGGCCAAAAGTTTGACCCTCAATTCCACGAGGCCGTGGCGGTGGTGGATGCGAAGGATATGACCCCGGGAATGGTGCTGAAGGAGGAACGGCCCGGATTCATAAGAGAGGGCAGGGTGCTCCAACCCGCGCGGGTGGTGGTGGTGAAAGAGCCGTCAGAGGCGCTTCATTGAAGAATTATTCCGAAGTTCCGATGTTGAATGTGATAAGGATTTCAGACCCGATTTCACAAATCCACAAAATTTTTAAAACCGTTAAGTCTTAAGTCAAGCTCTGACCCCAACCTAGGCTGATTTCAGATATTTTTCGAGTTCCCTTTGAATTTCCTCTTCCGGGAAGTGGCGGAAGAGCATGGCGATAAGCCCGTTAAAATCCTTTTTGGTCTGCTCGTCCAGCTTGCGGAAGAGGCGAATCAGGGACTGCTCCGCGCTGCCGATGCTTATCCCGTCAACCTCGGAGCCAAGCTCGTTGAACAATTCCTCCAGCGTGACCCCTGCGCGCTCCGCATACTTGGCCAACCGCTCCCTCCGGGCTAGTTCCCAAAGGTCCTGGACCTCCACCTTGAGGGCTAGGGCCAGTTGCTGGCAGCGCTCAAAACCAGGCGCATCGATTTTCCCGGTCTCCATCTGGTGGATGTAGGTGTTGGAAACATCCAGAGCATGGGCCAAGTCTTCCTGCTTAAGCCCCCTCTTTTTCCGCTGCTGTTTAAGAAATTCTCCAAAACTGGCCATCACTTACCCCCTCGATTTAAGTAAGCTACTTAATGAAATGATTATACACCAATTTGGCGAACTTTGTCAAATTATCATTGTCAAATCATTAAAGGCCCTTGTGCTTGACAAGAAGGTTTAGGGCCTGCTAAAATAAAAATAAAGCGGATAACTTAAATGAATGCAGCCAAAACCATCGAAAGATACATTTGGGCACTGAACCTCCTTCTGTTGTTTTTAGTGGCCTATTTCCTGGCCGGGTTCATCAATTTCCAGTTGAGCAAGAAATATATGACCCCCCAGGCCGCCACGCTCCGTAAATCCCAGCCCGCTTTTGCCATGAGCGGCGAGAGCTACCGCCCTCCGGCATCCAAGATCATTGAAGGCAACATCTTCGGAACCATTCCCCAGCCTCCACCGGGCAGCCAAGGGGGAGCCACCGCGGAGATGCAGGTGGCGAATGTGGAGGCCGAGCTTATGGGCGTAATCTATTTCTCAATGGACAATCCTTTGAACCAGGCCACCATCCGGCTCAAGCAGGACAACAAGATGGAGGTCTACAAGACCGGGGACGAGCTGACGGCTGGAGTAAAGGTGAGCGAAATTTGGCCCGAGCAGGTAGTGCTTAAATACGGCAACGGACGGACCCAGGAGCTTTTGTTCCAGTTCGGCGAAAAGCTGCCTCCGGGGATGGAAGCTCCCGGTCCCAATGCCTATATTGACCCTTACTCACGCATGTCTCCCCAAGACCGGGCCAAGGCCCTGAATGAATACCGCAAGACCCTGGGCATAGATGACAACATCCAGAAGGTCGGCGAAAACTATTACAAGATCAAGAAAGAAGCGATTGAAAAGGCCATGGGCAATCTCAACGAGATTGTGACCCAGGCCAGGATGGTTCCGAATTTCACCATGGACGGGCAGAACCGCAAGGTGGACGGGTTCAGGATTTTCAAGATTATTCCCGGGAGCATTTTTGACAAACTGGGCATGCATGACGGGGATGTGATTCGCAGGATCAACGGCGCAGACATGGACAGCGTGGAAAAGGGGTTTGAGCTGATGCAGTCTCTCCGCTTTGAGAAGAAGTTCGATATCGATATCATCCGCGGGGGCAACCAGCCCACCACTATGAGCTATCAGGTGGTTGATTGAAAAGGGGGTATCAATGAGGAATCCAGGGCGAAAAATCAAAATCCTGCTCGGGCTTGCCCTCTGCCTTTTGGCCTTGAGCCGCGGTCAGTTGGGCAAGGCCCAGGCGCCGGCGGAGCAGAACCAGGGCCAAAATCCGGCTCCGACGCCCGGCCCGGGCCAGCCGGAAAACCCGGCCCCGGCCAAGCCCGTGCCGAAGGAAGACAAGAACAGCTTCACCATCAATTTCAAGGATGTGGAGCTGGAACAGATAATCAAGACCTTTTCGGATATCACCGGCAAAAATTTTATACTCGAACAAATCCCCAAGGGCAAAATCACCATCGTATCCCCTGTGAAAATTCCCAAGGCCCAGGCCCTCAATGTCTTTCAGGCCATACTCAACCTCAACGGCTACAACATGGTGGCGACCAGCATCCCCAATCTTTACAGAATCATCCCCATACCTGAAGCCGCCAAGTCCAATCTCCCCATCTATCTGCCCGAACAAAAAGCGCCGGCCCCGGCTGAAACCTACATCATCCGCTTCATTCCCCTCAAATACATGGAGGCGCAGGATGCCGCCAACCTGATTCAGCCAATTTTAAGCAAGGAAAGCGCTTCCGTGCTTGCTTACCAGGCGACCAATACCCTGATTATCGTTGACACCGCCTTGAACATCAGCCGAATCAATCGCGTGCTCACCGCCCTGGATGTTCCGAGCCTAAGCCCGGAAATGGAGATTGTTTATCTCCACAATTCCTCCGCCTCGGAAATAGCCGGAACCCTGTCCCAGATTTTCTCCGAGGCCCAGGTCAGCGGCAAGAGTGCAAGGCCGGCAACCCCCGCGGTCCCAAGGCCGGGACAGCAGGCCAAGCCCACCGAGGCCTACACCGCGGGCGGGCCCGGAACCTCAACCCTGAAGATAATCCCGGAACAAAGGCTGAATGCGCTCATTCTTATCGCGCAAAAGGACATGCTCGAGCAGGCCAAGAAAATCATCGCCCTGCTCGATGTCCAGAGCGGGGACAAGGGAGTGATTCATGTCTACTACTGCAAGAACGCCCGCGCCCGGGAACTGGCAGGCACCCTCGCAAACCTGGCCGGTGGTGGAGGCGGGTTCCAGCGTTTAACCCAGACCACCCGCACCACCAGCGCCCCATCCACTTTTGGAGGAACTGCCGGGATGGAAGGATACGGAGGCGGATTGGGTGGCGGATATGGAGGCGGATACAGAGGCGGATACGGCGCCTCGTCCAGCTCGGCCTCGCGCGCGGAATCAGGCCCCTCTTCCGCAACCTTGAGCGGAGGAATGTTTGAAGGGGAAATCAAAATCTCCGCAGATGAAGCCATCAACTCCCTGCTCATCATCGCCTCTCCCCGCGACTACGAAACCATCAGGGCGGTCATTGAAAAACTGGACATTCCAAGAAAACAGGATTTTGTCGAATCCGTGCTTCTGGAGCTGACCATTGACCAGAGCCGGCAAATCAGCACCAGCATCCATGCCGGCAGCCCGCTTTCACACAACGGCGTGATTGTGGGGTCCTCGGCCCCGGGCGGACTTAATTCCATGACCCTCCTGTCCCAGCTCGCCTCCGGAGGAGTCACGCTCCCCAGCGGCATGACCGTGGCCGCGTTCGGGCAGAACATCGAGGTGCCGGGAACCGACGGCGCGCTGACCATTCCCAGCGCAGG
>Ga0315282_10010416_pt1 | contig 14587 bp, 12 predicted proteins | sample YL17G07_20_MG_FD_203693 | JGI IMG/M metagenome (GOLD analysis project Ga0315282, IMG submission 203693) | Sediment microbial communities from Yellowstone Lake, YNP, Wyoming, USA - YL17G07_20 | ecosystem: Environmental > Aquatic > Freshwater > Lake > Sediment | place: USA: Wyoming | collected...
CGACAATAAATGCCGACGCTACATCACATATGTTTTAACGCTATGCTCTATGCCCTCTGCCCTATGCTTCTTTTACTTGAGCGGCAGCTTCGGAATAATATCCGCCAAGTTCTGGCTCGGGATGCAGAGATTGGCTATTTTTTCAAGATCCTTACAGGAGGAATTGAAGGCAACCGAAAATCCCACCATCTGAAACATATCAATATCGCCTATGCTATCACCAATGGCAATCACTTCTTCTGGTTTAACATGAAACCTCTCAAGGATCCTTTTCACCCATTTCGCTTTTTGATCATAATAGACCTGAATCTTTACTTTCCCCGTCAAAACTCCATTTTCATGGAGAAGATCATTCGAAACCGAATAGTCAAAGCCGTATTTCTGATGAACCCAATTAGAAAGAATGGAAAGGCCCGAGGAAACAACCGAAAGTTTCAACCCTTTCTGTTTAAGATGGGCGATCAGTTTCTCAGCCCCGGGATGAAAGGGAACCGTCTTAACAATCTCTAGCAACTCTTCCACCTTCATCCCTTTCCAGACCTGGGCATCACGCTCACAAAATTCTTCATAAGAAATCTTCCCGGCCAAGAACTGACTCTGATACCGCTCTGCGAACCCGTACCATTTGCCCAATCGCTTATGGATATACTCCCAGATGGACCGCTCCCGGGTAAGCGTCCCATCGAGATCAAAGACCACTAATTTGAATTGATCTTTCCCTGTTAGTATTTTCATTGAAAAGGGAAGGAATGAGGTATTTTTATATTATATGAAACATTTGACCGGCACGTGCCCCTTGGCCCCGCCCTTCAGGACGGGGCCAAGGGGCACAATACAAAAGAAAACCACCTTACCGGGAAGCCCCGCCCTTTAGGGCGAGGAGCTTCCATCATCTATTCGATGGGGGCGCTAAGAATCTCATCCTGAGGGGTCTGCTCGGCTGCCCTGAAGAAAACGACTCCAAGGATCACATCCGCAACAGCTCCCGCAAGAATGGCTACCGGCAATAAAAAGACGGTGACGAGGCAAATTCCACTCATGATCGTGGTATAGCAAAATGCTTTTAAGAGACCATAGAGGTTACCAGAAAGACGCAGAAGCCTTGTGGCGAACATGATGGAGAGAATCCCGAAGACAATCAATGCTGCCACCGTTAGGGTTTCCATAAAGGATTCCAGTTTACCGGTTCCCAGGGATAAAAGGCTAAGGATGGCCAGAACGATATTCCCCCAGATCATCAAAGAAATATAGATGTCCACATCATGGAATTTGAATCGACCGTTTAATAATCTTCTCAAGGAATAGATAACATATAGAAACAGTCCCAAGCCAACAACCGTCAATATGGCCTGGGAAAGTCTTGGCCCTATCCCTTTGACTGTGTCCAAAAACCAGGACATAGCGAGGGAGGGAATGGCAATGAGCGCATTTGTGATGGAGCACCAACCTGCGAGATCAAGTTGTTTCTTGGTAATTGCCATCGCTCCTCCTGGAGACGAATTATTCGAATGGTAACGAATTGAACGAATGATACTTAATGATTTGAACCGATTGCTTCAAAGACTCCCTCTTTCTCAAATTTTCCTTTCAAATCCTCCCCAATACTTTTTTCTGAGTTCTCTCTTCAAGATCTTACCTTGTGGATTTTTAGGCAAAGACTCGACAAACTCAACCGACTTGGGGGCTTTGTAGCGAGCCAGATGCTCCTTACAGAATTCAATCATCTCATCCTCCGCCGTGTGTCGTCCTTCCTTTAAAACAATGAGCGCGTGAACTCGCTCTACCCATAATTTATCGGGAACACCAATCACAGCAGCCTCAGCGACGGCAGGATGCTTGTAGAGAACCTCCTCTATCTCCCTGGGATAGATATTCTCCCCTCCGGAGATGATCATATCCTTCTTCCTATCAACAATATAGACAAAACCCCTTTCGTCATAGAAACCCATATCGCCCGTATGAAGCCAACCATCTACCATCACTTCGTGTGTATCACCCGGCTTATGCCAATATTCCACCATCATGGTCTTATTCTGCAAGACGATCTCTCCCACCGCATGAGGCTTTACATCGTTGTTATGCTCGTCGACAATCCTGACATGCACCCCCAGGCTGGGCTGACCGCATGAAATGAGCACCTTTTGCTCCTCAAGGGGCCTGTCCAGCACTTGATGAGATTTTCTCGACATAAACGTTATCTCCGGCCCCGATTCCGACTGGCCATAACCCTGCATAAAAATCGTTCCAAATTTCTCCATCCCCCTCCTCAACAACTCTGCGGGCATGGGAGAGGCTGCGTACCAGATCCGTTTGAGGCTATTGAGATCGTATCTCTCAACATCGGGCAGAGCCAGCATGGTTACCAGGTGGGTCGGGACAATATGAAGATCCGTTGCCTTCTCCTCCTGAATGGACTGAAGGGTCGCTGCGGGATCAAAGGATCTTTGCTGCATAATCACATTGCTCCCTCCCACATAGAAAAAGGCCCAGAAGTGGCTGTATCCGCCGATATGAAAAAGAGGTAAAATCATAATATGCTTATCACCTGCTTCCAGACCTAACTCGATCACCTTTGTCTTGGCATTTTCGATATTACGGCCTTCGGTATAGAGGGCGCCACGGGCTACGCCCGTCGTGCCACTCGTATATAGAATAAGAAACGGGTCCTCTTCTTTGACCTGAACATCCGGTTCTTCTTCTGAATGAGCCAACAGCAGGTCATGGTAAGAAATCATACCCGGAGCAGACGTCTCAAGAGAGATGTAGCTCCTAACCTTGGGGAAACGTGGACGCAATGGGTTCACCATTTCTATTAATTCACGACCAACAAAAAGCGTGTTGATCTCTGAATAATTGATCAGATATTCCAGTTCACTGGTCTGCAAGCGAGGATTCATTGGGGAGATGATAAATCCGCCCTTCATGGCTGCCCCATAGACATCCGCATATTCGGCGCAATTCCATGAGAAAATACCGATCCCGTCCCCCTTTTTCACTCCCACAGAATGTAGGGCATGAATTACTCTGTTCACCCTGGCATTAAATTGAGCAAATGTGATTCGCTTTTCACCATAGACGAATGCTTCATTTTCTGGATGAAGAAGGGCATTCCTGTAAATGATGTCGGCCCAGGTTCCTACGGCATACCGGCATAACTCTTTTAGTAAGAGTTTTTCTTGCATCTCACTCCTCACCTAAAATAATTTCAAGTGTCCGCATTTTTGATTCTATTTAGGGCTTCCTGGATTGCATTTCTTGTAAGCACTCGAACCATGTCCTTGCGGTACTTGGGTGAAGATGCGGTATTGGCCACCGGGTGAGCTGTTTTCCATGCTATTTGGCATACCTCCTCTATGCATTTTGGAGTAAGCTCTTTCCCGCACATCACTTGAGCGGCTTCTTCAACGACAAGGGGCGAAGGCCCAATAGCGCCCAGAACGAGGCGGATATCTTTACATCTCCCATTTCTTTCTTCTAAGTTCAAAAAGACAGATACCCCTAACAAGGGGAAATCGATCGCGTCCCGAAGTCTAAGTTTCTGGTAAGAAAAGCCTGAATGTTCTGGCGGTGGAGGAATTAGAATTTCTGACAAGATCTCGTTAAACCTCAGAATATTAGGTCTAATTCCCGATCCAGTGAAGAATCTTTGTAATCCTATTTCTCTTGCAGAATGGGCTCCTATCACTTTCACTTTGGCCCCCAAAGCGATCAGGGGAGGGGCCATATCTCCAGAGTAGACCGCATAGCAGGAATCTCCTCCTCTTACAACATGGCAAGTCTTCCCTCCAATTTTAAAGCATGGCTTCCATCTCTTCTTAAGAAAAACAACCTGATTATAATAATAACATCGTGTGTCCAGACATAGATTGCCACCAACCGTGCCCATATTCTGGAGTTGCGGAGTGCTCACCAGAGGGACAGTTTGACTCAAAACCGGGAAGTGTTCTTGAATAATCGAGTCTTCCTTGAGTTGGGTAAGCGTGGTTAAAGCTCCGACGCGTAATCTCTTCTTTTTATCCCATCCAACCCCCTTTAGCCCTGAAATCAAATTGAGATCGATTAACGGATCGGGACAGGAAATTCTTGCTTTCATGGCCACCAAGAGGTCTGTCCCCCCAGCAAGAAACCTCCCTGATTTTTTTTGCGAAGAGATTGCTTTAGCGACGTTGTGCGGGGCAACATACTGGAACTTAGGTAGACCCATCTTACACCTCTTTTTGACCTATACCTTTCAAGGCGTTAAAAACGACATCTGGGGTTACAGGTATCCTTTTGAAGGGCACACCAATTGCGTCATAGATGGCGTTAACAATGGCAAGAACGACAGCTACCTGAATGCCTTCTCCGGATTCTTTTGCTCCGAAGGGTCCTACTTCATCGTACGTCTCTGTATGGTGGATCTCCATCTTACAGACGTCAAGGCTTGTCGGTATCCTGTACTCAAGAAAGGAGGGATTCATTGTCTGGCCTTCTTTGCGAATAATCTCTTCTGCCAGCGCATGCCCCACCCCACCTATGGCTGAACCTTCCAACTGTCCTTCCACGAGCATTTCATTGATGGGTTGGCCGCAATCATGGATCATGGCCATACGAGTCACCTTGATCATTCCAGTATCGGTATCCACCTCGACCTCTGCTACCTGCGTTCCGAAGGAATAAGCTCCTGACATATTACCCATTCCAGTCTCGAAATTCGGGACCTCAAGCCCTTCGGGAGCCCAATAGCCTCGTCCAAGGATGGTTTTTCCCGTTCCGGAATATTGCGCAATCTTCACGAGCTTGCTGAAGGGCATGCTCCGGTCCGGGCTTCCGATCACATACACTTTACGATCTTTGAAGACAATATCCCCGGGATTGGCTTCCAATGCATTGGCGGCCACTTCCGACAGTTGATTCCTCACATCCTCCGCAGCAATCCGCACCGCATTTCCAGTAATAAAAGTCACTCTGCTCCCAAAGGTTCCCGTGTCGAGAGGAGTCATATCCGAGTCCACCATACCGTACCGGACGTCCTCTAGGCGCACCCCTAAGACCTCTGCCGCAATCTGGGAGAGGATCGTGTCTGACCCTTGACCCGCATCCGTAGACCCGGTAAACAAAGAGATACCGCCGTCTTCGTGCACCTTGATGACTGCACCTGCCGTATTATGTCCAGCCATTCGCGGACCAGAAACATATCCGTAGCAGCCAACACCAATCCCTGATTTCTTCTTCGGGTCACTCTCTTTCGGCCTTTCGTCAATCCACCTGGCGATAATCCTCTTACTTTCCGTGATGGATTCCTCAAGGCCGCAACTCGTAATTTTAAATCCATTGGGCGTCGTCTCCCTAGGTTTCAAAGCGTTCTTCAACCGAATATCGATAGGATCAAGTCCCATCTCCTTGGCAGCAATATTGAGTTGCACTTCAGCGGCGAAACGGGACTGGGGAACTCCATGCCCGCGCATCGCACAGGAAGGTTGTGTATTCGTGTAAACACGGTACCCCTTCGCCCTCATATTGGGCAGTCTATAAGGGATGCAGAAAAAAACACACATCAGGTAGAGACTCAACGCCCCAATGCTTAGATAAGCCCCTCCATCTGCAATAATATGGGCTTCGAGAGCGTGAAGGGTGCCATCTTTCTTCAAGCCTGTTTTGAGGTCAATGATCGCGGGATGCCTTTGCCGGTATGCGAAAAGGACCTCTTCCTGACTGACCACGATTTTAACCGGCCTACCTGTTTTCTGGGAGAGAAGGGCAGCGCAAAAATCCACATTAAACATTTCGTTCTTCCCACCGAAGCCGCCTCCAATATAAGGTTGCACCACACGAATGCGGCTTAAAGGAACATTTAGGGCCTTCGACATATTCCGGTATGTAAAATAGGGACTCTGTTTTGAGCCCCAAAAAGTCAATCTCCCCGAATGATCCCAGCTGGCCAGAGCCGCATGAGGTTCTATAAATCCGTGCCGAATAGGGGCCGTTTCAAATCGGTCCTGCCTCACATAGTCACATTCCTTAAAAGCTTTATTCACATCTCCGTACGAAAGATCGGTCTTAAACGAAATATTCCGTGGGGCATGATCGTGAATCAACGGAGCATCTTCATTCATGGCAGCCACGGGGTCTACCACCGTAGGAAGCTCCTCATATTCCACCTCGATCAAATCGAGAGCCTCTTCTGCTGTTTCCTCATCAATGGCTGCTACAGCGGCCACTCCATCTCCAATAAAGCGAACTTTATCCAAGGCAAGGTAAGGCTCGTCCCCTACGGCTGAAATCCCACCTGCCTTAAAGCCAACTGTCTCTTTGCCGGTAACTACGGCCCGAACCCCAGAGAGCCTTTTTGCCTTGTCCGTATGAATACAAAGGAGCCGGGCGTGGGGATAAGGGCTTCTCAATATCTTCCCATGGAGCATCCCGGCTAGGGAAAGATCCCCAGCGAATTTTGCCTCCCCGGTAGCCTTTACAATTCCATCGATGCGAGGAAGTCTTTTTCCTATATTCACATAGCCTTCTTTCATCAGCCTTCCTCCGTCGTTGAAGCCTTTTGAACCGCGGCAATAATTTTTGTGTATCCTGTGCACCGGCACAGATTTCCAGACAACCCCCTCTTAATCTCTTCTTCAGATGGATGTGGGGTTTTATTCAGAAGGGCCCGCGAGGCCATGATCATTCCAGGCGTACAGAAACCGCACTGGATGGCCCCATACTTTACAAAAGCATCTTGAAGCGGGTCGAGTTTCCCGCCCTGAGCGAGACCCTCTATGGTCAAGATGTCCTTCCCCTGGCACTGGGTAGCCAGTACCAAACATGAGAGGACTGCCTCGCCATTCATGATTACCGTGCAGGCGCCGCATTCTCCCTTATCGCATCCTTTTTTCGTCCCCATCAAACCTATCTCATTTCGTAAGACATCAAGTAAGGTCCAGTGAGGCTTTATCAAGACCTCATACTCAACGCCGTTGACTTTTAATTTAATCTGCTTTTTCATGGAACAACTCCTCGTAGAGGAACTCCCGCTCCTGCCTACCGCAGGCGGGACGAAGGTCCTAGCGGTTAACCCTTGAAGTCGGCTAGGGCTTTTCAGCTTTATATACTTTACAAAGAAAGGCACGAAGTGGCCACCCACCACTGACTTCATTACAAATATCGGGATCATCATTCGTCAACACATTACAGTTTGACTTCCAGACCCCATGCAATGAAGGTTCTCCACCCTCCTCCTCTGGAAACCACCAACCATGTTGAACATGGACCACCCTGGCATCGATTCCCGAGAAAGGCTTGTATTTTTGTCGGATTCGCCCTTTAGGGGATTCTATCCAAACCCAGTCCCCTTCTTGAATTCCAAGTTGCTTTGCTGTATTCGGATGTATCTGTACAATGGGATCGGGGTGCATTTTTCTGAGGGACTGAACCTGACGATGTTCAGAGTGATAATAGGGCTGGAACCTGCCACCTGTTATGAGGATCAGGGGGTATTCCTTAGCTAGATCTGGACGGCTGTAAGGGCTTTCAGGAGGCTCCTTAAATTCGGGTAGCGGATGATATCCCAACTTTTCAAGCGTTTTAGAATAAATTTCGATCTTCCCCGTTGGTGTTCCAAAACCAACCTTTTCATAACGCTTATGTACCTTCGGTATCGAAAGGAATCCTCCCCGACTCATAAAATCTTGGAAAGTGAGCCCTATCGGCTTTAGCCGATAATCATATACCTCCTCCAGTGTCTCCCAGGGCCAATCCTCTTCCTGACGTAGTTGAAGAGCTAATCCTCGCCAAATATCATAATCATCCCTTCGGTCATATTCCCCTTCTATCTTCCTTGGCATGGCCCGCTCACTTCCCACAATCCCTGAATAGGTCCATAACCAAGGTCTTTCAAGGTAGGAAGTAGAAGGCAATACATAATCAGCGAGCTGAGCGCTTGGTGTCATAAAAAAGTCTACCACCACATAAAGATCGAGGCTCTTTAGGGCTTCATAAACAAGTTTCGTATTGGCTTGAGTGACCATGGGATTGCTTGAGAGGGTAATCATCGCTCGAACCGGATAAGGTTTTCCCGATAAAATCGCTCTATAGACCGTCGGTGCGTGAGCATAGCATTCATAAGAGCTGCGATTATTCGCCGCCCTGCCCCAAACCTTTAAGACTTGAGACTGCACTGCATCATAACCTTGTCGGGACATCAGACGGAAGCGGTCGATCCCCAGGGTTTTTCCAATTTGTTGGGTTGAAAGCCTGTCATGAGCCACGATTTCCTGCTCATGAATTAAGTTAGGGTAAGGGGAAGGAAAAATATCACCGCCCGGTGTATCTATGTTCCCTGTGATCGCTGATAAAATGTAATGGGCATGGAGAGCTTGAATGGAATTGGCCTGGTGTTCGAGTCCCATCCCATGGTTGGTCACTCCCGGTTTTAAGGTCGCATACCATTCAGCGGCTTGGCGAATTTTTGGGCCAGGGATCCAAGTAATCTCAGCAACCCTGTCAATCGAGTAGCTCTGAACCCATGTCTTTAATTGGTCAAACCCATAACACCATTTCTTCACGAATTCTTTGTCATATAAATCTTCTTCGATAATGTGATGAATCATTCCTAAGGCAAGCGCACAATCCGTGCCTGGTCGAATCTGGAGCCAGAGATCCGCATGGCTCGTACTGTCTGTCCTTCTTGGATCGATCACAATGATCTTTGCTTCATTGTCGCGCTTTGCTTTCTTAGCAGCTCTCCAGAAAGCATCCCAGTAACGAGGCCCTCCCCCACCCCAAAGGACGATGCAGCGCGTATGGGATCGGACTACGGGAAAGACCCGCCACCCGAAAAGTGTGTACCCCATCACACACGTGGGCCCGTAACAGATCTCTCCAGCTCCAATATGATTTGGAGATCCCAAGATATTGAAAAACCTCGCTCTTACCTCATCATGGGTTCGCCCCGTTCCGCTGGTTGTGGCAATGGCCTCAGGTCCATATTGATCGACGATTTTTCTCAACTCCGCACCGATTTCTGTGAAAGCTTCACCCCATGAAATGATATGCCATCTATTCTCCCCCCGTTTTCCTATGCGCTTCATTGGGTAATTCAGCCGCGCAGGATGATAAAAATACTCAACCACTCCTCTTCGTCTCGGGCACCCCTTAGAAATGGGATTGGAAGTCTTTGCTCCGGGAAATTCCTTGTCAGGATCAACCGAGACAAGACGATCACCGTCCACGGATGCTGCAAGTCGACAGGCATTGTGGCATTGGATACAAATGACCTTCTTGATTTCCATGCGGGTTCTTAAAGACAGTAGGATTTAAGATCTTTCTTAAAATGATTGCAATCCCGGAAGGCTATTGCCGCGGATTTTTGATTTCTTAGCACGCATATTTCTACAGAAATGGCCCCGATTGGTATTCCGATAAGGTATTATCATTTAGGTTGTCCTCCTTGCTGTGCTTTACCAATAGCATGTTCATACGGTTGTTTCAAGCTTTAACGGGCTGTTGAAAAGTCAAAAAACGGAAAGAATGTCATTCTGAGCGAAGCGAAGAATCTCGCTTTTTCAAGGTCTTGAGACCCTTCGCTTCGTTCAGGGTGACGAATGAGGGTTTTTTCAACAGGCTGTCAAGGCCTGATACCATTTGCCAAGGACAACCCCATTATTTACCCCTAGATTTTTTGTATCGCTTCACCAGATCGTGATAGGTCTTCACTCCTTGGTGAATTCGTTTCCTTTGATCATCCGATAAGGGTTTAACGATTCTTGCAGGATTTCCGGCTACGACCACATTGGAGGGGATATGAAAATTCTCTTTCACGATAGACCCCGCGCCGATCATAACATGGTCTTCACAAAAAACTCCGGCCATCAGAATCGAACCCATGCCTACTAAAACATAAGATTTTATCGTGGTGTCATGAAGAATGGCCCCGTGGGCAATAATAACATCGCTGCCGATCGAGACCATCCCTTCTTCTCCTACATGGACGACACTATTTTCTTGAATGCTTGTTCCACGACCAATGCTTATCTTCCCGAAATCGCCACGCAGTACGGCACCTGCCCCGATAAAACAATCGTCCGCTATCTCGACATTACCGATGATTGCCGCCTGAGGATGCACATAGGAGGTTTTGGCGATTTTTGGAATTTTGTTTTCAAATTGATAGATTGACATGGCGCGGTATCCTTTCTCTTTTGTTTGAAAGAAGTCTATCAGATTAGGATGAAAAATCAACGAGAACGAGTTCTTACTTTCTGCCGTGCTAGGAAGAACGTGATTGATTCATCAACATCATGCCTTCGGTGAGTTTCTTGGCCGACCTGTACTTCTTCTCGCGTAGGGGGGGATACGCGTGGAGGCTCAATTTAAACGGAGGCTGAATTTGGGAGTTGCTGCGAATTCAAGAACAAGCATTTGACCAAGTAACTTACCCAAGGCCTCGATCTAACTGTGAAGCTTTCGGTCGCCTGCAGAGATGAATGCTAAATTGAAAAAGCCTTAAGCTCTCCGGGTGCCATCTCGCTTATGGTCTTTTCTACCAGACCAGCCAGATCGACCCCGAGATCTCGTTGACCCCGGATTGGAACGAGCAGGCATTTGAGTTCCGAATACCCCTCCACCTGCTTTAATCTGTCAAAAATGCTCTCCACTTCAAAAGGCTGGATTTCCCGTAGATGGGTGAGGATGCCCCGGAGTTCGTCCTCATCATATCGTTCGAGAATATCGTGCTCCCTTAATTGCATGTGAGATTGCAGGTTGCTAATTGACCGAACATTTCCTTTAAAGATAAAGAGCGTTAGACTCCTGGGCTTGTCTTTTGTTACCTCCCTCCTTTCCCTCACCCACGCGGGCGCCATTTCATAATCCAATTCGTCTAGAATTCGCACATTCCTCAAGAATTTGACAAGATTCTCTTGATTGCGGAACCAGTGAAAGTGTGGGACCTCTTCCAATCCCAAGAGTTTTTCTTCTCCAACGTCCTCCTTTTCCCCTAAACGCTTTTTTAAGGTTTGCAAGAATTTTGAGAAATAGGTCCCCGCATTAAGATCCAGCCCCCTAAGTTCCTTATCTCGCTCTAGCTCACTTCTGGCATATTGGGGATATCTCGTTTTCAGGAGTGACTGAACGGCCTGAGTCTCTTTAAACCTGGTTTGAATCTCTCGATAAATGTCGGGGATCTCGGTGAAGAGCCCCGGAGGTGCGTCAGTGGTGGAAGTGGCCAGCCTGCACTTTTCCTGAAAATCCTCCATGATGCTTTTCAGGTACCTATAATTTTTATGAATCACCAGCTCTAAAGTTTCCACGTATCGTTGAATTCGAATCTCCCGTTCTCGAGCCTCTGACCGATTCGTTATGTTCATTTGAACCTCCGAACTTGTTCTTGGTCCCTGAATGGATCCGTTCCAAATTGTCAGAAAGACTTAAGAGTTACCCTTCCTGCCGACTGACGCCGTTTCATCTTCAGAAAGAATTGGTAAGAACTCACTTTGGGGTAGGTTTAATATACTAAAACCAGAGTTAAATATCAAACACTGAAGACTATGGGGTATAAGGTGCTTTCAGCAATAAGCAATTATTGAGCCTCCCAAAAGTAATGAAACTTGTTTTTGGGGCGTTCGTCTGGGATAGGGGAGGCTTTAGCTTCACGGATAGCCGAGACTTTCCAGTCTCGGCGAAAATGCGGTTGCCGGACAAGAATGTCCGGCCTATCGGGTTTTGAAATCGCTGCGTTCATCCCCGCCCATCCCGTTAAGACGGGACAGGCACGGCGGGGCATTCTGCAGCATTTTCTTAAACAACGTTCGATTTCCCTCAGATCGCCCTAGGATAAATATCAGCGCTCGACTCATAGGGAAAGGGTTTGCCTATGGAGTCCGATTCGGAGTTGGGGGTGGACGAGCTCGCAACCGATGGAAGTAAAGGGTATAAATACCAATGTGCTTTCAACAGGCTCAATAGTGATCTCATGGAATCTTGGGAAGATATCTTTTTTTTTGGTCAGAAGATTGGCCAGATGGATTTTTAGGCTTGCAGCAGCGCTTTCCTCAGAAAATGTGACCGGATGAAGGTGAGCATTAGGCAATACGGCCTCAGTCTTTTCTACGGGTTGAAAGAGGGTCATCTGTTTTGATAAACGGAGAAAAAGACTGGGATGGACCCTAAAGGCAGGTATCCAAAAGTAAACCTCCTGCCCTTCCCATTCTGATTGGATCATTTTGGGAAGGTTCGCTACCCGGGCAAGATCGGCATACGATTTTAGTGTGATGCCTGTGACGGCCACCCTCATCCTCCAAAATGGAAGGTAGACGGAGGAACCTCCTTTTCCTGGGACGACCTCAAATTTACCGGCCACCAACCTACCCGATGACGGGTTCCATGCAACGTGACATATCGTGCAAAAAAGGAGGATGCTTTCCCGCCCTCCTTTAAGTGCGTTTCCACAGTTGGGGCACAGTGTTGACATGGGCCTGATTTGCCAATGTTCAGGTATCCCCGACGGGGCTTCGTCAAGTACCAAATCTTTTTCTGGACCGATCACCTTTCCAAGTATCCCATCAACAATGGCCCCGTTACGTACGAAAACTGGAAAGAAAACCAAACTTCCGAGTTCGCCGATGAATTCACGATGAAATGGAGGTTGATTCAGAAGACTCCCTTCAAGCACTTGAAACTGTTTCTGGATCAGCATAACTGCCTCTTGGAGGGACATTTGAGGCTTGATGAACGTTCCCTGGATTTCCCCAGAGGCGAAGCGAAGCTTCAATGCCTGAGGCTTGATTCCTAATGTCGCAGGAAGCATCCGGTGAGAAGAAGCAAGAAGGGTTGCATCGAGCATTCGGTTTCGAACCTCAAAGGGAATGACCGAATAAGCCACCCCTTTAAAGCGCCAATAGGGGATAAAGATGAGATTCTCTGATGAGGCTTTGAGTGCGGGAAGACAGTAACAGAATTGGCTAGGAGTCCAGAGATAGAGTTTTACATGGCAATAAGAGCAGGTGAGAAGTCGGTCAGTTTCTTCCAGTGAAATGGGGGCTCCGCACTGCGAGCACTGGAGTTCAATCTCCCAAGACAATCTCATCATAAGAAACCGATCATGAATTGCAAACCGCCTGCCTGCCAACCGCCACAGGGAATGGCATGGAGCATGTGGAGCGGGCCTCCGATCGTCAATGACGCAGGCAGAAGCCCCTGCCTACCGGCAGGCAGGTGTGGCTACGTTTTGTCTGGGTGTCTCCGGTTCTGATGAAATCACCCAAGTTTTTCACCGCAGCCATTACAGTAATCGGAATTAGGGAGATTCTCAGCCCCGCAGTGAGAACACTTCTTCGGAGGGGCCTTGGCCTCAACCGACTGTCCGCACCTTGGGCAAAATTGGGCTGTGGGCGGAAGGTTCTTGTTGCATTTTGAGCATTTGTCAAAGACGAGTAAATGAGAGCCACAGTAGGGACAAAAGACCGCTTGTTTGGGCACAGCGTGCTGGCACTGGGGACAGCGGTTTCCTTTTGACGGGGGTGTTGATGTGGCCCCGCTGTAAAGGTTGGCCAACATTGCAGGCATCATCAAACCTACGCCCATTCCCATAGCCGCTCCGGCTTCACCCTGTGATTCGGAAGCTTTCTCCAGGGCCATGGCAGCCTTCATCTGGAGGAGACGATTCAGATCGTCAAAGGCATTGAGCCGGCTCTTATCATCGATCGCTTTTTGAACGTCGAGGGGGGGTGTAATCGAATTGATGTAGAGATTGGAAAGCCCAAGCCCGAACCGGCGGAAATCGTCTCCGAGCGTCTTCACTAACTCCCCGGCCAGATCTTCATATCGACCCGGGAGATTAAAGATCGTATCGAGTTTTCCCCCCAAGAGATCATTGATTCGCGAAACGATCACCTGGCTCAGGTAATCCTCAATGGCTTCCGTTGTATAGATTCCTTGAGTCCCGACGAGCGTGTTAATGAGCAACACCGGTTGAAGAACTTGGACATTGAAAACGCCGAAGGCACGGAGTCGGATAAGTCCTAGTTCCGAGTCACGAAAGGCCACTGGATCTTTAGTCCCCCATTTGAGATTGAGAAAGACTTTCATGTTGACGAAATAGACTTCCGCCCGGAGTGGACTCGTCATTCCCCAGGGAGCACTAAGAACACGAGTAAGAATTGGAAGATTTGCTGTCTTGAGCGTGTGGCGACCTGCACCAAAGGCGTCATAGGCTTTGCCATTATAGAAAAAAACAGCCGATTGGCTCTCCCGAATGATCATCTGGGCACCGTACTTGATGTCTCCCGAACCCTTTTCCGGAATACGGTGGACGATTTCCCTCCCGGTTTCATCAAACCATTCAATGATCTCAAGAAAAATAATATTGCTTGTTCCCATATCGGCCTCCTCAGGATGGTGTGAAATCTATAGGGACAGATTGCAAAAGTCAAGCCAAAATAGGGACATTGAGGCCAAAACCCTATAATCTCAATAAAATTAGCGTTTCTGATTCACCCTCTGCCATTTTAAAAAAAAGGAAAATTCAAGATGGTGGCAACCAAAACTGGATTTCTCTTTTCCAGGAAATGACAAAAATGGACACGACAGGTACAAACCCTTAAAATTTCTCAAATCTCAC
>Ga0315282_10010417_pt1 | contig 14586 bp, 12 predicted proteins | sample YL17G07_20_MG_FD_203693 | JGI IMG/M metagenome (GOLD analysis project Ga0315282, IMG submission 203693) | Sediment microbial communities from Yellowstone Lake, YNP, Wyoming, USA - YL17G07_20 | ecosystem: Environmental > Aquatic > Freshwater > Lake > Sediment | place: USA: Wyoming | collected...
CGCGGCAGTTGAGATTGCTTCGACCCGTGAAAAGCACCCGGGTCTCGCAATGACACATGCTGCTGCGAGGAGCGGCCCGTTGGTGGTCTCGTTTCATCGCTCAATCAGCGACGAAGCAATCCCGTAAACAAATTCGACAGCGGCAGTTGAGATTGCTTCGACCCGTGAAAAGCACCCGGGTCTCGCAATGACAAATGCTGCTTTAATTATGTCATTGCGAGGAGCAGCCCGTTGGTGGTCTCGTTTCATCGCTCAATCAGCGACGAAGCAATCCCGTATACAAATTCGACAGCGGCAGTTGAGATTGCTTCGACCCGGGAAAAGCGTCCGGGTCTCGCAATGACACATGCTGAAACGTGAATTCTATATTTAGAGAGGAACTCAGCTCATGTATCATTTTGATTGGCCGCTGTTTTGGAAATACCTCTGGCCTACTACCGCCCTGGCGGACCCGCTCATCCGCAATGGCCTGATCGTCACCATTGTCGTCAGCGTGATAGCGCAGGCCCTGGGCGTGATCCTGGGACTGTTTGCTGCATTGGCCAAGATGTCTAAATTACCGCCCTTGCGCTGGATCGCGGATGCTTACATCTGGTACTTTCGCGGCACGCCCTTGTTGGTTCAGATGGCGCTGCTATTCTTCGGGTTGGGGGTGACGCATATCTATGACTTCCCGGATATCCATTTCTGGATCCTGTCCATTTCGGGCGCCATCCAGGCTGGCACGCTGGCGCTGGGTGTTAATGAAGGCGCCTACATGGCCGAGATCGTGCGCGCCGGCATCGAAGCGATCGACATCGGGCAGATGGAGGCGGCCAGGTCGCTGGGTATGTCTTTCGCCAAAGCGATGCAGCGCATCGTGCTTCCCCAGGCATTAAAAGTAATCATCCCCCCGCTCGGCAACGAGTTCAACAATATGATGAAGACCACCTCTATCATGGTGGTGATTTCCGCCAGCGATTTATTCTATGGCTATACCCAGGTCAACGCGCGGGTCTTCAAGCCCTTCGAGCTTTTCATCGACGCCTCACTGTACTACCTGGCCCTTACCACTGTCTGGACCTTCATCCAAGCGCGCATCGAGGGCAGACTGGGTGAGCGTAAAACGGTGGTGAAGAGTGTGGGCATGTTCGAACGCATGTTTGCCAAAGGAGGTCATTAATGGCTTCACTAGCTGCTCCTAAACATGACGTGGATGAGAATGCAGTAGTTAAATTCATCAACGTCAACAAGTATTTCGCCGACCTGCATGTGCTGCAGGACGTCAGTCTCGAGGTGCGCAAGAACGAGGTGGTGGTGCTGATCGGCCCTTCAGGGTCGGGCAAGAGCACCTTATTACGCAGTATCAACCATCTGGAGAGGATCAACAGCGGTTATATCTACGTTTACGGGCGCATGATCGGCTATTACGAGAAGCACGGCCAGTTACACGAGGAATCGGAGAAGAATATTGCCCGCCAGCGCGCCGAGATCGGCATGGTATTCCAACGCTTCAACCTTTTTCCGCACATGACCGCCCTGGAAAACATCATCGAGGCGCCCATGAACGTGCGCAAGACGCCGCGCAGCCAGGCCATCGCCGACGGCGAGCGCCTGCTGGCGCGGGTCGGCCTGGCGGATAAGCGCAACCATTACCCGAGCCAGTTGTCCGGCGGGCAGCAGCAGCGCGTGGCGATCGCGCGTGCCCTGGCCATGAAACCCGGCCTTATGCTGTTCGACGAGCCGACTTCGGCCCTCGACCCGGAAATGATCGGCGAGGTGCTGGATGTAATGAAAGAGCTGGCAGGTGAGATGACCATGCTGGTCGTCTCGCACGAGATGGGTTTCGCTAAGGCCGCCGCCGACCGCATCCTCTTCATGGACGAAGGTAAGATCATCGAGGATACCACCCCAGATGAGCTGTTCACCAACCCGCGCGAGGAGCGCACTAAGGCCTTCCTGAGCAAGATCCTGCATCAGTGAGAAATTTGTGCCGCGAAGAAGAGAAGAGGGAAACCACAGCACCTACAATCTCAGCTTATTTGTTAATTTGCGTATACCTCGTCACGGATGCGCGTTTGCGGAGCGGCGAAAAAGCCAGGAGTTTAGTTTCGGACGAAACCGACCAGAAAAGCACCCGCCGTTTAGTGCTGGCTGTGGTCGTTTCCATTTTGTTCCTGCTTTTAGCGCCCCTGTTCAACTATTTCCGCTTTGGCCGACTGGGGACGGGAATATTCCCGGGTTGGTTTGGAGTGGGGATAATGGGGCTGGGGATCGCTCTGCGCGCCTGGTCGACCAGGGTGCTTGGCCGGTTTTACACACGCACCCTGCTGATTACCCCAGACCATGGCGTGGTTCAGGAAGGCCCGTACAGATTGGTTCGACACCCCGGTTATTCCGGTAGCCTGCTGGTGTGGATCGGGGCCGGGCTGGCAGCCTCAAACTGGATTGTCTTTTCGATAGTCACATTGGTGTGTTTGATTGCCTACATTTATCGAATTCAAAGTGAAGAAGCCATGTTAATCGCCAGGTTTGGCAAAGAATTTGAGGAATACATCCAGCGCACAAAGCGCTTGATTCCATATTTATATTAGTGGATCAGCGTGGATTGTCAGCGCTTCTTATGGTATCATCGGCTGACCTTATATTTTAGCCGTTGTTCACGGATGAGGAGGCAGCATCGCCGCGACGAATCAGTCAGCATTGAATCAGCAGGCAGCGCTAAAGAGCGAGTTTACCGTTGAAGGTGCTTATCTTTATAATCGCTCGAGCACCACGCGCTGGATCTTTTCCCATTTGTGGAAGCATAAAATATTGCTCATCGTGACCCTGGGCGGATACACGCTGAGTATGATCCTAAATAACGTCGCGCCGCTCCTGCTGGGTCAGGCGATGGGTGAAATCCTGAATCCTACTGCTGCTGACGCCCTTTTGAGAATCGCGCTGGCGATCCTGGCGGTTCTGGTCCTGAATAGCGTATTTGGTATTATTGGCAGTTTCACCAACGAGGGCCTCGGCAAAGGTTTCGCCGCCGATGCGCGACAGGAACTCTACGCCAGCCTGCTGGGTAAAAGCCAGACTTTCCACGACCGGCAGCGAGTGGGCGATATTATGGCGCGGGCCACGGATGACGTGAACTTGCTCAGCGACATGATCGCCCCAGGCGCTTCCTTTATATTTTCGGTCGTCACCGGCTTTGCCACTCCCATCCTGTTTATCGGTTTAGTAGACGCGCGACTGTTGTTGGTGCCGGTGATTTACGCCGGCGTTTATACCATTTTGGTGGTTCGTTACAGCCGGACGCTGAACCCGATAACCCGCCTCCAGCGCAATCAGTTCGGCAAGACCAACGCCGGTCTGGAAGAAACGATTTCGGGCATCGAGGTGGTCAAAGCCAGCGCCCAGGAAGGCTACGAACGCGACAAGTTTCGAGAGAATGTTCGCCTGTACCGGGATTACTTTGTCCGGCAGGGAATGCTCGAAGCACGCTATTTGCCGTTGCTGGCTTATGGCCTGGCGGTTGGTTTGCTGTTCCTGCATGCCATGATTTTGTTCAAGCAGGGTCAGGTGACCATTCCTCAGATCGTGTCGGTGATGGCCCTGATGAATGTCTTACGCTGGCCGACCTTTGCTTCAATTTTTGCCTGGTCCTTAATGCAGCAGGGTATTTCTAGCAGCCAGCGTATTTTACAGATCATCGAGGCGCGCACTGAACTGGACGAAAATGTGGGCGGCTATAAGGCAACCGTTGCAGGGGCGATTACCTTCGATCAGGTGACCTTCCACTACGACAATACCCCGATCCTGTCTGATGTTTCATTCCACATCCGCCCAGGGCAGACCATTGCCATTGTCGGCCAGACTGGCTCCGGTAAAACCGCCCTGACTCAGCTTGTCAACCGGACCTATGATGTGAGCAAAGGCCGCGTCCTGATTGATGGCGTGGACGTCCGCCAATGGGATCTTACCGCACTGCGTTCGCAAATCTCCCGCATCGAGCAGGACATATTTCTGTTTTCGCGCACTATTGCAGAAAATATTGCCTTTGGCGCTACCGGCGCGACCCAAGAGCAAATCGAACAGGCCGCCCGTGAAGCCCAGGCCCACGATTTCATCTTATCCTTCAAGGAGGGTTATCAAACGGTGATTGGTGAGCGCGGCACTACTCTATCGGGCGGGGAGCGGCAGAGGATCGCCCTGGCGCGTGCATTTTTGAGTAATCCGCGCATCCTGGTTTTGGATGACTCGACCAGCGCCATCGACAGCGCTACCGAAGACGAGATCCAGAAAGCGATCCAGCGGGCGCAGCAAGGCCGCACGACCCTGTTGATCACGCACCGCCTGTCAAAGATTCGTTGGGCGGACTATATCCTGGTGCTGGACAAAGGCTATATCGCAGCCAGCGGTACCCATGAGGAGCTGTTACGGCGCTCTATCCTTTACCGCCGCATCTTTGCCCGTTATGAGGTGAATCTGCCTCCACTGGAAAGGGAAGCACCAGCTTAGTCGGCATAATTAATCACAATCCTTTCTCAATGTCATTGCGAGCCGTCTTCGGCGACACCCTTGGTGCACCTGCAGGAGTGAGCAATCTCACAATTGAGTCCGAGATTGCTTCACTCGCTAAGAAACTCGTTAGCAATGACATTATCAATAGATATTTTCGGATAGATACTAAGGATAACTACTGATGGGATTTTTTATGGATGGTCTGGATGCTGAGGCCTTTGACCGCCATTACAGCGATCTGCAATTGGTACGGCGTATTGTCGGTTATTTCCGTCCCCAGTTTCGCCGGATGATGTTGGTTGCTGCGGCGGTCGTGTTAACGTCTCTTAGCCAAACCTATCTGCCCGTGTATATCTCGAAAAGTCTGGACCAGTTGCAACAGAATGGGGCGGCCACGAACCTGACGACCATTGCCCTCGTCATTACGCTGCTGGCATGCGCCTCGTGGGGTTTCAACGGCATCCGCGGCTGGCAGTCGTCGAAAGCCGTGGGGGACGTTGTCCTGAAGATCCGTAATGACGCCTTCGACGCGGTATTGAAACGCGATCTATCCTTTTACGACGAGGTCTCGTCAGGCAAAATCGTCAGCCGCGTGACTTCGGACACTCAGTCCTTTTCACAGGTCGTCACCCTGACGATGGACTTACTCAGCCAACTGCTGTTCATCGTCCTGCTGATGATTTATTTGTTCAATGTCAATGTCCGTCTGACCCTGATGACCCTGGCGCTGGCGCCATTTATCATCTTTGCGGCTCTGGCCTTCCGGCGGATCGCCCGCACGACCATCACCCAATCACGGCGTATCAACGCCGAAGTCAGTTCCCATATCCAGGAGACGGTTAGCGGCATCAGTGTCGCCAAGACTTTCCGGCAGGAAGCAGCCATCTATGATGAATTCCTAAAGGTCAACCGACGCTCCTTCCTGGTCAATCTCCAGACGGGTTTCGTCTTCAGTGGGATCTTTCCGATCCTGAATATCCTGTCTGGGGTGGGGACGGCGGCCCTGGTGTATTTCGGCGGACAAAGCGCTAGGCAAGGTATCCTCACCGCCGGGGATTGGTATTTATTCATCCAGGGCATGGGCTTGTTCATGATCCCGCTGACCAGTATTGCCTCATTCTGGAGCCAATTCCAGATTGGGTTGGCGGCGGGCGAACGCGTCTTTGCCTTGATCGACGCCGAACCGAAGGTCGTACAAAATGATGCCGCGAAATTGCCAAAGGTGCGCGGCAAGATTCGCTTCGATCACGTCGAATTCAGCTATAACAGCTCCGAGCTGGTTTTGCAGGATTTCTCGCTGACGATTAACGCCGGAGAAACGTTAGCGCTGGTCGGGCATACCGGCTCGGGTAAATCCAGTATCGGCAAATTGATCGCACGCTTTTACGAATTTCAAGGGGGACGGTTGTCCATCGATGGTGCGGACATCCGCGCTCTGGACCTGGACGACTACCATGCGCACCTGGGCATTGTGACCCAAACCCCATTCTTGTTTGATGGCACGGTGATAGATAACATCCGTTACGGGAAGAGGAGCGCCAGCGATGAAGAAGTACGGCAGGCGGCGCAGAAAGTCGGCGGTGGCGATTGGATCGACGGCCTCTCCAATGGCCTGGAAACGCAAGTCGGGGAACGCGGGGCAAATCTGTCGATGGGGCAGCGCCAGTTAGTCGCTCTGGCGCGGGTGGTCTTGCAAAATCCCTCTATTTTCATCCTGGACGAAGCAACGGCCAGCATCGATCCGCTGACCGAGACCTTGATTCAGGAAGGACTAGATACAGTACTGGAACACCGTACTTCGATAGTTATTGCCCACCGGTTATCGACTATCCGCCATGCCGACCGGATCATTGTCCTACGCCAGGGGAAGATCATCGAACAGGGCAATCACGAGTCCCTGCTGGCTCACGGTGGTCATTACGCCGAGCTGTATAATACGTATTTCCGGCACCAGTCGCTAGAATATATTGAACAGGCTGGAAATACGTCGAGTAAAACCTAGGGATATAATCAGTCTAAGCTCCAAACTCAATACAAATCCATGCCCAATCCCCAATTCCTCCCCCTTCGTGAAGTTCGCCCTTCCGGTTGGATAGAATCCTTCCTTAAGACCCAGGCAGCCGGCCTGACCGGCCACCCTTCCGTCCATGGCTATCCGTACGGCCAAAAATTTTGGGGCAGTCCCAATGAGGATACTGGCCCTTATGCGGCCTGGTGGCCTTATGAGCAGACGGCTTACTGGCTGGATGGAGCGCTTAAGTGCGGCTATCTGTGCGGCGATGAAGGGCTTTACCATATGGCGCTGGAAGAGATTGATAGCGCCATTGACCACGCCGCGCCGGATGGCTTTATTGGCCCGGAAAGTATGCGTAAGAAGGACCGCTGGCCCTACGCGGTCTTCTTCCGGGCAGTGCTGGCTCAATATGAAATCACCGGCGACCCGCGCTACCTGAACGCCCTGGCCCGGCATTACCAATCCACCCCGCATCCGATGGACTGGGACCGGGACGTGACCGGGGTCGAAAGTCTGGTATACCTGAACCGGCAGACCGGCGACCCGGCCCTCCTCGAGCAGGCTGAAGACCTTTACCGCCGCTTCAATATCAAATACCCGCAGCACGACTGCTCACTCCAAACCTTGAAATCAGATAAAAAAATCTCGGAACACGGGGTCACATTCAATGAGATCGCCAAACTGGCGGCAATTCTTTATTCAGTTACCGGTAAAGCGGAATACCGCCAGGCTGTAATGCACGGCTACGCCAAGCTTGACCGGGATCAACTCCTGGCGGATGGGCTGCACTCCTGCTCGGAGGACCTGCGCGGGCGTGACCCGCTCGACAGTCATGAGACCTGCGATATCAGCGATCACACCTGGGCCCTGGGGTACCTGCTGCAGATTACCGGGGACGTAAAATACGCCGATCGCATTGAAAAGATCATCTTCAACGCCCTGCCCGGGGCGGTCACCAAGGATTTCAAAGCCCTCCAGTACTTCTCCTGCCCCAACCAGGTGATTGCCACCCACACCAGCAACCACAACCGTTTAATGCGCGGCTTCAACTGGATGTCCTACCGGCCTGACCATGAAGTGCAGTGCTGCCCCGGTAACGTTCATCGCGCTATGCCGAATTATGTGGCCCGCCAGTGGATGAAAGGCAGCGAAACTGAGCTCATCGCAGCCCTGTATGGGCCCTGCCGCCTGCAGACCCACCTGGCCGGTGTACCGGTCAGCATCATGGCCCGCACGGCCTACCCCAGCCAACAGGCCATCGAATTTGATATCCAGCCCGCCAGGCCGGCACGCTTTACTTTCTCTGTCCGTATTCCCGGATGGTGCCATGGCGCCCGGCTTACCCTCAATGGACAGCCCCTCGACCTGCCCTTTTTACCCGGTAGCTTCCTGCCGGTTGAACGCCAATGGCAGCCGGGCGATTGCCTGCGGCTGGACCTGCCTTTTGAGTTAGCCATGCAGCGTTTCCCCAAAGGCGGGATCAGCATTGATTACGGCCCGCTGACCTTCAGCCTGCCTATCGCCGCCCAGGCGGAAATTGAAGCGGGGGATTCGACCAACGACCAGCGCCGGGTGATCCACGAAAAATTATACACACCCCGCCCCAAAGGCGCCACCCAGGCTTTCCCGGCCTGGGAACTGACCCCCGCCAGCCGCTGGAACTATGCCCTGTGTGTGGATGAGCAGTCCCTGACCCGCCTGGTGCAGATTCAGTGGAACGGCCCCTCTGCCGCACCCTTTGATCCCGCTCAGCCTTTCGTTACCTTGCGCGTCCCCGCCCGGACGGTTAGAGGTTGGGATCTGCAGCCGCGCCATGACGTGCGCCAGGAGAACAATTGGGTTTTTCGTGGCCAATGGAAACACGGTATACGCCGGTTCAAGGGCACGTTTACCTTCACCCCGCCGCTGCCAGGCGTCAAAACCCTCAAAGCGCGCCTGGGCCAGGAGATCGAGTGGATCGAGCTGGTCCCGTATGGGTCCACCCTGCTGCGGCTGACGGTTTTCCCGCAGGGGTGAGCAATCTCTACGTTGGCAGTGAGATTGCTTCGCTCACGGGGACGTTCGCTCGCAATGACAACCCTTTTTCATCCATCTCCAACTGGTGGACCGAATAGTTCTCATAAGTTCCGGTGCCCAATGTCGCCACAATTCCAGCGATTCCCGGTTGACCTTAGCGTCCGGATAGCCGGCCAGCTCTTTGGCAAAGCGCAGGGTTGAGCTTGAAAACATGGGGGTGCGGAACTGGCCGGCCAAGAAGCCAGCGGCTCAACCTGAAACTTTTTACACCAATTGGAAGGATTCAGGTTTTTGTTATGAGCGTGCATACGCACGCTCATAACAAAAACCTGGTGATTATAAACTGACCTCTTTACCCAGCTCGGCTGACTTATACAGGGCCTCCATCACCTCGGAAGTGATCATGACCTGGTCGATATTGCCCCGGTTCTTGACGTTTTCATTGGCGGACTTGACAAAGCTGTCCAGCTCGTCGTAGAACATGTCAGCTTTGTGATAGGAAGGAATAATTTCGGACAGCACGCCCTTATTGGCGGTATACACTTTGAAACTACCGAAGTAATCAAGCTTGACCCCGGCTTTGTCGCCCAGGAACTCGACAAACATGGCCGATTCGCCGATATTCTGGGCCCAGGCGCCGTTCAGGGTGATGGTCGGGCCGGCAGTGCGCACCAGCCCGGTGACAAAGTCTTCCACGTCATAGGTGCCGTTGTAATCGGGCGGGCCGGCCCACATATCAATGTAGGCATAATTGGGCATGTCTTTGCCCAACTGGCTGTGGATTTCGCCTGAGACGGTCAAGACTTTGGGCAGACCGATGCTGTAAAAGATCAGGTCGAGGAAATGCACGCCCCAGTCGATCAGCACGCCGCCTCCCGAGTGGGCTTTTGTGGTAAAGGGCCCGCCGAGGCCGGGTATGGAGCGGTGCGCCCTGAAAGAGCAATATGTATGATATAGATTACCCAGCTCACGCGCGTCGATCATTTCTTTTATTTTAATAACCGAGGTGTTAAAACGGTTGCACACCCCGATGTTGAGTATTTTGCCGTTGCGATCGGCGGCGGCCTTCATGGCTTTGACCAATTCCAGATTGACCGAGGCCGGTTTCTCACACAGCACGTTTTTGCCGGCGTCCAGGCAGGCGATGGCGATGGGGGCATGGGTATCATTGGGAGTACAGACGGATATGGCCGCTACCTCCTGGTCGCTCAGGATGTCCCTGAAATCTACCACGGTATGGGGTACATGGTACTGTTGGGCCAGCGCTTCGGCGCGTTCGGGGATGATGTCGCACAGATACTTGATCTCTACCGCCGGGTTTTTAGCATAACAAGGTACATGCTGGTTGCGCGCAATTGTCCCGCAGCCGATCACGGCTACTTTGGTTTTATTCATGGTCCATCTCCTTAGTATGATCGTTACAGTTTTAATAGAGCCAGTTTTTGGTTCAGGAATTCAACGGCCAGGCGAATGTCTTTTTCGGGATGGTCGCCGGCTTCACGTACGATGGTTAAAAAGCCCTTATATCCCACGGCTGCCAGGGCTTTGAGATATTCATCGAAATTAACCTGCCCCATGCCCGGGGGCGTTTCAAGGAAATAATCCTGGAGATTCAGATCTTCGATGCCTCCCTCGGCAAAGAAATTGTAAATGCGCTCGGGGTCCTCTTTTTTCTTCATAACCCCCTCCTTGGCGTGGGTGTGGACGATGTAATCTTTGAGGATATGCACTCCCTGTACCGGATCATCTCCGGTGACCATCACCAGGTTGGCCGGGTCAAAATTGACCCTTACCCCCCGGGAGGACAGGGAGCCGAGGAAACGCTTTAGCGTGCTGGCTTTCTCGGGGCCGGTTTCAATGGCGAAGTATGCGCCGACCTGGTCGCCGTATGTTCCCAGGTTTTCGCAGGCTTCCTGCAATATTTTCCAGCGCGGGTGGCTGTCTTGATCGGGAACCACGCCAATGTGGGTGGTAAAGACATGCGTGCCTAAATCCAGGGCCAGGTCCATGATCCGTTTGGATTTTTCGATTTTCCAGGCATTGTCGGCCGGCCTGGCAAATCCATGCCCGCCAAGGTCTCCCATGACGGCCGAAACAACCAATCCATCCACCGTTGGCAATGGTGATTGTGCTGATTAAGATTCTATCACCCATTGGGCTTATTTATCATGGCGGAATGAATTAATCAAATTCCCTTGCGAAGATTAGCCGATGCATCTCGCGGTTTACCCTGTACCCTTCGCAAGGTTAACCGGCCATGGTCCTGAGACCTCTGTGATTGTCATTGCGAGGCTTCCTAGCCGAAGCAATCTCACTGCTACTATAGAGATTGCTCACCCCTGTGGGTGCACCAAGGGTGTCGCCGAAGACGTCTCGCAATGACAGAGACCCTTGTTTTCAGCCGCAAGGTGATCGGCCTCCCTTGCGAAAGTTACAATCGCCGTGAAATTGGATAGTTTGACCGCTCAGACTACTCTTCTGGAGCAAGGCCCAGGATCTTAGCGGCGTTGCCGTAGAAAAACTGGCCGATCTCCTCGGGGGTGCGTCCCAGGCCGGTGAGCAGCTCGGTCCACCAGCGCTCGTCCTGGGTGTAATCACCCTGGGGGTAGTTGTCGGTGCCATACAGGAACTGCGCCATGGGGAAATCTTCCACGCCCGGCATGCGGTGCGCCCAGACCCAGCGCCCCCAGCCGGGGGTGCAGTCGGCGAAGCAGTTGGGCAGGCGCTCGCACAGGGTGATGGTCTCCAGGTACGAGGCCCCTCCGCCGAAGTGGGCGAAGATGAAGTTGATGCCCGGGTGCCGCCGCGCCGGGACTTCGAAGTGGAAGGGCGTGGCGGTCAGGGTGCTGATGCGCATCTTCGGGTTGGTCTCGCTGGGGGCCAGCCAGCCGCAGTGCGACAGGCAGGCCAACCCGAGCTTTTCCACCGTATCCCACACCGGCTCGTAAATCTCGTCGTTGGGATCGAAGCCCAGGTTGGGGAACATCTTGACGCACTTGAAGCCGGCCGCGGCGTAGTGTTCGATCTTCTGGATGTTGCGCTCGCGCGCCTCGCGCAGGTCAAGGTACACCGAGCCGTATAACCGCCCGGGGTGCTTGCGGCAGGCGGCCAGGACGGCCTCGTCGGTTTGCCCGGAAGAGGGGCGTTCGGACCATAGATCACCTGGGTAGGCATGCACAAGCCCGCCCGCCACGCCGTGGTCGTCCATGATGCGCACGTAGTCGTCCATGTCCGGGCCGCTGTCGAGGTTGAAATGCAGGTGGAAATCGAATTTTCTCATTTTATTTCTCCCTTTTCAAGTTTACTTGAACCTGGTGCTTTGTGCAATTTTTAATGTCATTGCGAACCCCCGTCCGGGTCAGTATCGTATTTCTGTAAACAGAAAGGGGGTGAAGCAATCCCTTCTGCCGGTAATCATGTCCAATTGTGGGGATTGCTCACCCCTGCGGGCGCGCCAAGGGTGTCATCACTCAGGGGTTTGGCGAAGGGAGGGATTGAAAGAATCGCTTTTCGCAATGACATCTGGTTAATGCAATTGCAAGAGCCAAAAGTTTCAGGCTTTTCAATTGGGCCGCCGCTGTGGTAGAATAAGGTAGATTTTGTAAAGGCATCTCGACAAAGGGTTAGTGATGATGATTCGCCTCTGGCAGGTCTGAGCGGAGCCCACACGGGGTCTACGCCTTGAACACAACCGTTTCCCGCACATAGTAAGACGGGACGCTGTGTTCCCTGCCTGACATTCCATCTTTTCAAGTTGGGCTTCGCTGAATATGTAGCCTGGGAATGAATTCCCAGGCTACTTTTGTTGGCTCCTTGCGGTTTTTTTTATTTCACCTGGCCTGCCCGCTTGAAAGGAGTTGTTATGTCGATGCCATCCCATCCCAACCATTTCGATCCAGAAACCTTCCATACGCAAAACTTTATCAGGAACCCGCGCCTGGTAGCCAGCCTGGTTGCGCAAAGCCAGATCGGCCCGGACGACGTTGTCTATGAAATCGGCCCCGGCCTGGGGATCATCACCGCCCAACTCGTACGGCGATGCAGGCAGGTGGTGGCGATCGAGAAAGACCCGGTGCTCTCGGCCGGGCTGCAGCGGAGATTCGCCGCCCAGCCGAACCTTACCATCCGCACGGCTGATTTTTTGGCCTATCCCCTGCCGTGCAAACCTTACAAGGTCTTCGCCAATATCCCGTTCAACATCACCTCGGCCGTGGTAGCCCGGCTGGCGGGGGCGCCCAACCCGCCCGAGCAGGCTTATCTGAGCATGCAAAAGGAGGCTGTCGAGATGTTCATGGGCAGCCCGCGTGAATCACTGCGCTCGGTGCTGCTCAAGCCCTGGTTCGAGCTGGCGCTGGTGCACCGCTTCAACCGCCAGGATTTTACCCCCGTCCCGCACGTGGATGTAGTGTGGATCCGCATGTGTAAAAGAAGCCCGCCTCTGGTGAGTCACGCCGACCGCCAGCTTTTCCGAGATTTCGTCGTATATGCCTTTACCACCTGGCGCCCGACTCTGGGCAGCCTGCTCAAAGAGGTTTTTTCCTGGGGCCAGCTCAAGCCGGTCAGCCGGGCGTTGAGCCTGGACCTGGAGGTCGGCCCATCGGCTGTGTCTTTCGACCAGTGGCTTGGCCTGTACGGTTACCTGAAAACGGTTGGCAATGGAGGCGCCGTCCAGGCGATGGCGGGCAGCGAGCAGCGCCTGCGGCGACAGCAAGGCCGGCTGAAGAAGGTTCACCGTACCCGGAAATGATAAAAACTGCTATAAATAATATATGAAGCCCGTACCACGCCCGCTGCTCGAGTTTGGCATCCTGTTCCTGCCGGCAATCCCGGCCTACCTGTGGCTGTGGCCGAACGTCAGCGGTGCCCGGGAGCAGGCCGTCCAGATTGTGGTGTACTTTTATTTCCTGGCCGGTGGGCTGTGGATTGGGCTGCGGCGATGGAACCTGAGCCAGCTTGGACTGAACTGGAAGGGGCTGGGGCTGAGCCTGGCCTGTGGGCTGGCGCTGCTGGTGGGGCGCCTGCTGGTCATCTTTTCGGTGAGTTGGAACCAGCCTTCACCGTCGTTCAACCCGGCGCGCCTGGGAGGTGAAACTCTGTATTATGTTGGCCTGGTCGGGTTGGTGGAAGAGCTGCTCTTTCGCGGGCTGCTCTACCGCATCCTGGAAGAGTGGCGCGGGGTGCGCTGGGCCATTTGGGGAACCAGTCTGGGTTTTGTGCTCTGGCACGTTTTCGGGCAGGGGCTGCTGGTGAGCCTGGCCGGCTTTATTATCGGCCTGGTGTTTGCCCTGGTGCGTTGGCGGGCAGGCGGGATTGCCGGATTGATCCTCGTGCATGGCCTGGCCGACATTACCTCGGCCGAACTGCTGCCGTCGATAGATATCAGCCAGCTCGGGCGCCCGGCCATAACTCACCCTACCCTGCTCATCCTGGGCTATTTGCTGATCCTCCTGCTACCGATGTACCTGTGGAAGATCCATCCGTGGGTCGAGGAGAAGTTTACACCGCGACGCCTTGGCCGGTCAGGCAGATAAGGGGTTACCCCGGTCTTACTCCTGGCAAAATTCCGGCCAGCGGCGGAAGTTTTCTATTTTCATTGCTATAAAGGCCCCGCCCTTATCCTTGAAATAGCTCTGCACCGGGACGAACTGCGAGCGGTGATGCTTGAAGGCTTCCAGCTTGCGCTGGGCGTACGGGCGGATGTCCACCAGCAGGTCGGCTGGGTCGGACTTATTCGTCTCGGCAGGCACTTCGGGGTCGGGGTACACCGCGCACCACGCTCGTCAGTGCGCCCGAAGCAACTGTCTTGAAAGTCAAGAGGTAAACTGCTTAAGAGAAGGGTTCCAACGTTGTTGATCGCGAAGGATGGCATTCAGAAAAGTGAGCAACTTACGCATACAGGCTGTCAAAGCAACTTTTTTCAGCTTTCCGCGGTGGATCATGTGCTTGTAGAAAGGCCTAAGGATTGGATTAAATCTAGAGGAAGATAGGGCAGCCATGTATAAGACATTTCTCACCGAGCTTCTCCCGCCTTTGATCTTCCGCTTACCGCGCCGGTGGCCGCTGTCGTC
>Ga0315282_10010418_pt1 | contig 14585 bp, 11 predicted proteins | sample YL17G07_20_MG_FD_203693 | JGI IMG/M metagenome (GOLD analysis project Ga0315282, IMG submission 203693) | Sediment microbial communities from Yellowstone Lake, YNP, Wyoming, USA - YL17G07_20 | ecosystem: Environmental > Aquatic > Freshwater > Lake > Sediment | place: USA: Wyoming | collected...
ACGGGCCATACTCCTACGGGAGGCAGCAGTCGAGAATATTCGACAATGGGCGAAAGCCTGATCGAGCGACGCCGCGTGAGTGAAGAAGGACTTCGGTTTGTAAAACTCTTTTCTGGAAGATGAACCCCCACACCAATCTTTATAATGACTAATTTTTATACATAGCGCTAAGACGAAAGTCGGCTTCGCCTTAGGGATTTTGTTAAAAGTATGTCATTGTTGAGATTGGTGTGGGGGTGACAGTATTCCAGGAATAAGGGGGTGCTAACTCTGTGCCAGCAGCAGCGGTAATACAGAGCCCCCGAGCGTTATCCGGATTTACTGGGCGTAAAGAGTCCGTAGGTGGTTCGTTAAGTTTCTTGTTAAATTTCCAGGGCTTAACCTTAGAAGTGCGAGAAAAACTGGCGGACTAGAGGGTGTTCGGAGCTGATGGAACGGTCGGTGTAGGGGTGAAATCCGTTGATATCGACCGGAACACCAAAAGCGAAGGCATTCAGCTAGAACAACCCTGACACTGAAGGACGAAAGCGTGGGGAGCAAAAAGGATTGGCGCTCAGGGAAGATCATTCGGCGACAAATTTTAGAGTACCGATAGTTCAAATTTCCAGCGAAATTTGACTATCTAAATTCTCGTCCCGCCAGCTCCGTTTTACGGAGCACCATGCTGGCGGGACTGTGAAATTTACTCTAAAATTTGTCTCCGAATGTAAAAAATTTTTTCCCTTCGCTCTTAAAAAAAAGAGCGAGATAGTGGGTACTATCGAGCAATAGTCCCGCGTACATAAAATTTATGTGCGTGTAAAACTTGGCTATATCGGTGAAAACCCAACCTTAAAAAGTTGGATAATACCGAGGGAAGTCCTGAGTTTATCGAAGGACCCCGTAGAGACTGTACGCCGAGATACTATTTATTGGTATATGATACAGTCCGAACTGCATAGTAATATGCAGAATGCGGCAGAAATGTCAGCGTCTCGCAACAAAAGTTTTGGAATTTTGATTTTGAGAATTTGGATTTGTTTAGAAATTAGAAATTGGGATTTAGAAATTCCAAATTTGTTGCGGAGCAACAAATTTGTAGATACCCTTGTAGTCCACGCCCTAAACGATGGACACTGGCTATTTGAAGTGTCGACCCTTCAAGTGGCGAAGCTTACGCGTTAAGTGTCCCGCCTGGGAAGTACGGCCGCAAGGCTAAAACTCAAAGGAATAGACGGGGACCTACACAAGCGGTGGACCATGTGGCTTAATTCGACAACAAGCGAGGAACCTTACCAGGGCTTGAAATGTTAGTGAAACCCTGTAGAAATACAGGACTACCCACAAGGACACTAACACAGGTGCTGCATGGTTATCAGCCGTTGCAAAGCAACGGCACGCGGATATACGCGGATAAAGGCGCTTCGCGCCAACGCGGATAAACGCGGATCATGATGACCCTTCTTAGAGTAATCTAAGGTGCAAAACCAGCTCATAACGGTGAAACCCTAACCCCGCCCTCTATGCTTATTAAATAAACTTTCATTATTTATGTTAAAATATATAAATATGAAGCGTGTTTATAGAAATAAAATGAGCTTAGAGGGCGGGGTGGGTAATACCGTGGGAAGTCGCCATAGAGGCGACCCCGTAGAGACTTAGTTTTCCGCTAGGACTAGGAAAACTTAATGGAAGTAAAATTTCCATTAGACGCTGGCCACGCACATAAATTTATGTGCGTGGATGGTATAGTCCATACCATAAGTAATTATGGACAAATATGGTCGTCAGCTCGTATCATGAGACGTACGCTTAAGTGCGGTAACGAGCGCAACCCTTACTCTATGTTTTATATGTCATAGAGAACTGCCCGAGATAATTGGGAGGAAGGTGAGGATGACGCCAAATCAGCACGGCCCTTTGATGCCCTGGGCTGCACACGTGGTACAATGGCCGTTACAATGGGTTGCCAAGCTGTAAAGCGAAGCTAATCCCATCAAAATCGGTCTCAGTTCGGATTGAGGTCTGAAACCCGACCTCATGAAGCCGGAATCGCTAGTAATCGCGTATCAGCCACGGCGCGATGAATATGTTTCTAGGTCTTGTACTCACAATAAAAGCGCTTGGCAGATACTTTTTCTAAAGAGTTAAAATCTCTTCCTTCGTAAACCCGTTACGAGGCGTAGTCAAAGACAGTTAATTATCGCGAGATAATTAGCGGAGGGTCTTAAGACAAATGGTAGCCTAATTTTTAAAAAGGCATTCGAGTTATGGGTGGGCGGTGAGCATAATGAAGAATATTATAAAGCCTAATTAGGATGTCACGAAAAGAAAAAGTATTGACCCGAGGATATCTGACGCTGTATAGCAAAGCAAGTGTTTGATATATCAAGCATAGCTTGTTATAATGAAATTGACGCAGCGTCAGAAGTCAGCTGAATCATAGTACCGAGCGTATAAATTTATGTGCTTGGGAAGGATTCACTCTAATGATATACTTAATCCTAACTATGTTATTGGTTTAGTTGATGGAGAGGGAAGTTTTACAATATATGTTAGAAATCCAGATAAGAAAACGATAGTAAAAAGAAGAGTTAAAGTAGAACCGAGATTCTATATTAAGCTTGTAGAAAGAGATAAAAAGATTCTGAAGAAGCTTAAAAGATTCTTCAAGTGCGGTAATGTCTATTTTCAAAGAGATAAGCGCAGGAATCATCAGAATTGCTATCGTTACGAAGTTGCTAATAGAGGTGATTTGGAAAATATTATTATCCCATTTTTCAGAGAATATCGATTAAAATTAGAATCAAAAATAAAGGATTTCGAAATTTTCTGCAAAATAATGAAGAAAATTAGAAAGGGAAAACATTTAAGCAAGAAAGGATTAAGACAAATCTATCAGTTAAAAAGAAGAATGCATTAGAGCTCGCCGTATGCGGGAAATCCGCCCGTACGGTGGGAACGTCAACTCTGAATTTCCAGAGGACAGTCGCCCGTCACACCAGGAGAGCTGGCAGTATCCGAAGATTCCGTTTATCGGGATTTAAGGTAAGGTCAGTGATAAAGGTGAAGTCGTAACAAGGCACGCGTTGCGGAAGCAGTGCGTGGATCATTTAATTCTAAATTTTTTAAAAAATTTAGAAAGTAGTCGATATCGGTTGATACTTGAGAATTCTAGTATTAACTTTTAAGGTGTTAATCTTCGTACCTAAAAGGAAGATTATCGGGACAACTCTAAGGAACTAATCAAAAACTAAAAAAAGCCGCGAAGCGGCTTTTTTTAGTTTTTAGTTAATATGTAAAATGATATAATAATTAAATTATCAATCGGAAAATTTAATTATGTTTAAAAATAAGCTTAATATTTTGATAACAGGAGGAGAGGGTTTTATTGGATCTCACCTAATAAAATTGCTTTCTTTAAATTCAAAAGCAAAGGTTATAAGTGTTGATAAAAAAATAGGATGCAATCATCAGTATCTTAAAAAGATAATTTTTGTAAAAAGTGATATTGGGAATACTTCCGTAATTTTAAGTCTTCTTAAGAAATATAGAGTTAATGTAGTTATACATTTAGCCAGCCTTATAAGCGTTGAAGAATCAATGAGGAAACCGAAATCTTATTTTGATAATAATTTTATTAAGGGTTTTAAATTACTTGAATCAATGAAAAAATGTGGCGTGAAAAAAATTATATATTCTTCTTCTGCCGCAGTTTACGGTTTGACATCTAAAAAAATTATTTCAGAAAATTGTGAAAAAAATCCTAATAATTTTTATGGTTTAACCAAAAATTTATTTGAGGAGCTTTTAGAATATTATAGCAAGGTTCATAACTTTAATTGTATTAACTTCAGAATTTTTAATGTAACTGGTGCTGACCCCGAGGGAGAACTAAAAGAATATCACAGGCCAGAAACCCATCTTCTACCCTTGGTTTTACGTTGCATGAATTTTAATCGGCCGGTAATAATTTATGGGTCAGATTACAATACGCCGGACGGAACATGCGTTCGAGATTATATCCACGTCAATGATGTATGCCGAGCTATTTTGAAAGCTGTTCCCCTGTTATTTCAAAGAAAAATTTGTGAAAGTTTTAACTTAGGTTTTGGTAAGGGGCTTTCAGTTTTAGAGGTGATTAATACCTGCGGCAGAATTTTTAAAAAGAATCCAAAAATTAACTGGCAAGAAAAAAGGGTGGGAGATCCAGAAATTCTGGTTGCGGATTGCGGCAAGATAAAAAGATTTTTAAAATGGAAACCTAATTATGATTTAGAAAAGATGATTATTCATACTTTTCAATCTTTTTACGGGAAAAATAACCAATTTATTCCATGATTTCAATAGTTTTACCAGCGTATAATGAAGAAAAGAATATAGGACCTGCCATAGACGAAATCTCAGATTTTTTAAATGAAATAAATAAATCATTTGAAATAATCGCAGTTGATGATGGCTCAAAAGATAATACCGCTGAAATATTAGAAAAGTACAGAGAAAAATATCATATTACAGTTATTACCCATCCTAAAAATTTAGGATATGGGACAGCCTTACGGTCGGGATTTGCCAAAGCTGGCGGAGATTTAATTTTTTTTACCGATTCCGACCGTCAATTTGATATCCGCGACCTTAAAGTTTTTCTGGAGAAGATTGAAAATTATGATTTTATTATTGGCTATCGAAAAAGCCGAAAAGATTCTTTTTGGCGAATATTTTATGCTTCAATTTTTCGATTTCTTTCACATCTTCTTTTCGACGTAAATGTAAAAGATGGGGACTGTGCATTTAAACTTTTCAAAAAGCACGTTTTGAAAAGTTTGTCTCTTGTTTCGATGGGAGCTTTGATTAATTTGGAAATTTTAGCCAAGGCGAAAAAGAAAAATTACAAATTTATAGAATTGCCGGTGAAGCATTTTCCCCGCCAATACGGCAAACAAACCGGCGGCAGCCCAAAAGTGCTTTTTAAAGCACTTTTTAATATTTTTTTATTATGGATGAAAATAAGATAAAAAAAACAGAAATAAAAAGTTTTTGGAAAGAACATAAAAAAGCAATTTTTATCCTTTTGGGTACTTGGGGATTATATTTTTTTACTTTATGGCCGAGAATAATTTCTATAAAGCCCGATGGTTTGTATCTTGGTCACGTTAACGTTTGGAGTGATTGGGCTTTGCATATAGGATTGGCTTCGATTTTTGCATACAAAAACCCTCAATTTTGGTTTTCCTATCATCCTATGTATGCCGGAGGTCAACTTATCTACGGCTTTTTAACAGATTTTATTTCGGGAATGCTCATGAGACTGGGGGTTTCTATACCTTCGGCATTTATTATTCCATCTATTATTTTTACGATATTACTTCTTATAGGAATGTATCTTTTTTTATATCTTGTTTTAAAGTCAAAAAGAGGAGCTTTTTTGGCAATATTTCTATTCTTTCTTTCTTCGGGCTTAGGTTTTATTAATTTTATTAAAGATTTTATAAGTAATCCCAATTTAAATTCTTTTTTATATCCAGCAGTAGAATATAGCCGGCTAGATGCATATCAGTGGGGCTCAGGGAATGTAGTGGTCGGTATGTTAGTTCCCCAAAGGGCTTTTCTTCTTGGAATGACTTTGGCAATATGGGTGTTGACGGCATTGATATATGTTTTTTTGAAAGAACAACCCGGCAACAAATCAGATAAAATAATATTAGTAGTGTCGGGTATTTTTGCGGGATTATTGCCAATTACGCATATGCATAGTTTTATTGTGCTGGTCGTTTTATCCGGAATTTTCTGTCTGTCTTTAATCAAAAAATGGAAATTAATATTATATTATGCGGTTCCGGCCGCTTTAGTTTCAGCCATTTTTTATTTAAAATTTATTTATGGAGGAATTGAAAATTTAGCCCAGTTTTTTACTTGGTTTCCCGGTTGGACAATAAAAGGCGGCGTTCTTAACTGGATCAATGGATGGTTTTATTTATGGGGAGCGATGATACCTTTAGCTGTTTTCGGCTGGTTTATTCTAAGAAAGAAAAAGCCATTATCAATACAAATGCTTTTTTTAGGTTTCTTTTTGCTTTTTATTTTTGCTAATCTAATATTAATTCAGCCCATTCCTTGGGACAATTCAAAAATATTTCTGTGGGTATACTTTGGTTTTTCGGTATTGGCAGTATATAGTTTTTCTTGGTGTTGGCAAAGGAATGCTTTTTGGAAAATATTAACAATAATATTATTTTTTACTCTGACTATGACAGGATTTTTAGAACTTATAAGGCTTCAGCGCATCGATCGCAATCGTATTTTAGAAACAAGCACGGATGATATTGGGTTGGGTTTACAAATTCGCGAAAACACTGACCCTTTAGCCGTATTCCTTACCGAACCTTCGCACAATCATTTAATTATGGTGTGGGGGAACCGACCTATTCTTATGGGATATACAGCCTGGGTGTGGAATTACGGGTTTAATTATCAGCAAAGAGAAAGAGATATTTATACAATGTTTCAGGGTGGTCAATCAGCTGAAGAATTATTAGGGAAATACAGGGTAAGTTATGTGGCGATTGGTCCTGGGGAATTATATACCATGCGCGCAAATGAAAATTATTTTAGTTCAAATTTCCCGATTGCTTTTCAGAATAAAAATTATCGTATTTACGACGTTAGAAAGCTTTGGCTTCAATAATTTATGGGTATTAATAATAAAAAAGTTTTGCTGGGATTGTTTCTTGTTATGTTGGGTTTGCTGACTCATTTTCTTTTCATTTGGCAGCCAAACGAAGTGGTTTTTGACGAAGTCCATTACGGAAAGTATGCGAACGGCTATTTGAAAGGAGAAAATTTTTTCAGTGGTCATCCGCCGTTAGGAGTTGAAATAATAGCTTTTGGCGGTAAGCTCGGAGGTTATTTACCGCATTTTAAATTTGAGAATATAGGCGAGAAATTTACTGATAATTCTTATATCGCTTTAAGATTTATGCCAAACCTTGCGGGATCTTTTATTCCCCTGACTATTTATATTTTTGCAATAACGTTGGGTTTTTCAATAAGTTCGGCGTTCTTTGCAGGGTTTATTTTAAATTTTGAGAACGCGTTAATTGCACAATCGCACTTTATTTTAATTGACTCATTTCTTATTCTTTTCGGGTTTTTAGGGCTAGCTTTATTTTTTGCCGCTAGAAAAAGAAATTATAGCTGGAAGCATCTTTTATTAATGAGTTTATTTTTAGCAATGAGTTTTTCCGTGAAATGGACCGGTCTAAGCTTTATCGCAATTGCGGGATTTATTGCTTTATGGGATTTAATTATTTTTTTAAAAAATAAAGAACGGGGAATTTTTAAAAGATTGATTAAATTATTTCTTTGTTTTTTAGTTTTTCCCTTGTTGGTTTATTCTTCAACTTTTTATATCCATTTTAAACTGCTTCCCAATCCAGGTTCCGGCGACGCTTTTATGTCAAATGAATTTCGTGGCGGAGAAGAAAATTTTATAGAGAAATTTATTGAATTAAATAAGGTAAATTATTACTCAAATATTAAATATTTAACTGCGACGCATCCATATGCTTCGAAATTTTTCACCTGGCCTTTTATGATTAGACCTATTTTTTATTGGATAAATGGTGATGCTAGGATATATTTTCTCGGGAATCCAATTATTTGGTGGTTATCAACATTAACAGTGTTTTTACTGATTATATATATTTTTATAAAAAAACTTAAAGATTCTACTGCCAATATTCTTATAATAGGTTATTTCTTAAATTTTTTGCCATTTATGACTATTACCACTCGGACCACATTTTTATATCACTATTTGCCATCGTTGATTTTCTCAATAACAATAATGATTTATTTAATTGGTAAAATTAAATATTCTAAAATAATACTTACAGTTTTACTCATATCGGTTATCGCAGCTTTTTTATATTTTGCCCCTTTAACTTATGGATTTAACATATCTTCCCACCGATACGAAAATAGCATTTGGCTGGACAGCTGGCGATGATCTTGAAAAAAGGCATATTTTTTTGTATAAATATATATATATGCCAATTTCAAAAAAGTTAATTAAATATTTAGATTCTAATAAAGCTAGATACGAAATAGTGAAGCACAAGACGGTTTACACGGCTTATGATAAAGCTGCTACTTTGAAAGTAAAGCCAAAATTAATTGGGAAAACATTAGTTATAAAGACGGATAGCGATCTCGCCTTAGTTTTGATTCCTGGAAACAAAAATTTAGATAAAAATAAATTTAAAAAAGTTGTAAGCGATTGGCAAAAGAAGCAAGGTTTAAAGCCAATAAAGAAGCTCGATTTTATTTCCGAGAAGGCAATGAAAAATAAGTTTAAAGGAATGAAAATCGGCGCTGTCCCGCCATTCGGAGATTTGTGGAAATTGCCTACCTTTGTTGACAGATCTTTAATAAATCAACCAAAAATTATAGTTAATACAGGCGATTATAACAATTCGATTAAAATTAAAAGCTCCTTTCTTAAAAAATTAATACTAGGTATGGTTATTGGCAACTTTACTCAGATTAAAAAATGAAACCCTTTTTTTCTTCTATATTGGGAACGATTTTTTATCCGGTTTATAAAGACAGAGCCCTAAAGAAATGCATAGAATGTGAGCCTTTTATAAAAAAAGGATCTAAGGTTTTAGATTTAGGTTGCGGGACTGGAATAGTTGGCTTGGCTATTAAAAATTATTTTCAAGCAGAGGTTTTAGGAGCAGATGTTGTTGATCAGAGAACGGTTAATATTCCTTTCCAGCTTATTAACGGCAAAACGCTTCCTCTTCCCGATAATTCTTTCGATGTTGTTTATATTGCCCACGTTCTTCATCATACGGAAAATTATCTAAATTTATTAAAAGAATCTAAAAGGGTTTCGAAAGATAAAATTATAATTTATGAAGATTTACCAGAAGGATTTTTGTCAAATTTATTTTGTCAAACCCACGGATTTTTATTCAATATAATTTGTATGTTTAATAGGGAAAAGAATTATTTCAAGCAGGAAGAAAGATGGGTGGAAATTTTTAACTCATTAGGCTTTCAGGTTGTTCATAAAGAAAGATTAAAAGTTAATAGTTTTTATCCCATAAAGTATATTCAGTTTGTTTTGATAAAGAAATAGAAAATTCAAAAAACATTAACAGAATCAACGCCGTTTAAATGTGGATACATAGTTCAGCGGTAGAACGTCCCGGCACTAGAGCAAAGCTCAGTGCGGGACAGCCCTGTGGTGAAGAGAAGACTTCTGCTACCGGGGCGTTTCTCTGACCCCATACTAAAATTTTGGGCGACTAGTTCATCGGTAGAACGCTTCTCTGACCCCGCACTAAAATTTTTGGGCGCATAGCTCAGTTGGCTAGAGCGCGTCTCTGATAAAGACGAGGTCTGTGGTTCAAATCCACATGCGCCCATACCCAAAAATTTAGTACGGGGCACAGTAAAGAAGCATGCCCCGCATTGAACTTTGTTCTAGTGCGGGGAGGTGGAAGGTTCGACTCCTTCGTCGCCCATCAATCAGCCCAAATTTTACTACGGGGCATGGATTGAAGGTTAATTCTCGTATTCAGCTTCGCTGTAATATTTGGGATTCAATTCCTCCCGCGCCCACAGTAAATAAAAATAATTTAAGTATATGAATTGGTATTTGATTATTTATTTTCTCGCAGGCGTTTTGCAAGATTTTATATTTACCTTGAACTTAAGATATGTTGCCCAGCATAAGATTCTACTCGCTATGGTTACCTCGTTTTTCACTGTAGTCGTAAGTTTGGCCGTGCTTTACAATATTCTTACCCAATTAAACCCCGGAAATAGTATCATAGCAATAATTATTTACGCTTCGGGTATTGCCGTAGGAACTTTTTTGGCGATGAAATTAAAAATAAAGTCTTAAATAAAATTTGTATAAAATAAAAGGGCCTTTAGTCCAGTGGTAGACTACAACCCGCCCACCACGTCCTCCCATCCCTCGCTTTGCTCAGGATAGGCCCCTCACCTCATTTGTTTACCCCGTACCAAATTTTCGAGGGCCGATAGCTTAGTTGGTAGAGCGCCACATTTGCAACCCCGCACTAAAAATTTTTTAAGTTGGGCCCTTAGCTCAATGGCAGAGCGTCTCATTTGCAATGAGGAGGTTACCAGTTCAAATCTGGTAGGGTCCATAAAAATTTTAGTACGGGGCACAGTGTGGAGGCATGCCCCGTAGTGAGCTTCGCTCTACTACGGGGTCTGGGGTTCGAGTCCCCATCGGTCCATAAATTTTGGTGCGGGGCAATGAGGAGATCGTGGGTTCGACTCCCGCAGGGTCCACAACGTACAAAATTTCCAAAGGAAATTTTGTACGTTGTAGGAACGTAGAATTTATAAAAGAAATTCGTACGTTCCACAACAGATAACCCCGCCCTCAAATTAAGGGCGGGATTTTCGCTTTATCTGAAGTTTTCCACAGAACTCTTTTTTGTTTTCTTGACAGGTGATATAATAAGATAATATCTTAAACCGAAGCACATTATATGCTCGGTAAAGGTCGATATTCATTTAAGAATTTAAAAAAAATAATAAAATATGGTTACAAATTGGTATACGGTAACTATTCAGGCGTTACAAAATCTATGGTTGGGATTCTGGCCTTTTATAATCAAACTTATTGGGGCCTTAATAGTCTTCATTATCGGCTGGTTTATTTCAATCGGAATTGGAAAATTAATAACAGAAATTCTTATTCGATTGAAATTTAACAAGATTTTTGAAAAAGGAAACTGGAAAGAAGCCTTAGACAAGGCAGAATTTAAAATTGATGCCTCAGCTTTTATTGGATCAATTGTTAAATGGGTTTTAGCGATTGTATTTTTGTTAGCAGCAGTAGAAATTTTAGGATTGGTTCAATTCGCCGGATTCATAACTAAAGTTCTGGGATATCTTCCAAATGTTATTGTAGCCGCTTTAATTTTTGTAGTGGCTGTAATTATAACCGATATCGTTGAGAAAGTTTTCAGAGCAGCCGTTGAAAGTACCAAGGTGGGATATGGCCACATAGTCGGAATGATTATAAAATGGTCAATCTGGATTTTTGCTGTTTTGGCTATTTTGATTCAATTAGGAATTGCTCCCGATCTGCTTAAAATTTTGTTTACTGGTTTAGTGGCGCTAATCACGATAGCCGGCGGTATTGCTTTTGGTTTAGGCGGAAAGGATGTAGCGGCCGATCTTTTGCAGGAGTTGAGGAAGAAGCTCAAAGGATAAAAATTAAACCCCGTTAGGAAGAGTTAATTCTTAGACAGTATTAGAAATAGAATTTTTTAAACAGAAACTTATTTAAACACTCCAAGAGGTAGAGTTTTCTAACGGGGTAAATAAAATAGATTATAATTTAAACGCGAAAGACGGTAGGTTTTTCGCGTTTAAATTTTGAAGAGATTTCCAAAATTCACAATTTGGGCCTTGACAGAGGTTTTTAATCTGTTAAAATGCATCCATAAGCTATGAGAAGAATAAATAACACTTTATTTAAGGCGAGCGGTTGACGCGAGATTTTAAATGTTGGAATCTCAAGCCAAACCGCTTGCAAAAGCGGTTTTTGATTGATCGATGGAAACAGAAAGAACTTTAAAAATTAAACCCTGTAGTGAAATTTGGACTTGCCATGCAATTAGTAGATTTTCTAAAAGAAAATCTGTCCAAATTCTACTACAGGGTAAATAATGAAACAATTTAATAATTATTAAAAAATAATTATTAACTAGCCGAAATTATCCAAGATTTTGGTTTGCAAAATTTTGGAGAGCAAGAATTAATTTTACGAGCGGATGGTGGATGCCTTGGGAGATTAAGGCGACGAAGGACGTGGCGTGCCTGCGATAAGCCTCGGGGAGGTGGTTAGCAACCTTTGATCCGGGGATTTCCAAATGGGGAAACCCAGCACCGCGAAAGCGGTGCTACGCACCGCTTCGCGGTGCGGGCGAACCCGCTGAAGTGAAACATCTCAGTAAGCGGAGGAAAAGAAAACAATTGTTTATTCCCTTAGTAGCGGCGAGCGAAAAGGGAAGAGCCTAAACTTGCCTTGTGTTTCGCACAAGGATACGAATAATCACGAATTTTTCGTATTCGCGAATATTAGCGAATAATTAATTCGTGTAAATTAGTATCCTCGCGCGGAGCGCGAGGTGAGGGTTGCAAGGGAATATTGTCGGGAGCCGAGCACCGAGCATATAATTTATGTGCGTCGGTACTTGGTACCTGAGGGAGAATATTTTGGTAAAGTTTCTTTAATTGAACAACCCTGGAAAGGTTGACCATAGAAGGTAATAGTCCTGTAAATAAAAAAGACTTTACGCTCCTTGATATTTCAGCCTCAACGGCTGACTACCGAAGAGGTAGTTTCTTAAGTACCATAGGGAATGATAGCCCCGTGGGAAACAGGCCGGACTATACGGCCAAGGCTAAATACTTAATCTCACCGATAGTGAACTAGTACCGTGAGGGAAAGGTGAAAAGTAGGGAGGTGATCCCGGTGAAATAGAACCTGAAACCATCTTGCTCACAAGGAGTCGGAGCCCCCACACCTAATCAGCGATAATTTCATTAAATTATCGCGAAGCGATTCGCTGATTAGGTGTGGGGGTGACGGCGTGCCTATTGAAGAATGACCCAACGAGCCCAGCTCTTTCTTTTGTCTAAGCCCTTTTGGGGCGAAGGCATAGTGAAAGCGAGCGTTAAAAGCGCATTTTCAGCTTCGTGCTGGAAGAAGAAAGGGCTGGGGCCCGAAGCCAGGCGAGCTTGCCATGATCAGGGTGAACCCGAGCGAAAGCCAGGGGGAGGCCCGAACCCGTGAGCCGTGCAATACTCTGGGATGAATTGTGGTAAGAAGTGAAAAGCTAATCGAGCCTGGTAATAGCTGGTTCTCCCCGAAATAGCTTTAGGGCTAGCCTTCGTTGTTTTTTTTCAGGGGTAGAGCACTGGAAAGAATATCGTGGCGAAAGCCAGGCATTCTTATCAAACTTCGAATACTGAAAAATATAAACGAGGAGTCAGAATGTGGGGGCTAAGCTCCATGTTCAAAAGGGAAACAGCCCAGATCTTCATCTAAGGTCCCTAAACCAAGCTAAGTGTTTTAAAGGAAGTGGAATTCCTCTGATAGTTAGGAGGTTAGCTTAGAAGCAGCTACCCTTTAAAAAGTGCGTAACAGCTTACTAACTAAGGTATTCTGCGCCTAAGATTTACGGGGCTAAAGCTTGGTACCGAAGATAAGACCGAGTATATAATTTTTATGTACTCAGGGTAGGGGAGCGTCGAGTATTCAGCGAAGGTGAATCGTAAGGTTTGCTGGAGAGTACTCGAGTGAAAATGTTGGGATGAGTAACCACAATTTCGGTAAAATCCCGAAACACCGAAAGCCTAAGGTTTCCTTGGCAATGGCAATCAACCAAGGGTTAGGCGGTCCTTAGTCTTGCTCTGAAAGGGGCGGATGATGGACAGCCGGTTAATATTCCGGCCCTCGAGCACATAATTTTAAGGAAAGACGAAGTTTAGTAATTTAGGTGAATTATTGGATTTTCATTGTTCATTTAAGGATTTCCAAGGATGAACAGAATGTTTTGTTTCGACAAGGCAAACCTAAATGAGCAGGCTTCCGAGAAAATTTCTTTAAAAGTTATTATGTGTTTGATCCGTACTGCAAACCGACACAGGTGGGCTGGCGTAAATGCGCTAAGGTGAACGGGTGAAATCTCCTGAAGGAACTCGGCAAAAAAGTGTCCGTAAGTTCGCAATAAGGACTTCCAGCCCCAGTTTTGTTTCTGAATTAAAATAATATCAGAGCAGATTTGGAGATAGAACTGGGGCTGGACGCAGCGAAAGTACCCCAAGCGACTGTTTATCAAAAACACAGGTCCCTGCTAAACTCGTAAGAGGATGTATAGGGGCTGAGTCCTGACCAGTGCTGGAATGTTAAAGTTGTCGGTCTTTGTCGCAAGGTGAAGGCTGAACGACCGAAGCACCAGTGAACGTCCGCGATAACTATAATCGTGTTAAAGTAGCGTAATCCCTTGCCAGGTAAGTTCTGGCCCGCATGAAAGGATTAACGACTTGGGGACTGTCTCCAGGAGTTGCCCGGTGAAATTGCAATACCGGTAAAGATGCCGGTTATCTGCGGCTAGACGGAAAGACCCCGGGAGCTTTACTGTAACTAGGCATTGAATTTTGGTTTTGGATGCGTAGCGTAGAGGGTAGACTTTGAAGTTCGGTTTTCGGACCGGATGGAGTCGCCAATGAAACACCCTTCTTTTAAAACTTTTATTCTAATCCCCCCACCACTTTTCATGAAAAATTTTTATAAGACTTTGTACTAATTATAATTCGTGAATTCGTGGAAAGTGGTGGGGGTGACAGTGTCTAGTGGGCAGTTTAAGTGGGGCACTTGCCTCCTAAAAGGTAATGGAGGCGTTTAAAGGTCGGCTAGCTCCGGATGGAAATCGGAGTGGTCGTGTAAAGGCGTAAGCCGGCTTTACTGCAAGGCGTATATGCCGCGCAGTTGCGAAAGCAGAACTTAGTGAACCGACTCTGGTTAATAGAACCGGAGAAGATCA
>Ga0315282_10010419_pt1 | contig 14583 bp, 11 predicted proteins | sample YL17G07_20_MG_FD_203693 | JGI IMG/M metagenome (GOLD analysis project Ga0315282, IMG submission 203693) | Sediment microbial communities from Yellowstone Lake, YNP, Wyoming, USA - YL17G07_20 | ecosystem: Environmental > Aquatic > Freshwater > Lake > Sediment | place: USA: Wyoming | collected...
GGAACCATGGCTCGAAGCCGAAGTATTACCATAAGTACGTCGGCGGCAACTTCCGCCTCGACCCCCTCCAGGCGGTCGTCGTCACCGCCAAGCTCAAGTACCTCGAGGAGTGGACCGAGGCCCGCCGGGCCAACGCGGCCTGCTACAACGAAAAGTTTGCCGGGTGTAAGCAGATCGTCACGCCCTTCGTCGAGCCGCACAACCGCATGATCTACAACCAGTACGTCATCCGGATTTCGGGGGAGAGCGGGGCCAACCGCGACCAGGTTGAGGCCCACCTCAACGAAAAGAAGATCGGCAACGCCGTCTATTACCCGGTCCCGCTCCACCTCCAGCAGTGCTTCGCGGACCTGGGGTACAAGGAAGGCGACCTTCCGCGGGCGGAGCAGGCGGCCCACGAAGTCCTCGCCCTCCCGATTTACCCGGAGCTGACCCCCGCCCAGATGGACGAGGTGGCCAACACCGTGCTCGAGGCCGTGGGCGGGTAGGACCGACCACCCGCCAGGCATGGCGCCCGGCGAGGGGGCGTTGACACGGGAGTCTGAAGGAACGTGTATGGCGTCCGGAGTCCGCGATTTCAACGTCACTCTCGCCTCGCGTCTGGCGCTGTTGGCCATCGGCTTGGGAACCCAGAGCTGCCTGGCCTGGGTCCTGGGACCTTCGGGGCGGGGGGCTTACGCGGTGTGCCTGGTCTTCGCCAGCATCCTATCGCTGGTGTTCATGATCGGAAGCGACGTCGCATGTATCTACTACGTGGCCTCCAAACGTTTCAGCTTGTCTCAGGGCGTTGTCCAGACCTTCGTTTCCGGCGGGATCGGCTCGGTGCTGGCGGTGGGGGCCGGGGTGCTCGTCCTGCAACTGCCGCTGGAGTTTGTGACCAAGGCCGGCCGGGAGTCGTTGTACCTGGCGCTGGTTTCGATCCCGATCGGTTTCTGGGGGGGTACGCTCTTCAACCTGCTGGTGGCGCTTCAGGAATTCGTCTCGTACGCGATCGTCGCCACCCTCGCGTCGCTGGTGCAACTGGCCCTGATCCTCGGTCTCGTGTGGGGCCTGGACTGGGGCGTCAACGGGGCGCTCCTGGCCACGATCGCCCAGAATGTCCTGACGATGGGGATGCTGCTGGTGCTCTTCCGCCGCCGACACGGCCTTCAATGGGTGAAGCCGACCGTCTCCGGCCTGTGGGAGACGTTCCATTACGGCATCCGCTATTACCTTGGGAAGATCAGCAACGAAGTCAACTTCCAGATGGGTACAATGATCCTCTCGATGACGGCCCCCAGGGATCTCATCGGCCTGTTCGACATGGCCGCCCAGTTGACGGCGCGGGCGATGACCCTTCCGGACGTCCTCGCGACGATCATGGTGCCGCGCGTGGCCGGAGATCCGCAAGGGCGGCCGGCGCTGGTGGCCCAGTGCGCCCGGGTGGTGGCCGTCGTTTGCGGCGCGATGCTGCTGGTGCTGGTGATTTTCGCGACGCCGATCGTCCGCCTCCTGTTCTCGCCGGCTTTCTTGCCGAGCGTGCCGCTGATCCGCATCCTGGCGGCCGGGGTCTTCATCCGGTGTGCCGCCAAGATCTTCGCCACGTACCTGACGTGCACGGACCGGCCGGGGCTGGCGTCGGCCGCGACGGCATCCGGCATGGTGGTGAACGTCGCCCTGCTGCTGGCGCTGATGCCGGTGATCGGCCTGGCGGGGGCGGCGGTTGCCATGGTGGGCAACTATGTTGTCAGCTCCGCCATCCTGACGATAGGATTTCAGCGGATCTCGGGGCTGGGCGTGCGCGCCACGTGGGCGCCGCGCTGGTCGGATTGGGCGCCGCTGGCGGCAGTGTGGCGGCGCGTCCGCGGCAGAGCCGCCCCGGCCGCTGCCGACAGGCCGTAACCCCCAGACGCCTGGAGCTGCGCATGCGAGCCATCATCATCGCCAAGGCGTGCAACCGGCGATTGCCCGACAAGCATCGCCTCCCGGTGGCCGGGCGTCCGCTGATCCACTGGGCGGTGCTCGACGCCGTCCGTCTGCCCGACGTGCCCATTGTCATTGCCACCGACCGCACGGAACTGAACGAGCTGGCCCTCGCGGCCGTGCCGCCGGGGCAGCGGCACCGCGTCACGTGCCTCCTGCGCCCGCCGGAGCTGAGCGACCCCACGTGCAGCGGGTGGGAGCCGTTCTTCTGGGCCATGTCGCAGACGGCCGATCGGTTTCCGGGCCCGGCGCTGCTCGTCCAGGGGAGCGTGCCCGTGCGCCCGCCCTGGCTGCTCGCGGAAGCGGCCGCCCTCATGGGTCGAGACCCTCCGCCCCACGTGTTGTACTCGGCCTACGTGGAGTGGCGGGCCGGTCACGGCGCCTGCTATCACATCGACGGCGGCGTCTACGGACTGGCCAACGCCGAGACCGACGAGCGCGTCGTCAAGAACCGCGCCCTCCAGGCGTATCTCGAGACGCGGCTTGGCGATTGCATGGACGTGGATACGCCCGACGATCTGAAGCGCGTCGAGCCGATCCTTCGGGCAAGGATAGAGCCATGAAAACCCTGACGATCGGCCGGCGAGCCGTCGGCCCGGGATGCCCGTGTTTCATCCTGGCCGAGGCGGGCGTCAACCACAACGGCGTCCCGGAGTTGGCGCGCCGGTTGGTCGACGTGGCCGCCGAGGCCGGCGCGGATGGCGTGAAGTTCCAGACCTTCAAGACGGACCGGCTGGTGTCGCGCCAGGCGCGGAAGGCGGGTTACCAGGTCCAGACGACCGGCGGTACGGAGTCGCAGTTCGAGATGCTGAGGCGGTTGGAGCTTTCCGCCGACGCGCATCGCGACCTCGTCGCACGCGGCCAACAGAGGGGGCTCCTCTTCCTGTCCACGCCGTTTGACCCCGAAAGCGCCGACCTGCTCGATAGCCTGGGTGTGCCCGCCTTCAAGATCGGCTCAGGCGACGTGACGAACCTGCCGCTTCTGCGACACGTCGCCCGAAAGGGCAAACCCATGCTCCTGTCGACGGGCATGTCGCGGCTTGGCGAAGTGGAAGACGCCCTCCGCGCCATCGAGGAGGCCGGCCATCCGGACCTGATCCTCTTGCACTGCGTCAGCAGCTACCCGGCCGAGCCGAAGGATGTGAACCTGCGGGCCATGGCCACGCTGGCCGCGGCGTTCCAGGTTCCCGTGGGGTACTCGGACCACACGATCGGCAGCGAGGTGGCGCTGGCGGCAGTGGCCCTCGGGGCGTGCGTCATCGAGAAGCACTTCACCCTGGACCGCACGCTGCCTGGGCCGGACCACCAGGCCTCCATCGAGCCGGCGGAGCTCAAGGCCCTGGTCCAGGGCATTCGGACGGTCGAGCAGGCGCTGGGCACGGGCCGCAAAGAGCCGGCCGAAAGCGAGGCCGACGTGGCGCGTGCGGCCCGCCGGAGCCTCGTCATGGCCAAGGACGCACCGGCGGGCACGGTGCTGACCGAAGACCTCGTGGCGGTCCAGCGGCCAGGCACGGGTCTGCCCCCGGCCCTGTTGCCTTGCGTGCTCGGCCGCAGGCTTCGAGAGGACGTGACGGCGGGCACGGTGATCCAGTTGGGGATGCTCGGTTGAGGCAGGCATGGCCGTAACGCGAAGAAGCTCGCGCCGATTTCGAATCGGCATCATCAGCGGTTCGGACAGCGACCTGGGCGGACTGGAACCGGTGGCCAGGGAACTGCGCGCCGCGGGCGCGTCGGTCCGCTGGATCGGCATCGGACCGGCGAACCGCAAGCCGCCGCCGCGGCCGCGCGTCATGGTGCCGGTCGTTGCGCCGCCGAAGGGGGACGTCGACCGGATCGCCCGGTACGTGGCCGACGTCCAACAGCACGTGACGGACGGCCTGATTCGGATGCGCCCGGACGTCGTGGTTCTCCTCGGCGACCGCCACGAAGTTCTGGCTGCCGCCTGTGCAGCCGCCCTGCTGCGAATTCCCATCGGCCACATTCACGCGGGCGAACTCGCCCTCGGCCAGACGGACAACCGCGTGCGGCTCGCCGTCTCTCGCCTGAGCGACCTTCTGTTCGCCCCCGACGAGAAGTCCTATCGCCGCCTCCTGGCCTGGGGCGAGCAGGAGGTCCGGGTGTTCCACGTGGGATCGCCCTACACCGACAGCCTGTGCCCCATCAAGCCTCTGCGGGCCTGGCGCGGCCTGAGGCCCTTCGAGTACGTCATGTGCGTCTACCACTCGGTCCGGCCCGACGACGCGTGGGAGTACCGGGAGGCCGGCAAGGTCTTCGCCAGGGTCGAGGCCGCTCGCCGGCGTTTGTCGAGGAAGCTGGGCCATGAAGCCCGGATGATCTTCTTTGAGCCTAGCCCCGACCCCGGTCGCAACGGTATTATTCGTCGGTGGCAAGAGGTGGTGCGGGCGCGTCCGGACGTGGCTGTCTACCAGGAGCGGCTCGACCGGACGCAGTTCCTGCGGGTGCTGACGCATGCCGCTCATATGATCGCAAATTCCTCGGGCCTATTCACTGAAGCAGCGCCGTTGGGCGTGCCGATGACCCTCGTGGGAGAACGCCAGAAGGGGCGCACGCTGGTGGTTCCCGTGGCGAGGCGCCGGCCCGTGCTGGCGCGTCCGTTGTCGGGGGGCCCGTATGGCGGGCCGGGCGCTTCCAGCCGGATTGCGCACATCGTCATGAGGGCGCTTCGCCAAGGCTGTTTGGGCGGTCCTAAGGAGTTCCACGACATCCGCTAGTAGGCCGTCACATTTGTTGTTGTGAGCTGAACCGAGTAGCGCGGTGGGCAGTCCTGCCCACCGCGCGGCGGGCAAGACTGCCCGCCGCGCTTGTCCTACTCACAGTTTCAGGCGTGACGGACTACTGGCGGCGTTCCCGCGCCGGACGCCGGACGTGCGGCGCCCCTGAGGAATGGACGATGAATGTCTACGTTATCGGCGCCGGGGGACATGGCGAGGTGGTGCTGGATGTCCTGCGCGCCGCAGGCGAGCACTCGGTCGTCGGTTTCCTGGACTCCGATCCGGCGACGCATGGCAAGACCGTTGACGGAGTGACGGTCGTCGGCGCACCGGATGATGCGGACCGACCGGCCATCGTGGCCATCGGAGATAACGTCGCCCGGAAAGAGTGCACCGAAAGGCTGGCGGCCCGAGGGCTTCCGCTCATTACGGCGATCCATCCCACAGCCAACGTCTCGGCCACGGCGTCGGTGGGGCCGGGTTCGGTGGTCTGTGCGGGGGCCATCATCTGCGCGCACGCCCGCGTTGGCGCGGGCGCGATCATCAATACCGGCGCCATTGTCGAGCATCACAACGAGATCGGGGACTACGTGCACATCGCCCCCGGGGTGGTGCTGGCCGGCCGCGTGACGATCAGGGAAGGCGCCATGGTGGGGCTCGGCGCCAAGGTGATTCAACGCCTGACCGTGGGGCCTTGGGCGACGGTCGGCGCCGGGGCGGTGGTGCTCGACAACGTTCCGGACCACGCGACGGTCGTCGGCGTGCCGGCCCGCGTTATCGGGCGCCGCGGCCCCGGCTAGTAGTCCGTCATACTTGTTATCGTGGTTTGAACAGGCTCGCGCGGCGGGCGGTCTTGCCCACCGCGCGGCGGGCAAGACTGCCCGCCGCGCGAGCGCTACTCACATTATCAAGAGTGACGGACTACCAGGGCGACAGCGCGGGTTCGCTGGTTGGTGCGCGGTGGGTCTCCTGACCCACCGCGCCAGAAACGGCGGCCTTGACGCCGAGATGGGCGCTCGGCGCGGCGGTTCAGGAGACCCGCCGCGCAACGGCCGACGTAGCGCGTCGGGCCAGGGGGCGGAAGCGGCCGGCCCTGGCGTCGGAGGAGGGGGCGAGAGGTTGACGATGGAGCAACCCGATCGGTCGCGGGACGTCTGCCGGATCTGGTTCGTCCCCACCAACACATCGCATGTGGGCAAACTCAAGCCGTTCATGGATGCCCTTCGCGGCCGTGGCCACGACGTGCGGTTGCTCTGCCTGGATCCCGTTCACTTGCCGGTCCATCATACACGACCCCAGATCGCGCGGACGGGGTATCCGTTTGAGGTCATGTCTCCCGGGCGCTACAGGCAGGGGCGGCACTGGCTGATCAGCGCGGCGCGGCGGCCCCGGCTTGTGGAGGCCATCCGGGCGTTTCTCGCCGGTGGGCGCGCCGATGCCTTCGTTTTCGGGGCCGACACCGGGCTGGTGTCGCGAACGTTTGTGCAAACGGCCCACGCGGCTGGGATTCCGACCGTCCTGGTCCCGGACGGCCTGGTGCTGCCGCGGAATCCGAACTACAGGCTGCCGCCGGCGGCAAGGATCAGCGCGGCCATCGCGAACGCGGTGGGCCGTCTGGTCCAGGCCGGCGGGGCCAGAGGCGCGAGCGGTGTGGACCTGATCCTGGTGATGAGCGAGACCGGGCGCCGCGCCCTGGCGGCGGCCGGCCTCTCGCCCGACAAGATTCACGTGGTCGGTTCCTGCGAGTACGACGCCCTCGCGAGCCAGGCGCCCGCCGGCATCGATGAGACCGCCCTGGCGCGGCGCGTGGGGCTCCCGCCCGGCCGCCCGGTGGTCCTGTTCGTTCACCAGGACAACATCGACGCCGAGGCGACACGCCGTGTGGTCCGCACCTTGGTGGCCGGGGCCCGCCGCGGCGGGGGGGTGGCGCTCCTCAAGTTTCACCCTCGGCTCGAGCAGGACCTTGAGAAGTGGCGCACGTGGGCGCGCTGCGAGAAGATGGCGCCGGACGAGGCGGCGTTCATCCGCGGCGAGTGCACGTCGGTGGAGGCGGTCAGGCTCTGCTCCGTCTGTGTCACCGCGTACAGCACCGTGGCGCTGGAAGCCCTCCTGTATCGGAAGCCCCTGGTGCTGGTCCAGTACCTGAACCTGCCCATGAGACTTGAGTACGGCCGGGAGTACGGCGCGGCCATCGAAGCGGAGAAGCCCGAGGATCTCGAGGAGGCCATCGCCTCGCTCCTGACCGACGGCGCCTTGAGGGATCGGTTGAGCCGCGGCGCGAAGGGCGCCCTCGAAAAGGAAGTGGGCGGTCTTGACGGAAAGAGCGCCGAGCGGATGGTGGAGAGTCTCATCGGCCTCGTCCAACGCGCCCGCGCTGCGAAAGGGAAGTAGCACGAATGTCCTGGAATTGGCAGTCGATGCCGCTGTTGCGAAAAGCACACACCGCGTGGGCGATGGCCAGGAGTCAGGTCCGCGGCTGGCGGTGCCGGCGGCCCATCGTCGTCATGGAGAGCGACGATTGGGGCGGTATTCGCATGTCTTCGCGGGCCGACTGCGATCGGCTCGCGGCCCTCGGCTATCCCATGAAACGCTCGCCGTACAGTCTGGGCGCGCTGGAGACCGACGAGGACCTGGACCGCCTGTTCGAGGTGCTCGCGAGCGTGAAGGACTCGCGGGGCCGGCCCGCGTGCATGACCGCCAACATGGTGACGGCCAACCCGGACTTCGCGAAGATCCGCGCGGCCGACTTTTCGGAATATTTCTATGAGCCTGCGACCGTCACGCTGGCGCGTTCGCCCGAGCGCCAGGGCGTTGCCCGCCGGTACGCCGACGGCCTGGAGCGGCGGCTCTTCGTGCCGCAGCTTCACGCCCGCGAACATGTTCGCTGGTGGGAGTGGCTCCGGGCGCTCCGGGCGGGCTCCGCCGAGGCGCGGACCACGTTCGAGATGGGCATGTGCGGCGTGCCGCTGGCGGCCTCGCGTGAGGGGCTCGGTTTCTTCGCCCCGCCGTACCAGGACGACGAGACCCTGGCCCGGAATGGCGTGGACCTGGAGGCCGTGGTTGGCGAAGGCGCCGAATTGTTTGAGCGTCAGTTCGGTTTCCGCTCCCTCAGCACGGTGGCCCCGAATTATACCTGGACCGACCGGGTTGAACGCGCTTGGGCCCACCTGGGAATTCGGTATATTCAGGGCGGGATCTTCCAGCGGTGTCCGGGGTCCCAGGGGCTGGTCAGGAAGCCGCATTACCTCGGCCAGCAGAGCCGGGGCGGGGGGTTCTACATGGTCCGCAACGCCGTTCTTGAGCCCACTGCCAGTGGAGAGGCCGAAGGGGACCACTGCGCGCGGCAGGTGGCCTGGGCATTCCGAATTCACCAGCCGGCCATCCTCTGCATGCACCGCGTGAACTTCATCGGGTCGATCGAGCCGGCCAACCGCGAGCAAGGATTGGAGCAGTTGTCTCGGCTGCTTCAGACCCTCGTCAAGGGCTGGCCGGGGCTGATCTTCCTGAGTTCGCCGGAGTTGGGCTACCTGGTCGAGCACGGCGAGGATGCCGTGGACTCGCTCGACGACACCGCCATCTTCGGGAGGCCATCGCGCCATGAGTGACCCGCAACCTCAAGCCGGCGCGGCGGCAGGGGTGGAACTCCTCAAGTTCCCGCACCCGTACCAGGCCGCCGTCACCGTGGCCTCCGACATCGACAATGCGAGCTACGGCCGCTTCACGGCCATCCACGCGCTGCTCACGGGCGGCGACGTGATCCGGCCGGGCACGCCGGAGTGGCAAACGCTGGGCCTCGCGGAGTCGAGCGCGTGGTACGACGCCGCCGCGGGCGGGGTGCGCGGCCTGGGCCTCGACTTCGCCGACTCGTTCTTCCTCATCGGCGACGACGTGACGCTCGGCATGTTCCGCGAGGAGTCGCCCAGCCGCTTTCGCGAGGATACAAGCGACGGGCACAACGCGGCCGAGGCGATCCGCGGGTGGATCAAGCGCGGCCAGATCGATACGTTCCACGCGTTCCTGCACTATCGGCGCGAGCGGGTGCTGCCGCTCCTCGAAGGGTTCTACCGGTGGTGCGAGGCCGAGCACGCGGCCAAGCCGTCGGTCTGGGTCAACCACTCGCTGGGGGTGACGCCGACGGGCCTCGCCCCGTCGGCGCTGCGTCCGAACCGGGTCATCCGGATGGCGCGGCAATTCGCCCGCGCGACGATCGGCCCGCTCTTCGGCCGCGAGCGCCGGCCCCTGCGGCAAGCCCTCGTGTGGTATGAGGGGGCGCGGCCGGGCAGCCCGTACTACATCAACGACATGCTGGCCGCCAACGGGCTGCGGTACGTATGGATGAACGCCCATGACCTGCTCGAGGGCCGCATCGCGCTGCCGGAGCGGAAATTCGGCGACCGCTCGTCCATCCTCGACCTGGTGACACTCGACGACGGCGTGAGGTACTTCCGCTTCGACCGGTGCTACGGGCGGGGCGGGGGCCCGGCCGCGGCGGGGCTGTGCCTGCGGCAGTCGGCCGACACGATTGATGCGTCATGCCTGTTTACGCCGGAGAACCTCGACCGGCTCTGCCGCGAGCAGGGCACGTGCATCCTGGCTACGCACTGGACGCTGGCGCGGTCGTTCCCGATCTCGGACGAGACCATCGGGCACTTCGACCTGGTGCGGAAATACCGCGACGCCGGGCGGATCTGGGTGGCGCCGACGTCGAAGCTCCTGGAGTGGACGCGCCTCCGCACGTTCCTCGACTACGCGGCCCGCGAGGAGGCTGGGCGGCTGGTGATCGACGTCCGCGGCATCGACGACCCGATGGCGGGCCGCGCGGCGCTGGCGCCCGACGATTGCCCCGGCCTCGCGTTTCGGGTGCCGGCCGCGGCGAAGGACGTCGCCGTCGGCTTCGCGGGGCATCCGCTTGGCCCCGAGCGCCTGCGGCGTGAGGGCGATACGGTGTGGCTGCTCCCGTGATGCCTGGGGAAGGACCTATCGTGCCGACGGAAATGCAGCAGGACATGACGGCACCGGGCGCCGCGCCGCAGGAAGGCGTGACGCTCGCGGCGGTCGGCGACTTGGCGTTCACGGGTCCGCTGGCGGCTGACCCGCTGGGCCTCGTCCAGCGGATGGACCCCGCCGTGCGCGACCTCTTGCGGGCCGACATTGTCCTGGCGAACCTGGAGAGCATCCTGTGCGACACCATTGAGCCAGGCCGGCAGGGTAGCGGCGACTTGCCGCATTTCGCCCCCACGCGGGCGGTCGAGGCCCTGCGGTGGCTGGGCGTCGACGTGGTCTCGCTGGCGAACAACCATATCCTGGATTTCGGCGAGGAGGGGCTTGACGCGACGGTCCGGGCGCTCGATGCGGCGGGCATCGCCTGGTTCGGCGCGGGCCGGTGGGACCAGGCCACGCGCCTCTGCGTCCTGGAGCGGAAGGGCTTGCGGATCGGCTTCGTGGGGTTCGCCGGCGTCCAGGTGCCGACGCGCCGGCGGCCGGGGTGCGTGGCCATGGATTCGCCCGCGGCGCGGCGCCTCATCGGGCAGGCGCGCGAGCACTGCGACCGCGTGGTCATCTACTTCCACGAGGGAATCGAGGCCACAAGCTACCCGATGAAGGCCACGGTCGAGGGTTGCCGCCGCGCCGCCGAGGCCGGCGCCGATCTCATCATCGGTTCACATCCCCACACGATTCAAGGCATGGAGTGGTACCACGGGGTCCCGATCGTCTACAGCCTCGGCAACTTCATCATGCCGCTGCTGGAGCCGGCCTTCTACGAGAAATGGCGGGCCCAGACGGATCTTACCGACCTGGGCATGGCATTCCCCAGGGAGCTTATGGCGAAGGAACTGATCCTGCGATGCACGCTCGACCGCGAGCAGGTTCGGGTCGAGGCTTTTCCGGCGCTCATGCAGGAATCCGGGGTCCCTCGGCTGCCCCGGCCCGGGGAAGCGGCGGAGGAGGAGGCTTTCTTCCGGCGACTTTGTGACGCCTTCCAACATCCCGAGGATTCCGCCTGGCGTCAACGAGACGAGATCGAACGAGGCCACCGCCGTGTCCAGCGGTCGAAGATCGACTGGAGGCTTGTGCTTTCCCGCCTGCACCGCCTGCGGTGGCGGCACATCGCGTGGTATCTGAAGAGCTTATCTGGGCGGTGATACGCGAGCAGGCTGCGCGGGCACCGCGGCTTTCACTCCCCGAACCCGCTAGGGAAGCAGAGGGGCTGTCGGACGCGAGTGTCTCCGGCTGCTTCCGCGGCGGGCTCGAAGTCGGCTTACGATTGTCTTGAGGCAACCCCGCGCCCATGCCGATGATGCTGGGGGTTGTATTGCTCAAGGTGTGACCTAAGATGCCGTCGGGCCGTGCGAAGGCCCGCAGGATGCCCCCGCCGACGATGGGCTGCGCGGCGGGCAGTCTTGCCCGCCGCGTGTCGGGCGCCGCCAAGGCGCGATGGGCAGGACTGCCCACCGCGCCAAGGATTTCCGGCATCCGCGTGAGGGAGTCTCTGGGCGCATGAAGGTAGCGGTTCACCACAGGGAAGGCAGCTTCTCGGACCGCTGGATCGCCTACTGCGCCGAGCGCGGTATTCCCTGCGACGTCGTCGACGCCTACGACTCCGACATCCTGAGGCGGCTGGCGTCGGCCGGGGCCTTCCTGTGGCACTGGCAGCACAACTCGGCGCAGGACCTGATGATGGCCCGCCACGTCATCAGTGCCGCCGAGATGATGGGCCTGGCGGTGTTTCCCAACACGGCTACGTGCTGGCACTTCGACGACAAGGTGGCCCAGAAGTACCTGCTGGAGGCGGTCGGCGCCCCGCTGGTGCCTACGTACGTCTTCTATGATCTCGATACCGCCATGGACTGGATCAACCGCACGTCCTTTCCGAAGGTGTTCAAGCTGCGCCGGGGAGCCGGGTCGAAGAACGTCCGCCTGGTGCGCACCGCGGGCGAGGCGCGGCGGCTGGCCCGGAAGGCCTTCGGCCGGGGTTTCAACCCCCTCGGCGGCTACTTCGGCGACGCGGCCACCCGGGCGCGGAAGGCCCGGCGCCAGGGCGACGTGCTCGGCTTGCTGAAGCGGCTGCCGCGGTCGCTCCTCAATATGTACCGCGCCAACTTCCAGATCGGACGCGAAAAGGGATACCTGTATCTCCAGGACTTCGTGCCGGGCAACCGGTTCGACACGCGGGTCACGGTGATCGGCCGCCGGGCCTTTGCCTTTACGCGGAATGTCCGGAAGGACGACTTCCGCGCTTCCGGCAGCGGCTCCATTGACTATAATACCGACAGGGTCGACCGGCGGTGCCTGCAGATCGCCTTCGACGTGGCCCGGAAGGTCGGCGCCCAGAGCCTCGCCTTCGATTTCGTGAGGGCGGAGGGCGGGGCGCCGCTCATCGTCGAGGTGTCTTACGGCTACCTCGCCGGCGCCGTCCATGATTGTGCGGGACACTGGGACGAGCCGTTGGCCTGGCACGAGGGACACATGTGGCCCGAAGAGGCCATCCTGGAAGACCTCCTGGCAGGGGCGAGGTCACGCGGGTAGCCCCCTGGGGCGCGATGGAGTTGTTGCGCGGGCAATGACGAATGACGAAATCCGAAGGACGAATCAAACGGCAAACGCGAATGACGAAACACACGCGCTGCCGGCCCTTTATTGGTCATTGCCGTGTCGTCATTCATTCGGCATTCGGGCTTCGGATTTCGTCATTGTCTAACCGCGAGTTGCGGGACGGATTCGCCGGTCTTACGTAGACGGGAACGAGACTCATGACACAAGCCGCCGCGATCGACGTTCGCACGGACCTGCGGAGCCTTGGGATCGAGCAGCAGGGCCTTCCCTTCACGACGCTCTGGGTGGGCCCGTTCATCCTGGCCGCCGTGACCATTGCGGCCATGGCCCCGTGGAACTGGTTCGTCAGGGGTTTCGGCGTCATCCTGGCGCTGGCCTACCTGGCGTATGCGATCCGCCACCGGGTGCTGCCGAATGCCGAGATGATCCTTTTCATCCTGTGGCTGATGTGGGCACTGCTAGGCGTGTTCACGGCGGTGAGCGGACTCCTGTTCTGGTGGGAGTGGAGCCGCGGTTTCCAGATCTGGATCATGCTGTGCATCATCTCGGGCCTGACGTTCTCGCGCCGGCTGCTGTACTACAACCTGGCCTGGTTCCTGGCGGGGGCCGCCGTCGTGGGCGGCTACAGCTATATCACCGGCGACTACAGCCGCGCGGCAACAGGGGGGGATGTTGAGCGCGTGGCCGGGCTCACGCTGAACGCCAACGAGTTCGGCTGGGTCATGCTCCTGGCGACCGTGGCGATGGCCTACATCTGGATGTCGCCTTCGCGCAGCCGCGCCCTGAAATACGTGCTGCTGGGCGTCGGGATGGGCCTGGCGGCCGTGGCGTCGATCCTCAGCGGGTCGCGCAAGGCGATCCTGGGACTGGGGCTTTTCTACGTCGGCTGGACGTGGTTCTGCTACCGCCGCGAAATCCTGAAGCGCCCGGGCGTCCTCGCGGGGGTGGCCGTCCTGGCGATCGGGGCGGTCGCCGTGGTGATCTTCGCCCGTCACATGCCCGTGGCCCAGCGGTTCCTGGAATCGTGGCAGGTCTTGGCGGGGGAGCGCGTCGGAGGCGGCGGATCGAACCGCCTCGACCTGTACCGCGAAGCGTGGCGGCTCTTCGTCGCCCACCCGGTCATGGGCGTGGGCTTGGACCAGTTCCGCGTCTACAGCATCTACCATAGCGTGGCGCACGCGGAATACGCCGAGGTTGCTGCCGACACGGGCCTGGTGGGCTTTGTGCTGTACTTCAGCATCTTCGTCGCCATGTGGTGGCGGGCGGGGAAGATCCGGCGCTCGATCACCGACCCCTTTGTCGTGAAGGTCGCGGGCCTCGTGCGCGCCATGCTGATCGTCATCCTGGTCCTGGACCTGGGCCGGTACAACTACGGCGACAAGCCGGCGTGGATCATCCTGGCCAGCTTCACCGGCTACCTGAGCGCCGTCTGGCAGAACTGGCGGGCCTCCCAGGCCACCGCCGTGGCGGCCGCCGGGCCGCACGTCCCGGCGCCCGTGCCGACGGGCTGAGGCGCTCCCTCTCATGCCGGTGAGACGCGCGAACCGGGCGCCCGGGCGGGAAGAGAACCTGGCATGTCTTCTCCAGACGCAGGAGCCGATCGCCGGATACGCGTGCTTGCCGTCTGCCCGCAACTCACCAGCGGCGGCGCGGAGCGCCAGCTCGTGTGCCTGTGCCGCCACCTGGACCGGAGGCGGTTCGACCTTCGCGTGGTATACTACGAGTCGGCGGGGCCGCTCCTGGAGGAGCTCCGCGGCCTGGACGTCGCGGTCGTTCATCTCGACCGCCGGCGCCTGGGCGCCGTGGGCCTGCTGCGGGCGCTTCGGCGCGAGATGGCCGCGTGGCGGCCGGACGTGCTCGACTGCCGCCTGCCCTCGGGCTATCGCTTCGGGCGGCTGGCGGCGATCGGCAACTCGGCGGCCGTGGTGGTCGCCGAGGAGCGCACCGAGCGCAAGTGGACGGGCGTGCGGCGCCTGCTCGACCGACGGCTGAATCGCTGGACCGACGCCTGGGTCGGGAACTCGAAGGTCGTGGCCGCGCACATCGTGCGGGACCTCGGCGTGCCGGCGGACCGCGTCCACGTGATCTACAACGGCATCGACGTGGAGCGGTTCCGTTCGACCGCCGAAGACCCCGACCTGGCCGACCTGCGCCGGCAGGGGCGGCGGATCGTGCTCAACCTCGGGAACCTGAGTCCCGCGAAGAATCAAAAAATGTTTCTGCGTGTGGCCGATCGGCTGCGCCGCGAGCACGCGGACCTGGCCTTCGCCCTGTGCGGGCAGGGGCCCCTGCGGGAGCCGCTGGAGGCCTGCGCCCGCGACCTCGGCCTGGCCGG
>Ga0315282_10010420_pt1 | contig 14582 bp, 19 predicted proteins | sample YL17G07_20_MG_FD_203693 | JGI IMG/M metagenome (GOLD analysis project Ga0315282, IMG submission 203693) | Sediment microbial communities from Yellowstone Lake, YNP, Wyoming, USA - YL17G07_20 | ecosystem: Environmental > Aquatic > Freshwater > Lake > Sediment | place: USA: Wyoming | collected...
TCCTATGCCTCCCAAGGTAGTCTTGAGCAGTGGTAGGCTCGTCCATCACGATTATCTCAGGTCTCATCGCTACAACCGCAGCGACCGTTAGGCTTCTCCGATCTCCGAAGCTAAGCCTGAAGGGGAAAGTGTCCCATTGTTCCTGAAGTCCAACGAAGCCGAGAGCTTCGTCCACTCTGCTTTTTATCTCGTCCTCGGGTAGCTTTAGGTTGCGAAGTCCAAACTCAACTTCGTTCTTGCATGATATTGTGAAGAGTTGTTCATCTGGGTTCTGTAGGACAAGACCTATCGAAGTGGCTAACTCGCCCGTCGTGAAGGTCTGAATGTCCTTGCCTTTGAAGAGGATTCGGCCTTTCGTTGGTTTGAGAAGTTTCAGAAACTGTTTCACTAGGGTTGTCTTCCCAGAACCGTTCTGGCCTATGATGCCTACCATCTCTCCGCGGCGAATCTTGAGATTGATGTCCTTGAGGGCTGTGACGGGTGGGAATCCCGGGTAGGTGAAGGTGAGGTCTTCGCACTGAAGTATCACCTCGCGGTCTTGGACTGCTTGACTCTTGGGAAGTTCGCGTTTCGGCGTTAGTCGTCTCTCTTGAATCAGCTCTCCGACTAGCTTCTTGGCATCTTCAATACTGAAGGGAACCGGCCCTTCGGGAGAGATTTTGTGTCCCAGCAGAGCGATTTGGGGAACCTGAACGCCCACAGAATCCAGCAGTTCAACTTGGCTGAAGACCTCTCTCGGCGTACCTTCCGCAACCTTCTCTCCATTACTCAGAACCATCACTCGATCAGCGATTCTCAAAACCTCTTCAGTTGCGTGCGTCGTGAGCAAAGTGGTCATCCCATATCTGTGCTTCAAGTCGACCAGTGAATCTAGGACCTCGGCGTTTCCAATCGGGTCGAGTTGCGAAGTCGGTTCGTCGAGGACCAGCACCTCAGGTTGCATGCTCAGTCCCGCGGCCAGCACAAGTCTCTGTTTCTGACCACCTGAGAGTTCGGAAGGTGAGCGAGATTCAAGCCCTTGTAGGCCAACGGCTTCGAGAGCCCATTTTGTACGCTTTATGATTTCGTCTCTTGGCACGCCAAGATTCTCAGGGCCGAAGGCAACTTCCATCAGAACATCAGGATTAATCAGCTGCCCTTCCGGGTCTTGCGTTACGAAACTGACTTTCTGCGCCAACTCGTAGACTGGGTGTTCGTACACGTCCATTCCTGCGACGTATACCTTCCCTTCAGTCGTGCCCTGGTAAATGTTTGGAATTATGCCGGTCAAGTGATGACAGAGAGTTGTCTTGCCTGCTCCATTGGCCCCTAGGATAGCAACCACTTGGCCTCTGCTAACCTTGAAGTCTATCTTTTTCAGCGCCTTCGCGCCGTCGGGATACGAAAATGAGAGATTTTGAACGTCAACAATCACGTTATTCAATTTGTTCGCCAATATGTCTGCGTTGGCCACCGCACACGATTAACAAAAAGAGGGAAAAGAGAGAAGCTTGGTCGGCACGCCTACCAGAGTACGTCCGGTGGCTTTGCCATCCCGCTTCTTCTTAGAGCTTCAGTTATGGGCACTGTAATGATGGTCATCAGTATCGCGAAGACCGGCATGTACCAAGTGTAGATCCCCCACGCCATTAGGTAGAGCAATGGAGAGGGGAAGGCAAAGAGGATCCAGTATATCCAGTATGATGGAGAAATGTACCATCCATTCATGGCCATCCATGTTCCAAGGAAGATTGCGATCGATCTCTGTCTTGGATTTGTGCTTCGTGCCCAGTTGTAGATGTACTTGGTTCCGATGGGTGATAGTAGCACGACTATTGGTAGAAGCCAGTAGTAGAGGGTGGCGAGGAAGTACGTGCCTTCTGGAATTGGAGGCCATCCGCCGACGACGCCGGGATAGTAGTATAGCACAACGAAGAAGATGACAGTCATGATGATTTGCCAGACTAGAAAGATCCATTTGTATTTCTTCATGTTCAGCGCTAAGCCAACGAAGATTGATGGGAGGACGACCACGCATACAGCGTCTACGATGCCAAGTGGATATGCAGGTGGAGAGATGAACATTCCAATGATTCCTCCTACGATTGCTGCTGCGATTCCACCTACGGGTCCGAGAATCAGTGGAGCAATGCCTGCCAGCGGAGTTGCGAGAGGCCAGAACCCGCCACCTCCCGCGTAGGGTAGAACTGGCACTAGGGAGGTCACGCCAACAAGAGCTCCATAGACGGCTATCCAAGCGATTGGTGTCCCGAACAGGTAGAGTCTGCCTTTAGTTTTCGATTCTGCCATTCAATCACACCTCAAGTTTTGACAGCTAGCGAAGAGGCACTTAGCACTATGCCGATGACGATTAGACCAGCGGCGAACATCCAGAACGGGGCGAAGAGTCCCAGAGACGGATCTGCAGGGCCCCAGAACCAAGCCACCGCTCCGCTGTTGCGCGTCCACCAGTCTGGTGACCTGACCATTCTGTTCGCGGCGTCCTCAAGATATGGAATAATGAACGTTGCTATGCCGACCAGGATTGTTGCGATCCCTGTGTACATCAGAAGAGTCTTTGTGCCTTTAGCCAATTTTCATCAATCGCTTGAGCAACAACCATTGTTCTAAAGCTTTGCATACGTCTCTCAAAGGTAGCTATGCAGTATATTCTGTAAGGACTCCTTAACGCACTGTTTTCTTTCAATTATCGTCAGAATCAGTAGACCACAGAGATAATCCGGCAATTGAGGGTCAGCCATCGATTCGGCGAATCATTTTGAGCGTCTTGTCAGGCGGACAGTAGGCGGTACACGATCTGGCGAATCGTCTTAGTCGAACTGACCTTTCGTTCGCTCCTACCTGAAAGAGGTCGTCGTCGGCATCGCAGCGATCTGTCTTCCATAGAATGATGTGTTGTCGTCGGACGCAATAGCGCAAAGATCCTCGAAATACTCGCGGAACGGCTGTGCGCCAGGACATAAAGCTTAAAGGTTTACGTTTACGGTTATGCTACCGTATCTGCTATGAAAACAACTGTGTTGCTTCGAGAAGACCTGTATGAGATCCTGAGGAAGAAATACGGACCTAGAGGCATCTCGGAAGCCATCAACGCAATCTTGGCAGAGGCCCTTTTGAAGGGAGAAGGCATGTTCGGTACGATGCCAAAGACATCGCTGAGAGACCTTAGGGACCACAGGGACCGCATATGAGGTACGTCATGGACTCGTATGCATGGCTTGAGTACTTCATGGGAACTGAAGCGGGTAGAAAAGTGAAAGAGATCATTGATTCCGAGGCGGACGAGAAACTCACGCCATCGATATGCCTTGCAGAGACCTATGCTAAGATTCTGAAAGCAGAGGACGAAGAGAAAGCTGAACTCCGGAGAGCGTTCATCAAGTCAAGAAGTGCACTCATCCCACTCACTGAGGATCTGGCTGTCGAAGCAGCGAAGACCGACGTGGTCATGAAAAGAAAAGTTCAAGGTTGGGGCCTAGCTGACTCAATCGTTCTGTCGACAGCGCGAAACAGGAAGGGAAAGGTTGTCACAGGCGATCCTCACTTTCGAGGATTGGTCGAGGCATATATGATCTAGCACAAGCCTCAAAATGAAGATGCGCGTACCACGAGCTTTTTCCTACGATGACCGGGGGGATTTGAACCCACAATTCTGGGACTAATCAGTGTTCTCGGGAGCCCGAAGGGACTTGAACCTTGATTTCGAGTGTATAACATATGCTAGACATCATTTTTCTGATGGAAGACTCGACTTTGCTTTCTGACTGAACGCCCTCTTTTCCTCTACGGTCGCTCCGATTTGATCGCCAAGATCTTCGAGGCTGCCTCCTCACTTTCCTTGACTAACATGTCACCCCGCTTGAGTGCCTTGGTAACGGCGATCGCCTCCGCTGATGGTCTACGCGCCAGATTGCACTTTCATGATTCCAACTTGTTTCCCGATTTGCTCGAACCTCTTCTCTTCTCCTTCTTTGAGCCTTGCACCAGTGATTGCACCTTTCTCCTTCAAGGAGAAGACTGTAGCCGACTCATGCGGAGCGATGATCTGAAGGCCCAGATTATTCAATTCCTTCTCGATGAACTTCGCTGCGCTGCCGGAGAAACGCCAATCCAGCTTCGTGTCGAATGCAAAGCCATACTTCCCGGAGAGGTCAATGCTCTTCAGCTTTCCAAGGAACTCTTTCATAGGCTTGGACGCGGTAAATGCCTCGGTTGGGGCACCAACGCAGATTAGCTCGTATTGCTTCAACGAGTCAACGCCTAGGTCCTTTGCATTGACGCAAACAGTCTGAATCCCTGCTTCTTTGAGTCCCGTTTCAAACGATTTTGCAATCTTCTCTGTGTTGCCGTATCGGGTATCGAAGACTACACACGCTCTCATAGAGATGCCACGGCCCTCATGGAGAATCAAGCGCAGGACTCAAGCCCGGAGTGTTGTTCTCACACGTGACAGTTGAAGCCCTGAACCCAAGAAAATAGGGCGTTCTTCTCTTTAGCGTCGAACGGTGGGGCGGCAGGATTTCTCGGATCAATATGGCAACGCCCCATTTCATTCCACAAGTCTGGTTTGTTACGTCTATGAATTGAAGCCGCCTGGATCCATTCTCGGAATGTCATGGTCGTCAAAGTGTTTATCGAGTGAGACTATTGCCTTAGCTCGAAGGCTCTTGGCGCTTGCATATTGCACTGCATCGTCCACATCGAATTCGCCGCTAATTGCGAGTTCAGCGGCAGCCAGCTTGTCCTCAAGTGAGGCAACGTAGAGCGTAAGACCCTTGTAGGCGGCTAAGCTGCGCAGGAATCTATCGAGCTCTCGAAGCTTCCCGCGGCCGTCTAGGATGATCATAATTGAATAGATCGTGAAGTCAGTAACTGCAGCCTTCTCTCTGCCTGTCTTCACAGCGTTTAGGAACTCTATGCACGCCTTGCGCTTCGCTCGTGCAAGCATGACCTCCAAGAAAATGTTCGCGTCAATGAGGAACATTCCGTGAAACCTTCGAGGCCCAAACTTTTCTTACGGAATGCTGCAACTCGACCGAATTCAACTCCTCACTGCCAAGAATTCCCTCTATAGCCTTGACTGGGTCACCTTCAAACCGTATGTTCTCCTTCGTCCTGCTTAGCCATCCCTCGAATGCCTGTTCGGCAGCTCGCGTGAGGGCCCCCCTTCCAAAACCGAAACGCCTCATGGCCGCTTCGCGAAAACGTTTTTCTAAATCGTTTCTCAGCTGCAACCTTAATCCAGCCAAAGGGTTTCCCAAGTCACAAATGTACATATGGACTTATAGCAGTTTCTTCAGGCATACTGTCTGGACTAACCCTGCCGGAGAGGACATTGTCATGAACCAAACGTCGTCAGGTCCACCTTTGCGTGGTGAGGCGGGTTGGATTGGAACCCGCTGGTGTCGTGGGGCCGATCAAGTTGCGTGACAGGTAAACCTTTATGCCCTTTCCCACTTATTCAGTGGGAACGCGCATGACCCAAACTGTGGTCGATCAGCGTGGAAGAGTGCTCATCCCCGAAGATATTAGGCAAGGTGCTGGCCTTGATGAGGGAACCGTCGTTAAAGTAGAGACACAGGACGAGGGAATAGTGATCAAACCCGTTCGCAAATGTAAGCGAACTTGGAGGCAGCTTTGCGGAATAGTCCCAAAGAGAACAGGTAAACCAGAATGGCCTACGCCAGAAGAGATCAAAAACATCTGGCAATAGACTCGAACGTCCTTGTCGCGTATCTGGACAAGGAACACCCGCAGCATAGCAAAGTAACCTCATTATCCTCCCGTAGAGTCGCCTTGAATCCAACGGTCGTCCATGAAACCTACCATACTCTGGTTTTCAAAATGAAATGGGCGCCAGATGATGCTTCAAGCGTCATGATGGAGATGCTTGACGACACCAGTATTCTATTTCTGAATCAGACGAAAGACACAACCAGAATCGGCTTAAGATTAGCGGAACAATATGCTTTAGGCGGAAGGGACGCACTCATTTTGGCCAATTTTCTTAATCCTTCTGTTGCTGAATTCGAAACATTTGACAGGGAGCTAATTCAGCTACGAAAGGTTGAACACGGCCGCCGCAGATTGATGATACGTGCTGCATAGATCGCCCGTGTTGCGGTCAGATTGAAACGCCGTGAAAACCATGCAGCATGACGGGGCCGGAGGGATTTGAACCCCCGACATCGCAGATTCAGATAACCTCCTTCCCTCTGAGTAAATTGCAACTCAAATCAACAAACGGCTGAACAACTAGTTTTGCCGTAAGGTTTGTTTCTGCTTTCTTCTTTGTCATTTCTTCCTCACCTTGTTTCCGTCAGGCTGGTCTTCGGCATCATCATCGCTTCTCCTCTTTCATTGTCGACGTGACCGTCATCTGAATCGTCGCCATCCTGATGGCTGTTGTGTTAATGCTCGCACTGAAAGCGAAATACTAATTAGTCATACTAATAGTATGACTAAATGAAATAGTCATACTAATGGCATGACTACTAACGGTGAGAGCTGTGATATGGACCCCGCCATGGCTTGCAAGGGCCTACGCACGACTCTACGCATCGATAGGCACTAACACGTTCGACTACTCCGAAGCGGGACCAATACTTGAGTTAAGTGATAAGCGACTCATCGCAACGACGCTGGCGAAGCTGAGAACCTTCGGACATTTGACCGTGCGGAGAGACCCTACAGACCCGAGAAGGAAACTGTTCAAGCTCATTGATCCCCAGAGCACCGTTCTGGCCATGGCAATCCAGTCACGAGCCAAGACTAATGGCATCACGGAAAAACTCAGGGTGGCGTCCAGTATCTTGGGGTATTATGTGAATGGTGCATATGCAGCGTATCAGTTTCATCGCTATTCCGCAGCAGGGAGTATGGACATATCGGTCAGACCAGATCAGCTCCCCACATGGATCGCACTCGTCTCGGAACCAATGGTCGCGCTCTCCATCGACGATGTACCTGCCGAGAGACCGGCTGAGACAAATGTTCATCTCCGCTCAGATTTCGATGAGAAGTTATCAGAGCATGCCAGAGTGATTGATGGAATCAGGTTCCTTGCGCCTGAGGTCCTAGTCGTGTCAGGAATCACCAAAGAATATCCTAGTCTCGAAGACGTGCTCGCAATTCTAGTGGTCCGAAGGGCAGAACTCGACTGGAAGAAGCTGCTTGAGCTCTCACAGGTATACAACGCAACACGGTTCGTCGGATGCGTACTTGACGTTCTTAACTTCGAAGCACGCAAGCCTTTGTTCGAAAAGAGCCTTATTGGCAAACTGTTCAGGCTGTCAAATCTAGGCGCGAGGCTAGATTTCCCTGCCAGCATGAAATCGCAACCCACTGAGAGACTGTATGAGAATATCTCGTCGAAATGGAATCTGAGGCTGCGTCTTGCCCATGCGCTTGTGTCCAAGATAGTGACGGATTTGGTGAGATAATGAACGAGGAAGAGATAGAACGCAGAAGCCTCGAAGACCTCCAAGCTGTGCTGCAAGAGGCGCACAAGCAAGGCATCAAGCTCGTCATCATCGGCGGCTATGCCGTCGCTGCGTACACTCGCGGTTATCGCTACACGAAGGACATCGACCTCGTCGCGGACACTGCAACTCGGGGCAAATTGAAGGGACTCTTGAAAGGCCGCGGCTATGCAATCCGTGACACAGAATTCGGCATCGCTGGCCAGAAATTCGGCTTGGCTCTCCCAGGTTCAAGAATGAATTAGGTTGCCGCTGCCTTGTCTGATGGCATGTTTGCGATTGGCCTCACGAACGTGGTGGAGCCGCTGGGATACGAACCCACGACTTCTCTGATGATTCAGTCGCGACATGAAGTCTCTATTTGACAAGCTTTAGGAACTCTTCTCGCGAAACATTGGCTTCAGCCAAGATCCAGAGGAGCAAGTTAACAGGCACAACATCGTAGACGGGAATTGTCAGCCGTCTTCCATCAGGGTGACGGATGAAGACGTGGCTTCCTCGTTGCCTCTCAATTTCAAAACCTAGCTTACGGAAGACTTTGAGCAAGTCCTTCCCAGAGATCTTTCTGGGAAGTTTGACCACTACAATTCAACTTCTACGAGTTTCTTTCCTTTGAGTTCATCTTCGAGTGTTTCCAAGTGAAGAGTGATTGCATCTCTAACATTCTTCAGCGCCTCTTCTTCAGACGTTCCCTGGCTGAACACGCTCATTTCTAGGCATCTTGCGGCAAAGAGGCCCGTGGTTTTGTCCCTTTCGATGTAAACGTGAAACCGCCTGTTTGACATAAGGATTGAATACCTCACACACTGTAAAAAGGAATTACCGTAGCCTCAGCCGCATATGGTGGGGCTCTCTCTTTCTCTATCATATGACCTTCTCCAGAATTTTGAACAATGACTCCGCTCCGTATGGCACTATCCTGCTATCGACCGCTTCCCACGCCACATTCGGGGTCTTCTCCCTCAACAGCTGGGTAAACTCCTCGCTTGTCAGAGTCACGTCATGTATGCCGATTGGGCTGATCCGCGCGACTGAGCCGACTGCGGACGATACTTCCTTCTCCATGTCCTTGTTCTGAACTACGAATAGGACATCCAAGTCAGACCTCTTGGACGCAGTCCCCTTTACGTGGGAGCCGAAAAGTATCAGCGTAAAGAATGGTGAAGCAATCTTCTCGCTCAGACCACTTGCAATGACTTCGATGTCGCGGTGTTTTGCAAGAAAGCGGCTCGCGCGAATAGCCTCGATGTAAGCCAGCAGCGCCGAATTGCCCTTCAGGTTCAGCCTGCAGTATGTGACAGGCCTGCGCTTCTCAGCAATGATGTATTTCTGCTGGGCAAGTCGCATTGTCATTACGTATGTTATCCGGTAGTCCCGACCTATCCCGGCTGCAATCTGCCGCACCGTGAAGCTCTTCCGAGGGTTTGAGCTGAGGTAGGCGAGTATTTCCACCGATGTCTTGGATAATGGTTCTAGGTGCATAATATTATGTATTTAGGTGCATAATCATAAATAGTTACCGCATTGCCAAGGCGGCATAGCAGAGGCATTGTAGAGATCGCTGTAGTTCCTGCTTCGCAAGCCCAATTGCCTTACCCTCTTCAATCATCGTCAAAGACTCAAATTGAGAATATGCTGAGTAAGCCAGTTGAAACGCAGCTGTTGTCTGGAAATTCCTTCCCGTCTTCGGTGACTAAGTGTGACACACCCCACTAAGTGTGTGACACACCCTGTTCCTTTTCCTTGAGAGATACTGTCGCCCAGCGATTCGTCAGACCCTCTCCCATTTCTTGAACCTTGAAACCCGCCAATATCCGCTTCCACTCCTGTATGGTCACAGCCTTTGGATCCTTCTTTCTGAATACCTTTGTAACACTGATGTAGGCCAAGCCATTCGGTTTCAGGATCCGCTTGATCTCCCCCACTACACCCACATGATCCGTCATACAGCAAAGGACACCGTTTGCAAAAGCAAAATCAACCGAGCGGTCAGGAATGAATTGAAGGTTCGCGGCAGAAGTGGTACGAGCGTCAATAATGTTTTGAAAGCCCTTATGCTTCGATTCTGCTTTCAGCACCTCGATGGATTTCGGGTCTGAATCCGCCGCGTACACTTTCCCTTTTGGCCCGACAGCCTCAGCCATGGATATGGTGAAGTGGCCTGGTCCACAGCCGACATCGGCAACCGTAATCCCGCTTGAAACGTATTTTCGGATCTTCTTTTCTGGCGGAGAGATCAAACGCCTAATGAGATTATCCAAGAGAAATGTGGGAATATGCCTATCGCTTTCGCTGCAATCTGCCATGTGAATCAGGCCGGGTGATGTAGGCTTTCGTTTCCAGACTGATTAAAAAGCCATAGGCCGCAGTCGCAGATCGAGTGGACTTTGTCTGAACTTGCGCGGGTATCCTTTGAGGCGCTTGCGATAGCGGCGCCTGCTAGCTAACAAATTGTAGTCACTTCAGAGTTGAAGAGACGACAAGATCTCGCTACTTGATTATGGTGACAATGTCACCATCTTGAACCACGTGTTCCATGCCGACACGTTGAGGACTGAACCTTACACTGGTTCCTGAAACCAACGCGAACTTCGCTTCGCCGGCGAATTTTCTGTGGATCTTCTGACACACATCAAAGATGGTTGAGCCGGCGGTTACGATGAGGGGCTCCTCGAAATCGGGTGATCCATTCCTTGGTTTGAGGTAGACCTTGATTAGCCTCAGCCTATCATTGATCGCCTGCCTCAACTCATCGAGGTTGACGTTGCGATCCGCTGAGATCGGGATTAGTTCCTCGCCAATTCGCTTCTTTGCCTCAGCCACGTACTTGGAATTGACCAAATCGATCTTGTTCAGGACAGTTATGGATGGGATGTATTTGCGGTTTCCAACGATTAGATCGATCAGTTGATCATCAGTAATGTCTTCCCTGATTATGATGCTGCCTTGGTTGATCTTGTATTCGTTCAGTATTGCTCGCACAGTGGATACAGTCATGTGGGTTAGCTTGCAGGCTGCGGTTATCCCTAGCCCGCCTTGAGAAGCGGGGGTTACTGTAACATCGGGAGGGCGAGTGTTCAAGCGGATGCCTATCTCGTAGAGTTCCTTGATCAGGACATCGATCTGGCCGGGTAGGAACACGTCAAGAACTAGGATTATGAGGTCGGCGTTCTTCGCAACAGATAGTACTCTCTTTCCTCGACCCGTGCCTGTTGCCGCGCCTGAGATGATCCCAGGTAGATCCAGAATCTGGATTCTCGCCCCTTGATACTCAAAAAGGCCCGGAACAACGGTTAGGGTTGTGAAGGCGTATGGTGCGACTTTCGACTTTGCGTTTGTGAGCTGATTGAGGATGGTTGATTTTCCTACGCTCGGTAGACCTATCAGTACGGCTGTGAAGTCACCGCTTTTCTTTAGCTCGAAGCCCACTCCGCTCTGCTTGGAGGATTGCGAGCGTTCCTGTTCAGCCTTGAGCCTTGCGAGCTTGGCTTTGAGTAAGCCCACGTGATGCTCGGTGTGCTTGTGGATCTGGGTCCGCTTCATCTCCTCCTCGATAGCCCGAATCTTTTCCGGTACCCCCAAGCTCGCACACCCCAATCACGAAGCAAGATGCAACCAGCAATAAACCGAACGTTACAACCCTTCAACCAGTTCAATGGGGCACTTGCGGAATTCCAGGTCAAATGCATGTGACTGTGCGGACAGAAAACCTAGCCCAACGTTGACGCAAGCTCTCCCAGCTTCAAGAATGAATTAGGTTGCCGCTGCCTTGTCTGACGGCATGTTTGCGATTGGCCTCACGAACGTGGTGGGGCCGGTGGGATTTGAACCCACGACCTCTGGCCCCAAGACCTGTGCCTGTTCTTGGAGTCGCCAGCGCCCCAGGTTCACCGCGCGCATTTGCGCTCTGGTATCCTGTTGGCGGAATCGTGTTCCCAGACCAAGCTGTCCAGAGTTGTGCTTTGATCTCTTCTAGACGACGGCCCCGCTCAGCGCAAAAACGAACAGGCAATGATAATAAGCTTTCATCGCGCGAGCCTGAGCACTTGCAGAATGCTCCTGAAATTCTCGACCGAGGGCTCTCGCTTGTACACCCCAAGAGTCTTGAGCACGCTTCGCTTTTTGGGAAAGATCTTCGACGCCCGTACCCCCTTCGATATTCGACCGAACATGAAATACTGAAGCAGCGAAGTCACGTTTGCAACGCGCCTAGCAGTGCTCGCACTCTCAAAATCAACTATACACGCCTTGCCAGTCCTATTGACTAGAACATTCTTTGGAGCGTGGCTCAGTTCCCCATGATCTAACCCAATAGCGTCCAGTCTGAAACATGACCAAAGTAGATCTTCGAGCACCTCCCTAGTTGCTCGCGTGTTGCCTGCCGTTTGACCCTCCGCCCACCTGAAGAGCGGAATCCCATTGAAGAACTGCATTGCAAGGAAATTCCTTGTTGCCGTCATCAATTGGGGGCCCACGTTCACGCTGTTCGCGAGCCGCAGTAGTCTTCCTTCGTTCGCCATCGTAGGCCGGTCAGCATCGTCACGCCTGATCTTCAACGCCACCAGAACTCCGTCCAATTCTGCTAGCGTAACAATCCCAACGCATCCCTTTCCGAGCACCGGAATCCCGTCAATAAGGGAAGAACCGCTGAAGCACAGTGAGGAAATTCCCAGAGCAAAGAGCTCTCTCACTTTCTCTCGTAGCTTCACTTCATCAGAAACAGGATAGGTGAGTATTCTAGCGTAGCGAGTGCCTGCCAGTTTCGTTATAGGAATTCTCTCGTAGTCAGGCAAGCCACGTAGGCCTTCCAGCTAGGAATCCTCTTATGTACCTCGCGAACGCTCGATTTGAAGAGAGAAGACGACCAACCTCACCGGCCTCCAACACTCTTGCATTTCTCTTGAACGCATGCACCATTAGCGGCGCTACACCTACTTTCGCGCCGCCCGAACGCAAGGTCGAGGTCAGAAGAGCTCTCGCCGATACGACGGCTCTCCTTTTCTGAACCAACCACCTAGCATCCTCAATCCACGGACCAGCGACCGTGTCCTTCTGCCCGGCATGTTTCGAAAGAAAAGACGAACTCTCCACAAGCCTCGAAACCGGAGGCCCCCGATGCCTCCTCGACGTCGGAAGCTCCCCTGACGCCAGTTCGAACAGCAGAACACTCAACGCCCTCTCGTCGGTCCAAGATGAGGAACGAATGACTTCAAAATCGTAGTTCTCAAACAGGTGCACAAGCGCCCTCTCAGTTCTGAACAGTTGACTCCATACGATATCCACCACGGCATCGATCTTGCCCATTACTACGCACAGCAGTTGCGACCCACGTTTGTGGACCAAATTCCGAAATTGGTTACTGGTAAGCGGCCTGATTTCTGGCTCTGCGAATACTGAGGCTGTTGGTTTCGCGAGGAAACTCCTTGAGGCGGCAACGAAATTCCAAAGTTGATTTGAGCGCACCGCAGCCCCCAAGTTTCGACCTTTATCCACCGGATCGATTACAACCAGAGGCTCTATGAAGGCTCGGCGAACTTCATCAGCTCTTCCTTCATAGTAGTTCTCCACATCGATGAACTGCTCTTCTCGCCATTCCGTGAAGTCTCTTAGCACGTTCTGGAGGCTCTGGCGTGCGATTATGAGGGTTTCACAGATCATTCCGCTGAACCCGCCGGTCTTTATGTCCGCGCCGTATGCGCCGATCCCTCTCATGAACGCCTTGAGTAACCGAACCTCGTCCCGCTTGTCCCCATCCAGATGACTCTTCACATACTCGGTGTGGTAGGGAGTTCGGTCGGTTGCGCTGAGCCAGTTACCTCTCTCCACCCTGTAACATGGCACAACATTCACTCGCAGACTTCCACCGGGGAATTTGACGATGGATTCGACGTAGGGGTGTTCTGCGAATCGTTCAATGATCTTGTTCGGTTGAAGAGCTCTCTTGGCGATTGGCAGACATACGTTTTGGAGTTGTTTCTTCGTTAGCTCTGGGGAGACTCGCATGAAGATGTCGGCGTCAACGTAGTCGCGAATCCAAGTGTCCTTTGCAACAGACCCATCCAACCGTACCTCAGCCGAAAGCCCAGCTTCAAGGCACTCTTGCTCAACGCGTCTTCTGATCTCTTCAGCTCTTGAGTTGACAAGATGCCTCATCCTGTCTGAGGGGACTATTCTCTTCTTGACCGCTTCGCAGACCTGCGCAGCTTTGTCCAAGGAATGAACACTTGTATTGTCAAATCAGCTGGCAGCAGCCACTTCATGGATTGTGGTGTAGATCGGCCCTTTAGGAGTTAGGGTGCTCTTCTTCAGCCGCACCGCTGTCACAGGCATTGTGCCGAACTCCTGCTCCGACATGCTTGACACGTATTCTGCAAGCGCTGCCTTGTTGACGCCTGTTCTGACTCGGGCGATGGTAAGGTGAGGGCTGAAGCCCTTGTTATCAGGGGGAAGGCCGATCTGTCTGAGTTTGGGCTCTATCTGGTGGAAGATTTCATTCAACTGTTCATGACCTTGCGTGATCCCAACCCAAACCACGTTGATCCTGTTCAGGTTCGGGAAGGCCCCAAGCCCTTTGAACTCAGCTTGGAACTGCGTGAACTTCGCACTATCCAAGACTCCTTTGACTCGGTCGACCGTTGTTTGAGGTATCTCACCCAAGAAACGGAGCGTAAGGTGCAGAATGTTTGGGTCAACAATCTTCAGTTGCGCTCGGGTCTGTTCCAGCCCCAACTGTGCGGCGACTATGCGCTCGCGAACAATTGGGTCATCTAGGTCAACCGCGACGAAACTTCGAATGCGTTCCTGAGACACTTCGATTGCCAGCTCAAGCCTAATAATGAATCAGTGAATTTAACAGTTCACAACCGACGCGTATGCGAGGAATCTCAAGGATCACAGGTTGTTTGGTTGTTCAAACCGCAGGGCAAGAAAATATGCCTGTTATGAGAAATAACACCGGTTCAATTTTCTCTTTTGAAATTTATTTTCGACTCTGAAAAATCGTTACAGGCATCTGGTCAGGACAGATTGCTTTCTTCGACATGCTTAGGTCGGAAGTGCTTCAAGCTATTATCTTCGCTTGGTCGCCTGCTTGATCGGCTG
>Ga0315282_10010422_pt1 | contig 14578 bp, 12 predicted proteins | sample YL17G07_20_MG_FD_203693 | JGI IMG/M metagenome (GOLD analysis project Ga0315282, IMG submission 203693) | Sediment microbial communities from Yellowstone Lake, YNP, Wyoming, USA - YL17G07_20 | ecosystem: Environmental > Aquatic > Freshwater > Lake > Sediment | place: USA: Wyoming | collected...
ATGGGATCGCCGATCGAAAGCCGGGTGCGGGATCTTCCGATAGGCCTGTAATCCATGCGCTCCATGAGATTATACGCTGATTCGGGCGATACGATTTTCAGACATCTTCTATTCTACCATCCGGGAGACCCACGCGCCAGGGGGGGATAAGGGATGATGTTGAGCTCTTTCCCGAGGGCTTCGCCTTCCGGCGCACCCGGACGCCTTGACATCAGGTCACTCCGCGCTTATTAATAATATTAAAGAATCGTAGGTCGGCACGGAGAGAAAAATGAGATCAAAGCCATTAGCCGTCATCGGATTCTGCTTGTTCCTGGCGTCCGCCTGCGCCGGCCGGGCGGTTCCTCCCTCGTCGGCGGCGACGCCTGGAACGAGCTTCTTTGACCTTCACCTGAAGCAGGGCCTTTCCTTCCTGGCCCAAGGTGACTACGGAAGGGCCGCCGATGAGCTTCGGACGGCCGTGGAGATCAGCCCGGATTCGTCCAAAGCCCATAATTACCTGGGGCTCTGCTATTTCCATCAGAAGGCTTACGACCCGGCCAGGGAGCAGTTCGAAAAGGCGGTCGCCCTGGATTCGTCTTTTGCCACGGCCTACAATAACCTGGCCGGCGTCTATTCCGTCAAGTTGCAGTTCGCCAAGGCCGAAGAGCTGTACAAAAAAGCCCTCTCCCTCTCGCCCGACATGATCTCCGCCAATTACAGCCTGGGCATCCTCTTCTTGAACCTCGGGCGGACCGAAGAAGGTGCCCCCTACCTTTCCCGGGGGATCGCCCTCGACCCCGATTACCTGGACAAGCATAAAGAGCTTGTCACCACGTTCTCCTCCCTGTCCTTTGACATGAAGGAATCCTACTTCGCCTATGCCAAGGCCTACGCTTCCGCGGGGAATATCGAGAAGACCGTGGATTATCTGGAGAAGGCCCGGAAGGCCGGGTTTGCGGAGTGGCAGCGCATCCTCAGGGAAAAAGAATTCGAGAAGGTCCGGGACGACCCGAGGATCAGGAATTTTTTGAAGAGCCAGGCGTCCTGACGAGAACGGAGAGCGGGGTGCCTGAGAGGATTCGAACCTCCGACCTGTGGATCCGGAGTGATCCGTACCCCGACCGTCAAAGCTCCTTTCTGCCAGGTGTTTCTCTCTATCCCTTGACCGGTTTTTTTGGTGGGCCGGTAACACGAGTCAACGGCATCGTAAAGTTTTTTACACAATTGCGGGGTAACAGATTACCCAAGAATGAACGGTAAGGAGACACGGAGGGAACTAAGACCTGGCACCATTTATGCATATGGAAAGGGTGAAGAATAGGGGATTCTTCTATACGCATTAGCTTGTCTTCCATTCTTCTTTCGCTTGAAGTCGTTCGCCCGCGGCAATATACTCATGGATAAGCACGGGAAGCTCAATGAAATGCGATTGTGCGGCCGGCCGAAAGCAGATATCCGGTCCATTCCGTTGACCGTCATTCACTCGGCGCACATCGGGGTCGAGCCATGATCAAGCTGGCGGCTCTGAAAAAATACTATCAGATGGGAGAGACGACGGTCCGGGCCCTCGACGGAATCGACCTGCACATTCGGCGGAACGAATTCGTGGCGGTGATGGGAGCGTCCGGCTCCGGAAAATCGACACTGATGAACATCCTGGGGTGCCTGGACAAGCCGACGGAGGGCTCGTATTGCCTGAACGGGAAAGAGGTCAGCCGTCTCAACGACGATGAGCTGTCTTTCACGCGGAATAAACACCTGGGATTCGTTTTCCAGAACTTCAACTTGCTTCCCCGTTACTCGGCTCTGAAGAACACGTACCTGCCCCTGAAGTACTCGTCCGGCCGCACGGACGCCGGCATGGATAAGGCCGCCCGGATGCTGGAATTGGCGGGGCTCGCCGGGCGCCTGCATCACCGGCCGGCCCAGCTCTCCGGCGGAGAATGCCAGCGAGTGGCCATCGCTCGGGCCCTGGTCAACGACCCGGATATCATCCTGGCCGACGAACCGACCGGCAATCTGGATTCCTTGACGGCCCACGAGATCATGGCGTTGCTGCGGCAACTGCACCGGAACGGCCAGACGATCGTCATGGTAACCCACGAAAACGACATGGCCGCCTACGCCGGCCGGATCATCTCCCTGAAGGACGGGAAGATCATCAATGATTCTGCCAAAGCCTGAATCGAGACGCCGGCGAAGAAGGACGCCCGCCCTGGGAGCGATCGTCCTGGCCGGAGTCTCTCTCTTCCTGACGGGAAATGACCGCTCGCAACTCGATGCCGACGGGCCGCGGGTGACAAAGGGGAACTTCCGGTCGACGATCGTCATGACCGGGACCTTGGTATCGCTCCGGGCGGAGGAATTCAAGGTCCCGATCATCGAAAATTGGCGGGTCCAGATCAAGTGGATGGTGAAAGAGGGCGAATCCGTGAAACCCGGCGACCCCGTGGTTCGGTTCGACACGGCCAACCTCGCGTCCGATATCGAGACCGCCCAGGACTCGCTGCGAACCAAGCGCGAGGAGAAGGTCCAGAAGGAAGCCGACTATCAGCATCAGAAATTCGAGCTGGACGTGGAAGTCCGGAAGGCCGAAAACGATAACCGGCAGAAGGAGATCGACGCGGCCATCCCCCCGGGACTCGAAGCCAAATATGAATACGACCGCAAGCAGCTCGAGAAGAAGAGAAGCGATTTTTCGCTCGAAAGCGCCCGGACGAACAGGATGGTCAAGCTCGCCCAGGGCGAAAGCCAGATCAAGACTCTCGAGATCGAAGTCCGGGACCTCGAAGCCAAGCTGGAGAACCTAAAGAACAACCTGAGTGCTTTGACCCTCACTGCAAACACCGCGGGCGCGGTGCTCTACGCCGTGGACGAGTGGAGCGGCAGAAAAGTCCAGGTGGGGGACACGGTCTATTCGACCTACGTGGTGGCCCAAATCCCCGACATGTCCTCGCTCAAAGTTCAGGCTTTGATCAGCGAAACCCACATTCAGCACATCAACACCGGAGAGAGCGTCGACCTCTCTCTGGATGCCTACCCGGACAAGCGCTACCGGGGCGTCATCGGGGAGATCTCGAAGAGCGCCGAAACCGTCCGGCGCTGGGGACGGTCGCACTACTTCAGGGTCCGGATCGAAATGGAGAAGCTCGACCAGGAGATCATGAAGCCGGGGATGAGTGTCAAGTGCGAGGTCCAGGGCTCCCAATACGACGACGTCCTGCTCGTTCCCCTGGAGATGACTCTTTTCGACGGACAGTCCTTCTGGATCCGGCCCGCCCGTGGCGAGCCGCTGAAACTCAAGGCGCTCGGCTTCAATGAGTTTCTGCTGGCGGTCGGCGCCGGCGAGAATCCGGCCGTCAAGGCGGGCCTGTCGCTCGCGCCGGTCGGAATCCTGAAGGAAACCCGGGAGACAAAAGCCGATGAAACAAAGAAGTAAACGGCCCGGACCGGGCCTCTGGACAATCCCGGTTGCGGCCGCGCTCTGCCTCCTCGCCTGCTCCCGCTCCGGCAAGGTCCGCGTGGACAAGGTCGTCAAGGCTCCCTTCCACATCAAGGTCCACGCCACGGGCCAGCTGCAGTCGGCCGCGTCCTTCTATGTCGGCTGCCCGTCCGTTGAACAGATGTGGCAGTACGTCATCTCCTTCATGGCGCCGGAAGGCAAGGCGGTTAAAGAGGGCGACCTGATCCTCTCCTTCGATGCCAGGGAACTGACGCAGCGGCTCCAGCTCAAGCAATCGGAACTCGACACGGGGATGAAGGAGCTCGAGCGGATGCAGCTGCAGGAGCAACAGACCAAGGAAGATACCGCCCTGCAGCTGGAGGAAGAGAAGGTCAACAAACAGAAGGCCGTGCGGAAGGCCGACTATCCCGAGGAATTGATTGCGGCCAACGAGTTCCAGAAAAGAAAAATGGAGCTCGAATTGGCCGACTTGCAGGAGAAACTTGCAGAGAGCCGGTTGGCGAACCAGATCTCGGGGATGAAAAGCCGGATCCATATCCAGGAATCCAAGGTCAGGCTGTTGAAGGAAGAGGTGGAGCGGCTGAAGCGGAACATCCGGAAGATGGACGTCCAGGCTCCCAAGCCGGGAATCGTTGTCTACACGCCCGATTGGGACGGCAAGAAAAAAGCCGTGGGCGACAGGTGCTGGATGGGCGAGAACATCCTCGAGTTGCCCGATCTCAGCCGGATGCAGATGAAGGCGGTGATCCTCGAAGTTCAGGCCGGCCGGGTCGAGACCGGCCAAAAGGCGGAGGTCCGTCTCGATTCGAATCCGGACCGCGTGTTCAAAGGCGTCGTCATTTCCCTCGGCCGGGTTTTCCGGGTCAAATCGGATTCCCAACCGGCCATCGTGTTCGACGCGCTGATCGACCTGTCCGAATCGGACCCGGGACTGATGCGGCCGGGCATGGCGGCGGGTATCGACATCACGATCTCCTCCAAGGAGAACGTCCTCCAAGTGCCGGAGGCCGCCATCGTCTATCATGAAAACAGGTTGGCAGTCTGGAAGAAAGGCACCTTTTCCGAGGAACTGACACCGGTCACCGTCGGGGCCCGGTCTTCGGGGATGGTGGAAATCCTGAGCGGGCTCAGGGAGAACGATGCGATCGTCATCCGGGCCGGAGACGGGGAGGGCGGGCGATGAAAGCCGGGCCGCCCATCGCAGCGCTCATCGTGTTCGCGGCCCTCGCCGCCGCGTGCGGCGGGACGAAGAACCCGGCCATGGCCGTCCTGAAGGTTCACAAGGGGAACTTCCAGATCGTCCTCCCGGCGTTCGGCGAACTGCAGGCGGCCAAGTCCACGCCCATCGTCGTTCCGCCCGAAAGCCAGTTCTTCATCCAGACCATCGCCTGGATGGCGCCCGAGTATTCGTCGGTGAAAAAGGGAGAGGTCGTCATCCGGCTGGCCAGCACGGAGTTGAAAGAGCGCCTGCGGGTCGAGGAAGCCGAAATGGCGAAGCTGGACCTGCAAATCCGGGAAAAAGAGAAGCAGCTCGAGAAAGACAAGAGCGACCTTCACGGCGAGCTCGCGGTGACCTCGGTCCAGCGCGAACTGGCGGACGTCTACGCGGCCCGGGACGAAAGCATCTTCCCGAAGAACAAGATCATCGAAGACGCCATCGATCTTGATTATCAGAACTTCCGGGAGCGCCATTTTGAACGAAAAAAAGACCAGCTGGAGAAGCGGATTGCCGCGGAATTGCAGCTCCTGCAATCGAAGGCGCGCACCCGCCGGATGCAGATCAAACAAATTCAAGATCAGCTGAGCAATCTCGAAATCAAGGCTCCTCACGACGGCATGCTGGTCATCGAAAAGCAATGGAGCGGGGAAAAGTACCGCGTCGGGATGAACGCCTTTGGAGGGCAAAAACTGGGTTCCCTGCCCGACCTGACGCAGATGGAAGCCAAGCTCTTCGTCCTCGAATCCGAAGCCTCGGGACTCAAAGAGAACCTCCCGGTCTCCCTCAGTCTCGACTTCGAGCCGGGGAGGGCCTTCACCGGAAAAGTCATCGGGATCGACACCATCGCCAAACCGCTGGGCGAAGAGAGCCCGTTGAAATACTTCGAGACCAAGGTCGCGCTTGATATCACCGATCCGCAACTGATGAAGCCGGGAGTCCAGGTGAAGGCGTCCGTTTTCGTGGAGAAGCAGGCCGGTGTCCTCGCCGTCCCGAACCAGGCCCTGCTGTTCGAGCAGAGCAAGGCCTTTCTCCTCGTGAAGAACTCGACCAAGGTCGAGAAGCGGGCGGTCGAAACCGGCGCGCGGAGCCTCACGCTGACGATCATCACCAAAGGCTTGAGCGAAGGCGACGCCATTCTCCTCGGCAATCCGGCGCCGGCCCCGGGGGGGAAATCCTCGTGAAGATGAAGTTCGAATTCGCGGAATCGGTGGAATCGCTCCTGCATCACAAGTTGCGCACTCTGCTCACGCTGCTGGGGATGGTCTTCGGCGTCGGGGCGGTGATCGCCATGCTGAGCATCGGCAGGGGCGCCGAGCGGGAAGCCCTGCAGCTGATCGATACCATGGGCCTGCGCAACATCATCGTCAAGGCGAAGACCTTCGAGGAAAGCAAGCTCAAGGAAATTCGGGAAAATTCCCCGGGGCTCACGCTGCAGGACCTCAACGCGGCCCGGGAGACGCTGCCCTTCCTGAGCAACTCGAGCGCCAGCAAGCAGGTCAAGGTCTATGCCGTCTTCAGTGAGGCCGGCGAGAGCGACGCCGAGGTCTGGGGGGTAACGCCGACGCACCTGGATATGGCCAACCTGAGCGTGAGCAGGGGGCGGTTCCTACTCCCGTTCGACGATATCGTCTACGCCCACGTGTGCGTGATCGGGTCCCGCGTCGCCCAAGTGCTGTTCCCCGGCCAAGTCGCCATCGGAAAGCCCGTGAAGATCAACCACGTCTGGATGACCGTCGTGGGGGTCCTGAGGGACAAGAGTATGATCAAGGACGAATTCCAGGGCATCGCCCTCAAGGGCGAGCAGAACAACATCTACGTTCCCCTGCAGACCGCGCTGATGGTGTTCCGGTTCGGACCCTATGAATCGGATATCGACGAATTCCGCGTGCAGCTCAAGACGGAGATGTCGAGCGGCACGGCGGCCGCGACGCTGGCCTACCTGATGAAGCGGCGTCACAAGGAGATCAACGATTACGAGATGATCGTGCCCGAGGCGCTTCTCGAACAGCACCGGAAGACGCAGAACATCTTCACCATCGTCATGGCCTGCATCGCGGGGATCTCGCTCCTCGTGGGCGGGATCGGAATCATGAACATCATGCTGGCCACGGTGCTCGAGCGAACCAGGGAAATCGGGCTGCGCCGGGCCGTGGGCGCCAGGCAGGTCGACATCCGCAGCCAGTTCATCGCGGAGACGGTTTCCATTTCCGCGATCGGGGGCGTGGCGGGAATCTTCTTCGGGTTCGCCCTGTCCATGGCCATATCCGCGATGACGGGTTGGCCCGTCGGCTGGACGATCACCGCCGTTCTGCTCTCGTTCTTTGTCTGCACCGTCATCGGCCTGGCCTCCGGGGTGTATCCGGCGCTGAAGGCCTCGAAGCTGGATCCGATCGAGGCGCTGAGGCACGACTGAAGCGGTCCGGACGAGTCCGGGAGGCTGCGACGGTAAACTTTCTGGCTATCGCCGGGGAATTCTACCGTTGCGTCGCCAGCAGGAGTGCAGTAGAATCAGGTCAGGACAGGGCAAATGGGGCGACTAGGCGCAGGCCTTTGCCCGCCTTTTGAAAATCCCCGGCAATGTCTACTATCCATTTGCAAGAGGAGGGAAAAATGAAACTTCATAAATCTTCGACTGTCTTGATTAATGTGGCCCTCGCCTTATTAATCGTCATCTTGGCCAAATCATTTATTGGTTTTCCCAAGAATGCCAATGCCGCCCCGCCCGTGGAATATAAGGTCGTTCATACAAATCTTGTCCAATCTGAGGCCATGCTTAATAAGTTCACTACGGAAGGGTGGCGCTTCGTCACTTGGGGCTTATGGACACCGGGTCCAAATGTTTCATTAGTATTTGAACGCTGAGTCCTTTCCTTTTTAATGCCGATAAAACGGCAGAACCCTGCCCAATACGGAGGCGCCGTGGGGCCAGCGGCCCGGCTAGGCCTGGCCCCGATTGATCAAAATGACGCCGGTGAAGGGGATGATCGCGCCTCTGGAAGAATTAGTGTCTCCCTCGGGGATGGTGGAAACCCCTCGCCTTGCAGGCGAAGGATAGGATAGTGTAATGTGATTGCATGCGACGCTACCAATTGGGAGCGCACACGAAGCATGATTTGAAGGTCCATCTGGTATGGATTCCGAAATATCGGAAGAAGGTCCTGACGGGGGACAGAGCGATTCGTGTGCGCGACTTGATCCGGCAGATTGCCATGGAGCATGAGATCTCCATATTATCGGGCAAGGTCGCATGCGATCACATTCACGTTTTAATCGCATACCGGCCTCATCTTGATGTGAGCACGATCGTGCAATGGCTGAAGGGGATTTCCTCCCGAATACTCCTTCAGGAGTATCCGCATCTGCGGAAAGAGTTTTGGGGGAAGCATCTGTGGGCGAGGGGGTATCTGGCGGTCACGACGGGCACACTTACAGACGAAATGGTCCAGAAGTATATTGCGGAACAGGAAGGAGAGCCCGTGGTGGACGATAGTCGATTTGTAATCGACAATCCTTCAAAGCCACCGCCTTCCAGGCGGTAGTTGTTTACGTGTGCCCGGCATGGGCATCGATATAGGGGTGAAAGTCCCCCGTAGGTCCACGAACAGGCATTGAATAAATTCTTTGCCGAACGATAGCTTCTCGCCCTCTCCGGATACGGAAGTTGAATGGTCAAGTCGATTCGAACCGCCGGATACGGACCCGTATGTCCGGTGGTGTGGGAGGGCGGCGGCCGTGAGGCCGCCCCCTATCCCGATTTAGGAGAAATTTGTAGGTCTTGCTTTTCTCTGAACGTAAAGCCCTTCTTGACAAAAAGCCTCAGGCAAGCTTCTACAACCTTCGGATCATAAAGAGCGCCACTATTTTTTGTAATTTCCTCCAGGGCTTGATCCAGGCTGCGTGCCGGGCGGTAAGGTCGGTGAGAAATCATGGCTTCAACAACATCAGCAACGGCTAAGATTTTTGCTTCTATGAGAATCTCCTCATCCTTCAAGCCGGAGGGGTAGCCAGACCCATCAATCCTTTCATGATGTTGAAGAACGGTTTGGGCGACTGGCCCTGGAAATTCTACTGGTTTCAATATCTCATAACCATATTGGGCATGAATCTTGATCATGCTGAATTCTAATTCCGTTAATTGGCCCGGCTTGCTGAGGATCTCGGCCGGAACAGATACCTTGCCTATATCATGAATTAATCCGGCCATGCGGATTCCATCAACTTGCTCTTGTGAGAGCCCCATTTCTTTGGCTATAGCACGAGCAAGATCGGCGACCCGTCTTTGATGTCCCGCTGTATAAGGATCCCTCGTCTCGACCAGCGTGCTTATGGCTTGTATAGTTGCGCCCAAATTTTTTCGGAGCATCTCAACCGTATGACTGAGTTCTTCTTCCGCCTTCTTGCGCTTCGTAAAGTCCACCAGGGCTCCTTCATAATATAAAAAACGACCCTTCTCATCCTTGACAACCCTGGCGCTATCCTTTACCCAAATGACCTTTCCATCCTGCCGGAGGATTTTGTTCTCAAAATCCTCTAGCACGCCATTCTTCTCCAGGGCTGTCTTCCACCTCTCACGATCCTCAGGATTTGCATAATCAGTAGCCGTATTGCCTTTAAGCATTGACTCTCGATCCGGGTAGCCCAGCATTCGCAATAAGGCCGGGTTGGCCTCCAGGGTTTTTCCGCCCGGAGTGCTGCGGTATAGTCCAACGGGCACATGATCGAACAACTCTCGGTAGCGCTTTTCACTCTCACGAAGGCCCGCCTCCGCCTGCTTGCGCTCCAGGACGTTGGCGACGCTATCGCCAAAAATCTGCAGCCATTGGACGTCTTGCCGGGACCACTGAATCTGGTGAGTATAGGATCGGAAGCCAATCCAGCCGATGACCAAACCTCCTTGGACCCTGAGGGGCACTTCCACCAGCGATTTCACGCCCTCCATTTCATATTTCTGACGGTCGGCGGCCGCCTCTGGGGGCAAATCGTCCAGCGCGGATATCTGGATCATCTCACCGCCTAGCAATCGTTTCTCTGTCCAGGGAAGCGTTCCCATGGGAACATCCTGGTACTTTTGTAACCAATCAGGGCTGCCAGGGACATGCCAATCATAGACCGCACTCCAGAGGGCTGAGTCCGACGAGGTCAGGATGACGAATACATCGTCAGCCCCCATGAACTGGCCGATCTCTTGCAGGCCGGGCCTGACATGATCATCAATTGCCGAGCCGGTGGAGTTTGCGAATCTAGCCAGAAGCTTGTTGATGAGGTTGTCAAACACCACCTGCCGCCGGATCGCGTCTTCCGCCCGCTTACGCTCAATAGATTTAGCAATTTGTGAAGAGACATATTCGAGCATGCGCAATTCGCGCTGACCATAGGCACTTGGGTCGGAATAGTGTTGAACAACCATTACGCCGATCGCCTTATTGTCAACAGTGAGCGGCACACCCAGCCATATGGATGAAGGTGACCCGACAAGCTCGACTTCACCCCGTTGCCGTAGTTCCTGATCAGCTACGTCATCACAGAGCAGCGATCTACCAGTCCGGAGGACATACTCCGTTAACCCTTTCCTGGGTTTCCTGGGTGGCGGGGGAACATCGAACTCATCGATAAAATATGGGAAGCTAAACAGATCGTTCTTATCGTCATACAAGGAAATGTAAAAATTCTTCGCCGGCATGACGGTGCTTATGATTTCATGAACAGACTTGAAAAGATCATTTAGACTGGCAGATTTGTCCGCTGCTCGGGAAATATGATATACGGCATTCTGGAGGAGTTCAGCCTGCTTGCGCTCGGTGATATCCCACATGTATGTGCGCGTCCCTATAGGCTGTTCCCCTTCCTTCAAAACAGCGACATCCAGTTCAAGATAAATGACAGACCCGTCTTTTTTGAGCGCTTTCAATTCATATCTTGATGGAACATCTTTGCCTTCATGACGTCCCCTATGATACGCCCTGAGTTTCTCGGCATCATCCGGATGAACGGTTGACCAAATCGTCTGTTTCTTCATCTCCTCCATGGAATATCCAAAAATCTCGGCGTATCGTGCGTTATAATATTTTAAGTTCCCTTCTCGATCATCGATTAGAATCGCAATGCCGGATTTTTCAACCAAATCTTTAAAATGTTCTTCGGATCTTTTTAGACCCTCTTTTGCTTCTCTTAATTTCGTGATATCGACCATAGTTGATCGGATGCCGACGATTTTTCCATCGTTATCTCGTTCCAATGTATCATCAATTGCGGCATAAATCTTTGATCCATCTTTCTTAACATAGGCTCTGTTCTCTTCTCTCGGAATATGCTGACCGGAAATCTTTTTTTGAAATCTGTTTTGCGCATCTAGCCGCTGCTCAGGCAGAATGAATTCAAAAACAGATTTGCCCACAAGCTCTTCTTTTCGATATCCGAGCATATCGGCTTCGGTTTGATTGACGTTCGTGATAGTCCCTTTCGTATTCACTGTATGATAGGCCGCAGGCGCGTTCTCCCATAAATCTCTGAAGCGCTTTTCACCCTCGTGTAATTCGATCCTTGCCTTTCTTTGTTCCGTGATGTCACCGGCGCTGATCATGATCCCTATGATTTTTCCGTTCGCATGAATAGGCACTGATCCCTCAACCACGTTTAAATATCTGATTTCGCCGGATTTCGTTTTTGCCTGAACTTCCAGCTCTGGTTGAGGACGGCCGAGAAATTCCTGGGCGAGCGCATAGAAAGCTTTTTTCATACTATTTTTAGTCAAGAAATGAGTGATGGATAGTCCGGAGATTTCTTCTTTAGAGTAGCCGAAGATCGTCAAAGCGCTTTTATTGGCAAAGATAATTTTCCCTCTTTTGCTAAGGACGAGAATAATCTCCTTGGAATGGTTGACAAGGAATTCATATCCCTCCTTGCTTTCTAGAGGCGCCTGACCTATTTTCCGGTCATGGATATCGAATGTTTCCGCATATTCTTCTTTCATTTTCTCTTTGCCCTTCGTCCTTGAAATTGTAATCCTTTTTAGGTTTGATTAATGCTTCGTTGCCGCGCTTGACAAGCATCTCGATAATCCGCGCCTCGTTACTGGCCCTTGCTTTCCTCCAATTTGCCTGACGTTCAGATTATCGTAACAAAACTGGGGATCTTAATGCAATTCCTCCCTCTGCCCGCCTCTCCCACGTCCGCTGGTCGATCTCCGGCCGAGTAAGGGATTGGTATAGGGTTTGCAAATCTTACGATGTAACTTTACAAAACTTGCCGGGATAATTATCGCCCTTATGCCTGTTGTTCTCCCACTGGAACGGCTGTAAGTTGCTTAAGTCGTCTGTGCCACCCTTTGAGACCGGTTTAATATGATCGATCTCCCACCCCCACCGTTCTAGTTTGTCATAATCTGTCCTTTGCATACTCGCACCGCAGATATCCTTTCGGAAACCTGTATAACCTGGTTCTGGCGTTCCCTTTTGCCAGACGGCTTTAATCGTGGCTTCGTCAAAAGCCTTCCCATCGGATTTCGTGTTGAAACCTGTCATATCATCATCTCCTCGACTGACTGCCCTAATTCTACCGCTGATCATTCTCCACTTCAATCCGCGCCTCTGCTGGCCGATCTCGGACCGGGCGAAAGACTGGTATGAACCAGGGCAGGTTTATTTTGGGGTGAAAAAAAGCCCCGCCTGACCAGCGGGGCTTGTGGTCCGGCGCCTCCGTGCGGGTCAGCCCTCTTTCTGCTCGGGCCTGGGGTGGATGAAGCGGCGGTCGAGGCTCACGGGGTGCTTCGCGGCGACGCGCTCGGCGTACTTGCTCTTGGGCAGGCGGCCGGCCTGCCAGAGAACGATGTAAGCGAGGTCGCAGAAGAGGCCCTTGTCGATGCCGAACATCTTGTAGAGCTCCTTGACGGTCTTGCCCTCGTCGTGGGCCTTGAGGATGGCGGCCGCGTCAGGCGCGGCCCGGTCCGCATTACATTCTATCTTCAGGCAGCGTATATTTGAGTCATGAAAGGGGAGAAAGCTAAGAAGCCGACTATTTGTAGATTCAAGCTGACTTCTTCTCTCATATTTTAGAAAGGGGGCCGTCGAACCCTGCGCTTTGAGTATGACCAGGTTCTCGAAGCGCTCCGGCAGGCCGGCAATCCTGCGGGCGCGGCTAATCATCTCGGAATTCTGTAGGAGGTCATCATGGCTATCAACTTCAAAAAGTTCTTCACCCGCCCCATCGCGTGGATCATGGCACTGTTCCAGAAGCGCCTGACGCCACCCCCGCCTCCACCTCCACCTCCGCCACCGCCGCCACCCACGCCGCCGGTCCCCCCGCTGGCCTCATAGCTCTTTCGGCCATAACCGCTCGCGGCCAGAGAGCATCAGGCTTGAAAATGCCACAGCGGCCGGGGCCCCGGCCTTGCCAGGACCGGGACCGGGAAGCCCGGCCCCGGGCTTGCCCGGGGGTCCAATTCCGCCGTACTCGCCCGTGGATATAAGCCACGGGCGAGTGGCGAGCCGAAGGCTCGTCCCTTGACTTCAGGGCTGGTCCAGTGAGCGGGGGCAGGTCAGGGCCGAGATGATCCGCAAGGTCTATGAGATCGACCCGATGATCTGTCCCCGGTGCGGCGGCCGGATGAAGGTCGTCGCCTTCCTCACGGAGTACGCCGTCGTGGATCGGATCATCGATCACCTCAAGCTGACGTTCGCTGCCGAGAAGCCGCCGCCCGCCCATGTCTTCGAGCAGGTTGCCCTGATGACGGCCACTTCGGCCTGTACTCATGGAGACCTGTAAGCGGCACCATGAGTGCGGCCACTTCGGCCTGTACTCATGGAGACCTGTAAGCGGCACCATGAGTGCGGCCGAGGAGGGCGGGGACTATTCTTGATTATCTCATTATCACGGGGATCGGGAGTCCATCTTCTTTTGGTCGGCCCGAGAGGAATTCTTATCTCCGCACGCTCTTCGGATACCGCCTGTCACGGTTATTGACATCGGCGCACGGCCGTCGATGGTCCGGGCCTTCCCCGGCCTCTTGCTGCGGCAAAATAAGGTCTCGACTTTCTTGCGGGATTTATGCTCAAAACGGCGGAAAACGATGGAAAACGATGGAAGGGGAATTTCCGGGGTTCACCCGGCTAACTCGCTGATTCTCTCGGGGAAACAGGGGAAAAAAGGGTGGGGTAAGCCAGGAATCAGGTTTAAAGCGCTCCTTCGGAGCCAAGACCATTCTAGCCGGATAGTTGCTATGGGCGCAGCGGCGGCGAGCGCTTAAAGGCTGGCGGGTGGGTGAGGGGCAGGTGCTACGCCTGGCAGGTCGCCTCGGGATTCGCGGCGACAGCCCTAGAGCGCTCTCCCGAAGGGAGAGCTTCTAGGGGAAGTTGCGGCGCAGCCTTAGGCAGGCTGAACTTGATTTTCATCAGCCCGAAAAGCACCGCTTGCAGGCCATCACTAATTGACTTCCCTTCCCGACGGCGTTATCCTTTGACCAGCAAACAAAGGGGAAAATGATGCCGAAAACAAAACTCGGAAAATGGGCCGGCATATTGATGGCCGTATTCGTTGTGCTTCTTATTGCGGTTCTTAACAGGAGGAATTTATTGGGATTGAGAGTTGGGGACCCCCTCCTTATTATGCTGGGAACATGCATGATGATATCCGGAATTGCCGCTTTCGTTACCGGGACCGTAAGCTTAATTACCTAAATTTTAGCTGATTTTTCACACTACAGGAAGAGATCCGGATTTCCAGGGGAAAATGAATGTCGCTCTTGACAATCGAGTTCATGTAGTGGATAATATATGCACTATGAGCTTCATCAGGAAAATCAAAAAGGGTCCCCACGTCTACCTGGCCGAGGTCGAAAACCACCGCGTCCAGGGCAAGGTCGTCCAAAAAGTCCTCCGCTACGTCGGCAAAGAGATCGACGGCCGCATCGAGCGTCGGGT
>Ga0315282_10010423_pt1 | contig 14577 bp, 10 predicted proteins | sample YL17G07_20_MG_FD_203693 | JGI IMG/M metagenome (GOLD analysis project Ga0315282, IMG submission 203693) | Sediment microbial communities from Yellowstone Lake, YNP, Wyoming, USA - YL17G07_20 | ecosystem: Environmental > Aquatic > Freshwater > Lake > Sediment | place: USA: Wyoming | collected...
GGGCAAGATCCTCGCTCACGTCTGCACCACCGTGGACCTGGAGGGAGGGACTCTACAATCAAGAATCTCTCTTCAAGAAGACCTTGACAGACCGGGAGTAGGACAGGTCTGAATGACGGCCGTGGGTCTGGGTGCGAGGGGCGGGTCGGGGAGGTCACCCGCGCTCGTAGAGTGTTATCGCGAATTCGGCGGCGATGGACTTCGGGTCAAAGGTGAAACCCTCGTGCTGCCGCAGGAGAGGGGTCGTGCCGCAGCCTGGCGCCTGACATTGCGGCTTGCCTTTGGGGCAGGTGCCGAACGTGCACAGCCCACCAAGGTAGCGGTCGCTGCCCGGCTCTATGATGAAGACGTCAACCTGATGATGCGCAACACCGATCTCACGCTCGCGCATCAGGTTGTTGACGGCTTGACCGCGAGCCTTCTGAAGCGCGCCGAGACAGCTCAGGTCATTCACCCACACCGCCAGGTCGATGTCCTTGCACTGATGCCACACCGTGGCGCCATGATGACGCAGCGAGCGGCGCCGCGAGATCTCCTGCGTCAGCGGCTTGGCCACCGAGCCGAAGAGAACGACCTTCTCGACCGCCGCACAGGCCGCGAATCGATCGGCGACGTAGCGGGCCGCGAGCCGGAAATGCTCATGCCGCAGGAGCATGAAGCGGTTGTGCTCGGCGATTCTCTCGTCGACGGTCCTCCGAGGCATGTGGGGTAGTCGGTTGCAGGCAGGCCGATGAAGCGGGCAAATCCGCGCCTGCCCTGAGCGCAGTCGAAGGGTTCATCCGCGCCAATCCGCGATTAGGTCCTCCGGGCGTTTTTCCGCGTACTCCGCGCTCTCTGCGGACTCTGCGGTGAAAGACCCTGGAACCCTACGCCGCCGCGGCCTCCTCCATGACGGTTTCGGGGATGTCGAAGTTGGCGTAGACTCGCTGCACGTCGTCGTGATCCTCCAACGTCTCCATCAGCTTCAGGGTCTGCTCGCTCTCCCGGCCGGTGATGGTGACGGTGCTCTGCGGCACCATCGTGACCTCGGCGCTCTCCATCGAGATGCCCTGCGCGGTGAGCGCCGCCTTGACCCGCTCGAAGTCCTCGGGACGCGTGGTGACGTCGTAGGAATGCGAGTCGCCCCTGAGATCCTCGGCGCCGGCGTCGAGGACGATCTCGAGCAGCGCGTCCTCCTCGATCTGGTCGCGCGGCACGATGATGACGCCCTTGGGGTGGAACATCCAGGCGACACAGCCGGCCTCGCCCAGGTTGCCGCCGTGGCGCGAGAAGGTGCTGCGCAGCTCGCTCACGGTGCGGTTGCGGTTGTCGGTCAGCGCCTGCGCCATGATCGCGACGCCGCCCGGGCCGTAGCCCTCGTAGGTGACCTCGTCATACTGCACGCCGGGCAGCTCGCCGGTGCCGCGCTGGATGGCGCGCGTGATGTTCTCCTGGGGCATGCTCACGCCGCGCGCCTTCTGGATCAGGTCGCGCAGGCGGGCGTTCGATTCGGGGTCGCCCCCGCCGTCGCGCGCCGCGATGATGATCTCGCGCGCGACCTTGGTGAAGATCTTGCCGCGCTGCTGGTCAACGCGCGCCTTCTTGATGCGGATGTTGTGCCACTTGGAATGCCCGGACATGTCAGCTCCACAGCGGAGATTGCGATACCGACCCGCCTGATTCTACCACAAAGTGCGCGAGGGAGGGAACCGCCCGTGCGGCCGGGTGTGATTGCTCAACGTTCGCACAGGCCGATATGTAGGGGCGGCCCCGTGGAGGCTGTTGCATGATCCGCCCCGGCACCCTTCCCCGGCTCCGACACGGTCATCCTGAGCGCAGCGGCGAGCGTGCCCGCGCCCCATAGCCTTCAGCGACGGGGGAAGCCTCAGCGAAGCTTGCGCGCCAGCCTGAGGCTGGTAAACCTCAGGCGCGGAGGCCTATCCCGCCCGGCCCCCGCATGTCATCCTGAGTGCAGCGCAGCGGAGCGAACGGATCTCGTTCCGCCGCGCTCGCCTAGCCCACCGAGGGAAGCACTCTCGAAAGCCTCCAAACCGCACTATCAGCAAGAATCGGCCACGTTTCTCGGGTCCGCCAACCGCTATCCATTTCCCTTGACACCCCTCGGCAAAGCGCCTATTCTGGGGCCAATGCCACGGGAGCCGGGAGCCGCGATGGCCGGCACGCGGGGACGCAAGCCGAAGCCGCCAGGAAGGGGAAATGTACAACCTATCCCCAATGCATCCGTCCCCAATTTCTCCCTCTGACGGAACGAAGAATTCGTCGGCTAATCATAAATCAGCTGTCTTGGACGATGGGCCATCTTTCTTGTAAGATAGACTCGCCTTACGGCATGATGGCCGGCGGAGTGGATTGGTGCGCGAACCCCAAGGAGCGGGCGCGAGAGATGAAAGGACTGGATCTACACAGAGAATTCTTCGAGGAATGCGGGAAACCTTTGCTGATGAAGGCGTTCCCGGAGGAGTTCCCGAAGATTGCCGTGGCGTCTGTGGGGTTTGGATCGGATCGTCTGGGCGCGGATGACGAGTTCTCCCGCGACCATTGCTGGGAGCCTGGCTTCCAGATCTTCAGCGACCGGTTGTCCCGGGATAAGCTGAAGGAAATCGAGTCGCATCTGTTTGAGAACTTGCCGTGGGAGTTTCGTGGGTTCAAACGGTCGGACTGCTGCGGAGCGCCAAACACCATCCGAGCGTGGACAGTAGACGAGTTCTTCTCGTCTATGACATCCTTCTCCGTCCCGCCCGCGCAGGACCGGCAGTGGCTCCTCATCGCAGACGAAGCCCTGTGCCACGTGACCAACGGCGAAGTCTTCCACGACCCCACCGGCGACTTCACGAAACGGAGGGAGGCGTTCGGCTATTATCCTGACAACGTGTGGCGCTTCAAACTGGCGGGGCGGGCCATGCGGATCAGTACCCAGCGGTATTGGATAGAGCGCTGCCTTGCCCACGGCGAAGCGCTGGCTGCTGACCTGATGTTGTACGAAGGGGTGCGCGAGGTGCTGCACTTCCTATGTCTCGTCAACAAGCGCTATGCCCCCTACGATCGTTGGCTGCCGTGGATGGTCCGCCGTCTGCCCATCCTCGTGGATGCCATCGATCCGGTGATCACACGGATCCGGCAGACCGCCGACGCGCCCGGCCCCCTGGCGTGCTTCACTGAGATAGAGACGCTGCTGGCCGACTATGTCTATGACAACGGATTGGCGAGCAGAGGCGGGTACGAGTGGGCAGGGCCGGCACCTGCCAATCCCTGGTGGGGTGATCTTCGTGAGACCGTCACTGGGGATCTCAAGGACTTTCCCGGCGGCCCGAGCTGGATCGGGGTCGAGCACAGGTACTCGTCGCAGTTTGGACTTGGTGGTGATTTCCGAAAACTATTGATGACGGATGGCTAACAGGTGCATTCGGCCGACGCAGTCATCAAGCGGCTAATCTCCGGTGTCTCGGCAAGTTTTTGTTCCCGGAGCAAACTGACCTTTCAGTTGGCAGGAGCTGTTAGCAGGCCTGGGAGAACGCCCGATGCCCCGGGCGACAAGCGGGTTCCCATCTGTAGGGCGGGCGTTCCCACGCCCGCCTAAAGGCGGCGGGGATAGAGCCTGCCCCTTCGGCTACGCTCAGGGCAGGCTCTGAGCGCTGTGGCGCTTGCGCCGTTCCGGAGCGCGGCTGTGCCGCGCCAGCGAAGGGAATCCCCGCCCTACAAGGCGTGGACTCGCAGTCCCCTAGGCCCGACAGCCACTTTATCACATGGCTGTTAGGGAACCCGGAATCGTGGGGCAATTCCGGTGGTGGCCTGTACTCACGGTGAAGATCGAACACGCCTCTTCCACGGTTGGGTTGTACGACACATCCAACATCGCCGAGCCGACGGTTGTGCGTTCGCCTTGACACTCCTGTGGGCGGTTGTTATAATCCGCGCGAGTTAAGGAAGAATCTCGCTGGAGGTGCGCATGAGAAGCGGAGAGTTCATTGGTGGTCTGCTGGTGGGCGCGCTGGTCGGCGCCGTGCTGGGCTTACTGTTCGCCCCTGAGGCTGGCGAGGAAATCCGGCAGCGCATCAAGGAGCGGGCAGGCGACTATAAGGAGCGCGCCGCCAGCACCGGTTCGGAGTGGGTCGAGCGGGGTCGCGATGCGCTGCGCGAGAAGAAAGAGCAGGTCGTGTCGAGCATCCGCGGCGGACGCCAGGAAGAGGCGTAGCCGGGTCTCAGTTCGATCTGGGAGCGGCCTGCAGGGCATTCTGAGTGTTACAGGACGCCGGCCGCTTATCTTGCATGCGTATGCGTAGGGGCAGCCCCGTGTGGCTGCCCTTGCCGTTTGCAGGCAGCCCGGTGAAGGCTGTTGCACAATCTGGCAAGACCCCGTCAGAGAACGCCTCCGCGACACCGAGATTCCACGCTCCGCGCTGCGCGCTGGATGCGGCGTCAAGCGCCGCATCTCCGGAGGCCCCGGTGAACCGGGGCGCCAGCTCTGAATGACCGATTCGGAGGCACGCGCAACCCCGGAAACGAATTGTGCAACAGCCCCGTGTGGCTGCCCTTCCGATTTGGCGCGCAGCGCGGCTTGGTGTGCCGCGTCGGCGCATCACGACGGTTGCTGCGTTTCCGGCAATTGCGGGCCTGACGGGCTCAACTCGTCTTTTCGCTCGGGCGGTAGAAGCGATAGATCACGAGACGCGCGTTGTGCGCCGGACCCTGGCGGTCGTCGAACCACTTCGAGTTGAGCCTGGTGTGGGGGCTGACCAGCGCCTCAGCCCACAGGTACATCGGCTTCTCTTCGATGGTCACGACGAGGTCGCGGCCCGCCGTCTCGCCGCGCACGGATACCGGGTGCTCGTAGAAGTTGCGGATAAGCCCCGCCTGCCAGTAGGTGCGCTCGCGCACCGCGATGACCTCGCCTACCTGTTCGCCGGGCGGAGACACCTGGCGCGCAAACCCGGCGTGCCCGTGAACCACCGGCACCTGCACGCTAAAGCCGTCGGGGTCGCGAGTGTAGTCGAACCCGACCGTGCCCAGCGCGCGGTTGATCCTGTCATCGCGGAATACGATGAGGACGCCGGTGTAGGCCGGCTCGTCCTCGCGCTTTTCGTAGAACAGGCCGCCGGTGTAGCCTTTGTAGCTCGTTCCCAGGTAGACGTCGAAGCCCTTGTGCGCGGGCCCGCCGAGCGGCTCCTTGCGCCCGGCGATGCCGCCTGCGCGCGCCTCAAAGCGGAGCGAACCGAAGCGGTTGCGGTAGAAGGCGTACTCCTCGATGACGTTGGCGTTGGCATCGGGGCGGGCGCCGTCCAGGCCCCAGATAATGCCGGTGAAATGCGCGCCGAGGCCGGACTCGTGCGCGTATTCCGCCGCGAGCACCGCGCCGCTGTAGCCGGTATGCTCCCCCGCGCGCAGATCGGCGACGCCCGGTACCTGCTCGAACATCGCGATCGCATCCGGGTAAGGGAACCGAAGGTAGCGCACTTTGCCCACGCGCGCGCTCAGGGAGACGCTCGAACGCTGCCGGGTGTAGAACGCGCGGCCCTCGAGATAGGCCTCATCGAGGGTGGGCTGCAGGCCCTCGAGGCCGTCCACTGCGCGGTTGTGACGGACGAGTGCGTGCGCGCGCACACCCGGGCCGAGGTCGAGTTCGCCCTGCGCGATGAGATTGCGCAGGTGGAAGTAGTCATCCCAGAAGCGCGCGCCGACGCTGAGCTCCCAGGTGGCGTTGCCGATGCCGACGGTCGGGAGCCAGAGACCCTGGGGATTCGCGCCTGAGGGCTCGAAGGTTGGCACGGGATCGCCGCAGGCGAAGCTGCAGACCGCGAGCAGGGCAGCGGCTGCGATAAGCAGTCTCATGATGACGCTCCTTCAAGCCGGGCGCGGGACGGTCTCTGATCGATCGCGGCCGATTGCGGCGGCCCGCCACTCGGATTGCCGGCCTCACCAGAATTCGCGGGCCTCAGGCCGGCAGCCGCCGCAGAGGTGATGCGCATCGAACCGAGAATTGCTAGCTATCCCCACGGCGTGGCCTTCGTCGGCGGCGATTCTAGCACGGGGCGCAGATGGGGTCAAGCGCGAAGGAAAATGGGGACGGTGACTTATGATGACTGTCTCCGTTCTTGGAGGAGGGCGCAGATGCCGGTATCAGACGAGCCGTTCGTGCAGGAATTCAGGACGCTGTTCACCCGCTATCAAGGCTTGCCTTCAGATGAGGTGACCGATGTCGCGGTCACCGCCAAAGGCGTCGTGTGGGCGGCGACGCCATCGGGCCTCGCCCGTCTCTCCGGCGAGCGCTGGAAACGGGTCTGGGTAGCGGACGCGCTCGCGGGCGCGGAAGTCCGCCGCCTGTCGGCCGGGCGCAAAGGAGACCTCTGGGTGGGCGGCTCCACGGGCGTCTCGCTGCTTCACGCCGGCAAATGGCGGCACTGGTGGGGCTTCGATTCCCCGACGCGCTGGATTCACCGCCTGGCGCCCGATGCCAAAGGCGGCGTGTGGGCGGTGATGTCGCATGAAGGCGACCTCGCCAGCCGCGACGTGTGGCACTTGACGGGCGACTCATGGCAGTGGTGGGAGGTCAGCAAAGGCCGCGACGTCACCGGGATAGCGCTCGACGGTGAGGGCCACCCCTATGTCGTCTACGAAGGCATTCTCGCGCGCCTCGACGGCGGCGAATGGCGCCAGGTTGATCTCGCGGGAGCGCAGGTGCTCGATGTCACGGGTGCGCCCGACGGCTCGGTGTGGGTGGGAACCGCCGAGGAGGCGATCGTCCTGCGCGATGGGCGCATCGCCGAGCGGATCGGAAAGGAGCAGGGCCTCCCGGTGCGCGGAGTGCGACGGGTCGCTTTCGGACCGGAGGGCGAGGTGTGGTTCCTGCACCCGGTCGCGGTCTCGTGCCGCACGGCCAAGGGCTGGCGCTATTACTCCCCCGACTGCTGGGTTCCCGGCGAGGGCGCAAGCGGCATGGCCGTGGCGGCCGACGGAACGGTGTGGATGAGCGGCTCCCAGGGCGTTGCGCGCATCGAGCGCAAGACGATGACGCTCGCCGAGAAATCGCGCCTGCTCGAGCCGGTCGCGCCGTCACTGCATATGAGAGACGGCATGGTCTATGACCGCATCATGTTGACGCCGGCGGACCCGAAGTCGCCGTGGCACTGGCACGTCACCGACAACGATGGCTCCCATGCCGCCGAGTACATGGCGGCCGAATGCTTCCGTTATGCCGTGACCCGCGCCGATGATGCGAAAGTCAACGCCGCGGCGTCCCTCGAAGCGGTGCTGCGCGTCTGTCATATCCACGGCATGCCCGGCTTCCTGGCGCGCTCGGTGTATCGGGCGGATGACGACAAGGCGGTCGCGGTCGGCGGCGAGTGGCACCTGTCCGCCGATCGAAAGTGGATCTGGAAGGGAGACACCAGCTCGGACGAGTTGGATGGCGACCTCTTCGGCCTCGGCATCTACTACGACTTGGTCGCGGATGAGGCGGAACGAAGGCGTATCGGCGCTGCGGTCGCGGAGGTCATGACCGGCGTCATTGACAACGGCTATATGCTCAAGGACGTTGACGGCAAGCACACGCGCTGGGCGGTGTGGAGCCCGCAGCTTCTGCTCACGCCCGAATGGGCGGCGCAGCGCAAACTGAACTCGCTGGAGATTCTGGCGCATCTGCGCAGCACCATCCACATGACGGGTGAGGAGAAGTTCCGCCGCGCGTATCGGGAACTGGTGGAGGTGCATGGGTACGCCGAGCACCTGCGTACGCAGCAGATCGCGACGCCGATCAACGCCTTCCATAAGTTCGACGACCACCTCGCGGTGCAGGCCTACTATCCGCTGCTCCAGTACGAGGACGATCCGGCGCTGCGGCAGATCTACCTCGGCAGCCTGGCGCGCTTCTGGGACTACGTGCGGGCCGAGGCGAATCCGCTGTACACGTTCATCTCGAACGCGCTGCTGGGGAGGGCCGAGGATCTCGAACCCGCGGTGGAGGTGCTGCGCGGATATCGGATGGATCACATGGGCCGCGCGGTGATCAACGAGGTGCGCCAAGATATCGAATGGCAGCAGGTGGAAGGGCGGCGGCTGCTCGCGAAGACATTGCCAGGGCCCGAGCGGCCGACGTTTGGGTGGAGTGACAACGCGTGGGAGAGCGAGCGGGGCGCGTTGCCGGCGCGGTCGCCTTCGCCGGGCCGCCTGCGCGTGCCGACGCACTATCTCATAGCCTACTGGCTGGCGCGCCACCACCGGTTGATCGGAAGATAGGGACATTAGTTCCCTATTTCTTGATCCCTCTGCGACGAGACATTCGAGTGACACAACACCATACGAAGAAGTGTGTAACATCCCTACGCGAGCCGCAGAAATAGGGAACTGTCCCCATTTTACGTTGTTTGCGCGCCGCGGGAAATTGCGTTAGATTTACGACATGCCTCGAGTCGCCCGGATCGCAGTCCCAGGAGTGCCTCACCACGTGACACAGCGCGGCAACGATCGCCAGCAGGTTTTCTTCAGCGGCGACGATCGCCGGATCTACCTCGCCCGGCTCCGGGAACATGCAGACGCCTATGGGCTGGCCGTGCTTGGCTACTGCCTGATGCCCAACCACGTTCATCTTGTGGTGGTGCCCGGGCACGAGGAATCGCTTGCCAAAGGCATCGGCAGGACGCACCTGCGGTACACTCAGTACGTCAACCGGGCTTACGAACGCAACGGCCATCTGTGGCAGAACCGTTTCTTCTCGTGCGCCTTGGGCGAAGCTCAGTGCTGGGTCGCGCTGCGCTATGTCGAGTTGAACCCGGTTCGGGCGGGGTTGGTCGAGTGTGCTTCGGATTACCCCTGGTCGAGCGCGGCTGCGCATGTGGGCGAGCGCGACCAAAGTGGGATGCTCAGCCTGTCGCAATGGAATTCCGTCTGGGATACGAAGCGCTGGCGGGAGTGGCTTGTTGCGGGTGAAGACGCCGCCGGCGCGAGCGCTGTCCGCGAGCACACCCAGAGCGGCCGCCCTCTGGGAGCTGCCGAGTTCGTCGAGGAACTGGAGCGTGTACTTGGCCACCGATTTGCGGCCATTCGTCGCGGGCGACCCCGCGGACAATAGAAAATAAGAAAATAGGGACAGTTCCCTTTTTGCTCAAGGCGCGACGCGTCTCGTAGAGTCGCGGCCCGGGTTGCGCCATAAGGCCTCATGCACGCCGTGCGGGTCTTCAAAAAGGGAACTGTCCCTATTTTCCATGTCCCCATTTTTCGCACGCATATCGTGCCATGATGACACGCCGGCACATAGGGGCGCGCGCGTGGTCCCCGTAGCCGAGTAGGAGGCCGTCCCTGCTCTCCCTCCTTTTCCATTGCTCTTGGCAGGCGGGACGCCTGCCCTACCATTATCCGCCCCGCCCATCCCACCAGTAGGTGCGGAATTCCTCCATCGCGGAGCAGAGGGCGTCAACGTTTTGGGGCGGCGTCGGGGGATAGATGCCCACGTTCAACTCGAGGCCGCCCGCGGGCGACCCCAGCTTGCGCACCTCCTCCTCGATGAGGTCGCGGATCTCCTTGCGCGTGCCGAAGGGGACGATCCGCTGGCGATCGATGTCGAGGCGAATGCAGATGCGCCCCTTGACCTCGCGCGCGAGGTTGTCGATGCCGTTGCACAAGTCCTGAGGGTTGATGATATTGACGCCGCACTCGATGAACTGATCCATGAGCTCCATCACATGGCCGTCACTGTGCAAGGCGACGTGGGTGCCCGCCGCGCGGCAGGGCTGCATCAGCGAGCGGTACACCGGCGCGACGTACTGCGCGAACTTCGCGGGGCTGATGATCGATGCCACCTGCGTCCCGAGGTCTTCGCCGAACCCCATCAGGTCCACGCCGATGTCGAGCCACTGGTTGACGATCCATCGCTCGTGCTCGGCGATCAACTCGATGAGGCGCGGCAGATACGGATCATCGGTCCCGACGTCCATCATCAGGTTCTCGAAGCCGCGCAGGTACCACAGGCGCATGAAGAGGAAGCCGTGCGCCACGCCGCCCGAGGTCAGCCCGCCGTTTGCGCGCGCCTCCTCGACATTACGCCGGCGCCGGTCCCAGTCCGCGGTGCCGCGGTCTTCCTGGGTCATCGGATCCGGCGCGCGGTAGAACTCGAGGGCGCCCCAGTCGGCGAGCGGGTGCACCTCGACCTGTCCCTCGAGGCCGTTGACCGCGCTGCGCCAGACGCAGCCCCAGGCATCGGTGAACGCTTGTCCCTTGCGGTGGGCGGGGCCGAAGTCCATCTCGTCGAAGTTGCGCTTGCCCTTCTCGAAGCCGGGGAAGAGCGTAGGGTGGCGGACGACCGCGTCCTCCATCTCGCCGCGCCATTGATCCCACGACGCGCCGGAGATGCCGATGCCGCAGGGGATCCACTCCGGGCCGGTCATGGTCACGGTGCGCAGGTAATTCTCGCGATCGGACAGGGGCATGATCTCTCGCCTTCTCGCCGCGGATTAACACGGATGAACCGAGCGCGGCCCAAGGGCCGCGACCAGTACATCCACAGATTGACACAGATTGACACAGATTCAAACAGATTTTGGCCGCCTTCGGCGGGAAAAGCGGATAGGCAATCTCGGACGATTCTGTACGGGCAAGGCATGCCTTGCCCCTGCTTGGCCGCAAACTCTTGCGCAAGAAAGCACGGATTTGCGGGTTAGCAGTACAGATCTGACCCAGATTGCGCGCCGGTGCCGGTTGCATCTTGTGCTCGGTCTGGACGCGTCATGAATAACCGGGGCTGCGACGCCTGAAGCTCACGCTCCACGAACCGGGGACGCCGGGGATGATCCGACGCGTGGATCCTTCGGATTACGGTCGGCGCGCCCTGCGTCTGGGGCGCGATCCCCGCAGCGGGCTGGTCGTCGGGCGCATTCATTCGACGGCGTGCAGCCGCAGCCTCCCGCAGGACGAGTCCCGGCGCCGTCTACGTCATTTCAGGGTGACGTGGAGAGCAGGCGAGCCTACTTCGCCAAGGCTTCGTGGGTCAAGGGACACCTGCCCCTCTGGGACCCTGAGGGCCTCATTCGTTTACCCTGAGCCGAGTCGAAGGGGGGTCTCGAAGGGCGCTCCCAGGGAGGGGCCCGGCGCCGTCTGCGTCATCTCACGGTGACGTGGGTTCGCCGCGGGCGGCAGGGGATGTCCTTGACGGCCTCGGAGAGTTCCTTCTCGATGCGCTCCATCTCGGCCGCGCCCGGGATGCATTCGAGCACGATGCGCAGGCCGCGCTCGGTGCGGCTGGCGGCAAAGTGAATGCCGAAGACGATGCTCAACTCGTCGAGCACGCGCGCCATATGCTTGCGCACCTCCCGCGCGCGGTCGGCGGGCAGGTACTCGCAGTCGGTGACGAAATGCGTATGAACGAAAACCTTCTCGCGGCGGAGAATCCTCATCGCTGGCCATCCCTTGCGTCCACAAGTGATCACCGGGCCGTGGGGCCGAGTGCCGGGCTACTCGGGCGCCGACTGGCTCGGCCCTGCCACGGGCGACGCTGGGCTTACGGGCTGAACCACCAACGGATAGACCCAGGACAGCAGCGCGCCCGCCACATGGTCATCGTCGACCTCGTCGTCGGGGCCGGGCTGTCCCTGGTCCCACAGTTCAACCGAGAAGCATTGCCGGATGTCCGCCTCGCTGTTCGACGCGCCCGATGCCCGGCGGAGCGCCCAGAAGCGCAAGTTGCCGTAGATGGCCGCGACCTCCTCCGGCCGCTCCCGCTGCCACGACCGCACAATGTGGTTGCGGCGATCCGTCAGCAGCGCATTCACCTGCGGGATGAGATCTCGCGGCAGGTCTGTCGCGAGGCGGACGCCGTCAGTTTCTGCCCGTGCCCGCAGCCCCGGCGCCAGCAGGCTGTAGAGCTTCAGCGGGTCGTAGTGATCGTCCGCGATCGACCGCGCGTTGCGCAGCGGGTCGTCACGTGAGTAGCGAGCGCCGCGGCCCCGGTAATTGGTGTAGGGTATATTGTCGGCGAGGCGCCGCGAGAGGTTCGCCACCAGGTATAGGTAGTCATCCACGCTGATGCGCTTCTCGTTCTGCGTCCGGCGCATCCACTCGTTGAGCACCGATGCCGGCACCTCCTCCGGCTCGTCAACAAACCACAGCAGGTTTCGCATGCGGAACACGCCGCCGTCCTGCACCCAATGGTAGCCGCGCTGCTCGCTGATTCGGGTCAAGGTGTACTCGGGGCTGCCGTCAATGCAATAGACGCCATCGCTATCCTTGATCGCGGGGTACAGCGGCACCGCGCCCGATTGCTCGTCGGGCCCGCGCTTGTCCCGCTGCGTCCAGAAGCAGTCGGCGATCAGGTTGATGTCGAGGCTCTCGGCCACATCGAGCAGCAGCAGCGGCAGCGCCGTCCGGTCGGCCTTGATGCGGACGCGCGTGCCGCTCGGATTTGTCACGGCGGGCGAATCTTTCGACCGCGCCCACTGCGGCACCTCACCCTCGACCTGTTCGCGCGCCTTTTCGAAGACATTGATGCCGTAGTCGCCCTCCAGAGCGCGTACGCGATCCCCCATGTCATCGTCACGCCTCACCGGCCAGGGTCGCGTGCCCGGGACTGCGTCTTCACGGCTCACAAGTTGGTCCGCCACCGATAACCACGGGCTGTCGAGGGAGAACAACCCGAGAAAGCGCTGGTCAGCGTGATTGACCTCTGGATTGCGTGGCCACACCATAAGCATGATGTCAATCCGCCAGGGATGAATGTAATCGATCCGCTCGAAACGAAGCTGCGCCGAGTCCCACTGCCAGTCCGCGTCACTGTACCGCACGCGGTGCGTCGCGAAGTCCTGCATGACAGCCTGCCGGCGGTCGGCCGGAAGCGATGTGAACGGAACGCTCGCCATCCCATCGCTGAGAAGGCGATCGAGCGCCCGGTCATCGAGCGCGAGCAGCAGTTGTGCTTGATCGGGATAGAGCGCGGCGAGCGCGACTCCGTCGGGGTCGATTGCGGCGAGATCCGGCAGCGCCGCGGGGTCGGTGGTGAGGGCGCGAACGGTGTTCTTGATGATGCGTCGATACCCGGCTGTCTGTTCAGCGAGATACCGCTTGCGCAGATCGGCGGCGAGTTTGGCGCGGGCGGCGGATTGGATGAGGTGATAGCGGGGGTGCTCTTGCGGGCCCTGCACCCAGGTGAAGTCGAAGAGGACTGCGATCTGGCGCATCACCTCCCGCAGCGGCTGCTCCTTCACCCGCACCACGAGCTTGTGGTCCTTGATGGCCGGGTCGCAGGTGATGTCGATGCGGGAGTCCGCTCCCATGGCCGACGTAGCCTCGGCGGAGTCGGCTCCGGCCGACCCGCGGGTCAGCGCCTTGAGCTTGGCGCAGAACTCCTCGAGGGAATCGTAAGCGGTCGAGACGCTGATGCGCTGATCCAGCCGCGCGTCAGACCGCACCTTATCGGGGGTCTTGTCCTCGGCGGCGCACACACGCGTCGAGACAACGCAGAGCGCCAGCGCAAGAGCGAGGCAGAAGCAAACGAGGCGTCCCATGCCGCACCCCCTGTTGCCGGACCTCTTCCCTGAGAATCTCTGATGAAACCACCAAGGCACAAAGACACGAAGGCTGGACCTGTCACGGCCAGGCCGTGCAGGCGGTCGTAGCGGTAACCAGGCGACCCAGGTGTTTCGGATCCGGCGTTTTCGTTCCCTTGGTGGCTTGGTGTCTTTGTGGTTCAGATTCGACGCTTTGCGCTGATACCCTACGTCCCCGCCGCCGGGTTGCGGGTATGCCACACCAGAGGATTGTGTACCTGCCCGCTATCGGTGCGCATTTCGACCTTCGTGTCCTTATGCCTTGGTGGTTCTGTGAGAGCGTGTGTGAGAAGCTTCGGTTCTCTGTCACCCTGAGCCCTTCGACTGCGCTCAGAGCCTGCCCTGAGTGGAACGAAGGGATAAACTCCGCGAAGCTTGCCCGCCGTTGGCGGGGGTATTGGTGTGGTCGAACGAGACCAAGATTCCTCGCTGTGCTCGGAATGACACCAAGGGCGATAGGGTCTTCACACACGCTCTGAGAGACTCGAAGCTCTACTGCGCCTCGGTCACCCCGATCTGCGGGCACAGCGCCAGGATGACGCACTTGCTGCACCACGGCTTGCGCGCGATGCAGATGTAGCGCCCATGCAGCGTGTAATGCATGCCGAAGGCGATCCAGTCGCGCTTAGGCAGCAGCTCCATCAAGTCCGCCTCGATCTTCTCCGGCGTCTTCTCCTGCGACAAGCCGGTGCGCTGAGATACGCGCTCGACGTGACGATCCACCACGATCCCGGCAGAGACGCCCATCGCGTGACCGAGCACCACGTTGGCCGTCTTGCGCGCCACCCCGGGCAGAGTGATCAACTCCGCCATGGTCTGCGGCACCTTGCCGCCGAACCGCTCGACGAGCTCCTTGCCGATGCCGATGAGCGCATTCGTTTTCTGATGGTAGAAGCCCGTGCTCTTGATCTCTTCCTCGAGCTTCGCGCGATCGGCGTTGGCGTAGTCCTGCGCGGTGCGGTAGCGCTTGAACAGCGTGCGCGTGACCTCGTTCACATGCCGGTCCGTGGCCTGCGCCGCGAGCACGGTTGCGACGAGCAGCTCCAGGGGGTTG
>Ga0315282_10010424_pt1 | contig 14577 bp, 8 predicted proteins | sample YL17G07_20_MG_FD_203693 | JGI IMG/M metagenome (GOLD analysis project Ga0315282, IMG submission 203693) | Sediment microbial communities from Yellowstone Lake, YNP, Wyoming, USA - YL17G07_20 | ecosystem: Environmental > Aquatic > Freshwater > Lake > Sediment | place: USA: Wyoming | collected...
GGAAGAAAATGCTCAATTACCAAAGAGGAGTTTCTTGAATTCACCAAAAGTATATGGACATTTGCTGCAGAACCAGCAAAAAAAGTAGGGCACCCCGCACCATTTCCCGTGGAGTTACCATACAGATTAATTCAACTTTATACTTTTGAAGGGGAAGTCGTTTTGGATCCATTCATAGGAAGCGGACAAGCTGCTATTGCTGCGATAAAAACCCAACGTCATTATGTTGGGTACGATATAAACGAAGAATATGTGAAATTAGCGGAAAGACGTATTAAAGAATTTTCCTCAAAGTTTAATACACCTAAATTGTTTGGATTTGAAGAAAAGAAGGATTGCAAAACGGTGCATAACCCAGTATAAAAAATTTAGGCTTTACGCCACACGTCTAAATATTTGCTTCGCAAAAACTTCTTTTATTTTTTTGTAAGCGTTACATGCATATTGTACAAGATAACGGAAAGTATTTTAATAAGCGATTTTTGGCTTTTAGAATTACCCCTTTTTTAAAAAAATAATCTCAAGTTTCAGCCGGAAAAATAGGGTGGCTATTTCATATTACCCACCCTTCTGTTACACGTCCTATGGGTATTTGCATGCATGGTTTTGCGTAAGAAAAGTAAAAAATATATCTAATCTCAAAAATCTCCAGATTTTCAATTAAAATGGCTGAGGAAGCAGAAAAGAAATAATAAAAAAATTTTCAAATTCCTTTAAGTACTATATAATTATGTCAAGGTGGTTTTGAGACAGAAGATGGTAAATGACAAAAAAATTGGAAAGGTATATGAGATACTGCAGATATGAATGAGTTAGGTGACATTTTACTTTGGTAAGTAGCTTATCTATTAGAATATAATGGAAGAGATAAAGGTTAAGCAAAAGGGAGGCGAAATGAAGGTACGAAAATTAGATAAGTTAAGTGATATAGATATTGTGGTTTTCGCACTTTATCTCCTGGATGGATGGCAAAAGCGTGTTCATACAGAGGATATAGCCTTAAAATGCTATGAGCTTGCTCCGAATAGATTTTCTTGGGTAAAGTATCCGCAGTATCCAGATCTTAGAACAGCTTATTTTGCTCTGGGCGATGCCAAGAAACAAAAATATGGGGCATTAGTTAAAGGGGAGAGTGAAAGAAAGAAAACAATCAAAAGCATTGGGGGATGGATGCTAACCGCTAGTGGGATTCACTGGATAAAAATTAATACAGCAAGAATCGAAAAATATTTAGACAGACAGACTCCAATAGGGGCCCGTCTACCAGGAGATCGTAAGTTGAAAGAATTGCTTGGAAGTGCGGCCTTCAAGAAGTTTACAGGACTTGGTGAACAAGCGGAAATTTCGCATGCTGAGTTTGCTGAATCACTTATCTGCACTGTAAACACTGGAGCAGAAGTATTGAATGATCGCTTAGAGCAACTTTATTCCATAGCTGAGAAGCTAAAAAGAGAAGAAGTCAAAAATTATGTGAACTTCTGTCGAAAGAAGTTTGAATTACTTTTAGGGGAGAAAGGAGGTGCGAGAGATGTCAAAGGATAAAATTCCAAACGAATGGGACCTCGGTGCAGAACCGCGCTATAAACGACAAAATATGGAAATGGCAATGAGAGGTAAAATTGAACGTGGGTTGGTAGAATTGATCACGAACTCTGATGATAGTTATCGAGATTTGGAAGAAGAAGGAAAACCTGTTTCTGGGAAGATTCGAATCGAGATTGAGAGGCGGAAAAAAGGACAACCCTCCATTGTAATAGTTAGAGACAGAGCAGATGGAATGAATAGAGAGGAAATGTACCTAAAACTTGGTACATTAGGGCGAAGAACTTCTGGGTTTGAAAAGGGAAAAGCAAGACGTGGACTTCACGGAAGAGGCGCAAGAGATGTTGCAGCTTTTGGTACTGTTTATTTTGAAAGCATCAAAGGAGATGAATATAACCACCTAGTAATACCACCCTCATTGAGATGCTGCTTTGTGGAACCACATCCTGAAAAGGCCACTGAGAAGATACGGGAAAAACTTGGCATACCGAAAGGCAATGGCACAGTAGTTACTATTGAAGTTGAAAGCCGTTTTAAAGTGCTACAACATGAAACTTTGTTAAAAGATTTTTCCCGATACTACAGTCTGCGAGACATATTTTCTAATCACAACCGGGAGGTAATACTTGTAGATCTGAATAAAAAAAGGGAAGATCATCTCCTCTATAACTATCCTACCGGTGAAGTGGTATTTGATGAAGATTTTACAATTCCTGGTTATTCTGAAGCAAAAGCTCATCTTATTATATATAAGTATTCCACTGGTTTTGAGCAAGGCATTTCTCCCTATCGAGAAGGAGTTTTGGTTAAAAGTGCTGCAGCTATACATGACTGCACTCATTTTGAGCTTGAGTCAGAACCTTTTTCCTGGAGATTTTCTGGTGAATTATCTTGTGAATTTATTGATAAAGTGATTCGTGAATACGATGATCGCGAGGAAATTAACCCCGATCACCCGAATCATCCCAAAAATAATCCTATAAGATTACTAAATCCTTTCAGAGATGGTTTAATTCTCGAGCACCCACTTACCCAGGCACTCCATAAGAAAGGCAAAGAAATTTTGCAACGTTTCATTGAGGAACTAAAAGCTACTGAGACACCTTCAAAACGAGATGTTACAAATGAAAATCTTAAGAGGAGATTAGGTAGCCTTTCTAAAGAAATTTCAAAAGTTTTTGAGAAGAAATTAAACGAATTAGAGGAAGAAATCCCAACAGAAGATATTGATGAACCCACAGTTAATAAACTTAGTATAGGCTTACATATCATTCCGCCCAAAGAACAGACTGTTGTAGTGAATCAACCCAAAACATTTTCCATCATAGTAAAGCACTATGAAGTGTTAGATGAATCTTTGCCCATAAACATTGAAAGTAGTGATCCCTATAACATCAAAGTTCGCTCTTCACCAGTTTATTTTAAAAAACTCTCAGAGGATAGAAAAATTGGAAGAACCACATTTACTGTAGAAAGTTCTAAAATTGGAGCGAAGGCGCTCATCGAAGTGCGTTACGGAGGATATAGCGATTTAGTGCTTGTGGAAGTTGTTGAACCACCCCAACCACCTCTACCACCCGATGGGCTCACCTTTGAAAAGCCTCTATATCATTTACAAATCAATAAAGAGAAAACCCTAACTTTACGACTAAAAACTACTACCAAACCAACCGATTCAGTCGTCGCAGAAATTGTATCCGATCATCCTGAAATTGTTGTAAAAGGTGGAGGAAGATGTAGATTACATGAAGTTGCCTCTCCGGAAGTGTTATACGGACAGTGTAGGGTTTTAGGACGGCAATTAAAGGCAGGGGGAGAAATAACTGCCCAAGTAGCAGGATTTAGACCTGCACAGACTCGCGTCATAGTTGAGGAGCACACTGAACCTCCAAGTGGAGTAAAATTAAAATTTGAGCCAGTTGAGGATGATTTTGGAGCAGTAAGATACAAGTGGAACGATAAAGACCCTTACTTATTGAATATTGGTGCAAGACACACTACAATTAGGAGATATTTAGGAAGTCCGACTGAGCAAGGGTACCCAGGAATAGATTCTCCACTTTATCACACAGTGCTTGCTGAGGTGATTGCCGAAGCATTGGCATTCCGTATATTAGAGAAGCAATTCAAAAGAGAAGAAGGAATGCTAGATTACACTTCTACTGACGCATATTATCACAAGCATTTCTCTGAGTTCCTTTCCATTACCTATAAGAACCTTGTCCCAGAATCTATTGAAGAATAGGATGAAGATATAATGTTAAAATTCTGCTAAAAAAGTAAGGGGAAATATTGTTATATTGTTAACGATTCATATAAGGGTACTACGCAAAACAGTTACTTAGCAGAGCATATCCGGTTTCGCTAAATCGCTTTCGACGACTTCATATAGCCCGAAGCCATTATATGAAATTCCGAACCTTGCTTTTAAAAGAAAAGAATTACGGCACAAAGAGACAAATGAATTAAAGACTAAAAACCCTCCCGCCCACCCTATTAAAGAAAGTTACTACAAGCTAGCAAAATTTTATTTTATCCCTGCGTTGCCTCATTCATACTCTAAGCGAAATATTTTTAGTTATCATTGACAAAGGTTTTCATTTAGCAATAATTATATTAGGAGTAGATTTTGTTGTATCCAAACAATTTAGTGATTACAATATTATTTAGGCAAAAGGAGGAAAAATATGAATGTTTTAAACAAAGGGATTTATATACGAAACGCTTCATCTATCCTCCTAAATCAGGGGTATATTCAAACTTGTTCGCTTAAGCCTAAGTTATATAAAATGACGGTTTCAAAATATTGGAGGAAGGTAATATGAAAAATGTAAACTCAGAGAATGAACTTGTGGAGAAGTTGAAAGACAATTTGAAAGAACTTTTCCAGTTTGATAGTTCAGATCTTGATTTCGGTATTTATCGGATAATGAATTACAAACGAAAAGAAATAGAAGATTTTATTGAACAAGATTTAATAAAAACCGTAGATAAAGAATTTGAAAAATATAAAACTCAAAATAGTAAAGAACTGACAGAAAAAATTCAAGAAAATGAAAATAAAATCAAAGAAGATTTTGGCAGTGATATCTTGCACAATGGCAAGTTAATAGAAAAATACGGCGAGACGAAAATAGTAAAAGAATATCTGGAACTAAAGAAACAAGTTAAAGAAATGGACTTAACCGAGAGTATTCAGGCACAGGTTTTCAACGACCTTTATAATTTCTTTTCAAGATACTATGAAGATGGTGATTTTATTTCAAAAAGGCGGTATTCTGGAAAGCAAAATAAATACGCCATTCCTTATAGTGGCGAAGAAGTAAAACTTTACTGGGCTAATTATGACCAATATTATATTAAAACAGGTGAGATTTTTAAGGATTACGAGTTCAATCAAAAAGGATATGAATTTATTTTTAGAACCATCACGATAGACGTACCTGTTGGTAATGTTAAGGGTGATAGAAGATATTTCTTTCTTTCAGAAAGTGAATCAGTAAAAATTGAAAATAAGACCTGTGTTATAAATTTTGAATACAGGCCATTAACAGAAGGCGACCTAAGAAAATATCCAGTTAAAGCAAAAGATGGAAAAGCAAAAGAAAAAGGATTTTCACAGGATGAGTTAAATCCCATCTTAAAGGATAAGATTTTAATCGCAATAAAACCAATTGAATTAAAGGCAATACTTTCCGAAACTCAAGACGAAAAAACAGTTCTTGAAAAACATCTTCTTAAATTTACCCGAAAGATAACATCCGATTTTTTCATACATAAAGACCTTAAGGGTTTCCTTGAAAGAGAACTTGACTACTTCATAAAAACAGAAGTTCTTGATGTTGAAAGTTTTGACACTGAAAAAGAAAGATATTTTGACAGACACTTGACAAGGGCAAAGGTAGTAAAGAATATTGGCAGGAGAGTAATTGAATTTTTATCTCAGATTGAAGATTTCCAGAAAATGCTCTGGGAGAAGAAAAAGTTTGTCTTAAGAACTGAGTATGTGATAACCACTGACAGGATTTTTTCTGCATGTCATTCTGAGCGTAGCGAGGAATCTCTTAAATATTTCTTTGAAGAAATTATTAAAAATAAAGAGCAATTAAAAGAATGGGACGAGTTGGGATTTGGAAAGATTAAGACAGTAATTGAATTGGAGGGCAAGAAACTACCTATAGATACAAAGTATTTTTCTCATGAATTTAAAGAAAGATTACTAGAAAAATTGACAGAAAAAGATAATCTTGACGACTTAATTGATGGAGTGTTAATAAAAAGTGAAAACTGGCAAGCGTTGAATTTGATTTTAGAAAAATATAAAGAAAAAATGCAGTGCATATATATTGATCCGCCGTTTAATACTGGCGAAGATTTTCTATATAAAGATAATTATCAGAATAGCACTTGGTTAACCCTAATCAATGAAAGATTAGAGTTTGTAAGAAAAATATTATTACGGAAAGGCTCTTTTTATTTACATCTCGATGAAAATGCAAATTATTATGGCCGAATGTTATTAAACAATCTTGGTTTTGATAATATACAAGAAATATCCTTTAATACAAATGCTACAAAAGATGAAGAAGCTGATCTTTATGGATACAAAAGTTTTGGTAATAGATTTGTATTGAAACACAGTACTATATATTATTGCTTTAACAATGATGCATTCTTTATAAAACTATGGAAACCAAATAGAAATAAAACAAATTTAAAAATTGGTTGGTTAGATTTATTGTCATTTCCGAATAAAGAAAAATCTCAAAAGATTGAGGACTTTGATTATTTTATTGAAAGATATAACAAGAATGAAAAACTTGTTTTAGAAAAATTTGAAATCGATGAGAAAATATATCCACTGGGCGATTTATGGTATGACATATATTCTTTTACTCAATCTGAAATGAGAACTTCAGAAAATGTAAGTTTTCTAACGCAGAAACCAGAGAACTTATTAAGGAGAATTATACAAACCTCTACAAAGCAAAATGATTTTGTTATAGATTATTTTGCTGGTAGCGGTACAACCTTGTTAGTTGCTCACAAATTAAAAAGGAAATGGATAGGAGTTGAAATGGGCGATAATTTCAATGAGTTTTACCAGGAAATTAAAAATAACAAAGCAACTATTAAATTAGGTATTTTAGGTCGAATGAAAAATACATTGATAGGAGATAAAGAATTCCTTGCAGTAGATAAAAAAAGACGCTCTCATTTGAGTGGAGATATTAATTGGCAAGGTGGAGGATTTTTCAAATACCACTACCTTGAACAATACGAAGATACGCTACACAACATTGATTTTCCACAAGAAGAAAGGGCAAGGACATTATTTGATAAACTATCTGAAGAAGGCAAAACAGAATATCTAATGAAATACATGCTAAAGTTTGAAACTGAAGGAAGTCCATCACTTTTAGACATTAAGCAGTTTGAAAATCCGTTTGAATATAAATTAAAAATAGTATCATCTGGCAAAGGTGAAGAGATTGTAAATGTGGATTTAGTGGAGACATTTAACTATCTTATTGGCTTGAAGATTAGTAAATATAAATTTGTTCGGGAAAATATAAGGAAATATGTTTTTGTATTTGGGGAAAGGAATAACAGAAAAACTGTAATTGTCTGGCGTTCAATCAAAGACATAGACCTGGAAAAGGACAAAGAAGTTATTGATAGTGGTTTAAGTAAATATGACCTTGACGAGATTTTTATAAATGGAGATAGTTTTGTTAAAGGGGCTAAAGTCATTGAAAATGAATTTAGGGCATTAATGGGGGTTTAACAAGATGTATTATTTTGCTTATGGTTCTAATATGAATCACAAACAGATGAAGCAAAGATGTCCAAATAGCAAGTTTATTAAAAAAGTATTTCTGGAAGGATATAAATTCATATATGATGGCTATTCTTCAACTCGACAAGATTCAGTAGCAAATATAATTAAATCCAACAAAGATATCATATGGGGAGGACTTTTTGAAATAAATGAAGACGACCTTTCAGCATTAGATTGTTATGAAGGCTACCCTAAGTATTATGATAGAAAGGGATTAACGGTTAGTGATGAAACAGAAAATAAATATAAAGCGATTGTCTATCTCAGAACAGGTAAGCAACAAGGAAAACCATCCAAAGAATATTTTAATCTTGTTATTCAAGGGGCAAAAGATTGTGGGCTTCCTGAAGACTATATTAAAAGGAATTTATTATGCGATTAGAAAAATATCTTATATTAAACAAATATCTTCTTTCTCTTTTTGGAGCAGAAAGCATCTCTAATTTACGAGAAGAACTCAAGAATAAAAAAGAAGGGTTTGATAACGATGGCAAAAGTTTCCTTGTAGATGTTTTAATCGGGTTGGAAAACCTAAAGATAGATCCAAATGACCTCTTACAGTATGATTCTGCAATAAAAGAATATTCCCAGAAGTTATCTAATCACAGAAGAGAAAATATAACACTGAAATATTTCCAATATCTTGCAGTACTATTTGCTGAAATCTACCTTGACAGATATTTTAATAGAAGACAGGAATTACTACTCGAACTTAATTCTTTTTTATATGAATATAACCAGCAGGAAAGGGTAGATGTTTCACCTTTTGAAGAAAAAGACCTTGAAAAACTTGCATATTGGATGGCAACCGGGAGTGGCAAGACCTTGATAATGCATATAAATTATTGGCAGTTTTTAAAGTATAATACGGAGCCCTTGGATAACATAATTATGGTAACTCCTAATGAGGGACTATCAAAACAACACTACAATGAAATGCAAAAAAGCGGAGTTCCTTGCAGATTGTATTCAGAAAATCCTGATAGTTTAATCCTTCACAGGGATGAGATTTTTATAATTGATATTTATAAACTTACAGAGGAGAAAAAGGGTTCTGGTGTTCGAGTTGAAACAAGTTATTTTGAAGGACGGAATCTTGTATTCATTGATGAAGGACATAAAGGACAAGCAACGGAAGAGCAGACTTGGAAAAAACTACGTGAAGATTTAGGTAAAAACGGGTTTGTTTTTGAATACAGTGCTACTTTTGGACAGGTAATAGATGAGAAAAATAAAGAACTGCTTGACGAATACGCCAAAGCCATAATTTTTGATTACTCGTATAAGTATTTTTATGAAGACGGCTATGGCAAGGACTTTTATGTTTATAATCTTCGAGAAGACAGTTTTACAAAAAATTATGAGGAACTAATTCTTACCTCAAATCTTTTATCTTTTTATGAACAATCTATTCTTTACGAGAAGTACAAGAATGAGCTACGACGATATCTCATAGAAAAACCTTTGTGGGCATTTATTGGAAGTAAAGTATCAGGTGCAGGAGTAAATTCTGATGTTTTTAAAGTGGTTTTATTCTTAAATAAGATAATAGAGGATAAAGAATTTTTAGAGAAGAATATAAATAAAATCATTAATGGAAAATCTGGTTTGCGCAATCCAGATGGAGAGGATATCTTTAAAAACAGATATGAGTATTTAAGAAAACACGAGTATAAAATAAGTGATATTTATAAAAAGCTCTTTAATGCGAATGGCGGCATGCTTCAGATATATGAATTGAAATCAGCAGAAGGTGAACTTGGTCTGAGAATAGGTGAGAGCGAGTATTTTGGAGTCATAAATATTGGTGATGTTGGAGGTTTCAAGAAATTGTTAGTTGAGAAAGGCATTGAAGTAAAATCAGATAGATTCGCTCCTTCGCTTTTTGAACGGGTGAATGAGGCAAATTCAAATATTAATGTTCTCATAGGAGCAAAAAAATTCATTGAGGGATGGGATTCCTGGCGTGTATGTTCTATGGGTCTCATTAATATGGGTAAAGGCGAAGGTCCGCAGATAATACAGTTATTTGGCAGAGGTGTCAGACTAAAAGGTGAAGAACTCTCCCTTAAAAGAAGCAATGAAAATAAGTATCATATAAAGTCACTTGAAACGCTTAATATATTCGGGTTAAATGCCGATTACATATATTCTTTTCTTGAAACAATAAGAAAAGAAGAAGTTGAATATGAAGAAATAAAACTGCCTATCAAACGATTGGAAGAAACAAAATGGAAAACATTATACACCTTAAAATCAGCTAAAGATTTTGATTTCACAAAGCATTTCATGGAACTTGAACTTGATGAGGATATTTTAAGAAATATCAAAATTGATATAAGACCTAAAATCAAACTTGCTCATGGACTGGAAACTTCTACAAGCGAGATAGAGGCAGAAAAAGTAGACTTAAGAAGTTATTGCGATTTATTCAATTGGGATAAGATTTATCTTAGGATGCTTGAGTTTAAAATAAGTAAGGGATATTCCAATTTAAGGATGCATAAGAATTTATTACCGGAAATAATTAAGAACGAAAATTACGAAGTTAGTGCTGAATCGTCTCAAACAGAACTTAAAACACTTGCTGACATGGATAATCTGGAAGATATTCTTTCAATGGTATTAAAGAGTTATATTGAGAAATATTATAGCTACAACTTTAGACGGGCTGAAACAAAACAATTACAACTTTCATTTATGGTAAAAGAAGAAGATAACTTAAGTTATGACCATTACACATTAAAGATAGAGATTCCTCCAAAGGACAAAAAAGAAGAACGAGAAAAGATAAAAAAAGAGATTGAAAAGATAAAGAAACTCTTAAAGGAAGTTGATAAACTATATCAGAAGGATTTAGAAGAAATCCCTACGATACATTTTGATAAGCATTTATATACGCCTCTGGTGGTTTATAACAAACACAAGGAATTCATAAAATCAGAGCCAGCAAAATTAAACGATGGAGAAACAGAGTTTGTAAGAAAATTGAGGGACTATATTAAGCAGAATCAAGTCAAAGATAGAGAAATATTTTTATTAAGAAATCTTTCAAGAAGAGGAGTAGGATTTTTTCAGAATTCTGGTTTTTATCCTGATTTTGTAATGTGGGTTAAAGAAAATGATAAACAAACCATGGTTTTTATTGACCCTAAAGGTATAAGAAATCTTGGTAATTTCAATGATGAGAAAATTCAGTTATATAGGAACATAAAAGACTTAGAAAAAGAAATTAATAACTCTAATATAAAGTTGGAGTCATTGATTTTGTCTGTACGTAAATATGAAGATGTTAAAGAAAACTTTGAAGATGGAAAAAGAAAAAAAGAAGACTTTGAAAATCAACATATTTTGTTTATGAATGATGAGAAATTGATAGATAAACTGCTCCAAAGTTTGTTCTAAATAGATGAAACCGCCACTTCATATAACACGGCAGAAAAGGTTCGTGTCTTACGGCACTTACACAAATTTTTGCTTCACAAGAACTTCTTTTATGTTGGGATCGTTATGTAACATTGCCTAGGAGAATCAAGTAAGTATGAATGTTCAAAAGTGTATTTATTGTGGTTCTAGTGGTCCATTTTCGGAAGAACATGCTCTCCCAATGAGTCTCGGGGAATTTAAAGGTTTTCCTCCTCTTATCAATAGAGTTTGTACTAAGTGCAATGAAGATATTGGAAGATTAGAGGAACAGCTTGGACGTTCTGGACCTGAAGCTTTTTTTCGTAAATATTTGAACATAGAAGGTAGAGATACACATGGTAAGGTCAATCCTTTTCAGCGTGGAAGCGCAGGAGCAAAACCAATTGATTTTATTGCACGTCTCCCAGGAGAGGATATAGAAATCCTTTGGGAATTTAATCCAAGAGAAAGGACAGTTCGAGAAGTTAGACAAATAGTATTTATTGATGATAAAGGAAAATCGTACCCACTTAGGATTCACAGCTGGATGGATACTACTGATCAAATTCGTGAAGAAATGAAAAAAATTGGTCTTACTTCAGGAGAAAAATTATCTGCAAGAGTGTTTGCGCCTGATGATGAAAAGGAGTGGGTTGAAAAACTAGTTCGAGGGTTAGGTTCTAAATTTGTCTGGTTAGCCTCTCAACCATCTGCAATAATTAGTAATCCTGTGATAAAATTTCAAGTAACTGACTTCTATTTTAGAGCCATTGCTAAAATTGGATTTCATTATTTTCTTTCAGTTTTTAATACTTTTTATGGCAATGAATCCTACTTTTCTGATATAAGAAAATTTATAAAAGAAGGAGGTTTGGTAAAAAATTTTGTTACTCAAACTAAAGAGTCAATTCTTCCTCAGAATTATCGTCCTGATTACTGGGGCCACGTGCTTTTGGCGGAGAGTTATGAAGGTAAGTTTCGAACTCGGCTTCAGTTTTTTCTTGGACCTCAATATGGTCCAGCTACTTATGTAGTCATATTAAACACTTGCAAGTTACCAATCGTATTACCAACTTGGCAGACTGGTGGAATAGGATATTATTTTCGTTATTTTGAATCGGGTAAACAAGGAAAATACTCTGGAGAGGTGTCTAGAATAGAAAGCCTCAGGTTGCTATAATGAAATGATAAGATGATATTGTTTAAGAATGATTATTTTCGAAAAACCCTCCATGATTTACATGTATTCTTCATCTATATTGAAACAAGAATTGACATCAAAAATTTGAGGGAGGCCTATGGACTTCTTCCATGAAATGAAAAAGTATCACACTGGCAAATCCCCGGAAGGTGATGATTTATTTAATGTTCCTTTGAAACCAGATGAAGATGGCATGATTGGTCGCGAATGCCCTAATGAGGATTGCCAACCCAAATACTTCAAAATGAGCATGACTATACCAGACGAAATATCTAAAAAAATTAATGATTTCTCTCAAATTGACGTAACTTGCCCATATTGTGGAACTGTTGATAACATGCAACATTTTCATACAAAGAATCAAGTTGAGTGGATTAAATCAATGATACTTAGAGAAACTGTAAAGACCTTTCAAAATATACTGAAAAATTCCTTTGGACCAATGCCTTCGTCGTCAAACAATATGTTCTCAATTAGTATTAAATACAAGCCAGGGCAACTCCCTAGTGTAAGACATTATGTTGAAGAGAAGCTTAAGCGAACTGTAATTTGTGATAACTGTGGTTACAATTACGCAGTTTATGGAATATCTTTCCATTGTCCTTTGTGTGGTAAGGGTAACTTGATTCAACATCTTAGTCGGAGTGCTGACATCATCAGAGTTCTACTTGAAGAACATGAAAGAATAAGTCAAGAAAAGGGGCAAGAAGTAAGCCAGCAAATGATAGGTAATGCTCTTGAAGATGTAGTTGGGCTATTCGAAACTTTTCTCAAACATATCTATCAATATGATATAAAACATCGATTTTCAAAAGAAGAAGCTCAAGCTAGAATTATGAAGATTAATGTTAACTTCCAGCGACTTGAAAGTGCTGAAGCTTTATTTTCTGAAGACTTAGACTTTGCATTATTTGCAGAATGCGACCAGAATGATAAAACTTTTCTTCAAGAGCAGTTTCTGAAGAGGCACGTTCTTACACATAATTTAGGTCTTGTTGACAAGAAATATATTGAAAAAGCTCAGAGGTATGAGAGACAGGGTACAGAGCTCGGTATAAAACCTATTGATGTTTCAAGAGCATTAGAGATTGTAGTTGGCATCGTTACCACTGCAAGCAAGTGTTTAGGAAAACCAAGTTAAAAAGTGGACGACTCTCAACCTCATCTAACAGTCGTATCAGGATTCATATCTTCGGTACTCTGCACAAATTCCTCGCTTTGCTCGGACTTCAGATACGCTCGTGACGTTATATGAAATTCCTAACCGTGCTTTTAAAAGAAAAAATTACTTCGTAAAGAGTCAAATGAATTAAAGATAAAGTCCCCTCCCACCCTAATAAAGAAAGTTACTACAAGCCGTCTAAAAAAGAAGTTTTAGACCGCTTGAATAATTATATTAAGATGATATGCAGGTGTTGGCAGTGCAAATGGACTTTTCATTCGCAAGCTCATTTCAAAGACCGTTTAAGAAGCATTGCATACCAGCATAACTGTGATAAATGTTTTAATTAAAAGAGTAAAGTTAGTTGGTGTTACGCAAGTCAGACTATTCCACTGAAGCAAGTTCAGGGTTATAGACTGATAGAGGCCTTGCACACCGTAATAATAGTTTGATAAAAGAAAAGGACACAGAGTAAGTGATAAGAGGAAAAGATAAGGAGAAGATTGGGAGAGGATAGGTAGAGGATTGGGGGAAAGAATTTAAGTTACCTGCAACAAAATTGAGATTTATAAACCAAACCCAAGGATAAGAATATGATTTATAAAACTCAATTTTAAGATCGTTGCATAAGCAAAAGATAAATTCAATAAAGAAACATTACTTACTTGCGGGAAACGCATAAGTGATTATTTGAATGAGACAAAATCACAAATAAGCACATATGAGTTTAAGATCCCCGCAAGTGATTATAAAATCAAAATTATCATCAAATCCTGTATATCAAGGTTCCGCAAGTGAAATGATTTTAATACAATTCTCTCATCCTCAATCAGTTATGAACCTGATGAAAGGGATTACAGGTTACAGAGGATTAAGAGAAAGGAAAAGAGGAGAAGATTGGGAGATTATTTGAAAAAGATTGGGAGAGGATCTGGAGATACAAAATAACAGCCAGGAATTGGAAAAAAGAGAATAAGCTGCTATTCTACCAAAAGAATGTTTAAAAGGATTTGTTTAAACGCCGTGCAATGTTTTCTATAAAGAATGGCAGGCTGACCGCATGCTTTTTTTAATTTAGAGGGCACGGCTCATAATTCGGTAGTTTAAAGATGGCGCTCGCCAAAGATTTTAGTTTAAAAGAGGCTCGCTTGCTTACATCGTTATTGCTTTCCTGCGCTGAGTTGCTAAGATCGTGCCTGACCTGCCTCCTTCGGACTTGGCAGGCACAGCAATGGCTCGGAAAGTGACCACCTCAAAGACAGAAGGAGAGCGATGAAAAAGAAAAAGATAAAATATTTATTAATTCTTTAAAAAACTTTTTTTCTCTTACTGGCTCAACAGTTTACGCAGGTTCAGGGGACTCCTTTGTCAAGGTCGTATTCCTATTTGCAGAACGAATTTTTTCGAATTTCAGTTACGAAAACA
>Ga0315282_10010425_pt1 | contig 14577 bp, 7 predicted proteins | sample YL17G07_20_MG_FD_203693 | JGI IMG/M metagenome (GOLD analysis project Ga0315282, IMG submission 203693) | Sediment microbial communities from Yellowstone Lake, YNP, Wyoming, USA - YL17G07_20 | ecosystem: Environmental > Aquatic > Freshwater > Lake > Sediment | place: USA: Wyoming | collected...
GCGGAAGCGCCCAGGCGCGGCCGGCCTCTGCTGACCCTGGCGATCATCCTGGTTGCCGCGGTGGTTCTGATCGGCCTGGCGCACCGCTATGCGTCGCGGCAGGTCCCCATCAACGCCGGGCCAGCGGGCGAAGGGCTCGGCCAGCCCGCCCCGGACTTCATGGTCAAGGACATTCGCGGCAACACTTTTAAACTGTCGGAATTGAAGGGCAAGGTGGTGATCCTTGATTTCTGGGCCACCTGGTGCCAGCCGTGCAAAATCGAGATCCCCTGGTTCGTGGACATGTACAACCGCTATAGGAGCCAGGGTCTTGAAGTGGTGGGCGTGGCCATGGACGACGAAGGCGCGGAGGTCGTCAGGCCCTTTGTCGAGAGGTACCGGATGAATTACAAGGTGGTGATCGGCAACGAGAAGATCACCGACCTGTTCGGCGGCATCTACGGCCTGCCTACCACCTTCATCATCGACCGCGAAGGCAAGATCCACAGCAGGCACATAGGCCTGGTCAGCCGCGAGACGCTGGAACAAGCGGTCAAGAAGCTGTTGTAGACCGTGATTCACCACGGATGAACACGGACCATCCCGCAGGGCGGGAGGGAACCAACCATCCGCGCGGTTAAGATAGCCCGCGAAGCGGGCGAAAGATTAAAGCCCATGGCGTCAGCCATGGGAACACTCGGCAGACAGGACGGAGCCCCGGTAGGGGCGAAAGAGCGCCGCCGGCCGCCGATTTCTTACGCCCCTGCCGGGACTGGCACACGTTTGCTCGATTTCTGTGGCGACGGACAAGTGGGAACCGGCTCCTGAAACCCCCAGGGTGAACCTGGAGGAGTTCCGCTTCTCTGGAGTCCAGGGAAACGGGCGCGTCACAGGTTTCGGCAGCCCGCACAGCGACAGATCCCACCGCCCCGGTGGGTCACCGAGATTCCGAGAAGTCCACAACTCATTGAGGCAGAGCCCCTTATCTGCAATTCCGCTCTTGGGATAGGAACCGATCCGAACAACCAGGAGACCGTCCGTCGAACTCGACGGAGCCAATACCGCTAGAAGAAGGGATACCGCAAGTCATACAGTTTCCCCCCTCTCCTCAGAACAGGATCTTCAGCCCGAACTGGATTCGCCGCGGATATCCGACCTGGCTGGTCACCTGCCCGAAGGCAGAGCTGGTGGGACTGGTGTTTGGCGGACTAAAGTTCGGGTGATTCCACGCGTTGAGGAATTCGGCGCGGAACTGGATGTTGTACCTTTCGCGGAATCTCGTGTTCTTCAACAGCGACAAGTCCCAGAGATTGACGCCGTCGCCCCGAACGTCGCTGAAGAGCAAAGGCATGGTGCGGTAGTTGTAAGCGAGCTGCCGCGCCGAGTTGCGCTCGAAGCCCGCCCCCGTGTTGAACCAGCGGTCGGGCGTGCGTTGCGATTTCGGTAGGGTGATATCGTGGATGTTACCGACGAACAGCGCATTGCTGAAACCCAGCGGCGGTCCGCCCTGGGCTGTGTAGATGCCCTGCACCTGCCAGCCGCCGATGATCTTGTCGGCCGCCGCCGGGCAGCCTCCGCACAGCCTGCGCCCGCGCCCCACCGGAATCTCCCAGATGCCGCTGATCGAGAAGCGGTGCGGCCTGTCCTCCGGGCTTATCACCTCCTCCAACGGAGACAGGTAGTCATTTAGCCGGGCCAGCGCCTGCATGCTCTTCGACCAGGTGTAGGCGGCGTTGAGGGTCCAGCCGGAGGCGAAGCGGCGCTCCATCCTGGTCACCAGTCCGTGGTACCAGGAGTAGCCGTCGTAGGTTGTCGTGGTCAATCCGGTGAAGTGCGGGTAGTCGGCGGAGGACAGCAGGTAGGCCCGCGAGACCGTGGTGCCAGACAGGCCGGTTCCCGGCAGAAGGGGATAGAACGGATTGGGCACCGTCGCGGTGAGATAGTTGATGGTCTCGGTGTCCCGCACCGGCGACCGGCTGAGATATTTCGGCGGGAGCGCGCGCAGGTTGCGCGTGGTCTCGAGCTTGGTTCCCCGGTTGCCGGCGTAGCCCACCTCCAACAACATCCGCAGCGGCAGCTCCCGTTGCACACTCAGTTGCCAGCGCTGGTGATAGGCCGTGGCCGGATTCTCATCAAAGAATTTGACGCTCCGTCCCACGTACGTCATCAGCCCGTCGGCGGCGCCGCGCGGTTCCTGGATGCCATTCGGGAATGGATTGCTCAGCGTGGCCACGAACGTCATGCCGTTATCCAGCGAGGGGATCAACGCAGTTTGCTGCGTGAACCCGTATTGGACCACGTCGCCCCTGGGAATGCCCAGCGCCCCATAGAACAGCCCGTATCCGCCCCGAACTACCGTCTTCCGTCCGAGCATGTAAGCAAAGCCGAGACGCGGCATGAAATTGTTGATGTCGCGCTTCCAGAGTGTGCGCGGGAGGCCCCCCACCCCGGGGAACGTCAGCCCTCCCAACAGGCGGAACTGGGCCGGAGTAATCTCGGGAGTGGGGCTGTTGGCATAGTTGGCCCGCACCTGAGCGTCCAACGGGCTGGCTGTCTGGAAGTCATAGCCCCGGACGGCGCGGTTGAACCTTTCCGTCATCGGTCCCTCCAGCTCGTAGCGCAGGCCCAGGTTCAGGGTGAGCTTCGGGGTGACTCGCCAATCGTCGTGGAAATAGAGCGCCCAATAGGTCGCCTGCTCGGCGAAGCTGGCTTTGCGGTCAACGCTCCCGCCGGTGGGCAACCCGAGAAGCAGAGAGGCCAGATCCTGTCCCTTCGGCGATGAGGACGAGTTGTCGAATGGCCCGCGTGTCCAGGTCGTGCCGAAGGTAAACAGGCCCGTCGAGGAGGAGGTCCCGCCGAGTTGCGGCTCGTACTGGAAGGTGCGGTAATGGCGCCCGTCGAAGCCCAACTTCAGGGTGTGGCTCCCGCGGATCGAGACGACTTGGCCCTCCAGGCTCATATTGGAGTGCGGATAGCGGAACCAATGGTAGTTCCCTCCGAAGTAACTCGACAGCCCAATAGTCGGAAAAGTACGAACCGCCGGATCAATGGCCTCGGCGTAACTCTTGGGAAAGCCAAGGCTGGCGACATCGAACCCGAGGCTGTCCCGATTCGGGACATAGGCGATCAGCAACCGGTAATAAGCGCACCGCATGTTGAGGAAAGTCGTGGGACTCAGATGCACAACGTCGTCGAACGAGAAAGCGTGCTGTTTCCAGTCTTCGCTCCACCCCGTTGACAGGTTGCGGAACCAATCGTCGGAAGTGCTGTAACGCCGGTATGTGTTGAACCGCCCGAAGACCCGGTGGCCGGCACTAAAGTTGTGGTCAATCCTGGCAATGTGATTGTAGTAAGTGGTCGCCTGGGGGTCATTAACCCGAATCAGGTTATTGGTTCCGTCGGCGGTGCCCGGGACGTTGGGGAGCGAGTAATAGCTCAGGATGTTCTTGGCCACCGGGTGGATACGGGCGGGGGGGATGATGTTGCCGGCGAAGGGCTGGATGGCGTAGCGTCCTCCGGGCGCCGCAGCGCGGGTGCCCGGGTCATAAATCTGGTACTGCGACCCCACCCGCAGCAGGGCGGAGAAATCGCCCCTTCTCTCCTGCTCCGTCGGCACCGTCAGCGTGCCACGGCCATAGGCGGCGCCCACGGCGCGGTTCTCGCGAATCCCCTCGTACGCATAAGTGAAGAAGGTGCGGTCTTTGCCCTGGTAGAGGTGGGGCAGAACTACCGGCCCGGTTGCGCTGGCACCCCAGCGGTTATAGATGAAGGGCGCCCTGGACTGTCCCGCCCGGTTGGCGAAGAAGAGGTTAGCGCTCAGCACCGGATTCAGCAGGGAGTAATAGAGCGTCCCGTGCGGCTGATTGCCCCCGGACTTTAACGTGATACTGGTTACACCCCCCTGCGTGTGTCCGACCGCGGCGTCGAAAACCATCGTCTGGACCTTGAACTCCTGCACGATGTCCGCCGGCGGCGTGTACCCCGCCATCAAATTGCCCTGTCCTCCCCAGCGGTTGTTCACGCTCGTGTTCGGCGTTCCGTCCAGTGTTACCTCGCTGAGGTTGGACCGCACCCCCTCCATCGAGTAACCCACGATGTGGGTCGCCTCGAAGGGACGATCCAGCCCCGCGTTCTGCGTGTACGCCACCCCCGGGGACAAGGTCATCAACAGGTAGGGGTTTCCGTGAGCGATGGGCAAGTCGGCGATGCGCCGCTGGTCGATCACCTGCCCCATCGAAGAGCTGGCCAATTCCAGCAGCGGCGTTTCGGCGGTTACGGTCACCCGTTCCAGCGCAGCCCCCACTTGAAGGGCAATCTCGATCGAGATGCGGTCGCCGATGCGGATCTCGATCCCCTCGCGAACGAAGGTCTTGAAACCGGTCAACTCTGCCGTCAACCGGTAGATTCCCGCCAGCAGGTAGGGGATCTCGTAGTTGCCTTCGGCATTGGATTGCGTGGAGACGGTCACGTTGGTGGCCGCATTGGTGGCGCGCACCGCAACGCGCGGGACCACCGCGCCGCTGGCATCCACCACCCGGCCCAGGACGGTGCCGCGCGTTTCTTGCGCCAGCGCCGAAGTCGCCCACAAAAGAATGAACAGTCCCAGACCCATCCCAGCGCGGAACCCTGGATGCAGAACCCACTTCCCTGTACGATTGAATTGTCGTTGAAGACGGTTTGTCATGCTCGTTTCTCCTTCTCTCCACCGAGGTTGACTTGGTGGTAGTCACTCCAGAACTTCAAGATGCCGCGGAGGAAAGCCTCTCGCGCGATCTTCGGATCGCCTGTGCTGGCGTAGAGGGCACCACATTGCGGCACGGACCCCTCCGGGCGCAAGAGGGGCCTGGTGAACACGTGGTGACAAGGCCGTTGCTATCCGGCTTCTAACCGTGCTATCATCGTCGTCTGATGGATGTTAGCGGTACCGAGGCGTTGGAACACGTAGGGCGAATTCTGCGCAGCAGGACACTGGGGAGTTCCGACACGCACCGGCGGCTGCTCGAATACCTGGCCAGAAAATCTCTTTCCGGCGAAGCCGATCAACTCAAGGAATACACGATCGGCGTCGAGGCTTTCGGCAAACCAGAATCGTACGATCCGCAGCACGATTCCATCGTTCGTCTTCAGGCAGGCCGACTCAGGCAAAAGATCGCCCAATACTACCAGACGGAAGGGGAGGCGGACCGTGTGCTGGTGGACTTGCCGAAGGGCGGCTTCAAGGTCGTTTTTCAGCCGCGCATCGCACAGTCGGCTGCCGCGGCGGCAGCCCGGGCCCGGCGTTGGCGCCTCGCTGCGGCGCTGTTAGGCACTGCTCTGGCCGTGGTGAGTGCCTTCGCTATCGCATCCTTCCGCGCCAGGGCGGTTGGGGACGCCAAAATGTGGAGCCCGGAACTCGAGGCGTTTTGGGCGCCGATTCTGCGGAGCGACCGTCCGCCGCTCGTCTGCATCGGCACTCCCCTGTTTGCCCGCCTGCCCGGTAGCCGGTACTTCCGAGACGGACAGTTGAATGACTGGAGCGACGTCGAAGGATCCGAACTGGTTGCGGCAGTGAAGAAGGCGCTCCTGACGCGTGATCCGATACCCTGGACCAACTTCACGGGAGTGGGAGAGGCAACCGGCGCCTTTCACCTGGCGACCCTGTTGGCCCGGCGCAGAACAGACCTGTCGCTGACCACCAGCAGCAGGCTTTCCTGGGATGTGCTGTCCAGCCACAACGTTATTTTCGTTGGGCCCCCAAAGTTCAACAGACAGTTGAAGGACCTGCTGGCGGAAGCGGATCTGGTGGTTGAACTCGATGGAATCCACAACCTGCGGCCGGGAGCGGGAGAGCCGGCTGTCTTCCCTGACTACCGGGCGCCGTCCAAGGTGGACGGGGAAATCTACGGCCTGATTAGTCGTCTTCCCGGGCTCCACGGCCGGGGTTTCATCTTCGTCTTTGCGGGAAACACCGGACCCGAGACGGAAGCAGCGGTTCAGTCACTGACGGATCGGCAAGAGGCTGCTGCGCTGGCCAAGAAGATCCGTCTGCCCTCCGGCGACTTGCCCATGTACTTTCAAATCCTCATCAGGGTGCAGTTCAAGAACCTGGTGCCGGTGAAGACCTCATATGTTCTTCATCGCATTCTGAAATGACGGGGCACATCTCTGAGGAAAAATAGCACAGTCGGGGGCGACGCGCTGCCCGTGCCAAGCGGCTGTCTCGGTCCTGCGACCAGAACAATCGGCAGACAGGACGGAGCCCCGGTAGGGGCGAAAGAGCGCCGCCGGCCGCCGATTTCTTACGCCCCTGCCGGGGCTGGCACACGTTTGCTCGATTTCCCATGGCTCACGCCATGGGCTTTAATCTACCGCCCGCCGCGGCGGGCTGGGAATCTTGCTCGAAAAACACGAATTGGTGCGACTGCTACACGGATGAACACGGATAGATTTTATGAAAACTCGACTCGTAGCCATCGTTTTCGTTTGTGTGGCCGTGGCCGGCAGCGCTTGGGCGCAAGGCGCTCGGCCGAGCTACGTTAAGGCGGCGCCGGGCACAACGCCGGTGAAGGCCGCGCCCGGACAGGCCTTCGAGGTCCCGGTCAAATTCCAGATCGCGTCCGGATATCACATCAACGCCGAGAAACCCACCTTCGATTACCTGATTCCCACCAGGCTGGAATGGACCACCAAAGATTTCAAGCTGATCGGAATTGAATACCCGAAACCGGAGCAAGGGACGTTCAGCTTTTCTCCGGACACCAAGCTGGCCGTGTACCAGGGCACGATCACCATCCTCAGCCGCTTCCAGGCGCCGCGCGCGCTGCCGGGCGGGAAAGCGGCGCTGGGGGGCAAGCTGCACTACCAGGCCTGCGACGACAAGATGTGCTATCCGCCAGCCAGCGTGGCGGTGGAAATCCCCGTCGAACTGGGGAAAAAAGCCAGGGAATAGGCGGGGCTTATCGGCCGGCGGGAGCGGACGCGCGCGCTTTCAGCACACGGTGCGTTACGTAAGACATCTCGATCGGCACCTGCTCCCTGACCTTGGTCCGAATAACCACCTGGTAGGACTCCGGCAGCTTCCCGGAAGCCAGACGCAGCCTGCTGACCAGGTCTTTGGCGTGCTGGGGTCTGGTCACGTATTCGGTGGCCGCCCAGGTTCCCTCGGTGGAACTGGCCGCCAGTACGGTGATGTCCCCGTGCCCGTGCAGGCCCGGAAGGCGAGTAACCAGGGCGTGGTCCTCCAGCAGGGCCGCATGCGACGGCGTCCAGACCTCGGGGAACTTCTCTGGTTCTCCAGGCCGCGGTCGAAGGTTTCTCAACGAGCCGCCTTCAATCACGAAGTCCAGGTCGAACGGCAAGTCCTTCAATTGCGGGATGAACTTGGGCGAACCGAGGAAGATGACGTTGTGGGCGCCCATATCCTCCCAGGACAGCGCGCTGCTCTTCTTCAGAGACAGGCCTTCGGTTCTGGGAAACAACAGCCGGCACAACAGGAAAGCCCCGCTGGCCTCCCCGATGCCGGTGAAGTTGTGCCAGGGGCTGGCATAGGAGCTCCCAAGGGCCTTTTGCACGATGCGCACCCGCTCGGATCGCTCGGCCTCTTCCCACTGGTTTGTCTGGACGTCCCGAAAGAACCCATGCCTGAACTTGGTGAAAAGCGGCGCGCCCAGGACGATGAGGATGGGACGGCTGCTCTGCAGGTATGGCTGCCAGAGGAGCTCCAGTTCGGGCGTCCAGGCCTGATTAATCCGCGCCAGCTCGTTATGCCGCTGATACAAAGTCACGCGCCAATGTGCCATCAGCAACAGCGCGATCACAAATGCCACGGCCAGTCCCCAGGAGATCCGGCGCCACTTGCGAACCTGGGCGGCGGCCTCTGACCGGGCATCTCCTGGGCCTGCCGGACGAGTCTGGAACTTCAGCAGGTAGTGCCCCTTGGGGAGTTCGAGCCGAACCGGATTGTCAGCACCCTCCGTCCGGTAGTAATCGTCGAGCTTGTGCCGTAGCTTGCTGGCCACGACTCGGACGGTGGGGTCCTGCTGGGGGTCGTAATCCGGAGGCTTGTTGAAGGCCTCCACGCCAATCGTGAACTCTTTCAGCCCCGCCTGGTCGCCAGCCAGTGACCTTTCGCCCAGATAGGCCAGGAGCCGGCGTACGGATTCGGAGTCGCGGAACATCTCATTGCTGAGAACTCGTTCCAGCTCCGAGCGGAACTCCGTCGCCTCAGTGCCTGTCGCGTCCATATCCGGCCTCTCTCAGGCCCATTAACTAGTTAACTACAGTTCCCCACTTGCTTTCCCTCTTGCCGGTCTCTTAGGGTTCGCTGAGCGGTATTTGTGTCAAGTCGCTCGCAGCAAGAGGAGTGCATCGGGAATGCTCCGCCCATTATACCGAAATCCGGGCGGCGATGGAGCCGGGGTTGGGGAACTCCGGGGACCCAAAAATTCGCACAGGAGGGGGAGTTGCATGAGGACGCGCTTTGAGGTGAAACACATTCTGATTGGCGTTGCTGTGGCGTTGTGCCTGTCGGCAACGCTCGTGATGGCGCAGACCGGCGCCGATACCGGCCTGAAGGGAAGGGTCACCGACCAGAGTGGGGCTTCCATGCCCGGTACTACGGTAACCCTGCTCCGGGCGGAAACAGGTGAGAAGAGGGTCGTTACAGCCAACGACGCGGGCGATTGGGAGGCGCGTTTCCTCTCGCCGGGTGCCTACCAATTGACCTTTGAGAAGACTGGATTCAAGAAGCTGGTCCGCGACGGCGTGAACGTCTCCACGGCGGAAGTCGACACGGTGAATGCCGAGCTGCAGGTGGGCAGCGTGGGGCAAAGCATTGAGGTCGTCGCCGACGCGGAGATGATTTCCTCCACGTCGGCCACGGTGGTCCGCACGCTGGATCGCCGGGAACTGGAAAACCTGCCGACCTCGTCGCGCAACTTTTCACAGCTTCTGATGATTGAAACCGGCGTGTCGGCCGACATCAGCGAGCTGCTAGACAATAGCAACGCCAACATCTCGCCCAGCGTGAACGGGGCGCGCACCACCAACAACAGCTTCGTGTATAACGGGGTGGACACCACCAGCCTGCTGTGCTGCAACAGCCGGCTCGCATCGAGCGGCGGCACGCTATCCCGCAACATGGCGCCCGCGCCGGAAACGCTGCAGGAGGTGAAGCTGCAAACCAGCCTCTACGACGCGGCCACTGGCCGCAACGGCGGCGGCAACTTCATATTGGTGTCCAAGAGCGGCACGAACGAGTTCCACGGCACGGTTTACGAGTACTTCCAGAACGACAAGCTGATTGCCAACGACTTCTTCAACAACCGAAACCGCATCAAGCGGCCGACGCTGCGGCGCAACGAAGGCGGCGGCACTCTGGGTGGGCCGATTATCAAGAACAAGACCTTCTTTTTCGGTTCCTTCCAGGTGACCCGCGCCCGCACGACGTTCGTGGACAGCGCCAACAGGACGCGGCGCCTGCCCAAGGCCCTCACCAACGACCGCTCCGACGCCGGCATTAACAACTTCCTGGCGGCGATCTGGCGTCCCACCAGCGGGCCGGTGAACCTGAGCATGCTCAATCCCACATCCAAGGCCCTGCTGCAGGCCAAATTCCCCGATGGCAGCTATCTGATACCGTCGGGCGCCAATGGCATCGACTGCCGGAAAACGGGGACCCAGTTGTTTGAGAGTTGCCAGGTGACCAACCTGATACCGGCTATCTACACCCAGAACCAGTTCAGCGGCAACATCGATCATCAGTTCACCTCGGCCAACCGGCTCAGCGGCAAGTTTTTCTACACCGACCAGCCCAGCCTGGATCCGATGGCCAGCAGCAGTTCCATCTCCCGCTTCGAAAGAAATAGGGAGACCTTGCAGCGGACGCTTTCGCTGACCGACGTTCACATCCTCAGTCCCACGATGGCCAATGAATTCCGCGCCGGTTTCTTCCGCAACAAGAACGACACAAAGCCGGTCCCTTATTTCACCAATAAGCAGTTCGGGTTGGACAACCCGCTGGATTCTGTTCGGCCGGATTTGGTGACGCTGGGAATCACCGGCAGCGCGGACGTGGGCGACGACATCACGGTGGGCACGTTTGCTAACGATATCCGTGACGTTCAGAACACCTTCACCTACGCCGACACCCTCTCGTTCACCAGGGGCCGGCACTCCATCAAGCTGGGCGGTGAGTTCCGCCGCCACCAGTTGAACGGCAAGCTGCAGGAACTGAAGAACAGCCGCAAGAACTTCCGGAACTGGATGAGCTTCCTGACAGTAGGCTTCGTGGACCCGGGCGACGGTAACCGGGCGCGGCAGATCTCCGATACGGCCACCAACTACGGCGAAACCATTCGCGGGTACCGCCTGTCGGACTACAGTTGGTTTCTGGCCGACGACTGGAAAGTGACTCGCAGGCTGACGCTCAATGTCGGCGTGCGCTGGGAGTACTTCGGCTACCCCTCGGAGGTGAATGGCTTCCTGAACGTGTTCGATTACTGGTCGGCGCTGAAGACTCAGAACCCGGAAGACGGGTTCATCATGGCCTCGAACTTCAAGCCGGAGAGCGTTCCGGGCGCTACCAAGTCGAACCTGAAGAAGGCCAGCACTCCCAGCATCATCAGCGGGGATAAGAACAACTTCATGCCGCGGATCGGCTTCGCCTACTCGCCGTTTGGAAGCAGCAAGCTGGTGCTGCGCGGCGGCTACGGCATGTTCTATGAGCGCACCACCGGCGCGTTCGCCAATTCGCTGCGCCAGTCGGCCCCGTTCTTCCGCGAGGCGCAGCTCAACGACCAGGCCAGCTATAACACCTGGGCGGAAGACTATCCGGTGTTCCCGATCCCGAAGATCATCGTGGGCTTCAGCAGCAGCGGCGTGCCCAGCATCCGGCGGATCGATGTGCCGGGCACGACGTTTGAGGCCTTTGAGTCCCAGATGGTCGATCCGAATCTGGCCACCCCTTACACCCAGCAATGGAACCTGAATGCGCAATGGGAATTCAAGCCGGGCTGGATGTGGGAGTTCGGCTACGCCGGCACCAAGGGGACCAAGCTGCTGTCGATTTACAATATCAACCGCTCGATGGACGTGGACAAGCTCGGCGGCTTCATGCCGCGGGCCGGCGTTCCCGGCGGCGGGCTGATCGGCAACTATTACGGCCCGTCTTCCGGCGGGGTGTTCGTGAACCTGAAGACGCCGCCGGCCTCCTGCAACCTGCTCGTCAAGCCCCGCAGCAACTGCGTGGTCAATGACGAGGTGCGGTCGCCGCTGCTGGGCTTCGACGAGGACGAGGGCGTCAACTTCCTGGGTTCCAACGCCAACTCCATCTATAACTCGTTCCAGAGCAGCCTGCAGAAGCGGTTCAGCAAGGGCTACATGTTCAAGGTGAACTACACCTTCGCGCGCTCGCTGGACACCTTCTCCGACGAGTCGCAGTTCCAGGTCGAGCACGACCAGTTGAACCCGAAATCGAGTCGCGGGCTGTCCGACTTTAACCGCAAGCATCGGCTGATCACCAGCGGCACCTGGGACTTGCCCTTCAAAGGCAACCGCCTGGCCAGTGGCTGGTCGCTCAGCGGCATCAGCACGCTGCAATCGGGGCGGCCGTTCTCTGTGAGAGACACCTGCTGTAGCGGCTACCTCTATCCCAATTCGAACATCAGGCCGAGCATGGCGGTAGGAGTGACCCACGCCGACCTTCCCACCGACGGCCCGGTCAACGAGCGCGTCGGCGCCTACCTGAACCGGAGCGCGTTCGTTCCTTCCGGCGCGCAGTTTGGAAACCTGGGCCGGAACACTACCTTCGGCCCCGACCAGCGCCGGATCGATCTGGTGCTTTCCAAGCTCACCAGGATCCGCGAGCACATGTCGATGGAACTGCGCAGCGAGTTCTTCAACGCCTTCAACACCGTGACCTTCCGGGAGCCGGAACGGGATCTCGCCACCGCGTCGTTTGGCGAGATCACCCGGACGCGCGGCGGCCCGCGGGTCATTCAGCTCGGGCTGAAGCTGAGGTTCTGACGTGCTCATCGCCCTCCTGGCGGCGGCGCTGGCAGCTCTCCCGCCGGCGCCCGCCGCCAACACCGTCGAAATCAAGGGCCGCGTCACCAACCAGTTCTCCGAGGCACAATACCGGGCAGTGGAGATTGTCGTCACCGACCGTCTCGGAGTGGAACTGGGGCGCGCCCGGCCGGACAGTCGCGGCCAGTACGAGCTCAAAATCAGCGGCCCGCGCTATATCATCCTCAAGGCGATTCTGGAAGGTTATCCGGACGCCATCTATCAACTGGACACCCACGAGATCAGGGAGAGCACCGCCGACCGGGAGGAGAACAAGGTTTTCGGCGAGCTCCGCGTTCCGACCTATTTCCAGAACGTCACTTTCGCGGCGGCACAAGCTCCGGCGGGCCTCGATGACCTGTTGGCTCGGGAGAACCCGGCTGCCGTAAAAGCCTATCGGGCGGTTCGAAGCCAGAAAGAAGCCGGGGACCTGAAGAAGGCTGCCGGCTCGCTCCAGAAGCTGATCCAGGAGTTTCCGGACTTCTACATCGGCTACATCGACCTGGGCATGATCCTGGCCGCGCAGCAGGAGAATGACCGGGCCGTGGAGGTCTTCCAGCAGGCGCAGAAGTTGCGGCCGCAGCATTCCTGGGCCTATGTCGGGTTGGGCCTGGCTCTGAACAATAAGCAGGACTACCGGGCGGCCGCCCAATACCTGGAGAAAGCCATCCAGCTCGAGCCGAATTCCGTGAACGCCCAGTTCCAATTGGGCCAGGCTGCGTTTAAACTGGGGGATCACGACCGAGCCATCAAATGCTTCGAGCAGGTGATTGCCCTGGACCCAAAGTTCAACCCGCTGGCCTACAAGACCCTGGCTTCCATACACGTGGCCAAAAAAGATCCTCAGGCAGCGGCCCGGGCACTGGAATCCTATCTGGCTCAGTTCCCCGATGCCGCGGACGCGGAAAAGGTGAAGCAGATTCTGACAAAACTTGGGCGCTGAAGACTGGGCGCTCGAACTTCATTCTCTTAAACTCCGGAGGTTATTGATGCACCGATTCAAGTGGACGTTTGTCCTGATCCTGTTCCTGTGCGCTCCATTATTGGCGGCGGAGCGCGTCGCGAAGGGCGTGATCCTTTTCCTGGGGGACGCCGGCGGCATCCCGACGCTGCATGCGGCCAGCATCCTTGAATACCGGCGGCCCGGGCAACTCTTCATCCAGAAAATGCCGCATCTCGGTTTGTCGGAAACTTCCTCGGCCTCGGACTGGGTGGCCGACTCGGCCGCGGGCATGACGGCGATCGTAACCGGAAAGAAAACCCATAACGGCGTCATCTCTCAATCCGACGCCGCCGTGCGCGGCAAGACCGACGGCGAAGCGCTGAAGACAATTCTGGAGTATGCCGAGGAGAAAGGGCTTTCGACGGGGGTGGTTTCCAACAGCGGAATAGCGTCCGCCACCCCCGCCGCCCTCTATGCACACTCAAACGACCGCAAGAAGATCGGCGAGATCTTCGCCCAGGTGTTGAAACCCCGATTCGGCGACGGCGTCGATGTGGTGATCGGACCCGGACGGGCGGAAATCCTGAAAGGCACGAGCGAGTTGGGGTTGGACCTGGCTGTTGAGTTGCCGAAGAAAGGCTATCGCCTGCTGGACTCGATGGGGGCCATCCCATCCGACGCCCGCCGCGTCATCGTTCTGTTGCCGAAAGAGGAAATCGACCTGGAGGCGGCCACCCGACAGGCTATCAGCATCCTGTCGCGCAATCCCAAGGGGTTCTTCCTGATGGTGGAGTCCGACCTGCACACCAACCAGGTCCAACGGGGCCTGGAGCGCACCGTGGCGTTCGATCGGATCATCAAGCAAACAGTGGAGCGGATGAAAGGCGACACGCTGGTGCTATTCACTGCGGACCATTCTTTCGATCTACGAATTGTCGCCAGCCTCCGCAAGAGCGACTCCCTTCTCGCCAATGCGGACAAGCCCGCCGAGGCCACCAGGGGCCTGGTCGTGAAAGGCCACCACGCGGGCGAGGAAGTGCTCGTTGCCGCGGAGGGCCCTGGCGCCGAGCGCGTCCACGGCTTCCTTTCCAACACCGACCTGTTCCGCATCATGATGGCGGCCTACGGGTGGAAGGAGCCATAGGGACGCACACATGGGCGCGCCCCTACACCCCTGTGGCCGTATTGTGTAAGATTCAATCATGCAAGCCGAGCCCATCCGGATTCTGGTGACCGGCGGCACCTTCGACAAGGGATTCAACGCACCTTCAACAGCTCGGATGGGCTGTTCAATCTCGGCAGCGCCCTGGCTTTCGTTCAAACGCTTCCCGCCGGCGTGTACATCGCCATGAACGGGCGCTGCTTCCCCTGGGACCGCGTCCGGAAGAACCGGGACAAGGGAATCTTCGAAAGTTTGTAGCGCCTCGACGTGCCGGGGCGCATTGCCACGCCAGCATCCCGCGGCAGGGGCCCTTGGTCCACCAAGTTTGTCTTTGTGCTTCTTGCTGCCCTTGGCACCTTCGTGGCCGCGCCCATCCGCGGTGATGCGGGGAACTGCCGCTTGACGCGCAAGTTTTCATTTTGTAAACTGCACGTGTGAGGGTGATCAGCAG